>Ga0172380_10000096_pt1 | contig 188044 bp, 165 predicted proteins | sample Leawe162metaG_FD_119747 | JGI IMG/M metagenome (GOLD analysis project Ga0172380, IMG submission 119747) | Leachate microbial communities from a municipal landfill in Southern Ontario, Canada - Leachate well 162 metaG | ecosystem: Engineered > Solid waste > Landfill > Unclassified | place... | reverse complement strand
ACGATAGTAAGACATCATCAATTTCAGAAGTAATAGTTATAGTAGTATCATTCTGAGAGTTTATACCAACTTCTCCGAAGTTAATAAAGGAAGGTGTGATACTAATCTGCGAGTATATAGTAACCGGTATTAAGATAAAGAATAATAGTAGTTTCATAATAGTTTTTCCAAATTTGCACAAGTCCATACTTATAAAGACACATGAACAGCAAAAACGTCTCACAAAAGACGAAAGTTTTTTTAGGATTGCTTATGTTCACACGGCTAAACATAATAAAATGAGTGGAATAATGCAAGTGAGGACTCCTTGTCACTGCGAGGACTGAAAGGACGTGGCAGTCTCAATTCCTTTTTAACCTCTGGACTCTTCGCTAACTACGTTAGCTCTGAGTGACGCGATTGTTTTGACTAATCTACCCGAGTTACATAATTCAGTGTATTGAGACAGCCCATGCCTTTGGCTTGGCAAGCACGCCCTTAACATCCACGGCTGTAACAGGTTGCTACAATTAAACTAGTAAACATCGGCTGTTGTATATACCTTGGACATAGTAGGATAGTTTACACCTGATTCTCTTTCTTGTGTTAGAATATAACGAACGGCATCTCTTATTCCATCTAACTCAATTGTCTGGCTACCGCCACTATGAGTGAAGCTACCCAACTCTATCTGTCTTCCTATCTGAGTTATACCCCAAAGAAAGTACTTCTTCCCGGTGCTGGAATTTGGAAATTGTTTTATATCGAGATAAATTTTATTATTTGAGTTGTCCCATACAAGTACTACTATCGAATTAGGTGCATTTCTACGATTTGCTTTCATCAGATATATCTTAGTATTTTCTATATTATATATATTAGAAATAGTATAGAGAGAATCGAAGTTGTATTTTAGTTTATCATTATCTAACCGTAATTCAGTATTCGCTTGCTCTATATTTACTATTTTTTCATTTGCTTGGTCCAAATCTTGGTTTGCTATAATCAAATAGTAGATAGTGATGAAGGCGATTAATGCCATTGCAACAATCATTATATAAGGGAGTTTTGAAGGTTTTGTGGCATTTTGTACTGATTCGGTTAAGCTAGTTGCTTGTATCTCATCCCATATACGAGACTCCATATAGGGAGCTGGTTCGGCAGCACCAATATCAGCAAATACCGATAAACTTAAGCTCATCGAGGCCAATTCTTGTGCTATCTCAGGGTGTTTATCTGCTGTGTTTTCTACTTCTTGTCTTTCGGCATCAGTAAGTGTACCAGTTAAATAATCTTCTAATATGCCAGATTCAATGTATTTTTTGATATCATTCATGGATATATTTTTCTTAGCTCTCTTATAGCAATTCTAACTCTTGACTTCACCGAACCTAAAGGCATACCTAGTTTCTCAGCTATTTCGGTATGGGAATACCCATAGTAATAAGATAGTTTCAGTATTTCCTTGTGGTCTTTGTCTAACCGATCCAAACAGTTCCACAAGTCTGCATTTACTAATTCTATCTCTGGATTAGTCTCAGATATTATATCTACGTTTAAACTATCAAATTGGATTTTTCTACTTTCTTTGCCATACCTAATCTTATCAATTGCACCATTACGACAGATATTAAGCATCCAAGTGAAAAATGTACCTTTGGAATCATCAAACTTATGGACATATTTGAATACTTTGATGAAGGTCTCTTGTAGGACGTCTTCGGCTATATCTGCTTTCTGGGTTATATGCAGAGCAATGCCATACAACTTTGCAGAATAGTTTTGGTACAGATAATTGTAGCACTTTCTGTCCTTTACTTTCAACCCATTTATGAGGTCTATATTACTTAATTTTTCTATTTTTTTTCAACGTGATTATAATTAAGTACTAATATAAAGAATTAAGTATTAGTAAAATATTAATATTTTATCATTATCAATTTTTTTAATGTATTTCTATTTTTTGCTCTTTAGCAGAAACAAATGGCGAATTACATTTGCAGATAAAAGAATATTTTATCTTTTTGTTTAAAGATTATTTGTATATTTGGAAATTCTGATTCTGACAAAATGTATGTTTATGTTTATAAACTGAACTTTAATGAGTTAGTTATCAGTATTTAACTTAGTATAAAACAACTATTCATAAATATAATAAGTAGATAGTATCATGGCAAAACTGACTAAAAAATCATGGGCTGAACCATACAAAATGAAGATGGTAGAGTTGCTCAAAATGACAACAAGAGCTCAACGCTCAAAAGCACTAAAAGAAGCTGGGTTCAACACATTCCTGCTTAGGTCAGACGATGTGTATATTGATTTGCTTACAGACAGTGGCACTAACTCGATGAGTGATAGACAATGGGGCGCGTTCATGACTGGTGACGAGGCCTATGCAGGGAGTAAAAGCTATTACAAATTCGAAGACGCTATAAAGAAATACTATGGGTATTCGTATATAATACCTACTCACCAAGGAAGGGGTGCCGAGAATATATTATCAAAAATCCTTATCAAAAAGGGCGATATAGTACCGGGTAATATGTACTTCACTACTACCAGATTGCACCAAGAATTAGCAGGTGGTAAATTCGTAGATATTATCATAGATGAAGCACACGACCCGAACAATCTATTCGAGTTCAAAGGAAATATAGATATATCGAAACTTGATACTTTAGTCAAAAAACACGGTGCCGCGAAAATCCCTTACGTTTGTGTAGCTACTACTGTGAATATGGCTGGCGGTCAACCGATAAGTATAGCTAACCTAAAAGAGCTACGTGCTTACACGCAAAAGCATGGCATCAAAATCATATTAGATATGACGCGAGTTGCAGAGAATGCATACTTCATACAACAAAGAGAAAAGGGCTACGAGAATTCCAAAATCAAGGATATTGTATTTGAAATCTGCTCGCTAACAGATGGTGCTACTATGAGTGCGAAGAAAGATGCACTTGTGAATATAGGTGGTTTCCTAGCTGTGAACGATTGGGACGTATTCGAAGAAGCAAGAAACCTAGTAGTAGTTTACGAAGGGTTACACACTTACGGTGGCCTAGCTGGTAGAGATATGGAAGCTATAGCCGTAGGTATCAAAGAAAGTGTGAACGATTTCCACCAGAAAGCTCGTGTAGGTCAGGTAGAATACCTTGGTGCTAAGATGAGCGATTACGGTGTTCCGATAGTAAAACCAATAGGTGGACACGGTATTTTCGTAGATGCTAAAGCGTTTTTGCCACATCTAACTCAAGATGAATTCCCAGCGCAAACGCTCGCAGGTGAGATATACCTAGACTCAGGTGTACGTACTATGGAAAGAGGAGTAGTCTCAGCTGGTAGAAAAGCCAACGGCGAGAACTACTACCCTAAGTTAGAGCTAGTGCGGTTCACATTACCTCGTAGAGTATATACGCAAGCCCACATGGACGTAGTAGCCGAATCTGTAGCTATGGTCTATGACAGAAGAAAGAGAATAAAAGGATTGAAAATGGTTTACGAACCGAAGTATCTCCGCTTCTTCCAAGCCAAATTCGAGCGATTGAAATAATAGTTAAGATTGTATCCTTGCAGCCCTCTAACGTTCTTAGGGGGTTGTGGGAATTGTTATTACACCCTGTTCACAGTACTAGCGAATGGCGGTGCACAATTCTATGTCACTGCGATGACTTCAATGGACGTGGCAGTCTCAACGCCCCAGCAGGACTACTATGTTTAGGATTATTAGGATTGTTATTAGGGGTTTCACGGTTGATTTACTTGGATAATGATTCAGATTTTAGATAATCTGATAACTCAGCTTTGTTTTTAAAACCACTAATCTTACTTCTATATTCTTCAGCTTTTATGACATTTTCTATTTCTAATTTTCTGCATTTGCTTATTTCTAGAAATTCACTTTCTTGGTCAATACCTAGAAATTTTCTATTAGTAAGATTTGCTGCTATACCAGTTGTGCTACTACCTGTAAATGGATCTAAAATCCAATCATTACGTTTAGTAGAGGCAAGTATTAATCTAGTTAATACAGAAAGTGGTTTCTGTGTTGGATGCTTTTTACATGACTTTTCCCATGGACTAATCGCGGGTAAAGTCCAGACATCTTGCATTTGTTTATCTCCATTTATCTTCTTCATCAAATCATAATTATAATAATGAGGAACTTTTTTACTTTTCCTTGCCCAAATAATTTGCTCTGTAGAAAATGTAAAATACCGACAAGAAAAATTAGGAGGTGGATTTGTCTTCTGCCAAGTAATTATATTGAGGATTTTGAAATCAAGTTCTGTGAGAAGTTGACCAATGCTAAAGATATTATGTAGGGTACCACTAATCCAAATTGTAGCATCATCTTTCATAACTTGTCTGACTTTGGATAACCACTCACGATTGAAGTCATTTATAAAATCACCTCCCTTATCTTTATCCCACTCGCCTTTGTTAACTGAAACAAGTTTACCATTCTGAATAGATAGACCATCATTAGAGAGAAAATAAGGCGGATCAGCAAAAACCATATTATATACTGGCTTCAATTCCGGAATAAGATCAAAACTATCGCCATGAAGGAGATAGAAACTCTTATCATTTGATATGTAATAGGGGGTAATCATTCTACAAATATAACAAAAAAAACAATTGCTACTAATTGTATGTAGCTTATTTTCTAAAAAAGAATGAATTTGTGACATGAAACAGAAAGATATATTAATACAATTTGGACAAAAAGTCAAAGAGTATCGCCTTGAAAGAAAATGGAGTCAAGAGCTACTAGCTGAGAAATCAGGTTTTCATAGAACATATATAGGAATGATAGAAAGAGGTGAGAGAAATATTTCATTGAAAAACATAGAACAGCTTTGCAATACATTAAATATAAAAATAGGGGTTTTGTTTAATGAAATTGGTTGAGGCAAAAGATACAATAGAAAAATACACAAGAAAACCTTTCTCTGAAATATTTGAAGTGTCCGATATGGAGAATATAATTAGAGTGAAAGGGCTGACAGGATTATTATTAGAGAAATTAATTAAGTTACCAGCAAGCTCAAATTTAATTGATTTTGAAGATGGGGAATTAAAAACTAATAAGTGTAATGAAAATGGAAAGCCACTAGAAACTATGTATATTAGCCAAATATCTTCACGTTTTGATGAGCTTTTAGACTCTGATTTACTATTTTCTGATAGTTGGATATTTCATAAAATAAACCGTCTTCTTTACGTACCTGTTGTAAAAACATCTAGTAATCCATCTGAATGGTATTTTCTAAATCCAATACAAATCGACTTAAGCTTCAATGAAAACTTAAAAATCGTTCTTGAAGATGATTTTAATAGAATCAAGAAAGGAATTCGAGATTCAATCCAGAGTGGTGATCAAAATATTCATACAACTAATGGGGAATTCTTACAGATTAGAACAAAGGATTCTAAACCTTACAATCCTATCTACTCAAAAGAATTAGAAAGGTATGTTTCAAATAAAAATTTTGCATTCTATTTTAGAACGCAGTTTATGTCATTTATAACAGGAGGAAATTTATGAGAATTCATAACAAAGTCGGTGGTGGTGCAAATGCCAATCTAAACGGCTTAGAATTTGAAGGGAGAACTCATTTATTAGAAGCTCTCAACAAGCACCCACATTTTACAGTTGAACAAAATAAAGTCTATAAGAATAATAAACTAGTTGCTGAATATTATGAAAAACACGGCCTATATAAACAACTTCTAATACCTAACTGTATTGACTATAAAAAAATAATTTCAAGGAAATTACTTCCTGACGGTGTGCTTTTAGTCAAAGATAAAATTTATATAATCGAAAAAAAATATCAAGCTGGCTCAGGTTCTGTTGATGAAAAATTACAGACATGTGATTTCAAGAAAAAACAATATATAAAGTTATTTGCCCAACTTGAAATTAGTAGTGTAGAATATTATTATGTATTAAATAATTGGTTTCAAAACCCAAGGAATAAAGATGTATTTGATTATATTGAAAGCGTTAGTTGTAGGTATTTCATAGATGAAATACCACTCGAAGAGCTTGGTTTGGAATAAAGCATCTCTTAGTTAAACTTTAATCTATTTTTATGGTTTTAAAATTCCCTTTAAAACTCCCAGTTTTAGCATTTCAAGATTAAGTAAATAATCAGCTTTATCAAAATATTCTCTAAGTGGTTTTTGTGTTTTTAGCCATCCTGCACCATCTGTAATCCAAATGAACTCGATATTTTGATTGTTCCAATATTCATTGATTCTTATATATTCCCCAGCAGTAGATTTTAATTTAGAACCACCACCTCCATAAAAGTTTACTTCAATGAAAAACAACTTCCCATTCTTATTAATTACATAATCTAATCTTCGGGAAGATTTATCTAATTTTATATCTATATCCCAGTGGTTTCTAATTGCTTTAGCGTTTGCTTCTTTTAAATAATCAATTTTTAGATCAATACAAATTCGTTTTATGTATGATTCAACGGTATTTTCCATTTGATGACCGCTTCTGTTCTTCCTTCCATTACTTCCTATTCCAACTTCAACGCCAGTAGCGTAATCAACAAAATTCTTTATCTTTTTGTCTCCAGCCAACTTTCCTAAACCAGATTTAACAAAAAATTCTGCTATTTTTTCAGCTTCCTTTTCGTTTGGTTTATTTATAGATAAGTCAAAATGATCATACTCTAATGTTTCAAGATCAGAGAGAATATCAATTTTTTGATCTTTCTTTTTCTTATATCTAATTGCAAGTAATAATGGGATAGCATCAACGACTTTTGGATAATTATGTATAATATCGGTTAATTTTTTTTTTATTTCATCTTTACCTATAAGTACATTTAAGATATTAAGTTCTAATTCATATTTCTCTATAGTTTTATACACTTTTTCCCAGTCAACAAAATAACTCCACTGGGTGATTCCTTTTACTTTTAAAGTGTCAATAAAGAATTCAAAAAGTTTGTCATTTGAATTTATGTTTAGAATTTTTTTTATCTTTTTCATTTTCTAATTAGTAATTAATAATTCAGTCAATTTACCTCTTTTGCTTGGGTTAGCATTTATACTTCTCCTTGCTGATACTCTGTTGATTTTGAAATCCGAATAAAGATCATCAAAAAATTCATCTTTGGGATCTTTACCTTTGACATCAGAATTGCTCAGAATCCATTGATGACCATTCTCGTTAAGTGTGTCACAGAAGTGCTTAAGTCTTATTTGTTCTAAATCACCAAATTCGTCTTTTGCATAAGAATTGAAACTTGATGTATTACTCAATGGCTTATAAGGAGGATCTAGATAGAATAGGGTGTTTTCACTAGAGTATGCCAGAGTATCAGAGTAATCACCATTTAATATAATTACATTCTTCAACAACTTAGATACAGCTAATAGGTTGGGTTTATTACATATTTGAGGTTTTTTATAGCTGCCAATAGGCACATTAAATTCATTATTTCTATTAACTCTATATAATCCGTTAAAGCATGTTCGATTTAGAAAAATGAATAAGGCACTTTGTAATGTCTGATGTGAAACTCTAGTATTAAATAATTTTCTTTTTTGGTAGTAATATTCTTTCTTCTTTACATCATCATTAGAAATGGAATGATACTCTGATTCCCAGAATTCTAACATTTCGATTAAATCTAATACATTATCTTTAATTGTAAAATAACAGTTAGTCAAATCAGTATTAATGTCATTTATTACAGCTTTTTTGATATTTGGGTGAGATTGTAAAATCCAAAATAGAACTGCTCCACTACCTACAAATGGCTCTATAAAAGTAAAAGATTTACTAGTAACACTTGAAGGAATCTGACCTTTTATGTCTTCAATTAATTGGGTTTTACCACCTGCCCATTTTAAGAATGGTTTTGCTTTCATCTAAATAGTTTTGATTATGGATTGATACTGATTATAAAAGTAAAGATTAAATAATTATTTTACAAGTTCGAACTTTACATGAGCCAAACTTTTTTTATTAGGAATCCCCCCCCAACCTTTATAAAATAATTTTTTACAACAAATCGAGCCCATTTTCGTACTTTTGTTAGCACTCTGATGACAAGAGTGCTAATTGTTTTAAAAATCAATTTTTATAAATTTAATATGTTATTCGGAGGTTATATAATATGGCTTTAACTCCATTACACGACAGGGTGTTAGTTCGCCCACAAGCGGCAGTAGAAAAAACTGCTGGCGGTATCATAATACCAGACACAGCTAAAGAAAAACCACAAGAAGGTACTATAGTAGCTGTTGGAAATGGCAAAATCAACGAAGATGGTAAAGTATTACCTCTTGCTGTGAAGCAAGGCGACCAAGTTCTATACGGTAAGTATGGCGGAACGGAAGTGCAAGTTGATGGCGAAGATTTACTAATAATGCGTGAGAGTGATATCTACGCGATTATTTCATAACAAAAATAAAAATTTAGGAGTTTTATAATATGGCTAAAATCATTGATTTTGACATGAAAGCAAGACAACAGCTGAAAGCAGGTGTAGATAAACTGGCTAATGCTGTGAAAGTTACATTGGGCCCAAAGGGTCGTAACGTTATTATATATAAAAAATTCGGTGCACCGACTGTTACTAAAGATGGTGTTACTGTTGCAAAAGAAATTGAATTAGAAGATCCAGTAGAGAATTTGGGTGCTAACATGGTACGTGAAGTATCATCTAGAACTTCGGACGTAGCTGGTGATGGTACTACTACGGCTACAGTTTTGGCTCAAGCTATCTACCGTGAGGGCTTGAAAAACGTTACTGCTGGCGCTAATCCTATGGATTTGAAACGTGGTATCGACCTAGCAGTTATCGAAATCAAGGCAGCTCTAAAAGCTATGTCTCGTAACGTAGAAGGCACTAAAGAGATAGCTCAAGTGGGTACTATCTCTGCTAACAACGATGATACTATCGGTAACCTAATCGCAGAAGCGATGGAAAAAGTTGGTAAAGACGGTGTTATCACTGTTGAAGAAGCGAAAGGAACTGAAACTTCACTAGACACAGTAGAAGGTATGCAGTTCGATAGAGGTTATTTATCTCCTTACTTCGTGACTGACACTGACAATATGGAAGCTGCTTTGGAAGATCCATATATCCTAATTTACGACAAGAAAATCGGTGCTATCAAAGATGTACTTCCTATCTTGGAAAAAGTATCTCAAGCGGGTCGTTCTTTACTAATCATTGCTGAAGATTTAGAAGGCGAAGCATTAGCTACTTTGGTAGTTAACAAGCTACGTGGTACACTGAAAATCGCTGCTGTTAAAGCACCTGGTTTCGGTGACAGAAGAAAAGCTATGCTAGAAGATATCGCTGTTCTAACTGGTGGTACTGTTATCTCAGAAGAGAAAGGTTACAACCTAGAAGGTGCTAACATATCTTCATTGGGTACTGCTAAGCGTATCACAATAGACAAAGACAACACAATCATAGTAGAAGGTGCTGGATCGTCTGATGATATCAAACGTAGAATCAACGAAATCAAAACTCAAGTTGAGAAAACTACTTCTGATTACGACAGAGAGAAATTGCAAGAAAGATTAGCGAAATTATCTGGTGGTGTAGCTGTAATCAAAATCGGTGCAGCAACTGAAATCGAGATGAAAGAGAAAAAAGCTAGAGTAGAAGATGCTCTACACGCTACTCGTGCAGCTGTCGAAGAAGGTATAGTACCAGGTGGTGGTGTTGCATACATCCGTGCTTTGGATAACTTGAAAAACGTAGTGACTGAGAACTTGGATCAAGCAACTGGCGTTAAGATAGTACTACGTGCATTGGAAGAGCCATTGCGTCAGATAGTAACTAACTGCGGCGGCGAAGCATCGGTAGTAGTGAACAGAGTAAAAGAAGGCACAGGTGCTTTCGGTTACAATGCTCGTACTGATAAGTTCGAAGATTTGATCGAGTCTGGTGTAATCGACCCAACTAAGGTATCGCGTGTTGCATTGGAAAATGCTGCATCTGTATCAGGTCTATTACTAACAACAGAAGTAACAATCGTAGAGAAGCCAGAAGAGAATGCTGGTGGCGGTCACGGTCATCCGGATATGGGTGGCATGGGCGGAATGGGCGGCATGATGTAATAACATCTGTGTAGTTCGTAGAGACGTATTGCATACGTGTCTGTACAGGACTATTATGGGACGTACGCAGTACGTCTCTACAAAAAGACAAAACCCACTATTGGTAAAACAGTAGTGGGTTTTTTTGTGGGGGGTAAAAACAAATATTTATTAAATTGAGAAAATAATATTAAGAAACCATAGAGACGTATTGCATACGTCTCAAAAAATGGAGCGCTTCTGAGACGTACGCAGTACGTCTCTACAGAGAACAAAACCAATTTCGGAGAATGTAGAGACGTATTGCATACGTCTCAGAGAGAGAGCAACTGATGGAAGATAAATTTCAGAATAAATATAGAACCCAATCGAATAGATTAAAAAACTGGGATTATTCAAATGCCGGATACTACTCTGTTACAATATGTACAAAAGACAAAATCAATTTTTTCGGAAGTATAACTAACGGGGTTATGCATCTTTCAAAAATTGGAGTAATCCTTGAAACGGAATGGTATAAGACTCCAGAATTAAGAAAAGATTTGAATTTAGAATTAGATGAGTTTGTGATTATGCCAAATCATTTTCATTGTATTATAATACTGAATGAAATCGGTTCAAATAATGTCGATACTGAAAGGAACATATCTAGAGACGTATGCAATACGTCTCTACAATCAGCAAGTAATAATCTCTCTGCTATTGTTAGAGGGCTAAAAGCTGCTGTAACTTCGCAAGCGAGAAAATTAAATCCTAACTTTGCATGGCAAACAAACTATTATGATCATGTGATAAGAAATGAAAAATCTCTTTATGAAATTAGAAAGTATATAATGGAAAACCCTCTAAAATGGGAATTAGACGAATATAATAACTCTAAAATTAAATGAATCGTAGAGACGTATTGCATACGTGTCTGTGCAGGACTATTATGAGACGTACGCAGTACGTCTCTACAGAGAACAAAGCCAATTTCGGAGAATGTAGAGACGTATTGCATACGTCTCAAATAAGAACAGATGAATGGAGACGTACGCAGTACGTCTCTACAATATGCAGTAGTGGTTTTTTTTTGTGGGAATCTGAAAGAATTTAAAATATTTTTCGTAATTTTATTAAAATAATATTTAGTTACTCATTCAACTAGGTTACTTATGAAAGCTCTTTTTATATTCTTCTTGCTCAGTCTCAGCATAAATGCACAAGATAGTACAGAGATAAAATTCAAATATGTAGAAGATGTCGAACAAAGATTAGCTAATCAGCTCAACAATATTAAGATTATTACTATCTCTTGCACTGATACTACTATGAGGGGTAAAACATTCAAGTTAATCACTACAGAATACAAGAATGGCGAACTAGTTAAGACTGACGATTACGATATGACTTGCGAAGATAAAGAAGATAAATTTGAGATGAATGGTGAATCTTACGTTCACGTAGCGAATATTTGCAATAGTATAAGATTCAAGGAAAAAGAGTCAGTATATAAAATACGGATAGCCCTCAAACAGGAGAGAGACAGTAGCCAATTTATTATACAATATAGTGGGATTGGGATGCAGGCAAAATACTTTTCTAACAAGAAGTTTGAATTGCGAGTTGCCCTTAACAAAACTGATAAGAAGTACATTGTTCCAATTGGAGAAAGCACTCCAATATTAACCTATAACCCACCCTATGAAATTGAGGAGGGAGAAATGTATTCGTATTGTATATTAGATACCGAAAATCTTGGCAAATGGTACGAAGATTATCAAATAGAGCATTTCTATATTATCTCGCTATTGATTGAGTGAGTTAGATGAAGCAACTATATCTATATATCAATATAAAGTTCTGTTTTATTACGAACATTATTCATATATTTGCGTATTAGTTTATGAGAATAATAAATAATAAGAATACGATACATAAATGGCTGCGTAATAACGGCTGGATATAAACTATGAGTTCAAACTTCAACATAAACACAATTATCAAAAATGGTGCAATCACTAATCAACTTGATTATGAGCGTGCATTAGATGCAGATAAAAAACTACGTTTACTTGCAAAAAATGATACCTCTGTAAAGACACTAAGAAGTCGCTTGAGAGATATAATTGAAGCATTCGAAAAGAAGCATTGGTCTGATGAGAATACCATCACTGATGAACAATTGGCAGAAAGCGATATTGCTGAAATAATATCTGAACAAGAAAGAGTTTTCCTAAAAGATAGGAAAGAATTGATAGTAAAGAAGATTAAAATATTAGGATTAACTCAACAAGATTTCGGAGCTATATTAGGACATAAAAGCAAGTCATATACTTCAGAATTAATGAATGGGATTTGTCCTTTCACAATGTCAGACATAGTATTAATTAACAGATTATTGAAAATAGATTTAAAATATCTAATTCCTACTTTTATCGAATCTGAAGAAAAATTAAAAGTATCAGATACTATTAAGAAGATAAAACCAAAACTGAAATTAAACAATTCTGATTTTTCATTAGTTTGAAAAATTAGATTGACTAAAGTGAACAATAAGCCCCACTATCATACAATAGCAGGGCATAGTAAATATTCTTATTAAGATCAGCTCCTTCTCCTGGACTCTTTACTTCGACGGGACTCAGCACAGGCGCTAACTACGTTGGCTCTGATTGACATAATCTGTGACCGGTTCTTATCTTTAAGTGGGCACTAGCTATTCTGTCTTTTCCAATGGTTTTAGTATCTTAGAATCGGAGACAAAAGTGCCAAAAGGTAATAGTGATGATATTAGTATGAATAGTGCCTTCTTAATGCTTAGATTATATTGATTATAAACGAGGTAAGTCCAGAATACATATCCAACGAACAGTACACCATGCAATAAACCTACGATATAATTTGGCTCTTTCATATCCATCTTTCTCTATTATATTAGAATAATTAAAATTATATTTGGGGCTATTAGTCTTACTCGAATAGTTTTTTACAAACGATTACAAATATGAAAAAGAACCACCTTGTTATAATAATCTCAGTAGTTATCATCGTAGTTGGTGCAATTGTTGCCAAAATTATGATAGACAACAAACCTAAACCAACACCCCCTAAGAAGCTAGAAACAGTACGATACGCCAAGATGGATGAAGTCAAATATGATGAGTACAGCGTAAATATAAACGCTACTGGTACTGTCCGAGCGAAAGATAAAATCGATATTTACTCTGAAGTACAAGGCATATATGATCCTACTGGTAAGCCGTTCCGTGAAGGTATTAGCTTTTCAAAAGGTGAGGTGATGTTATCTATAGACAAGAGGGAAGCGGAATTCACTCTCAAAACTCAAAAGAGTGATTTGATGAATTCAATCGCGTCTCTAATGGCAGATTTCAAAACAGATTTCCCCCAATCTTTTGAGAAATGGAATGATTATCTAAGCAATTTTGACATTGAGAAAAACATAAAAGAGTTTCCAAAACCGAACAGTGACAAGGAGAAATACTTCCTTACTATTCGCAAAATATACAGCCAGTATTATAATATAAAAAACCAAGAAGTTCGATTAAGCAAATTCGAGATAGTTGCCCCTTTCAATGGAACAGTTACTATGAGTGCTATAGAACCAGGAGCGTTGGTACGACCTGCTGCTAAAATAGGCGAATTCTCTGGTCGTGGATTATACGAAGTTACTTTTTCTGTAAGTTCAAGCGATTTGAATTACGTCAAAATTGGTTCTTCAGTAGATGTGATTCACAATGAAAATAAAACCGCAGGAAGAGTAGTCCGTATTTCAGACCGAATAGACCCAACTACACAGTCAGTTAATGTGTTCGTACAAGTTAGTAGCGCAGATTTCAAAGATGGTATGTATGTAAACGGAAGAGTAGATGGGAACAAAGTAACTAATGTTTACAAAATACCTCGGGAAGCAATAATAAATAACACCGAAATCTACACTATGAAAGATGGCAAACTAGCATTAGAAAACATAGATCTAGTATTTGTAGGTAAAAATTTCGCATATATACGTGGATTGGACGCAGGCAAAACAGTTATCGTAGAATCATTGGCAAATGTAAAACTGGGTACAAAATTGAAAAGAAAAGATAGCTAATTAATGAAAGCATTCATAAGATACTTTATAAAATACCCTACTTGGTCTAATACTATTCTGATATTAGTCATGCTCTTTGGTGTGTTAGCCCTATTAAACATGAAATCTTCTTTCTTCCCAGAGCGAGAGAGCAAGAATATAAACATAAGTGTTATATACCCTGGGGCTTCTCCCGAAGAAATCGAAAATGGAATAATCCAAAAAATAGAAGACAATCTAAAAGGTGTGCAGGGTGTAGATAATTATCAATCTACCTCGCAAGAGAATGCTGGTTCTATCACCGTTGAAGTACTAGAAGAATACGACACGGATGAAGTGCTAATAGATGTGCGTAATGCTGTTGACAGAGTGAATTCGTTCCCATCAGGAATGGAACCACCAGTAGTTTCCAAGCGACCAGCTATCGAGTTTACTTATAGCTTTGCTATATTCGGAGATGTGGATTTAGCAACTCTGAAACGTACAGCACAGGAAGTAGAAGATGATCTAAGAGATATACCATCTATATCTCAAGTAGCATTATCCGGATTCCCTGCTTCGGAGATAAATATAGCCCTAGATGAAGAGACTATGCGTCGCTATCAGCTAACATTTCCAGAGGTTGTGGCGGCTGTAAGCACTACAAATAGAGACCTTTCGGCAGGTAAAATAAAGACAGATAATGAAGAATTACTTATTCGTTATGAAGGAAAAAATTATTATGCAGATGATCTACAAGAAGTAGTAGTCCGTACTAACCGCGATGGTTCTTTTATTAGATTACAAGATATTGCTAAAATCGAAGATAGATTCGCAGAAGACCCACAACGCTCATTTGTAAACGGGAAACCTGCTGTTATTATCTCAGTAAGTAAAATCTATGGCGAAAATGCTCTAGATATAGCTGATGCGGCAAAAGAATACCAAGAGAATTTCAATGGGAAGTATCCCAATATAGAAGCTGCTCTTATAGACGATGCTACTGAAAGTTTGCGTGGTCGTATTAAATTGCTATTAGAAAATGGAACTATTGGAGCACTTTTAGTAGTGTTATCATTAGCTCTATTCCTTAATTGGCGATTAGCTTTTTGGGTAGCTATGTCATTACCATTCTCATTTTTGGGAATGTTCCTAATGGCATATTTATTTGGTATCACAATCAATGTTATATCCCTTTTCGGATGTATAGTAGTAGTGGGGATTGTCGTCGATGATGGAATTGTCGTCGGGGAGCAGATATTCCAGAACTACGAAGATGGTCAGAAATCATATAGAGCAGCCATTCGTGGAACTTTACAAGTATTACCATCTGTTGTCTTTGCTGTATTGACAACGGTAGTAGCATTTCTACCATTTTTCTTTATAGATACTCCTGGCCCAAGAATTTCAGATATGTCATTTGTGGTAATATTCGTATTACTTTTCTCTTTGCTAGAAGTAATAGTGATATTGCCTACTCACTTAGCTCACTCTAAAGCATTAAAACAGGATTTCGTTAAGAGTAAAATCCGTGATAAAATGGATAATTTAGTAAATTATCCTAGAAACAAAATGTACAAGGGCGTACTTAGATTTTCTATGAAACATCGTTCAGTACCAATAGCAATTTCAACATTTTTGTTACTAATAACTATTGGGGCTTTTGGTGGAGGAGTAGTCAAAACTACTTTTTTCCCAAGTATTGACACTGATAATTTCACAATTAAAATTGAGTTGCCATCTGGTGCCCGAGAAGCACAGACAATGGAAGTACTGAACAGAGTCGAAAAAGCAATTTGGGCTGTAGGTGAAGACCTAAAAGGTACTGAGAATACTGATGAGAATATGGTAATAAGAGTTGTGAAAAATGTAGCTGCTATGCCATCTGGTTGGGGCCAAGCCGAAGCAGGTAATGCGAACGTAGGTAATATACAGGTCTTCTTACAAAGCGAAGAAGTGCGTACTATACCAGCTCTGACTATTGCTAATATGGTACGTGAGAAAGTAGGTACATTAACAGAAGTAGATAAGGCAGAATTTGGTAGCTCAAGTTTCTTTGGTAAACCAATTTCTATTCCACTAATGGGTAGAGATTTGTCAGAGCTACAAGAAGCGAAAAAAGAACTTAAGGAAGCTCTACAAACTATCACAGAGCTAAGAGATGTGACAGATAATGACCCTCAAGGATTAAGAGAAATACAGCTACATCTGAAAGAAAAAGCATATATACTTGGCTTTACTCCATTAGATATTACACGTCAGATTAGACAAGGTTACTTCGGCGAAGAGGTAATGAGATTGCAACGCGGTGCAGATGAGATAAAAGTATGGGTTAGATTTACGGAAGACTACCGCTCATCTATAGACAATTTTGATAATATGCGTATCAAAGATATTCAAGGGAATTCGTATCCTTTGACCGAACTAGTCAACTACGAAATAGATCGTGGATCTATCAAGATAAATCACCTTGACGGTATGCGTGAGATAACAATAGAAGCTGATACAAAAGACCCGAAAGCACAAATACCATTAATTATTTCTGAAATTAATGAAAACATATTAGCACCAATTTTAGCTAAGTATTCTACTGTAAAAACAACAGCATCGGGTCAAGCGAAGAGAATAGAAAAGCTAAGTGCAGGGCTGATTATATTACCACTCGCATTTATACTTATGTTCTTTTTGATTAGTTTATCATTCCGCTCTCCTCTACAAGCACTAATTGTAATAGGGCTGATACCATTTGGGTTGATGGGGGCTGTATGGGGACATGTCATTCAAGGAATGTCGTTCAACGTAATGTCATTCTATGGAACTATAGCACTGATTGGGATTATAGTGAACGATTCTATAGTATTCGTAAATTCATTCAACGATAATTTGAAAGAAGGGCAGAAGTTCAACGATGCAATTTATAATGCAGGGATTTCAAGATTCAGACCTATATTGCTAACTACAGTTACTACGGTTCTTGGGCTTTTCCCATTACTACTTGAAACTAGTATCCAAGCTCAATTTTTGATTCCTATGGCTATTTCAGTAGCTTATGGTTTACTAGTAGCTTCCGTTTTCATATTGTTATTGCTACCAGTATTGCTTATTTACTTGAGTAAAACACGTAATGCTGCATATTGGCTGAGAAACAATGAATGGTCAGAACCGGAAGCTCTGGAGCCAACTATTATAGAAGAAGTAATGATTAAAAAATATCTAACAGATGATGATTAAAAATATAGTTTTCATATTACTAGTGCCCGTACTATTGCTATCGCAAACGGATCTATCTCTACAACAAGCTGTAGAGAGGACATTGCAGAATAATTATAATATACAGATGGTCAAAAAGGATTTGCAAATAACTGATAATAACATCAGCTATGGCAACGCAGGATTTTTACCATCACTTGATGCTGCCGCTAGTTATCGCTTCTCAGCAGAAGATGCTGAAACTAAGACGAGTCAAGGTACATTCCCAGGTAATAACAACAGAGCAACTAACAAAAGTGCGTCTTTGTCTCTTGGATGGACACTGTTCGATGGGTTTGCTATGTTTGCTAGATACGATAAGTTCGAAGAGCTGAAAAATCTGAATTCGATAGCACTACAGTTAGAAATAGAGACTAGATTGCAAGAGCTATTCAACACTTACTATCAGATAAATATGCTAGATAAAAGTATAGCTCTACTAGACGAAACTCTGAAATTCTCACAAGAACGATTAAACTTCCTTAACGCATCGAATGAATATGGTGCTACGACAGGCACAGAAGTCCTCAGAGCGGAAGTTGACTACAATACGGACAATTCCAACTTAAAACGTCAGAAAGTGCAAAGAAACGCCTCTATTAACCGATTAAAATATATAATGGGTGAAATAAACGACGCGCAATACAATTTGACCTCTGATATTGAAATTGATGAATTGGGAGACTATACCAAGCTAAAAGAAATGGCTTTCGAGCGAAATAGCTCGATACAACAGGCGATGATAAATCGCGAAATTTCAGAGTATGATGAGAAAATAATAGAAGCAGCTTACTATCCGAATGTAAAGTTCAATGCCGCGTATAGCTACACCGAACAAGAATCTGATAAGGGTTTCATATTAGGTAGTTCGAACCAAGGTTACAATGCTTCTATTAGTGCTAGCTGGAACCTATTCAGCGGTTTCCAAACTAGAATAGCCGACCAAAACACGGAAATCCTACAAGAAAAACAAGACATATTCATTCAGAGCATAAGAGCCGTGATAGAAATGAACATGATGACTAATTACCAGTCTTACTCTGACCTGAAGGAGATATTGGAACTAGAGATACGGAACCTAAAAACTGCGAATGAGAATTTCGAACGTTCAAAAAGTATGTTCAAATACGGTACTATCAACTCAATTGATCTCCGCCAATCACAAATCAATCTACTCGCAACCGAGCAGCGAATAGTAAACCTCAAATACGAAATCAAAACCTACGAGACTATGATACTCATGCTGAGTGGTCAGCTTGGGAGGTAATTATTAATTATTACAACTTAATTTATTATATTGCGTTTAGCTACTTAATAGCACTTGGAGAAAAGTATGATAACAAAAGAAAGTTTAATAAACCAATTAGATTTACTTCCCGATTCATTCACTATTGATGAATTGATTGATTGACTTATCCTAATCGAAAAGATTGAAATAGGATTAAAGCAATCTGAAGCCGATGATGTAATCAGCGAAGAAGAGCTAAATGCTGAGATCGAGCAATGGTTCAAATAAAATGGACTAGGCAGACTAAGTCAGATATGAAAAACATATTCGATTATATATCTAATGATTCTGTAAAATATGCTCAAAGACAAATAGAAGGAATCATAAAAACACATCGTTTATCAAAAACAATACTAGAATAGGAAGAATTGTACCTGAGTTAAATAACCCCCAAATCCGTGAAATAATAGTTAATAAGTACAGAGTTATATATTATTTAAAAGATGTTACTCGAGTGGATATATTAACTATTCATCATAGTGCTAAAGAATTTCCAGACTTTCTAATTGAATAATACAAAATCAAAACCTACGAGACTATGATACTCATGCTGAGCGGTCAGCTTGGTAGGTAAGAGGGTAAGGAACGATATATCCCATCCAAAAAGAAAGACCTAGTCAATCATTTAATCAACTAGGTCTTTAATATAACAGAAATAAATATTGTTTATCTATTTATAAAAAGAGTTTGATGTTAACTTTATCATAATTATTAATAAAATAACGCAGTGATTTGAGTAAAATACCATTTGGAATTGAGTAAAGTTACTCATAGATTTGAGTAAATTAATTAGAAGAATTGAGCAAAATGATTTACCAAAGAACTCACTACAAGAGAATAAATAAGCGAATAAAAGAGAAACGGAAATTCCTACAAGTAATGTTGGGTGCAAGGCAAGTTGGAAAAACTACTCTAGTACGACAACTGATGAAGGAATACAAGTACCCTTCGGAATACGTGACTGCGGATAATCAATCATCTCCAGTTTGGTTAGAGCAAATATGGCAATCTGCTCGATTAAAGCTTCATTCATCTGAAGCAAAGGAATCTTTGCTTATAATAGACGAAATACAGAAAATTAAGAATTGGAGCGAGGTAGTTAAAAAGTATTGGGATGAGGATTCTTACAAAGATACGAACCTCAAAGTTATAATACTTGGTTCTTCAAGTTTATTGATAGACAAGGGACTGAGCGAATCACTAGCAGGGCGCTTCGAGACTATACCGATACCGCATTGGGGCTATACAGAAATGCGCGATGCATTCGATATTACTCCCGAGCAATATGCATATTTCGGTGGTTATCCAGGTGCAGCAGATATGATAAAGAACGAAAAGCGGTGGCGAGATTACATAAACAATTCACTAATAGAGACTACCGTTTCCAAAGATATACTGCAAATGGAGTTAATATATAAACCCAAATTATTAAGAAACCTGTTCCAATTAGGTGGTCAATATTCTTCGCAGATTCTATCTTTCAATAAAATATTGGGGCAGCTGCAAGATGCTGGTAATACCACAACACTATCGCATTATCTAAATCTACTGAGTGGTGCGGGTTTGCTAACTGGACTAGAAAAATACTCGACTAATCAACTAAAAGTACGTAGCTCCAGTCCCAAATTTCAGGTGTATAATAACGCACTGCTCACCGCACAATCACCGATGAGCTGGAAGGAATTCACAGTGAACCCAAAGCTCAGAGGCAGAGTAATAGAGTCCGCTGTTGGGGCACACTTACTCGCCCACTCCACTGATAATTACAAGTTGCAATATTGGAATGAATCGAACGCAGAAGTTGACTTCGTGATAACTAATGGGAAGAAGGTAGTAGCGATAGAAGTGAAATCCTACTCCACGAGCAAGCATTCGGGAATGGAGAAATTCATGAAGCTATACGATGTAGATAAGAGCATATTGATAAACGATAGTGGTATGAGCTGGCAAGAGTTCCTCACCTTAGACCCAAATCTGATGTTGAAGTAAGTTAGAAAAAGCAAATCTGGGATATAATAGACTTACTTTTTTTAGATAAATCTATCTCACTCTGATCAGTAGTATTCTTGTATCTGTAGTAATTTCGGAATTAGATGCTGACGGTGAATACTTTGCTGCTTGGATAGAAAATGTTCCACTAGATGTTGTATTTATCAATCCTTCAAATAAGTATTCGGTGTCCGCTTGCAAACTATAGTTCTCTTTAGTTCCAGTATTTCCTGAAAAGTATTCACTATTTATCTTAAAATAATTGAGATTAGTGTTGCCACTGTAGTTTAGAAAAATATTAATAGTTGGTGAAGAACCTTTTTTCTTAGCCCCTAATATACCCTTTATCAAATAAGTAGCATTAGCTGCTAGAGTAGGTTGAGTGTCTGTTATATTAACATAAGTAGTACTTGTTAAGGTTATCAAAGTACCTAAGCTAAGCTCAGTTACTTCGGGTAAACTACCTCCGCCGCCGCCAGCCGCTTCCCAACTTAGAGTAGTACCGTCAGTAGATAGGAACTTACCACTTTTCCCCGCTTGGTCAGGGAATATATTAGTAATTGTATTGCTTGCAGCATCAATACTTTTATTAGTTAATGTCTGTGTAGCATCGGTACCAACTATTGTAGTGTTTACATCCGGAACCGTTATCGTTCTCGTGGTAGAAGTGGATATACCTGATAACTCGAATTGTATTTTTTTAGAATTGTCTGAGTTGTCTTGCATAAAACTTGAGGCATCAGTTAATGTTTTATTAGTCATCGTTTGTGTGTCTGATACACCTACAACTGCACTAGTAACTCCACTCAGTAATTGAAACTCAGAGTTAGAGACACTTCCATCCGCTATTTTACTAGCATCAATTGATGCAGCTGCTTTTATATCAGAATTATCAATATTTGAAATCGTATTGTTGTCAGCATCAATTGTTTTACTGGACAATGTCTGAGGGTCTGATACTCCAACTAGTGTACTGGTAGCACCATCAAGGAATTGGTACTCTGTATTGCTGACACTACCATCAGCAATCTTTTCTGCATTTATTTCACCTGTTGATGAGTTGATAGAGGTAACAACAGAATTACCAGCCGTTGCTGTATTCTCGACTGTCTTAGTAGAAAGTGAAGACAAGCTACCCGAGAGCTTTGTGCGAGGAGTCAAATCGGTACCACCTATATTGACATTGAGCCATATTTGTTGATCAGTGTCTATATCAATAGCTGTATTTTCTCCCAAAGTCAGAGTGAAAAAACCATCTTCAGTAGTCACTGTCCTAGTTTCCGTCCATAGAGAATTACCATTAGTAGCGTCATCATAGATAGTGAAGATAATAGAGTAGTTTCCATCAGTAACGGGGTTGCCACTATTGTCCTCCAATCGTCCTTGGTAGTTCATTGTCTGTGGGATTTGAGCCAAAGCTAAAATCGGGAATAATAACAAAAATAGGATGAAGTTTTTCATGTTTGTTTCCTACGTTTTCATTTTGAAATATACTATTATTGGGATAGTCACACCGAGTAAAATCAACGCCCATTCGCTCAAAGTTGGGATTGGGGTCGTCTGCGTTATCTTTGGTATAGTACCATCTGTTTTGAAGTTTATAGACGCATTGTCCGAGCCATTCCAATTGAACGGGATGAGTACAAAAGTGTATGTCTGGCTTGGTTGCAATCCTGTAGCAGTAATCTTATCCGCAGTCATATCTGTGAGTATAGCCACTACTTTAGTGCCATTGCTTGAATAATACAAACTAGGATAGTTTGCATCAGTGACTATTACCTCTGGGGCCGCTCCTACTCTTGCTAGTACTATATATCCAGCTGCATTTGTAATCTCTTCTGCGGGTTGAATATTGAACCTAATAGACCCTGCATTGAGAATAGAATCGAGAGTAAACGTATTGGAATGAGCAAGGGGTTCATCGCTCAATTGTACTACTTCATCTTCCATGTAATTGAATATATAGCCTTCCTTAAGAAGATATTGACTATTTGAACTAGAGTTGCCAATGGATTGACCAGCTATGTGGTAGAGAGTGTTGGTGGAGTTGGATTGCTTTCCGCCACCAGCAGAAGTAGCACTCTTTTTTATGTGATATTGAGAAAAAAGAGGAGTCGTAATAAGTAAAACTAATATGACTAATTTGTTAAATTTCATATCCTACCTGTTATAACAATAGGTAAAATTAATAAATGTTAAGAATAAAGCCAAATAAAAAGTGATCAAAAATAAAAATAATTGCTTTTAGAAAACAAAAAACCCCACGCCGAAATTGGTATGGGGTTTGGAATATTTTAAGTTTGGTGTTATTTTAGTCTTCGTAAACCCAAGTACTATTTATTTTGTAGAATGTCTTAACCTTCCCATTTGCTAATACATAAGAACCTGCGTCAGTTAATGTGACATTATGACCACAGTTATTATAAACAGTTACTATATTAGTTCCTGTGTCATTAGCTGCATTACCCAAAGTTTCATTTGTTATTGCCCCACCCGCACTATGTAAACGGATAATTCTACCATTTAGAGCTAAATTCTGATAACGATTAGTCAAATTACCATAACTTATATTAGAAGTGCTAACAGGTAAACTACCATTACCACTCCAAGCAACACTAGAACCATCATAAGTAAGAACCTGACCTCTTACCGTACCATTTGCTATCTTTGCAGTTGTTACAGCTCCTCCCGCTAAATCACCAGTGCCAATACTAGTTGCAAGATTTAATTTTGAATAAGCGATAGCTGCGGCTGCATCTACGTCAGCATTAACAATTGTGCCGTCAGCGATTTTACCTGTTGTTACAGCATTTGCAGCTAACTCATTATTAGAAATTGCTCCAGCTGCTATTGTAGGATTAGGATAAGTACCTGCTAAACTTCCACCAGCTGCACCAGTAGGTGAAGTTGGAGGTGTATCCCATGACATAATACCAGAACCATCAGTTTTAAGATATTGGTTTGGATTTCCATCATTATCAGGCAGAGTATATTCTACATCTGCTGCTAATGCAGGAGATTTGAATGATGTGAAGTTAGTTCCACTTCCAGAAGGTTCAGGAAATATTAGTTCTTTACCTGGCTCTAATGTTAAGTTTCCTTCATTATCTGTCAAGCCAGTTTGAGCTTGTTCGAAGATCATTTCATCAAGTCTTTGTTGAGAAGTCAATGCTAATGGGCTACCTGTCCAAACCTCTACTATATAGTATGCATTTATGTCTGTTGCAAGTATATTTTCTGGTACAACTATACCATCAGTCATTGGTACACTTGCTACTATTATACCAGAAGCATTAGGAGTTAGACTAACTGTTGCTCCAGTAAATTTAGTAGTTGGACCTGTTGGAGTGTAATCAACGATTCTTACTTGAACGTCAATCGCAGCACCTGGTTTCTTGATTACTACTTTAAAACTTCCAATAGCAAAAGAGCTAGAGTAAGACAGCAAAGCAATAATGATTAGTAAAAAGATTTTTTTCATAAGGGATTTCCCATATTTAATTGATAGTATAAGAATTTTAAATTTCAAGTTTTCAACTTAAGAAGAAATTTTATTATTTCCATAATAAAACAACTTATGATAAGCAGTTTAAAAGTAGTAAAACCAAAAAACCCCACGCCGAAATTGGTATGGGGTTTGGAAATTAATTTTCATATTGAAATTTACTTATCTTCTACCTATTGGTAACCACTTAGTCCCATTATAAAATAAAGTTAGATTTGTACCTGCTGTGAAATCTGAGAAATCAGATGTACCATAATCCGCACCACCATCTCTAAAAACTTTTGATTGTGGGTTTAGAGTTGCTGTAGTACTTTCAGAGTAGATTTGGATTAATTGTCCTGTAGCAGGTGAAGCAGGTAAAGTAACGGTATAATTACCAGTAATAAATAAAACTTGACTATCAGTATTAAGTGTAGTGTTTGCTGTTACTTCAGTATAAGCTAAATTTCCACCGCCACTAGGAGTAACCCAATGAGTAGTAGCAGAGTCACTCCCTGAACTTACAGTATTCAGAGCTAAAACTTGACCTGGTGTACCTATTGAAGCAGGAAAGACATAATTACTATTACTTGTAACAGATGGAGCTCTTAAACCAATATATTGAGTACCAGAACTACTCGGTTCTTGGAATCTTATATCTCTAGCATTATTATCGCTATTAGTCATTGCAATTCTTGCATTTGCAGTAACCAAAAAGCTGCTTGAAAAAGTTTGATTTGCTGTCCACGTATTAGAGTTTGCTAAATTAATACCTAAAGGTGAACCACCAGAACCGTCACCGTTTATAGTAGAATTTGTTGAAACAGTTCCTCCGCCTCCTCCGCCGCCAACAACTATTTTACCAGTATTGTCAACTTGGATGTTTTGAGTTCCGCCGCCTGCTAAATTGCTAAGTGTAACATCACCAGATGCTGTCACATCTCCTGTTACTGCAAGTGTTAGATTACCTGCTCCAGTATTCTGAAGAGTTATAGTTTCATTAGATCCACTATTTCTTTGAATACTACCATCTGTTAGAGTTAAATTAGTGGTTCCATCTCCATTTATGTACACATAATCACCAATTTGAAGATTTCCTGCAGTACTCCCTATAGACCCTTGTAGATCAGAATAACCAGTGACAACTAGGTTGTCACTTATATTAACATTGCCAGTAGAGTTTGATACAGCTCCTTGTTGGTCTAAAGTTCCAACGTGAGTTGAGTTACCGTCAACATTTAAGTCAGTATCAACATCTAAAGAACCAGTTACATTCGCATCATCATTGATTACTACATCACCTGTTGAGTTTGAAACTGCTCCTTGTTGGTCTAACGTTCCAGTTGTAGTCACATTCCCAAAAGTCTGGTTTCCAGTCCATGTATTAGCATTTGCTAAGTTAATTCCAAGCGGTGACCCACCAGAACCATCACCGTTTATAGTAGAATTTGTTGAAACAGTTCCGCCACCGCCTACGACTATTTTACCAGTATTATCTACTATTAGATTTTGGTTACCACCACCAGCTAAATCCATCAAAGTAACACCTCTAAGCTGTGTCTCAGTGATATTAGCGTCACCAATAACAACTTGGTTGTCTGCTGTAGTATATGTGTTGTATCCTATAGCAATAGAATTTTGTGCATCTACTTTTTGTGAGACATTTTGACCGGCGTCCTTACCAATAAATATATTATTATTCCCTGTTTCAATATCAAAACCAGCACTTGAACCGACAGCTGTATTACTTCCACCTTGGGTGTTACTTCCCAGTGAACGAAAACCAATTGCAGTATTAGACGGCCCATCTGAGTTTAATTCTAATGCACTATAGCCAGCCGCTGTATTATTGTCACCATCTATGTTACCACGCAATGCATTTACCCCATTCGTTGTGTTATAACTTCCTTCGGTGTTTACTAACAAAGAATAACTGCCAATAGCTGTATTATTGGTCCCAGAAGTATTGGCTTCTAGTACAGATTTGCCATATGCTGTATTAAAACTTCCTGTTTTATTTAGGAAAGCATTTAAACCAAATGCAGTATTATCATTACCTATATTTTGACTTACTAATTTATTAAAAGTAACTAAGTCTTTAGTTGCATCAATTACTGATACATTATCAATTTTTACAGTTCCAGTATTCGTACCATCATTATAACTTAAAGCCATTTCTTCATTCCCAGCCATTCCGCCACCAGCACCAACGTGGATAGTATTACCTTCTACGAATAGCTCGCCCCATCTATTATCGTCATTTCCTAGGTTTTGAGCCCCACTTGAGCTAGGTGATAGATTACCATCATTATCAAATACACCACCTTGCGATTGGCTAATAATTTGTTGGTCTAGTCTATACTGTGCGTATAGATTGCCACCTACGTTAACGTCTATTACATAATAGCTATTTACATCACTTGGAGCAATTGCCGACCATAACGTACCACTAGCATGAGTAGCATCACTAATATCAACCATTATAATACCCGAACCATTGGGGGTAAGCGATTGTGTTGTGCTTGTGTAAACATTAGTTGCGGTACCTCCAGTATAATTTGTAAGGTTAACCTGAACGTTTACTGCAGCACCGCCATTATTGACTATTGCTACTTTTATTGGGTCTAAAGCAGAAGCAGAACTAAAAGCTAGTAGAGCTAATGTAATTAGTAAAAAGATTTTTTTCAAAAGGGATTCCCCATAATTAATTGATAGAATAAGATTTTAATATTAAATCAAAATTAAAAAATAATTTTATATTTATGAAATATATTAATTGCGGAAACACCTAATAATAGATACTTTTGTACTTTCATTCAATGTTAAATTTCAAGAAAAGGTTAAAAAATGAATTACTTATTAATTTTTCTAATGGCTATTTGTACAATTTTTGCAGGCAATTATAAAGATAATATAGATATAAATAGTTTAGAAGAAGCAGTAAAGAAATCCAACTTTAATTTTGTTGGCTATTTTAAAAATGAAACTAATACTAATATAGGTACTGGATTCGCAATTAATGAAAATACTATGATTACAAATGCTAGTTCTTTGCAGAAGATAATATTTATTCCTGATACATCAGTAGTAAACGGAAAAGTAGTAATCTCACGAAAAGAAATAGAACGAAACTGGATTGATAATTCTAACTTGAAACTTATTATAGACGGAAGAGAATATACTATTGAAAAAATAATACCTCACCCTGATTACATCGAGAGTAATTCTTATTCTCCTGATATAGCTATGATTATAACTAATGAAGGAATAAATTGTAATTACCCTCAAAGAAGTAATTCTAATATAGAGGGTAACTTGTCGTGTAGTGTAATTGGTTATGAAAAATCAATTGTATATGGTACGAATACAGTTGATACAACATTCAGTTCTAATAGTATTAGTTATTGCAATATAAGTTTAGATACAAATGATAAAAAGAATAATTCAACAGTATTTGAATTCATACCAAATCCAAACGATCAAGGATTTGCTTTGATAAAGGAGATTGAAAATGGCGTAGTTCTCATTGGATTACTTCAAAACAATCAATCAAATGACAAAGAAAGTGTGTTTTTAGATTTATTTGATTTAGGTGAGTGGCTCAATTCAAATGCAATTAGCCAGATAACAAAGTAAATAAAAACATAACTCTGTATAGGACATGGAGTTGAGATGACTTTATACTATTAAGTATTAAAATTTTACTAACCGAAACTATGGATTTGGTATTTTTAATTTCAATTATAAAATCGAGTAAGATAACATTAATTGTTCAGATATATTAAGAAAAGCAGATTCTACCTAGAATCAAGATAAAAAACAAAAAACCCCACGCCTCGAATAGGAAGAGTGGGGTGAAATTTAAAAAAGAATGGTAACTATTATATCCCGCCACCGTCTGTTATAATCCAGTTTCTCGGGGCTACCACTATGTTTGCTCTAGCCGCTGCGGCTGGGTTAGGTACTATATTGTATTGCGAAGTACCAAAGTGTACGTTTACATTGTTTTTTAAAACAAGGGCATCCCAATTAATCAATGTTTGGTTGTAATTGGCCGTTGTCATTTTTGTACCCGCCATAAAACTAGTCATTGATGTAGCATTGCTAACATCCCAATACATCTCCATTATTACTTCATCATTATCTTGGTAATAAATCCTGTAGTTTAGAAATCCAAACTCATTAAAACCAGAGCTGTCTGTATCAGAAGTCCCATCTTGATATAAGTTCTTCATTTTATAAAATTTATTATTGTCATTGTATTTAAACTCTCGGTCAGAATACTTGGTTGTATCAGGAGCAGTAAAAAGTCTCCATAAAACTTTATTTCCAGATTCATCATATACCTCATATTCAAACTTTCTCCAATCAGGATGAAGTGAATCATCCGGGTCTAAAATATGATAAGTTGTCATAGACTTAACTTTATTTTCAAAAATACATTGTTTCTCCCAATCAATAATTATTTCGTCCATCTGAGCGATAAGCCCCAATGGTAACGATAGAATTGACATGAGAATTGTTAATTTTAATATTTGATTCATTTCATTTATTCTCTATAAGACTATCAACAAATATACAAATGTATATACTACCTCACAAATTGCTAATTGCTTATGTATTGTATGACATTATCGGTGGGGAAAGCTGTACTATGGATGATGTGTGAAGAGTTGCAGGGCTACTTTCTGTTCGCCTCGAAGTCTTCTTTTGTAATTATGGGTTTGATTTTGTTTATTTTTGGGACAAACCATATTCTTCAAAACCCTCAACTCTTAAAAATACTATCTCTTCCTTTTATTCCTTACGTAGATCAGTTTGTATTTGCTCTTTGAGCTTTCTCTTTGCTCTACCTCGAATTTGCCAGTAGATTTGATAAGTGGAGTCAGCTTTTCGAAACCATAGTTCCTTGAATCAAAATTGGGTTGCTTTTTCTGAAGTAATCCCCCTACATCTCCTAAGTAAGCCCACCCTTCTTCGTCTGACAAATCAGATATTGTAGAGGATATAAGCGAAATAACTTTAGGTGTTATTTTCTCCAAACTATCTTTGGCTTTTTCTTTTTGGCTAGGGCTCTCTTTCTTCTCAGTCTCTCTTCTGATTATTTCTATGTAGATGAATTTATCGCAAGCCACTATAAAAGGGTTTGGCGTTTTTTTCTCACCTATCCCTATTACTTGCATACCAGCTTCTCGCAGACGAGTAGCTAATTTGGTGAAATCACTATCGCTCGATACGAGGCAAAACCCATTGACTTTCCCTGAATATAGGATATCCATAGCGTCTATTATCATAGCCGAATCAGTAGCGTTTTTACCAGTGGTATATGCGTATTGCTGAATAGGCGTTATTGCGTTTTCTAATAGTACATTTTTCCATTTGGATAGGTGCGGACTAGTCCAATCCCCATAAATTCTTTTGATAGTTGGGTTCCCGTATTTTGCAATTTCCTCCATCATTTCTTTTACGTGAGATGAGGGTATATTGTCACCGTCTATGAGTACTGCTATATTCATACTGTTTTCTAGATAGCTTAATTTATTAATAGTTCGTGGTCATTTACTAAAATTAAATATAGTATTTTCTGATGTTATTACAAAAGATTAAATTCTTCTTGGGTCAGAATTTTAATTTGGTAGAGTGTGGTGTGACGATGAAGGATATGTTCCAAATGATTATTTTCATTTGGATAGTACAGAATGGAATTAAGACAGCTGAAACTTCTTACTTATCGCCTTTGAGGAGTAAATTTTTGAGGGCGTTTATATTCTTTTTCTCATCTTCGGAATAGTGCTTTGCTGCGTAGCCACTCATCCCAGAATTTTTATCTTTTATATTGATTTTAGGAGTGCTTTTCTCTGCTTCGGTACGCTTGTATTTTTCTTCGGGTATATAGCCGAGTTCTTTATCGGAGAATGGTTTATGTGATTTGAGCAATTCTAATTTTTCGGTGCCGAATACATCTTTTAGTTTCTCTTCCAAAGTAGCTTTCGAATAGGGCTTCGATATAAAATGATTAGTACCCGCTCTAACTACTCTTGCTATTATATCTACGTCAGTTACTCCAGAGCCGACTAGTACAGGTATATCGTGTGTAGTTTTTATAGCTTTTAGAATTTTGAGCACAGAAACTCCGTCTAGCTCTCGCATCAGAATATCCAATACTATTAGTGATGGGATATGCTCTACTGCAAGTGCAATACCGTTGAATCCGTCAGATGCTGTATAAATCTCTTCAAACCCGTATTGCTTTAGGTTTTTGAGCATTATCCTTTGCATCCATACATCATCGTCTATTATAAGAGCAGTATGCATTTAATCTTTCTTAGTATTATGAATTGCCAAATGTTCCAACTTATTTTTTTCTGATCCAATCGAACTTATTGCTGTGTTTTTCAGTAAGTCTTTCAACATATCAAACTCGACGTTTGAAGACTCTTTATTAGTTTCAGCTATTTTATCGTATATCTCTTTTCTATGGACGGCTATACTCTTAGGAGCGTTTATTCCTAGCCGTACTACTCCTCTGTCATAACTAATAACTGTTATTTCTATAGAGTTACCTATTGTTACTACTTCGCCAACTTTTCTCGAAAGTACTAGCATTTCTAGACCTCTTCGCTTGTAGTGTGAATCACTGGTTGCTTAGTAGAGTATTTGTCAGATGACATTACAATCTGCCTACCTTCTCTGGTCTCTACTCCTAGTACTAGAGGTGCTTTCATGTTAGCAGTCATCACTCGTTCTTTATTACCCAAAGTTATAACTACGAAAGCAGCTTCCGTTTCCAAATCAATATTTTTACCAGGGTTGTACTTTATGTCAACCATCCAAGGATTAATAAGTGGGAATCCGATAGTAGGATCGTCTATTGATATTAGCCATCTGAGGGGTTCTGTTTCTTCATGATTAATCAAGACGAAGTTATTAAATTTCTCGAATCCTAATAGTCCATCAGGAAAATGAAAAATTTTATCATTCTCAATTTCTATCTCTCCGAAATGAAGAGTCTTGATTTTTAATATTGTAACTTCCTGTTTTTCCATCCCAAAATCCTTTTTGATATTTAGCAACCCAATAAATAATAGGTAATTAAATCTGTCTTATAAATACAATTGCAATTATCTTGCCAAATTTATTACTTTTTATTCATATCTCTTTACTTATCGGATACAATTTGCTATTTCTAAAGGCAATTTAGATAATTTATTCGAATTAAGCACAAATTCAATAAATTGAGTTATGAAAAAGAACACAAGAATAATACTTTCCATAGCTACTGGATTATTGCTAGTTTTAGCATTTCCTCCTATGCCTTTTTACTTTTTAGGATTTATATCTTTCATTCCTCTACTGTATTTATTAGATAATACTAAGAAATTCTACTTTTGGAATACTTATGCTACTTTCTTCATTTACCAAATAGGAACTTTATGGTGGATTAGTAGCTTCCAAGAGAAGACGGATCCTTTTCTTATGGCTTCGGGGTTTGTATTAGATGTGTTCCACCCATTCTACTTCATGATACCGATAATACTGTGGCTAGTTATTAGGATAAGAATGCCGCGCCGATTGTCGCTCTACCTGTTCCCATTTATATGGACAACTTTTGAGTGGTCTCGGTCACTTACTGAATTCTCATTCCCGTGGATTTCTGTTGGCTATACGCAGGTGTATAATACTAATTGGGTACAAATAGCCGACTTGTTCGGTGTGTATGGTACTGCTTTTGTTATAGTACTTGTTAATGTTATAATCTATGATTTGATTTGTAATTATCGAAATGGGGAGTCAACTTTTGAAAACAATAAGTGGCAGTATTCTTCACTCGTTATGCTGATTATATTACCCATTATTTATTCGAATATTCAGCTTACGAAGTATAATCATGAATCACTGTTAAAATCAAATGAGACGGTGAATATAGGGCTTATACAACCGAATATAGACCCTTGGGACAAATGGAGTGCTGGCCCCGAAGACCAAGTACTAACTCTGATTGATTATTCGAATAAACTTTTAGATTCCGTTCCCGATTTAGATTTAGTTATATGGCCAGAAACGAGCATACTGTATTTAGATAATAATTTCAATTTAGATCATAACTTCGGCTTTCTAAAAAGTTGGGTAGATACTAGTAATATCTCATTGCTAACAGGATTCGTAGATATAGTAGTATATGAAAGTGATGCTCCGAGTATAACAAAGCAGATGTACTTCGGTGGGAAAAATGTTAAATACGATAATTTCAATAGTGCATTGCTCCTTGATTCTAATGAGTACGATATATACCATAAGATGAAACTAACCCCATTCGGAGAGCGAGTACCCCACGTAGAGATATTGACATTCCTCACAGAATTCATAGATTGGGGTGTAGGAATATCATTCTGGGGTAAAGGAACTGAGCAAAAAAGCTTAAAAGTACCCAATACTAACGTTAGCTTAGCCCCAATTATCTGTATAGAGTCTATACACCCTACTTTCGTGAAGGAATTCAGTAAGAAAGGTGCTAATCTATTTACTGTAATTACAAATGACGCATGGTATGATTTCACCACTGGCCCAGAGCAGCATGCACTCATTTCCGCTTTCCGAGCAATAGAAAATAAGCGGTATGTAGCCCGAGCAGCAAACTCAGGTGTTACTTGCTTTATCTCACCTACTGGCAGGATATTGCATAGGGCAGAGCAATACAAACAATCTTCAATTGCTATGACAATTCCGACTATAGAAGAGGCAACTTTTTACTCTATTTATGGAGATTGGTTGTCTTACTTTTGTATTTTGACTTCCATTTTCTTTGTTTTTTACTCTATATTCAAGAATAAGTAAATTAGAAAAATCCCGCTTAATTAAGCGGGATTTTTTTTGCAACAAATTCCCTTGTAATTTCGTAATCTATATGCTATACTAAATACAATTTATTAGGAGAATTATGACTAAGATTTTAAGTATATCTGCTCTTCTTGTATTTCTTTCTGCAGTTGGGCTATTTGCTCAAGCAAATGAAATAAAGTTTGAGCAAGAGACACTAGACAATGGGCTTGTAGTAATCTACAACCTAGATAGATCGGCACCAGTAGTATCTACTGTAGTGCATTACAAAGTGGGTTCCAAAGATGAGAATCCAGAAAAAACGGGCTTCGCTCACTTTTTCGAGCATCTTATGTTCGAATCAACTGCCGAAATACCAAGATCAAGCATTGATAAGTACATAAACCAAGCCGGTGGTACTCTCAACGCTCACACATCAATGGATGAGACGGTTTACAAATTCACTGTGCCTGCTAATCAGATCAAACTACCCCTATGGATAGAAGCTTCTCGTATGAGAAAGTTGAATGTTCAATCGGAAGGTGTAGAGACTCAGAGAGGCGTAGTAAAAGAAGAAAGAAACGTAAGAGTTGATAATCAACCTTATGGTGATTTGATAGAGCGTATGGCTAAAAAGCTGTGGCCAGGTAGTGGCTACGAATGGCCAACTATTGGATATCACGAGCATTTGAATAAAGCTACAATAGAAGATTTCCAGAGTTTCTATAATGAATTTTACCAACCGAATAACGCTTGTTTAGTTATCTCAGGTGATTTCAATATAGATGAAGCTAAAAATTATGTGAAAGAATATTTTGGATCTATACCTAAAGGTAAAGAAATCAAAAGAACTACTCAGAATTTTTCAGACTTGAAAGAAAAAGTAGATGTTATAGTAGAAGACGAGAAAGCTCAATTACCAGGTATATTCGAAGGATTCCGTGGGCCTAAATTGGGTGAAGATGACTACTATGCTATGTCATTACTTTCTAGCATCATGGCATCTGGCGAAAGCTCTAGATTATACCAATCATTGGTTAATGAAAAGCAATTAGCAGTAGCAAGCCAAATGATACCATTCTCATTGCAATACTCTGGAGCTTTGATATTTGTAAATATACCAAACTCTGCTGAAAATGTAGAAGCTACTAAAAATGCTCTTAATGAAGAATTGTCAAAAGTTGTCAAAAATGGTGTTACACAAGAAGAGTTGACTAAAGCAAAAAACATAGTAGAGGCAAGTTCTGTTATGTCTAATAAGAATACACTTAGCAAGGCAATGTCTATAGCACGCTATTGGGCATACTACGGCGAACCGGGTATGATAAATACAGAAATAGATAAGTACCTAGAAGTATCACTAGATGATATCAAAAGAGTAGCAAAGAAGTATTTGGACACAGATAAAAAAATAATATTAACATATATGCCAGTGACGGCTGAGAAGTAAAAGGAGACGAATATGAATAAAATGATTAAACTATTAGTAGTTGCTATTATCTTCTCACAGTTTGCCATAGCACAAGATTATAAATTAGGCGAGAAACCAGAGCCACTAGAATCCAAAAAGTTTGAATTCCCTGCTTACAAAGAAGCGACTTTGGACAATGGGTTGAGAGTATTCGTGATAGAAGACCACGAACAACCAATGCTTAGTTTCAATATACTGATGCCGGGTGGCGATGCTCTAGAATCAAAGAAAGATGCAGCTGGATTCGCAGCAGCATTGATTATGAAAGGAACGAAGACTAAATCTGCTTTTGATATTTCAAAGGTACTGGATGGTTTAGGTGCTAATTTATCAGTATCTAACTCAACGGAATTCACAAGAGTATCTGGCTCATCGATTATCAAGCACAAAGAAGTACTATTCGATATGTTAGTTGACGTTATGACTAATCCGACTTTCCCGAAAGAAGAATTAGACAAAATCAAAGTTCAAGCTAAAGCTGGTATCAAAAGTGAAAAAGGGGATCCAGGAAGTTTGGCTTCAAATATGTCAAAAAAAGCACTATTCGGGCTAGATCACCCTTATGCTTCAGTCTCAACGGAAGAAACAGTAGATGCTATTACAGTCGAAGATATCAAGAAATACTACAAAGATTTCTATTTGCCAAACTCTTCGTCTATGGTAATAGTAGGTGATTTCAAAACTGATGATATCATAAAAGAATTGAACAAGAAGTTAGCAACTTGGAAAAAAGGAGATTTGGTAAAACTAGAAATTCCTGCTCCTAAACCAATGCCTAAAGGTATTTATTTTATTGAAAGAAAAGGTTCCGTACAATCAGCCGTTAGATATGCTAATATGACTGTGCCTTTCAACGATGCTGATTATATGAACATCAACGTAGCGAGCCACGTTATCAACTCTAGCTTTGCCGGACGTATGTTCAAAATAATAAGAGAAAAACATTCTTATACTTATTCTCCTACTGGTGGACATTCATCTAACAGATTCTACAACTACTCTATATTTGGGTCTGATGTAAGAAACGATGTTACAGATTCTACTATCATTTCTATAAATGATGAAATACTAGGTGATTTGTATAAAAATGGTCCTTCAAAAGAAGAGATGGAAACAATCAAGCAATTCAGAATAGGACAGTTCTATCTTAGCTTCGAATCATCTGGATTTCTTGGCTCTTTGATCCAATCCTATGATTTCAAAGGTGTACCTATCAGAATGATAAAAGAATATCCGAATCAATACGATAAAGTATCTGCACTAGATGTTCAAAAAGCAGTGACTAAGTATTTGAATCCAGCTGATGGATACGTAATAGTAGTAGGTGACCCTTCTGTAAAAGAACAATTAGAAAAGTTCGGTACAGTATTCACTTATGACACAGACTACAAGCCGGCAACAGGACTAACTAGCGCTAGCATAGATGCCGATGATTTGTTAGAAAACTATACGAAAGCTTTGGGTGGCGAAGACGAATTGAAAGATTATGACGTTATTCAGGCAACTGGAATTGTATCAATGAGTGCTAGTGGACAAAATCTACCTGGCAAAACTGAAATGATATATACTAAAACTGGTAAAATGTATCGCTTAGTTGACTTAAATGTTTACAAATCAGAAGAACTTTATAATGGTACTACTGGGTGGGAAATATCTACTTCAGGTACTATTATGAAAGAAGGTAATGATTTGAAATCTATGAAGTTCGACGCAGATCCTTTCAAATATGCTAATGCAGTAAAACATGGCTATAATTTACAAGTAAAAGGTAAGAAAGGCAATCAAGTAGTAGCAGAAATGAAAGAAGGTGACAAACTAATAGAAACACTATATTTCAATTCGGAAAGCTATCTTTTGGAGAAAGTAGAAATGCTACAAGATACACCGAGGGGAAGTTTACTAGTAGTTGTTAACTATTCAGATTACAAAGACGTAGATGGTATGAAATTGCCAACCGTTTCTAAAACTGAAACTCCTATGTTCAATATGGAAACTACTTACGAATACAAAGTAAATGCTATGACTTTCCCTGATTCTAAATTTGAACCAGCAAAGTAAATATTAGCTAATAGAAGGTATTATACAAAAGGGTTGACTATAATAGGTCAACCTTTTTTTATTTATAGGCCACAAACGTCATTAAAATTTCTGGAATCATGCACTTACTTTTCCCGACTCACTCTATATGCACTCGTTCTCTAACTGCATCTTCGAAAAAGTGATGGAGGGTGAACATCTGTTCTGCTCCTATTTTCTGACCGAACTGAGCTATCATATATACTAATAGACCCGCTCCGAGCAATGATGGTACTCCCATAACCAACAAGCTTGGGTCATTATTCATCTGCCATTCTACACCACCCCAAATCAACAGCCCAGCAAGTAGAATAGCAATAGTACCATAGGCAAAAGCAAACATAGTCCAAACGCTCGATTTGGGACTATAAAGTCCACGAATGAGCGTGCCTTTTTCGTGTGGCTCCAACATCAAAGAAAGCTCCGGCGACCAATAGTGGTTGTCCTTTGGCGCTATACGTAGCTTTATGAATGAGGTGGCCACCGAACCGGCTATATCCCCTTCTGTTGCTAATAGCTCTTTGAAATGAGTGGTATGCTCTTCTATAGTTCCGGTACAGACTTTTTTGAATCTAGGTCTTAGCTTAAAACTGCTCATATATTTCTATTTGAATGATTATGATAAATATAATATAACAAAAAAAATCCCAACACTACTCGTGAAGGGATTATGTAAATTTAATAATGGAAAACATATTACAGTGCTAAATAAGCACCAACTGTACCTAATGCTTGATTATAATAAAGATAATAATTGCCAGAAACTAAAGTCATACCACTAAAAGCAGAATCTGCTGCAGTTTTATCTGTGTAAGCAGTTAGAACAGTCTGAGGGAGTATAGTCACATTCGATATAGTATTTCCATTCGCACCATCCCATCCAGCATTACTGCCTAATGCTAATACATTATCTCCTGTATTCTTATAAGCAGAACGAAACCCACTCGTGGTTACATTATCTCCTATGTTCTGATAAGCAGAATGATATCCAGTTGCGGTTACATTACCTCCTTGATTCTGATAAGCAGAAGAATATCCACTCGCAGTTACAAAATTTCCTGTATTCAGATAAGCAGAATAATAACCAGCAGCTGTTACATAACCTCCTTGATTCTGATAAGCAGAAGAATATCCACTCGCAGTTACATAATCTCCTGTATTCCAACGAGCAGACCTATATCCACTGGCTGTTACATAGTCTCCCGTATTCTTATAAGCAGAAGAATATCCACTCGCAGTTACATAATCTCCTGTATTCTGATAAGCGGCTTGAGATCCATTTGCTGTTACATAATTTCCCGTATTCTCATGAGCAGAATTAAATCCGATAGCGGTTACATTATTACCCGTATTATTTATCAATGCATCTAATCCAAAGGCAGTATTTTCATTACCTATGTCTTGACTGATAAGGGAATTAATTTTAATAGTATTACTAGTAGAGTTACCATTTAGCTCATCTACATTTACAATCTTATTATCTTCCATGTCCAAATCTTCTCCACTCGTTACGGCTGTGATAGTTCCTGTATTGCTTTCGAATGCACCTGCACCATTAGCCATAGCTGTACCGTCTCCTGTCTGTGCTTGCAGTATCATCAACTCATCTAAGCGATATTGGGCGAATAATGTTCCATCTACCTTTACATCAACAACGTAATAACTGTTAACATTAGCTGATGCAATTGCAGTCCATGCTGCGCCTTCGATAATAAAGCTCATTATTCCAGATGAATTTGGTGTTAGATTTCCCATTGAAGTACTTGGAAATATATTGGACACAGTTCCACCAGTGTAATCGTTTAATTCGACTATTACTGCAAATGGTGCTGTTCCATCTGTCTTGATTATAGCTACACGAACTGGCCCCAATGCTGTTGAAACACTGTAAGCCATTAATACAATAGAAATTATTAAAATAAGTTTTTTCATAAGGTTTTAGTCCTGTTAAATTGATAGATTTAGAATTTTACTTTTTTGTAGTAATCAACTTACGCTAAATAATTGCTAATAAACTATTTACAAGAAAATATTAAATGAAAATTAATTTTAAGTTGATATTTAGGTTGACTTAACTACAAAAAAAATCCCAACACACTGTGCTGGGATTGTAATAAAAATTCTATTTTGGATAATGGATTATCCTTTTTGAGTTTTCTTTCTTTGGTTAGGGTCTAACACATCTTTTCTGATACGTATAGACTCCGGAGTGATTTCTAATAGTTCATCTTCCGAAAGGAATTCGATAGATGCGTCTAATGAAAGTTGCTTGTGTGGTCTGATAGAAACTGTATTATCCGAGCCAGAAGCACGCATATTAGTTAACTGTTTCTCACGTACTATATTGATATTCAAATCGCCCGGTTTGTTTCTTTCACCTACGACCATACCCATATATACCTTAACACCGATACCTACTATCAGAATACCTCTGTCGTCCATACCAACACAAGCGTATTCAGTTGTTTTACCAGCTCTATCTGATACTAGTACACCAGTCGAACGTTGAGATATATCACCAGCCCAAGGTTGGTAATCGTGGAATAGATTATTGATAATACCAGAACCTTTTGTATCAGTCATAAACTGGCTACGGTACCCGATAAGTCCACGAGATGGAACTAAAAATTCGATATCAGTTCTACCATGTCCGTGTGACATCATATTTACTAATTGACCTTTTCTTACTTGAAGTTTCTCAGTTACAACACCAACGAATTCGTCTGGAACATCGATAAATACTTCTTCAAATGGTTCGTGCTTTTTACCATCAATAGTTTTGGTGATTACAGTTGGTTTAGATACCATTAACTCGAATCCTTCTCTACGCATAGATTCGATTAGTACACCTAATTGCAACTCACCTCTACCACTAACTTCGAAAGCGTCTGTTCTTTCAGTGTCTTTCACTTTTAGTGAAACGTTCAATTTCATTTCTTTTTCTAAACGAGCTTTCAAGTGACGTGAAGTAACGAATTTACCTTCAGTACCTGCGAAAGGTCCGTTATTCACGTAGAATATCATACTTACAGTTGGCTCATCTATCTTGATTCTATCCATTGGTTTTGGATTTTCATTGTCAGTTAGAGTATCACCGATTTTGATGTCTTCTATACCAGCTATTGCTACTATATCACCAGACTCTACTGAATCAACTGAAGTTTTACCTAATCCAGAAAAAGAATACAGTGCATTCAATTTTAAATTCTTTTTGATACCATCTTCTGTTGAAAGAGAATATTGCTTATTCATCTCAATCAAACCATTCCAAACACGCCCGATAGCTATTTGACCGACATAATTGTCATAATCAAGAGAAGCCGCTAAGAATTGAGTTTCGAGAGTATCGTCAGCAGTTGGTCCAGGTATTCTACTAATTATGGTATCGAATAGTGGTTTCAAATCAGCTGATTCATCTTCCAAATTGTATTTAGCAACACCATCTTTACCAATAGTGTAAAGAATAGGGAAGTCGATTTGCTCATCAGTAGCATCTACATCTATGAATAGATCATATACTTCTTCGATAACTTCTGCTATACGAGCATCTGGTCTATCAATCTTATTGATTACTAATATTATAGGTAAACCAAGAGCCAATGCTTTTTTCACAACGAATCTAGTCTGAGGTAATGGACCTTCAGAAGCGTCAACAAGTAGTATTGCACCATCTACGATAGACAAACTACGCTCTACTTCACCACCAAAATCCGCGTGACCAGGAGTATCCATGATATTGATTTTTCTACCTTCGTAGAAAACCGCTGTGTTTTTTGCAGAAATCGTGATACCACGTTCTTTCTCTTGATCCATAGAGTCCATAACTCGTTCTTCAACGTGTTGGTTATCTCTGTAAGTCCCTGATTGTTGAAGCATGGCATCTACTAAAGTAGTCTTCCCATGATCAACGTGTGCTATAATAGCTATGTTTCTGAATGTATCTTTTATCATTTTCGTGTTTTGTATTATAAAAAGAACGCAAGTTACGGAATAATTAAAGACTAGGTGTTTCTTATTGAAAATAAATTTATTATTTTTTTATAAATACTTTTTGACTTGGTTTCAAATCCTTGACATTGTTGAATAATTAGGTTTGACATTACCATTATAATTCAATAATTTGTTATTCTGATTGTCTATAAACTACATCTATGATAAGTAACACATTAAATAATTTGGATATAAACCTCAACGAAAGGGAGAGGGCAATACTCCGTTCCATAGTGAATCTGTACATAGCTAATGCGGCTCCTGTTGGCTCGCGTAAGCTATCGAAGTTCTTGGAGCACAATCTCAGTATTAGCTCCGCAACTATCCGTAATGTGATGGGTGATTTGGAGGCAATGGAACTGGTAACTCACCCACACACTTCTGCTGGACGAATACCTACAGATAAGGGCTACAGATTCTACGTGGACTACCTAATGCAAATGGAACGAGTATCAGACCAAGAGCAGCAGGTAATAAACGCAATCTCCGACGACGGCAAAGATTCGGACTCTATTCTCAAAGAGACCTCAAAACTGCTCGGAATACTCTCGAAGTACTTAGCAGTAGTACGTATTCCTACAGTAAAAGAAATCAAAGTAAAAAAGTTAGAGCTGATAAAACTTTCATCGACTCATATACTAGTCGTCCTAGCTCTAGAATCGAACGTAGTGAATACAGTAACACTAGAAGCCAGATTCGAAGTAGAAGATTCGCACTTAGAGCAAATATCAAGAGCTATCAATGAGAGAATAGCTGGTAGAGATTTGAATGAATTGAGAACCTCATTCCCCGATATGCTCGCAGATATAGAACTGACAGAAAAACCACTAATCCGACTATTTGTAGATTCTGTCGATAAGATATTCAACATGAAATCTGTGAATAACAAGCTATTCACTTCAGGTACCCAAAACCTACTAGAGCTACCCGAATTCGAAGATATAGCACGCGTAAAAAGCATAATAGAGCTAGTAGAAAACGAAGATATCATCATTCATTTGCTAGATAATATGCCCGAGCGAAATGATATGCAAGTTTACATAGGTGCAGAAATCGGTGACCAGCAGCTCAGCGATTATAGTATGATAATCTCCAATTACAGCTTGGGTGACAGCGGCTCTGGCACCATAGGATTAATCGGCCCCAAGCGAATGCAATACAACAAAATGCTCCCACTAGTAAAAATAGTATCGGAGTTACTTTCGGGCAAGAGGGAGTGATTATCCGCCTACGTCACTCAGAGGACACGGAGTGTCCGAAGAGTCTAGGTGAATTTAGAACAAGATAGTAGGATTTAAAGAATGTGTAAGAGAAAATAGACTTATTTGGAACCAAAAAAATGACAACACAATCAGAAGACTTAGACGATTACCTAGATAATCATTACATACACCGCAGTAATTGGTTGAGAGCTGCTGTACTAGGAGCCAATGATGGTATTCTATCAACAGCGAGTATAGCGATAGGTGTAGCCGCCGCTAGCGATATTCGAGAGCCAATTATCTTGGCTACATTAGCAGGGTTAGTAGCTGGTGCTTTATCAATGGCAGCTGGAGAATATGTTTCCGTAAGCTCCCAAACCGATGTAGAAAATGCAGACATAGAACGTGAAAGGCAAGAACTGGCAGAGATGCCCGAACTCGAATTACAACGACTAGCAGAAATCTATGAGAAAAGGGGGCTGAAAAAAGAAACGGCACTGACAGTAGCTAAAGAAATGACAGAACATGACGCATTGGGTGCACACGTAAGAGACGAATTAGGAATCAATGAAATTAGTCAAGCGAAACCCATGCAAGCGGCTTTTGCTTCTGGTGCTGCGTTCACTGTAGGTGGATTACTTCCTTTTTTAGTGACGCTTTTTCTTCCTTTAAAGACTTTGGAGTATTCCCTCTACGGCTTTGCTATTATTTTCCTTATTATACTAGGATCATTAGCAGCCAAAACTGGTGGCTCGAGTATTGGCAAAGCAATACTCCGAATCACATTTTGGGGAACTGTGGCTATGGGACTTACTGCACTAGTTGGTTATATGTTCAATGTGAATGTAGGTTAACTTTGCTACTAATATTGAACTGCTACGGAGTTCTCCTGGACTCTTTACTTTGGCTCCGCTCAGCACAAACACTTCGGTCAGAGTGACGTATTGACAGAGGGTTGTGGGGATTTGGGGGGTATATTAAAAAAAAAGACTGCCTTTTGTAAGACAGTCTCTTTGATTTTTATAAATATCTAACTATAGTTTATTTGCTAGAAGGTATAATATCGATAGTCACGTTTCTATTATACATACGTCCTTCTGGCAATGAGTTATCGTAAGTAGAAGCAGAGTTAGACTCACCATAACCGTAAGAAATAATATTGTCCACTTTATCAGATGAAGAACCGAATTCACTTACGAATATATCTTTAGCTTCGTCAGCTCTTTTAGCAGATATACCAGCGTTTACTTCAGTGCTTCCGATAGGGTCAGTATGTCCTGAGATTATTAGTAGTTCTTCGTCATCAACTTTAGGAGCTACTTTAGTTCTTAGGTCTTTGTCAGCAATCTTGATTGCATCAGCTTGACCATAGTTGAATAGAATAGTATATCTCTCACCGATTTTAGAATTGTCCATTTCTTTAGTTAAACTGAATTCAGTTTCATCTTTAATCTTAGTTCCATCAGCTTGTACTATTTCAATGAAACCAGTATAATCGCCTTCGTCTTTACCCTGTAGCAATAAATACGGAGATACTCTTTCGTTCTGATTGAAAAATGGACCATAAGTAACAGTCTTATTATCTTCATCAACTATGTTGATATTCCAAGAGCTGAATTTAACATTTGGGTTCAAAGAAACAAGAATGTCGTTATCAACTGGATACTCATCAACCATTTTAACTTTTAGTAACTCGTAGATTTCAGGTTTGTTGAATACGAATTCTACTCTTCTGTTCTCAGCGTCAGCCAAAGGTCTATCGTTTACAGGAGTAGCAGAGCTACCTGATGGGATACGAGGCATTTCTTGACCTTTAGTAGTGATTCTACTAGCGTCTATACCATGTATGTTAACTAAGTAATCTCTTACATTGTTCGCTAGAATAGCACCATCTTTGCTTTTAGGAGCAGATCCGATTAATTCTACTTTAAGATCACTGTCATCTTTCATTTCTTGAGCATAGATGTTCAATATATTGTGATAAACAGCAAGTTTCTTGTTAGTAGCAGTTTCGCCGTTTAATTCTTTATTATTTGTCAAATCAAGAGCATCAGCTTTATCAAATGAACCAGCATTAGCTTGTGTCATTAGATTATATCTTGCAGGTATGTTTTGTTGTGAACCATCGAAAAATACATAAGGAATAAGTGGGAATGACTCTTCTACAACCCTTTGGATTACTTTACCTTCGTATGGAGGTAGTACAGTAGCGTATTGACCACCAGTACTAGCAGCATTCAGATCAGGGATGAAGTCAATTGCTCCAGTAACACCTATTCTAGCTGTGATAGTTGACCAAGTATCATCGAATCCATCTTGTTCAAGATCAAATGTAGCAGATTTTTGACCCATTAACCAAGAACCCTCGATAAACGGAGATAGTACGAATACTTGACTTGGACCTATAGGGGCAACACGAATATCGTAGTTGAAACCTAATTGAGCACCCAAAGTTAGGTCTTTTAGTTCAGTTGCTTCTACAGCCATCAGCTTAGTTGAGCCAGGTAATTTTGAATCGTAGTCATATTCACCAGCCATTTTCAATGCGATAACTGGACCTACGTAAACGCTTGAGTTTTTGAATAGTAGCTCATTGAACTTGAAATAAGGAGCTATATTAAGATAAGAGTTGTAAATATCGAACTCTGGTTTGTTATCAGCTGATTCATCAGTTACTAAAGAACCTCTGTTATCATAACCAATTTGAAGACCTAATCCCCACCAAGAATTAGAGATATATTCTGCTCTAAGTCCTAGGTAGCCACCTAAACCTGTACCGTCATTAGCCGTGAATGTACGGAATCTAGTCCCTACTGGCTCAGCAAAAGTCTGATAACCCAAAGCTGCAAAATTGTAGTTAAGACCTAAGTCAAGACCTAATCTGTATTTTTCTGGTCTCTCTGGCGTATCATTTTGAGAAATAAGCATACTCGTCGATGCAAATAATGCTAGAAGAAGTATTTTAATTGACTTCATATTTATTACCATAATTGTTTTAAAAGTGTGTGCGAATTACGTATAAAACCTAAAATTATTGTATAAGTATAAATACTTAAAATTTGAAATTTTTGGTATTATTATAACTTTTGCAACGACTTATTATCAAATAAAATTTCATTTCTAAAATAATATTATTATTTTGAGTTTTTACTTTAACAATTATGCTAAGTAAATATAAGTGAATATAATTAGAATCATTGTATTAATACTATTGGCGAGTGTGTTTTACGCTTGTACTTCCTCTAAGCCAATATCATCCAACAAGTTCAAGGGATACAGCCAGATTAGTCAGGGTGAAATAGCCACAATGGAGTGGGATTTTGCTAATGCGACTAATGTGAAAGTTGACTTGTACGATAAACTCTATAATGCCATAGATAGTGCTAAAGTGTCCCCGAATTCCACAAAGGAATATAAAGTTACTGCTTTTCATGAATCTGACACAGTCGCTTACAAGTGGACTGTCGAAGTAGTAAATAAAGAAGAAAAGCTAGATATTGAAAAGCCAGTGCAAACTGAGACTAAACCAACGGTTGAAATCCCTGTTTATTCTCCTAATAGCACTAATTCCGAGTATATAAATGGTGCAATAGGGCCAGAGGCAGCTCCTGTTAGAATCAAGATAATGCACTCTACGAAAAATGAGAAAGAGCTGGAACTAAAAACTATAATATTAGATGAGAATGGTAATTTTATAAATGGATTGAATTCCAAAGTTGTAGATTTGTCATTTATACAAAGATGTAAGAAAAGCTCGAATTCTGCTGGTGATTTACAAATACAAGAAGTACACAAATCTGACGGTACTGATTATTCGATAATATTCGATAATTCGTCAGTAGCGGAATTCAACTTCCCACTTCTTGAAAGAGTCTTGAATTTCTCCGAATCACTAAACCCAGATGATAGATTGATGTTCACGTATTTTAACCATAGCTATACAGAATATCTATCGCTACAACCACAAAAAGAATTCTACACGGCGTTCAAAGGTTATGATTTGCCAAAGCCAAGCGGCCTTTCGGGTCTGTACAAGGCGGTATATAGCAACTTAGTAGATTTCACAGCACAAGTATCGAAAGATAAAAATAAAGCTCTAATCCTTATCACTTACAGTGAAGATAATTCATCTCTAATTTATAGTCCAGATGATATAATCAATGCAGCACAGAATTTTGGGATACCGATTTTCGTTATTGCAGTAGGGGATGCATTTAACTCATATACTTTGCAAAAAATGGCTAACTCAACTGGCGGTAAACTATATACTGTCCATACTGATAGCTCACACGTAGCAGAACATATAATGAAGGAAATAGATTTTGCATTGAATAATCATTACTCTATATCATTGAATTATGACAATAATGAAAAAGAATGTGCAGATGCCTACGGCAAGCTGATACTAAAGTATGGCGACAAGACAATAGAAGACGGAATAATACTCAACCCAACAAAAAGTGAGTTTCATTCGTATTATCAATCGGTGGCTATCTTCGAGCCAAAAAGTGCCGAAGTAGATAGCGAATACGAAGACGGAATAATCGAATTAGCTAACGTTTTGAAGAACAACCCACATTATAGAATCAAATTGATTGGTAATAGTGGAGAAGAGGGTAGCAAAGAATTTAATGCTGAGATTTCTGATATTCGAGCGAATAATATAAAAAATATGATAGTCAATAATGGTGTAGATGCAAACCAAGTAATAACGGATTCGGAAGGATTTTCGAAACCTTTATATATACTTGGTCAAACACCTTGGCAAAATAATTTCAACCGAAGAGTAGAATTAAAATGGGTCAATCCTTCTCAAACATCACCATTTGAAATAGTAGTTGAGCAAGTATGGACAGAAGAAGAAGCACTTACATCATCTGAGAAATGGAGTAAAAGAGGATACCACACATATTACGATAATTACTTGATTGGCAATGAGCCAGTATATAGAGTTATGTTATGGGGATTCGAAGATGAGGACGAAGTAAAAGAAGTAGCTTCTAAAATAATGAAGAAATTTAAAACAAAAGTAACATACAAATAAAGAAAGAATAGATGAGCAAAGAGAATTTAATTGGTAAAGAAATAAAATGCCTAGATCATGGCTTTGTTAGATTAGTAGATGTGATGGGGGATGATGGCTCGATAGTACAAGCAGCTAGGGTCTCTTACGGTGCAGGGACTAAAACAGTCAACGAAGATAGAGGACTAATCCGCTATCTGATGAGACACAAACACACTACTCCATTCGAGATGGTTGAGTTCAAATTTCATATAAAACTACCTATATTCATAGCAAGACAGTGGATTCGCCATAGAACTGCTAATGTAAATGAGTATAGCGGTCGCTATTCTATAATGAAAGATGATTTCTATTTGCCAGATATAGAACAAATTCGTCCACAAAGCGAAATGAATAAGCAAGGCAGAAGCGACGAGACTTTCACAGATGAGAAAGCTAATGCTATCAGAGAGAAATTAGGTAAAGTTCAAAAAGAACTTTACACAGAGTATGAATCACTGTTGGGTGAAGAGTTAGCAAGGGAATTGGCCCGTATCAACTTACCACTATCTAATTATACAGAGTGGTATTGGAAAATTGATTTACACAATCTATTCCATTTCTTACGTTTACGTATAGATTCGCATGCACAATACGAAATAAGAGTATATGGTGAAGCACTAGCGGGTATAGTAAAAGAGATAGTACCACACGCTTGGCAAGCTTTCGAAGATTATAGCTTGAACTCGGCAAACTTCTCTAAACCAGAGCTGAACGCAATGAAGAAATTGCTTGAAGGCCAAAAAGTAGAAGATTTGGATTTGGACGAAATCGGCTTGAGCAAGAGAGAGTTTAGAGAATTTCAATTAAAATTAGATAAAATAAATCAATAGAATAAGTATGATTAAAAAATTAGTTTATATAGCTTCCATCTTCCTAGTAGCATTCTCAATGAATGCACAGACAGTAGAGGAAGTTTTAGATATGTATTATGACGGATTAGGCGGGAAAGCAAAATTTGAATCTATCAAATCTTGGCATCTGATAGGCAATTCACAATTAGGTCAAAACCCTCCTGGTGAATTTCAATTTATTTACGTAGCACCTTCGAAGATAAAAGTAAAAACGGTAATTGACACTTTTGAGATAGTACAAGCAATTAATAGTGATACTACAGGTTGGCATCAGATACCTCCTAGAGGTATATTAGTACCAACTCCTATGACTGAACAAGAAGTATCACAACTAAAAGGACAAAGAGCTTTAGTGCTAGGACCGTTCTATAACTATAAAGAGAAAGGTGCAGAGTTAACTTACAAAGGTATAGTTAAAAAAGACAGCTTAGAATACAAGAAATTAGTATTGCAAACTAAAATAGACGGGCAAGATGGTCCACGTTCGGATATTTACCTAAATAATAAAACTAATTTGATAGAAATAATAGAAACGCAAACTTTAAGTGGCGGTTCACCTGTCACTTTTATCAACAAGTTATCGAATTACAAAGATGTAGATGGCTTGATGATACCATTCACCTATGCTACTTATGTAGGTGGCCAAAAGTACACTACTCTAGATTTAGAAACAATAATCCTAAATAAACAATATGAGCCAAGTATATTCGATATGCCCTAAAGTGATATAGAAACAAGTTAATACTTTGCTTTAATTTTTAATTTTGATTATTTTGCATAATTAGTAAAACCACATAAAAGAAAAAGACATTTACGGGAGTCATTTTAAATGAAAGTTGATGTAGTAATGCCCAAGATGGGCGAATCATTACAAGAAGGTACAATCATAAAATGGTTGAAAAAAGAAGGCGATAAAATAGAAAGAGACGAGATGATATTAGAAATATCTACTGATAAAGTAGATACGGAAGTTCCATCTCCACAATCTGGTATTCTAACAAAAATATTAGCTCAAGAAGAAGAAGTAGTAGAAGTTGGTAAAAAGATAGCCGAAATCGAAACTGATGCTTCAGCTGCTGCAACAAGCACTCCTGAGCCAGCGGCTCAAGTAGAAGCACCAGCTCCTGTACAACAAGAAGCTCCAGCTCCAGCTCCTCAACAATCTGCTCCTGCAGAAAGTTCTAGCTCAGATGATGCTGGTAATTTGCAAGACTTGGTGATGCCTAAGATGGGTGAATCACTTCAAGAAGGTACAATCACAAAATGGTTGAAGAAAGAAGGCGATACTATAGAAAGAGACGAGATGATATTAGAAATATCTACTGATAAAGTAGATACGGAAGTTCCATCTCCTGTTGCTGGTGTATTGTACAAAATATTAGCTCAAGAAGAAGAAACAGTTGAAGTTGGATCTGTAATAGGTAAGATAGCTACTAGCGGCGGTGCTAAAAAGCCAGCTGCTCAGCCAGCTCAATCAGCTCCTCAACCAGTTGCTCAAGTTGCAGCTGCCGCTCCTCAACCAGTTGCACAAACTACAGTTCCACATAACGCTCCTCAAGTACAAGGAACAACTTTCGATATTCCTCGTAAGAATAATGGGAAGTTCTTCTCACCTCTTGTTAGAGCTTTAGCAAAAGATAATAATATCTCTCTGGAAGAATTGATGAATCTAAACGGTTCAGGTCTAGAAGGTAGAATAACAAAAGAAGATTTAGAAAATTATATTTCAAATAGAGGTAGCAGACCTGCTCAAACAGCAGCTCCAGCTCCTACTCAACAAGCAGCACCTGCTCCGGTATCTTCAGCACCATCAAACGCTCCTACTTATAGTTTCAGCGGTGGTGATTCGGAGATTATCCCAATGGACAGAATGCGTCAGTTAATCTCTGAACACATGATTCGCTCTAAACAAACATCTGCTCACGTTACTAGTGTTGCTGAAGTTGATGTGACTGGTATAGTGAACTACAGAGAGAAAACTAAAAACGAATTCTTACAAAGAGAAGGAATGAAGTTGACCTACACTCCTTTCTTCATAAAAGCAGTTGTAGATGCTATCAAGCAAAACCCTATGGTTAACGTTAGTGTTGATGGTAAAAATATAATCAAACACAATAGATTGAACTTAGGATTTGCTACTGCTCTTCCTGATGGTAATCTAATAGTACCAGTTATAAAAAATGCTGATAACTACGGTTTGACTGGATTGCAACGTTCTGTAAATGATTTGGCTCACAGAGCTAGAACTAAGAAATTGCTTCCAGACGATATACAAGGTGGGACAATCACTATGACAAACGTTGGTACTTTTGGTACTCTATTTGGTACTCCTGTAATCAACCAACCACAAGTTGCTATTATGGGTGTTGGAGCTATCAAGAAACGTGCTATGGTAATGGAAGTTGATGGTTCTCACGCTATAGTAATAAGAGATATGATGTATTGCTCTATCACTTACGATCACAGGGTTGTAGATGGTATGTTGGCGGGTCAAACTCTTAAAGCATTTGTAGATACGCTAGAAGCAATGAACGAGAATACAATTGTTTTATAATTGAGTAAAAACAACATTAAGATATAGATAAAGCCTCGCATTTTTGTGGGGCTTTTTTATTTTACCCTATGAGTATCCACAAGTCCAAATAATTCACTATATTGTATTTATAACTATAGAAAATACTGATGAATATGATAAAGTACTTAATACTATCACTACTGATTATTAGCTCTTCTTATGCTCAAACAAATGATGCTGGTGGCCCGCATAACTATATCGAGCAGCAATTCGACGTATTAGAATACAGTCCAGTTATAACTATCGAAGACCATAAATCGAAATTTATTAGAGGTGAAGTCACTATCAATCTAGAATGGAAGTCAATTTCAGATGATAACGTCTTCAATTTTCATTATGAAGATCTTTCTATTGATAGTGTATTTTATGACGATGAATTAATTGATGAAATAATTCTAACAACTAATAGTGTGACAGAAGGTATTCTATACTACTCAATAAAACCTACAAATCAGAATAAACAAGCTACTATTAGAATGAAATACCACGGCACTATGACCAGTGAAGGTGGTAGTAATGATTGGGGCGGAGTGCATTATTCGCAAGGTATTCTATATGCTATGGGAGTGGGGTTTTTCAATGATTATGTGAGCTGTACTCGCCATTGGATGCCGAGTTTCGATTTACCCTCTGATAAAGCACTATACACTGGTACATTCATAGTTCCTGACTCACTTATGGCAATATCCAATGGGAAGCTAATATCCAAAGTGGATACTTTAGACGGAATGAGCAAATACACTTGGACTATGGGCGATGATGTTGCCGCTACTTATCTACTTACTTTTGCAATTGGTAAGTTTGCTGAGGTAGATATACCTTCAGAAGGTAAGCCACCAGTTAAGTTATATATGTATGACAACCAAAATTCAATAGCATCAGGGAAATTAGTTTTTAAGCTGGTACCAGAGATGATTACAGCATTTGAGCAGTTCTTTGACTATGATTATCCATTTGAGACTATGGGTTACTATGCCGCTAGTAAAGGTGCAATGGAACATCAGACCTTAGTGACAATGAGTCAAAGTCAGATAGTGGGTAAAGCTAATGCTAATGATACTATGTATTCGACTGCAGCTCATGAGTTAGGACATCAGTGGTTTGGAAATCTAGTTACACCTTATGATTTCAGAGATGCTTGGTTGAACGAAGGCTTTGCCGTTTTCACGGAGTATGTATGGATAGAAAGCAAGCTAGGGAAAGAAAAGTACAGAGAGGAACTAATGAAACTTCGCTCAACATATATAAATACTACAGCTGCAGCAGAACAACATATACCCCTTTATAATTTTCATAGATTCTCTAAAAATAATTATCCTCCTACTATTTATCAGAAAGGTGGGCTAATACTAGCATTAATTCGAGATATAGTTGGCGATGAAGTATTCAGAACAAAGATGAATAAATACTTGACTACTTATGAGAACGCGAATACTACGACCGAGCAGCTAATCGCAATCTTCGGTGATGCTTTACCACAGACTTTCTGGGATACGTGGGTCTATGGACGTGGCTATCCAGAAGTTGACATCACTACTTTCCAAGATGATGATAATGGCTATGTGGTAGTCGCACAAAGAGAGAATGAGTTTCAAACATACAAATTTGAATTAAACTATCGCCTTATGTTTGATAATGAAAACAAAAATCAAACTCACAAGATAACTAAAGCGATAGATACACTAGTGTTCCCTCGATCTAATTATTTCAAAGGAGTAGAAATCAATGACAATCTGTACTTATATAAAGTAATGAGCAATAACAGATTGACTTCAGTAGAAGAAGAATTTGACTCGAGTATCAATCTAATAAGCAATGTAATAGATGACGAATTAGAAATAAATTTCGGGAAAGCAGCAAATTATACAATCGAAATTGTAACTTTAGTTGGCAAGAAAGTGTTAATTGAAAGTGGAGATTATTACGGAACTATAAATATAAATTTGAGTTCACTTGTAGCTGGCACTTATTTCGTTTATATTCGTTCTAATGATTATAATACAATGAAAAAAATAATTGTGAGATAGAATTGGCTGTTTTAGAAGTAAACGAATATATAAAAAATTATAACGAGATACTGCACTCTATTGATAAGGGTAAAGTAGCAAAAGTAAAGATACTTTCTGTGTCAAAATCGCACCCAGTAGAGGCATTAGTCAATGCTTATGAGTCTGGATTACGTATTTTTGGTGAGAATTATGTTCAAGAAATGGTTGACAAATACGAGACTATTTCTTCAGAGATGAAGAGCAATATAGAGTGGCACTTTATTGGTAGTTTGCAGACAAATAAGGTGAAATACATAGCTCCTTTTGTAAACTGTATTCACTCAGTATCTAAGCTGAAATTAGCTAAAGAAATTGATAAAAGAGCCAAAGAAAACAACAGGACTATAGATATACTTTTACAGGTAAATACGTCTGGAGAGGACTCCAAATCAGGATGTCAGCCAAACGAAGCAGAAGAAGTTATAAAAAGTTCATTAGATTTAGAGAATGTGAAATTTATTGGATTGATGACTATATCTGGACTAGAAAGCACCGATGAAGAGCGAAAAGAAGAGTTCAAATTACTACGAAAGATAAGAGATGAGATAGAAGTAAATCTATCTATAGAATTACCAGAGTTATCTATGGGGATGACATCAGATTATCACGAAGCAATAGAAGAAGGTGCGACAATGATTAGAATAGGTACAGCAATTTTTGGAACAAGAGAATATACGAAATGAAAAAGATACTACTACTGATAACACTAACTTTATTCATCATTTCTTGTGGGAAAGAGGAGAGAGTAATAGATAATTCCGTTGTGTCACTTGGTTTATATCTGGCTGACTCCGTCACGAATGATATTAGTGTGTATCATTACCCCACTATGGAAATATCAAAAGCTAATTTGCTTGCAAATGCTGGTATTAGTATTAGCTCCCCGATTTCAAACATACGTGAATTCCAAAAAAGGATTTACATCTTGGTCCCGGGTGAAGATAAGATGATAGTATTGGATGCTGTAAGTGATACTTTATTAGCCGTAAACGAATTTCCGCTTGGTTCGGAACCATTCGATATTAGCTTTGCGAATGTAGCTGATGGTTTTGTTATGTTCAGAAATCTACAAAGTATTACAAACTATGATTTGGTTTTTAATAAGAGTGCAAGAACTTTGGAAGGGAAAAGTTTAATTACCTCTATTGTTGATTATGGCAGCTTCTCATTTATGACCGAACCGCAAACCCAAAGCGTTAGTGTATTAGACAACAGGTCGTACAAAATAGATGGGGAAATAAAAGTAACTGGAATCCCAATACTTTCAGCTATAACCTCTGAAAGTGAGGTATTTGTAGTTAGTCAAGGATATACTACGCAAGTTGGCGAAGAAGCTCCCGTAACAATACCGACACAAGTACACTTCATCAACCCTAATGATAGAACAGTTCGTTACACTAGGGATATGGGTGACAATTTTATTAATGCCAATGAAGTGATACCCACTGACCTAGCAACTACTCCTATTGGGTATGCTTTTGCTACTACTAACAAGGGGTTACTGAGACTTGACACTCGTAATAATGGAAATTTATTCGATGTAAGTAAAAGAATATTTTCACGGATTGAATATAACGCACAGCGCAATGGTCTCTATATGTTAGAGCATTTAGTCTCGGGAGCAAAAATAGCCGAAGCGAGTGCTGTGAGTGGCCGTGTAGTCGGTGATATAGAAATACCAAGAAGTACTAACTGTTTTCACCTTTCTAATTAGATGAATATAAATAAAGAACTAATAAATCTAACTTCACTTTTAGATTTCAGTAATAAGTTAACTCAGAATCTGAGTGAAGAGTTTATTATAAACTCCACTTTGTTTACTATAATAGGTAAGCTAAGTATATGTGGGGTGAAAGCTACAAAATCTGTGGACGAAAAAGAGATTATTACTTTCAAAAAAGGAAAGTTAGAATGCGACACCCAGATTACAGAAGAAATTTTAATAGATGGCAATATTAAATATGAGTTTCAATTAGGACAAAAAGTATTAGAAGCCGAAATATCTGATGTAGAAAAGCAATATGTCAAGCTGATAATATCGATTGCAGCGACAGCGCTAGAGAACTACTATAATTTCCAGAAACTACAGTTCCAAAAGACACAAGCAGAAAAGAAAAGCCAGCTACTAGAAACGCTGTTCGAAATTAGTCGTAGTTTCAGTGGTTTGTCTTCCGAAGAAAAAATTATTAAAGCCCTTGCCTTCAATATAATGGGGCAGCTTATGACTAATAAGTTCGCAGTTTTGAAAACAAATGGTAAAAGCGTAATCCTGAAGAATAATTTAGGGATAACGGATAGCGAACTTATTAAGATAATCCCCAAGTTAAAGAAAATCAATGTCGATAGCGATTTAATCAAAATAGCAGCACCTATGAATATATCTGGTAATACTGAGGGGTATTTGATTATAGGTCCAAAAATGCACGGAGAATATGATGAATCAGATTTCAGTTTCGTCTCTAGTTTGGCCTCAACAGCAATTTCTGCCCTCGAAAATGAGCGGTTAATACAAGAAGAAATAGAGAAAAAAAGGTTCGAAACCGAATTAGGGCTAGCCACTGAAATCCAGAAAAGATTACTCCCAAAAAGTAAGCTAGAAACCGATAAATTCAGCTATTATGGGATGACAAAACCATCAAGTGAAGTCGGGGGAGATTATTTTGATTATGTGAAAATATCGGAAAGCAAGTATCTATTCGTGATTGCCGATGTAACTGGTAAAGGTATGCCTGCTGCTCTGATTATGTCTAATATGCAAGCAGCAATCCAATCGTTAGCTCCGATAGAGCAAGACCTAAAATCACTCGTAGATACTGTTAATAGAATAGTATATAGAAACACTAAAAAGGACATGTTCATCACAGCTTTCTTCTGCTTGCTAGATAGTGATAATAGTACATTTGAGTACATAAATGCAGGGCATTTTTACCCACTGCTCTCCGCAAATGAGACACTTACCGAGCTAAAAACGGGTGGTGTAATTCTTGGGTTTCTACCTTCGCCTATAGTCTATAATTCGGAAGTAATGCAATTCGAAGATACTCTAGTAATGTACACTGACGGTCTGAATGAAGCAACAGACCCAGATGGCAATGAATTAGGTATGGAAGGTGTTAAGAAAATTGTCGCCCAAGCCGTAAAGCTACATCCCAAAGAAGCTGTGAACTACATACTAAATGAAGCACAACTGTTCTCTGATAATGATCAACTATCAGATGATATCAGCATAGTCGTTCTCAAGAAGAAATAATCCCTTAGAATTAGAATCTACTGATGTACTCTATACCAACGAATCTGACTAGTGAATTGGAAGCTTTGAAATTAGCAAACGCATCACGGAACATCAATGCAACAGTTAGGTTTTCGGAAGCTGCCCATTTCACCTGAAAGTTTAATAATCCCTTACTATCCATAAAGTATGAATTATCTTCCAAGTTAGCATTGAATTCTGCTCCAATTGATATTCTTTTATAAATTGTTTGCTCCGCCCCAAAATAGAAATTGACACTTCTATCACTTGGAGTTGGTTCTAACGAATAGTTGATACCAGCGTGTACATATACTAATCCTACCGGCCATTTGAAGCTCTTAGAAGACGCTAGATAAAATCCGGGTGATGCTGTTTGATATCTTTCTTGACCTTTATCATAAAGCCCTAAACCTTGCGAGTTTAAGCCAACTGCTAGTGCTGGAAAAGATTTAGTTTCGTCTAATATTCTATACTTTATCTGAACGCCGGGAAAATCTTGGAAAGATGGTGTGCTTACTCCGATAATACTGCTACCACCGAAACTAACACCTATTGTAAAATTAGTAAATGGAGATGCTGCAAACTCAGTCATCATTCCACCAGATTGCATTAGAAAAGCATTTACCTCGAACGTACCTTTGGGTGTAATCCCAGCCGTAGGCATATCAACTATTCTTCTAGATTCATAATTCGCATCTTCGCCAGCAGACCCCTCAGAAAGGAGTGTAACAGGTAGTAACGCGATTATCAAAAAAATATAGTATATTGTAGAGTTCTTCATTTGCTAATTTATGATTTGTTAAGGTTAAGTATGAATTACATATACAATATAACGTTTTTGTTAATATTATCGTCTATTTTTAGCTGTGCTTCTACTAAAACAATAGATATAGGTAAGACTGAAACACCATTTTATTCAGTTGATTCAGTCTTCTTAGTTACTCCGTCTTATACGTTTAGCCAAAATAATTTCACACTAAGTTTAGAAGTAGAGAGATTATTAAATGTACAAGAGTATTATTTCCCATCTTCTGAGCAGCTTAGAGTGATAATCAAAGATGCAAAAAGTAAGACAATTTTGAATACTTCAGAAAGTAAAAGTTTTTTTAGTGCTATTTCACCAGTAGAGCCATTGTTTGTAGGTGGGAAGAAAGTATATGCTTATTCGCATAATGGAGTAAATCTATTCGAAAAACTTAACGAAATCGAAGTGTATTTAATTCTGCCAATTAAGCCAAATGAGATCTATTTCAATAAAAGAATAAAGCTAAAAGAATGAGTACTGATAATAAATATATGAAACTCGCACTAGAGCAAGCAGAATTAGGCAGAGGTAATGTATCGCCTAATCCGCTTGTTGGTTGTGTAATTGTGAAAGAAGATAATGTAATAGCTACTGGCTACCACAAGGAATTTGGTGGGCCACACGCTGAAGTTGACGCTGTTAGTAAGGTAGAAGGTGATTTGAGGGGATGCACTGTATATGTTACATTGGAGCCATGTACTCATCACGGTAAAACACCTCCGTGTGCTGATTTACTAATAGAGAAAAAGCCCGATAGAGTTGTAATAGCAATGGAAGACCCCAACCCAATAGTCAAAGGTAATGGAGTTTCAGCACTGAAGGGTAACGGAATAGAAACATCTGTAGGAATACTAGAAAACGAAGCCAAGGTGCTCAACAGAGTTTTTATTACTAATATGCTTGAGAAAAGACCATTCGTTACTGCTAAATTTGCGATGACTTTGGATGGATATATGGCTCAAAGAGATCACGAAAGTAAGTGGATTTCGTGCGAAGCTAGCAGAATAGACGTACATAAATTCCGATCAGATATAGACGCTATAATGGTTGGTAGCGGTACTGTTCGCCAAGATAATCCAATGCTCGATGTTCGTTTAGCAGAAGGACGCAACCCGAAGAGAGTAGTACTAGCGAGTCATCTGCAATTGCCTCTTAGCTCTCATCTCCTCAAAGATGAAAATGCAAAGGAAAACACAATTATATATTGTACAAATGAAGCTCAGAATATAAAACTAGTCGATCAGATGCGAAGCGAAGGACTTAACGTAAAATCAATTTCCAAGAATACTAAGGGTAAAGTTGATGTGAGCGTAGCATTGCGAGACCTACTCAAAGAATACCATATAGGGCATATAATGCTAGAAGGCGGAGCTAAGCTCTTCTCGGAGTTCTACGAGCTTGACTTTATAGATGAAATAATAACTTACCAAAGCCCGAAAATACTTGGATCAGGTATATCACCTTTCGAATACATCAGACCTCTCCACCTATCCGACGATAGCCGATTTCGTCTATCCCAGACAGAAGTGATTGACTCTGATATAAAAGCAATATGGGTAAGAAAATAATCTAGATTAATTTAGTGTTTACTTTAACTTCATTGTGCAGAGTCCTATGAATAGGGCATTTGTCTGCTATTTCTAATAGTCGTTGCTTTTGCTCACTATCCAAATCGGCTATAATTTCTATCTCTTTATCTATCTTATCTATATACCCACTAGTAGTATCACAATCTTGACAATCTTTGACGTGTTGTTTCTCGTGACTCAAATGAACAATAATCTCATCTATTGCCCATCCCTTTCTATCTGCATACATACGCATAGTCATAGCTGTGCAAGCTCCTAGAGAAGCCATCAACAAATCATAGGGATTAGGTCCAAAATCATCACCACCAACGCTTAATGGTTCATCAGTAGTAATAGAATGGTTCCCTGATTGGATATCAGTTGTAAAACCTGTACTTCCTATTCTTGCTAGGACTGTCTTTTTGGGTCTTAGCTTCTTTGCCTCTGTTGTATCTACATATCGGCTAACCCATCCCGCTATCACTTGACCCGCATACTTCGAATCACGACTATTCATTAACAAGTGGTCAGCTCCATCCAGAGTTACGAAACTCTTAGGGTGCTTGGCATTTGTGTATATTTCCGCCGCATTACTAATACCTACTGTAGTGTCTTGAGGTGAGTGCATTATTAATATGGCTTTGTTCAGATTAGCAAGAGTTGCTTTCATATTCTTTGAAGAAATATCATCAAGAAATTGTTTTTTTACTTCAAATGGTCTTCCGGCTAATAGTATTTTAGCTGATCCTTGAGTCTCTATCTGAGTTATATCTTCTTCAAAAAGATGTTTGACATGATCGGGAGAAGACGGAGCACCAATAGTAGCCACGGCCTTTATAGAATCAATTATTGTAGCTGCAAATATCGAGGCAGCTCCACCTAACGAATGCCCAACTATCAGTGTCGGCTCCCCATAGTTAGTTGCTAGATAATCAGCGGCACAGACCAAATCGTCAATATTCGATGAGAAATTGGTTTCAGAGAAATCTCCTTCACTTTCACCCAGCCCAGTAAAATCAAACCTTAGAACTGCAAATCCACTATTTGTGAGTTCTCGTGTTATATTAGTTACTGCTGTCAAATTCTTATTGCAAGTGAAGCAATGAGCAAAAATCGCATAACTTACTGGTTTTCTATCAATAGGTAGTTCGAGACGAGCAGATAGCTCTAGTCCATCAGAATTTTTGAATAATAATCTTTCAGATTTCATGATTTTCTCTTATGTTGTCAATTGTAAATATAACTTGTACTATAATTCTATATAATGCAATTTTAAAATGTAATCTATGTGCTAAAAAAAGCATATTTTTTTAGGTCAGAAACCATGAAAAAAACACTAATCACACTTATAGCAACTTTGATACTCATCTCTTGTTCGGAGCAAACGCCCTATCAAGATGGAGTGAAATATATATACAAAGTAAAATACTCGAATTCTGAATTCGAAGATTTAATGACTGTCGAAAAAACAGTTGTATCTGGATTCGTCTCTAAAATTCTATTGGAAACAGAAGTTAGGCAAGACAAGGGAAGCAGTACCGGTAACAGCATAGAATCGAATGTATCTAATAGTACTCAGAAAATACAGCTCCCCCACCCTTTGGGAGAGTATCTTAATCTTACTAATTTGCTACCTCCTCCAACTATCGAATTCCCAGTAGCTATTGGTGATTCAATTCATACAGAGCATACTGTCAAATTCAAACATAGCCCATATAATGGCTATGTGATAGAAGGTTATATAAAAGTAATGGGAAGAGAAATGGTTAACAATCACGTAGCCAAAGACTCATGCTGGGTTTTGAAAGCTCAAAAATATAATACTACCGATACTTCAGCGACTTTTTATTACAATGATAAATACGGCTTCGTAGAGCTAGACTACAAGTTAGGCACTGACAATATCACTATCACCTTGGATTCACTAGAATTAGATTAATTGCTCGCTTACCTAACCCCTTATCCCTAGGTACTTATACGTAGTAAATATATTCCACAGTGTGAAGTTATTTTGCTTCACACTCGATTTATTTATTTTTAATGCTAATCTTCGCAATACTCTTTAACTTCATAATCCTCAATCAATAAGCTCATAATTCGGATTGTCAATGATGTTTTGGCACTATATTTCTAATGTAACTAATAAGATGTTCATCAGTATTATATAACAATAGAAATACAAATTAACAATGGAGTATAAAATGAAGAAAATCACAATAATGGCCCTTATAGCTTTGATGGGATTAATGTCATCTTACAAAGTATCGGAAGCACAATTCTTTGGAGTAGTTCTATCACTAACAGGATATGTAGTAGATAGCGATACAAAAGAGCCAGTTGCGATGCGTGTAGAAGCGTTCGACTCAAAAGGCAATCGTATTTATTACGGTCGCACTAAATCAGAAAATGATGGTTATTATTTCATAACTGGTCTAAAACCCGGTGCTAAGTACACTGTAAAACTTAGCGACAATGAAAGGTATGCAGATAAAGAGGAAAAAATATTGATGCCAGAGGTGAAGAAATATGAAGAAATCAAAAAAGACTTCCTAATAGAAGATAAGCTAGAAACTGCACACCCTGGTAAATAGATAATCGCATAAGCGTAAAAGATGAAGAGTAGCAAACAAGCTACTCTTTTTTTTTATTTAGAGTAAGGTTTAGGGAGGTATTGCCTAACCGTTACAATTGTGAAGGCCGAAGGTAAGGGCACTTTTTCGCCAGAATCAGTTCACACCGGATCTCACTATGCTTCCTTTCTTGCTATGTCTATTGCGGCTTTTATCCCATCGGCACCACTAGATACAATACCACCAGAGAATCCAGAGCCCTCTCCCACGAAATACAAGTTACTGAATCCATCACAAAGCCCATCTCTAGAGCGGTCAGCTTGGATTGGTGACGATGTACGCGATTCGAGTCCCATCAGGATTCCTTGGTCAAAGCCCATCATCTGTTTGTTGAATTTACGTAGAGCCTCTTTTTGAGAGTTTATAATATTAGCTGGTAATAAATCAGCCATATCTGCACTTTTCAGGTCGAATGGATAGCTTGATTCTGGGAATACAGATGTCGTTTTTCCATTGATAAAATCGGCAACTTTAACGGCTGGTGCGTCATATCCATCAACGTAATCATAGAACTTACGTTCCAAATTCATAACCCAATCTAATGCTTCTAGAGGTTGAACTTCACGTTGGAGTTGTTTTTTTAGGTCTAACCCAGCTACGATAGCGGAGTTGGCAAAAGGATAGTTACGCTTGTAATTGCTCATACCATTGACTAGGTTCACTCCATGCGTAGGTGGCGCAGACACTACATTACCCCCAGGACACATACAGAACGTATATACGGGGTTAGAAGCATCGTTGAACGTAAGGGCGTAATCGGCTGCTTTTACCCCAGGAAGCTCTTTAGTCCTCCATTGTGCATTATTTATGATGTCTTGAGTATGTTCCACCCTGTTGCCAATTGCAAATGGCTTAGTTTGGAATATCACACCAGCTTTGATTAGCATCTCATATACCGGATAGCTAGAATGCCCAGTTGCTATTACGAAATAATCTGCTTCCATTTGCCCTTTGTTTGTCTCGATTGATGTGACGATACCATTGTTCAGATTTATATTGGTCATTTCAGTATCAAAGAGCATTTCACCACCAAGGTCGATAAACTTCATACGCAAGTTTTTAGCAGTTCTAACTAGCAAGTTAGAGCCAATATGTGGTTTGGAAAGGTAGCGAATTTCTTCTGGTGCTCCCGCTTCTATATACTCATTGAATATATAATTTCGCTCAAGTTTTATTGTTTTTGTTCTGGATGTCAGCTTTCCGTCGGAGAATGTTCCAGCACCTCCTTCGCCGAAAGCATAATTAGATCTTTCGTTTAGTATGCGTTTTTTATGGAATAACTTCACATCTTTTATTCTTTGGAATACCTCGGGGCCTTGTTCGATTAACCTTACTCTGAACCCAGCTTTTCTGAGTACATAGGCAGAATAGAAACCTGCAGGACCACTACCAACTACAATTGCCAGCTTATCAGTATTTACCCTTGGTATATCAAGCAAAGGGGCATCTATATCTTCACCACCTTTGATTGTTTTTGAAGACACAGAAACTTTTATGAGCCAATGAATATTGTTTTTTTGTCGTCCATCGAGTGATTTTTTATCGATAGAATATTCAAACTCCGTAGTTGAAATCATTTTTTCGATAGTATAACGAAGCGTATCTTCGGTATAATCAGTAGGCATTTTAATAGTAAAAGATTTGAATCCCATAGCCAAAACCCATTGTTATTGAGTAATTATAATAATTACAAATATATGGAATTGGAAGCTTAAAATAATTATTCCTGCTCTTAGTAACTAGAAAATAGATTGAGGGATTATTTTTTCAAAAATTCAACAGCTATTTATTATGGCAATGACTTTCAGTTGGTGGGATACAATTGGATCGATAATTTTCTTGAAAACTGTACAATAAAAGACTAAATTATCCGATGTCCAAATTTGATACTTCACTTCACAAAAAAAATAAAATGAAACACGATATAAGAGACAAAGAAGATATAAAACTAATGGTAGATACTTTCTACGGGAAAGTACAAGCAAGTCCGATACTAGGATTCATATTCGATGATATAGCAGGAGTTGATTGGGAAACTCACCTACCAAACATGTATAATTTTTGGGCTGGAATACTTTTTGGTGAAAACCAATTCAGAGGCAACCCAATGCTGAAACACATTATCCTTAGCAAAAAAACTCAGATGAGTGATATACAATTTGCTGAATGGCTTAGACTTTTCAGTGAAACATTAGATGAGCTATTCGAAGGTGATAAAGCTGAAGAAGCAATGACAAGAGCCCAAATGATAGCTAGGAACTTCCTTTATAGAATAAATGAAGCAGCTGAGTCAGAATCCACTGGGTTTTAGATTAATGCTACTCTACTTTTTCGTGCCTTGTAGTGTTATAATAACTGATCGAGAATAGAACCTGCCTTCGGGTAATTTGTTGTCATATATTTCATTCTTAATTTTACCACGACCGATTGCTTTCTCATCACTCACTTCTAGTGCTTTAGCGACTGCTATTGCTCTATCATAAGATAGTTTTACGTTATATTCTTCATCACCTATCATATCCGAATATCCTTCTATGGATACTATTTGCGATTTATCCGTGATTCTCTCCTTAACTAGATTAAGAGTTACCTCCGCTACTGGTGGCAATTGAGTTATATTATACCCGAATAGGATTAGATTATATTTTTCTGTTTTTGCATCATTGACGAATTTCTGAACGAAACTCATTTCAGATGAATTTTTCTCATTTGTGAGTATCTCTCCAGCAAAGCTTTCTTCTGTACCTATACTATCTCGGACATTCAATTTGAAACTAAGGGGGTTATCCTCTGTTGGTAGTTTACCCAAATCTTCAATTGGATTCCACTCTAGCGATTCTGGAGGATTTCCTAAACCAGAAAATGACTTTTTCACACCTTCATTGTTAAATATCTCAATTTCCCAATTAGTGAGTGGTAGTTTAGAATCTACTTTTGGTAGCATAGTGACTTCTAGATTCTTATCTGTTGAGCTAGTTGTATCTGACATTAATTGCGGTTTAAATATAGTCCAATCTTGTGGAACTATTTCAACTCTTCTGTTCTCTGCACGTCCATATTCATTGTCCGTTTTTGATGGAGTTTCTGGTAGATTTCTTGCTGATATAGTGAACCTATCTGGATTCAGTTTCCAAGTATTTACGAAGTAATCCCTTACTGTTTCCGCTCTTTTCTGTGATAATTCCTTATTGCCCTGCTCTATATCAAAATCAGAATTACAACCAACCAAGTCAATTTTCACTTCAGGGAATTTCTGGAATCGCTGCCCTAATATATTCAATATATTATGATAGCCAGATAGTGAATTATCAAAATTCAATTTATCTGTCTTGAATACTTCAGCTTCTTTATTAGAAATTAAATCATATCTTGGGGGTATAGTTGTGTTGTTCTCTTCAAAGAATACGTAGCCCAAAATAGCTTCAAATTTTAAATCTTTGTCATATTTCACAAATATAGTATCGCTAGAATACTCTTCGTTCAGTTTCACTTGGAAATTGGCAGCAATTGCAGATGTAGCTATCGGTACGATTATCTCTGGCTCTATTGGTACAACTGGTTCTGGCTCTTTAACAATTGGCTTGTCTTTGATAGAGTATTTAAGTTGTACACCCAAATTTATAGTACTTATAGTCCAATCCAAATCTGAAACTACATTGCCAAACCTATGAGTATAGCTGATAGTAGGGGATAAAAACATATCATTGTTGTTGTCCAAAGGTAAATCATAGCTAGCTCCCAATGAGATTAGTGGAAGTATGCTTGATAAATTGTCCAATGGACCACTTACTTTATTTCTTGTTGCTTTACCATTTTCGAAAGTAACGTCAGTCGGTTTTTCTAATATTTCTTCTTGAGTTATATCTCCAGATAGTAGATAGTTGAAACCAACTCCCACAAATCCTTTTAGGTTTTCAATTATATTAGTAGATATAGTCGGTTCGAAGACTATAGAAGGAAGAGTAACATCCAAATCGTGCCGTATTAGGCCATTGCTCTGAGTGCCTTGATTGTTATCTATTATTTTGCTTTCTGTTTGTGATATAAGTGCAGATAAATCACTATACCCAATTTTCACACCTACTTGCATATCGGGGTTGATATTATAATTAGCCAAAAGACCCAGACTAATACCGAATCCATCACCTGTTTCATAGTTCGGACAACAACTAGGATATTGAGGTAGAAACTTAAATCCAGTAGAGTGGTTATTCATCCCCACACCACCGTAGATTCCAATATCACCAATCTGGTCAAATTTGCTCTGCGAAGACAATGCAAATGGCAATAGTAAAGTCAAGAGTACTAATATAATTTTATTCATACTATTTTTGTATGGCTATTTTCTTAGTAAATATTTCATTTGGTGTAGTTAGCACAATATAGTAAACTCCAGAAGGTATATCTGTTACACTTTTAGTTGTACTATATAGACCTGATTCATTTGATAAATCACTATATTTTGCTACTACTTCGCCTTTTGTATCAACTATTTCCATCTTATTAGTACCAGACTCACGCAGTTGGTAATCTATATTAATAATTGTCATTGCTGGATTAGGGAATGTCTTGGTTATCCCTGCCTCTACGGAACGGAAGATAAGTCTGTACACACCATCAATCTCGCATACACCTTTTAGTTGGAAAAATCCGTCATTCGTCACTGTTACTATATTCTCAGTCCATTGGAAATCTTCTATTATCAAATCAGTAGAAAGCACTGCACCAAGTTTAGTTTTGAATCTCATATTATACAGCACACCAATGGAGTCAGAAAATTCACCAGATATTTTGATGCTACAATCTTCATTTTGACCGCACTCTGGCATACCATCTATCGGGTATAATATAGTTGAGTTGAATCGGATAGTTGCTGTCCATTTGTGGCTAGCTCCGGCAAATTGTCTAGAGTTAACTAGCATAAGTGGTACATCTATATCCATTCCTGTTTCTGATTCAACTTTTGGGAGAGTTACCACTGCAGTTGCTACAGTGTCGTTTATTCCTTTGTTTATAGAATACCAGAAACCGAGACTTTTTGTATTATTACCGTCGCTAGATATACCAATAAAACTCTGTCCAATAGTGGACCTAAGTATATGGTTACCGTCTGTGGTTTTATTACCACCTGAGCTAAGTACTCCCTTCTCCAATCTTGTTTGTGCAAACAGACTAGAAAAGCTAAAAAGTAATATAAGTATAAATATTTTTTTCATAATCTTAATCCATGTGGTACCAACTAGAACCATATCTAATGAAGCTCGCAGCTGTTTTTGCAGCCAACTCATAGTTAGATGCACCTGCAACAGTGATTGTTCCACCTGAGTTATTGATGACCACTACAATTGTACCATTTTCATTGTTTGGTAGTCCAATAGACCCACCTGGATCTGAGTTATATACAAAAACTGATTTACCTCTTGTAGTACTTGTCGAGTTAGAAGATTCTATAGCACCCATAACTAGTACACCATAATCAGAAGAACTACCAATTTTTATGCCATTGTCACTATCAGTATTTGATGCAATATACAACTTTGTATTTGAAGAAGCCGTTTTTCCGATTCCAACGTTACCGTCAAAAGTTTTATTACCTGCAAAAGTTTGGGCTGAAGTAGTTACTGCACCAGATTGAGAAGCACTAGCATCACGAACAGTAAATGGACTTGCCGTTGTCCCTGCACCAGTTATAGGAGCGGATACTGTAACAGAGCTAGCACTATTAAACGAGGCCCAATCTTCTTTACTCAAATATCCATCAGCGGTTGCTGTTGCTTTAGGTAAAGTAAGAGTCATATTTGCTGCACCTACTAATCTATCTGCACCATTAATTACAGTTATAGGTCCATTAGTATTTATACTACCTGTTGATATATCAATAGGGTTAGTTGCTGAGCCATTTCCTTTCAAAGGAGGATCTACATATACACTGTCTAATTTTTTCTTGAATGATAGATAGTCAACCGAGCTAATATATCCATCTTGTGACCCACTTGCTTGTCTTACATCTATCGGATTGCTAACAGAACCATCGCCAAAGACAGGGTCGCTAGTAGCTATAGCACCAATGGTTGCATTATAAAAAGTATTCCAATCATCTTTGCTCAAATATCCATCGCTTGTAGATGTAGCTTTGTTTATAGCTAGAGGTGTAGCGCTCGTACCATCACCAGTAAGCGGTGCTGTTTTAGCAACAGTAGATAGTTTGTTGTTGAATGTATTCCAATTTGTTTGGGATAAATACCCACTTGAAGATGTACTAGCTTGAGCTATTGTGATATTGACATTAGCTGCACTTACAACACTATTATTACCATTTGATACACTTATTATGCCGTCACCACTTAAGCTAGAAGTTCTAACTGAAAGAGGGGTTCCAGAAGTTCCATTACCATTAAGTGTAGCATCAGAAACTACGTTTGATAATTTATTGCTGAATGTATTGAAATCTGTACTATGCAAATATCCACTAATACTAGCGGTTGATCTTTCCATTTTAACTGGGTCAGTAGTAGAACCATCGCCAGTAATAGGTGCGGTAGTTGCTACCGAAGAGCTATTATTGTTGAATCTCGCCCAATCAGTCGCTGATAGATAACCATCAACCGTACTGCTTGCTTTTGTGATTCCTAGTGGAGTACTACTAGTTCCATCACCAGTTAAAGGTCCAGTTTTTGAAACTGTAGTTAACTTACTATTGAATAATGACCAATCTGAAGAACTTAAGTAACCATTAGTAAAGCTATTTGATTTCTTTACAGATAATGGCTGTGAGCTAGTCCCATTACCTGTTAATGGATCAGAGATACTCACGAGGGTCAATTTGTTGTTGAATGTTATCCAATCAGAAGCGGATAAATATCCTGCTACAGAACCAGATGCTTGTTCTAATTTCAATGGATTAGAAGCTGTTCCACTCCCTGATATAGGAGAATCAGCAGTAACATTATTCAATTTATTATTAAAAGTATTCCAATCTGAACTAGATACGTACCCATTTGTAGAAGCGTCAGCTTTCGGTAATCTGACTCTGTCAGAGCTTGTTCCAGTTCCTAATAAAGGCGTTTGTACCCAAGTTGTTGAAGTATTATTGAATCTAGCCCAATCTTGACCTGTTATATACCCATCTCTTGAAGCATTTGCACTTTGCATCCACAAAGGATTACCCGAAGTACCGTCTCCAAGTATAGGAGCTGTTACAGATACATTTGATAATTTACTGTTGAAAGAAGACCAGTCAGATGAACCCAAATATCCATTCGTAGAGGCGCTCGCTTGACTCATTGTTAGTGGGCTACCCGAAGTTCCGTTCCCACTCATAGGAGCTGAGCTAGTTACATTTGATAGCTTATTGTTGAAATTAGTCCAATCAGAAGAAGCCAAATACCCATTAGTAGATGCGCTCGATTGATTCATTGTCAGGGGATTGCCTGAAGTTCCGTTCCCACTCATAGGAGCTGAGCTTGTTACATTTGTCAATTTACTGTTGAAATTAGTCCAGTCAGATGAACCCAAATATCCACTAGTGGAAGAATTTGCTTGAGCCAAAGTAATAGGTGAGCCATTTGTACCATCACCAGTTAATGGTGAGTTGACAGACGTAGTTGCAGAATTGTTGAATTTAGACCAATCATTAGAGCTTAAATATCCGTTAGTAGAAGCACTCGCTTGTGGAATGCTAATGCTCATATCAGAGCTTCCTAGCACTTTATTAGTTCCATTAGAAACTACCACTACACCACCACTAACTACATTTGCAGATTGTACACTTAGTGGACTTCCACTAGTACCATCACCGTTTAATGTTGCATCATTAGCTACGCTTGTTAATTTATTATTGAATGAATTCCAATCAGTAGAGCTAAGATACCCACTTGTTGATGTATTTGCTTGAGTTATTGTTAGTGGTGAACCGGTTGTTCCGTCTCCTGTTATAGGAGCAGTACTTGTAACATTTGTCAATTTGCTATTAAAAGAGTTCCAATCATTAGAGCTTAAATATCCACTATTTGAAGTATTTGCTTGAGTTATTGTCAGTGGTGAACCAGTTGTTCCGTCACCAGTAATTGGAGTTGAACTTGAAACATTTGTTAATTTATTATTGAATGAATTCCAATCAGTAGAGCTAAGATACCCACTTGTTGATGTATTTGCCTGTGCTAAGCTAATCGGTGTTCCTATAGTTCCATCACCTGTCAAAGGTGCGTTAACCTCAGTAGTAGCTGTACTATTGAATTTAGACCAATCTGCTGAGCTTAAATATCCATTTGTAGTTGCACTCGCTTGTGGAATACTTATACTCATATCCGAGCTACCCAATACTTTATTTGTTCCATTAGATACTACTACAACTCCACTACTAACTACGCTCGCAGATTGTAAACTTAGTGGGCTACCACTAGTACCATCCCCAGTAATAGGAGCAGTACTTGAAACATTTGTTAATTTACTATTGAATGAATTCCAATCTGAAGAAGTTAAATACCCATCCGTAGATGTATTCGCAGGTGCTAAAGTCAAAGGGTTACCAGTAGTACCATCGCCAGTAATAGGTGCGTTTGCAATGGTAGTAGCCGAATTATTGAACTTAGTCCAGTCAGCTGAAGTTAAATATCCATTTGAGCTTGAACTTGCTTGAGTCATATTAAGGGGAGAGCCAGTTGTTCCGTCTCCTGTTATAGGAGCAGTACTTGTAACATTTGTCAATTTGCTATTAAAAGAGTTCCAATCCGTTGAAGTTAAATATCCATTTGTAGAAGTATTAGCTGAAGCTAATGTCAATGGATTAGCAGTAGTACCGTCACCAGTTATAGGTGCATTCGCTACAGTTATAGTAGAAGCGTCAAACCTAACCCAATCTTCTGAGCTTAGATAACCATCATTTGCATTACCAGCTTGAGTAATTGATAAAGGATCTGCAGCAGTGCCATCACCAGTTAATGGAGCGTTCACAACCGTATTAGCAGACGCATCAAACCTAATCCAATCAGCAGAAGTTAGTACTCCTGTATTAGTAGCATCAGCATCTGGTATTGATAGTGGGTTAGCCGTAGTACCATCACCAGTTATAGGACTGTCTGCATTTACAGTGCCTAGTTTAGAATTAAAATTTTGCCAATCATTCATTGTTAAATAACCATCTTGAGATGAGCTAGCAGCGTTCATGCTCAATGGTTCTGTGCTTATACCTTTTCCAATTAATGGTGGATTAGCAGTTACTTGAGATAGCTTTGAATTGAATATATTAAAATCAGTTGCAGCCAAATATCCATCATCTGTAGTTGTAGATTTTTTGATAGACAGAGGGTTTGCAGTAGTTCCTTCTCCTGTCATTGGGCTATATGTGACAACTTTTGATAATTTAAGTCCGAATACTTTATAATCCTCAGTATCCAAATACCCCGGTATCTGGCTAGTAGCTTTGGGTATGTTGATTATTACATCACTATTACCTATTATAGTGCCATCACCATTCAATACTGTTACAACCCCATTTCCCTTTATATCACTCGTTGCTAATGATAGTGGGCTAGCAGTTGTGCCTTTTCCAGAAAGTGGAGTATTTACAGTTATATCACCAGCCGGATTTACTGTATTGAATTTTATGAAATCTTCTTTAGATAAATAACCATCTGTTGTAGTCGATGCTTTGCCTATTGTAATAGGGTTAGAACTAGTACCATCCCCTTTGATAGGAGTACTAGTTTGTATGTCAACACTACCTATATTATCTGACTCGGGAGCCCATTTTGCGCCATCCCATTTTAATACTTGACCCTTCGTAGCTCCTTTTCCTGCTAGTGTAGGGTTAGGATATTCACCTTCCAAATCACCGCCAGCTGTTCCGCTAGGTGTAAATGTAGTAGGTGCATTTTTTACTTTCGACCAATCAACATCTTTTATTAGATTATCTGTGATAGAGTTATCTTTTATATTAATATCGAAGTCTGTTCCATTTGCTTGAATATCTAAATGATCTTTACTCGAGATTAGTTTTACAGAAATATTAGATTCAGCACTTATTAATATTTTACCATTGCTATTGCTGATAGTAATGTTATTTCCAGCTTCTATATCTAAGTTCCCTTCCATACCGTTTAGGGATAAAACAGCACCAGTCGCGTTGTTTGTTAGTGATTGCGAGGTATTAGAGTTAAAAGAATAAGGAGCCGCTACTAATGGGATTCTTGGAGACATTTCGTTCTCGCCATCTAGCTGTATTCCCAGCCAATACTGTGTGTTGAACTCTATGTTAATAGGCGTTGCTTCTCCCAAAACTACGTCGAAGACACCACTCGTTGTAGTGATAGATCGTGACTCACTCCATACCCTGCTACCACCAATTGGGGCATCATAGAGGTAAAAACTAACATTGTAGTTACCGTCGAGGACTGGTTTTAGACTTTGATTAGTGAGTAACCCTTGGTATGAGATACTCTGAGGTATTTGCGAGTACGAAACTAAGCTCGTAGCAAATAGTAGTAGTATTGAAATAATTAAATTTTTTTTCATTTTTCACTCCACCGATGAGAGAATTATTAACTTATGATTGAATAATTAAACAAATCTAATTAATTAATTCATTAATGAAAAAATATTTATTTCATTTTGTCTTTCGACTCTATCGGAATTTCTTCGAACCTCCTCATAAACCGGTTTGATTAGCTGTTCTAACTTTGAAATAAAATTTACAATAAATTAATAAATGTATTACTATCGTAGTATAGGTCAGATTCTCACTCTAATTTAGTATAGAAGTTTTCATAATAATTATAGAATAAACACTTTTAGACTATATCAATCTATATGCCAAACCATAACTTAACGATTTTTTTCTCCATTTAATTACATCAAATGTAAGTAATTGCAATCCACATTCATAATTGTTAACGCTTATTTTTGTAAGTTTGAGAACCTCATAAAGTTTACTAATTAGCATTTACATAGATATGGCAACAAAAAACTATACAAAAGAAGACTTAACAATACATTGGGATGCCCCTACTTGCATACATTCTGAAAAATGCTATCATGGATTAACATCTGTATTTAATCCCTATGAGCGTCCTTGGATAAATGTAGAAGGAGCAACAAAAGAAGAAATAATGCACCAAATAGACCAATGCCCATCTGGTGCATTGAGTTATACTTATAAAACACAAAACAAAGGAAATAGTATGTCAGAATCTACAAAAGTAGAACCATTATTAAACGGACCACTAATGATTTATGGAGATATAACCGTAAAAACTGCAAGCGGAGAAGAAAAATTAGATAGAAAAGCTGTGGCTTTCTGTCGCTGTGGTCACTCAGCGAATAAGCCATATTGTGATGGACAGCACAAAGCTCATGACTTTAAAGGCTAGTTATTAGATTAAGGATATAAATTTCAAGCGAAGCTAACGAAGTTTCGCTTTTTTTGTATCCAATTCGTTAAATTTGGAATTATTATAACTTAACAATTTGTAAATATGCTTTCATCAAAAGAAATTCGAAACCAATTCATTGAGTTTTTCAAATCAAAAGACCACAGAGCTGTACCATCTGCTCCCGTTGTACCACACGGTGACCCTACATTGCTATTCACTAATGCAGGTATGAACCAATTCAAAGATGTATTTTTGGGTCAAGGGACTAGAGATTATACTCGTGCTGTAGATACTCAGAAATGTATCAGAGTAAGTGGAAAGCATAACGATCTCGAAGAAGTTGGAGTAGATACATATCACCACACATTTTTTGAGATGCTTGGTAATTGGAGTTTTGGTGATTATTACAAAGAAGAAGCTATTGAATGGGCTTGGGAGTTACTGACAGGAGTTTGGGGCTTACCAAAAGATAGACTCTTCGCTTCCGTTTTCCGTGAAGATGATGAAGCATTCCAAATCTGGACTAAATATTTACCTGAAGATAGAATCCTAAAATGCGATGAGAAAGACAATTTCTGGGAAATGGGTGAAACCGGCCCATGTGGACCATGCTCGGAATTACACTATGACGGCACTCCTGATAAATCGGGACGTGACCTTGTAAACGCAGATGACCCAAGAGTAATTGAAATATGGAATCTAGTATTCATACAGTATAATAGAAATGAAAAAGGCGAGTTAGAAAACTTAAAGAACACTCACGTTGATACTGGGATGGGACTAGAGCGTATAGTTAGAGTCTTGCAAGGAAAAGACTCGAATTACGATACAGATATATTTATGCCATTGATTGATAAAATCTCAGCACTTGCAAATATAAAATATGAGCACAGCGAAGCAGGGAAAACCGATATAGCGATGCGTGTAATTGCTGATCACATCCGTACTCTTGCCTTTTCTATTGCTGACGGAGCTATTCCCGGTAATGAGGGTAGGGGATATGTACTTAGAAGAATTCTGCGTAGAGCGGCTAGATTCTCTCGTGAATTAGGGTTCAGAAAGCCAGTACTATTTGAGTTAGTACCTGTTTTAGTCCAAAATATGGGTGAATTTTTCCCAGAAATAAAAGAAAATAAAGATTTAATAACTAAGATTGTAAAAGCTGAAGAAGAGAGCTTCTTACAGACTTTGGATCAAGGTCTAATAAAGTTTGAAGAGTTAGCGGCTAATAGTGACAAAGTAATTAGCGGTGATGATGCATTTCTACTTTACGATTCATTCGGGTTCCCACTAGATTTGACTGAGCTAATCGCTCGTGACAAAGGGATGACAGTTGATACGAATGGTTTCGAGAAAAATATGGCAGAGCAAAAAAGTCGCTCACGAAGTAGCAGAAAGAACGTAAACCAACAAGCAGAAAGTGATAGCTACGACTTCGTTTCTGAGTTCGTTGGCTATTCGGCTATGGAATCTGAAGGTACAGTTCTTCACACCGAAGGGAATCTAATCATACTTGACAAAACTCCTTTCTATGTAGAAAGTGGTGGACAGATATCTGATACTGGTACCATTAGCGTAGATGGCAAAATTTACAAAGTAACTGGGGTTAAAAAATCAGGTATAGCTATCCTTCATTTCGTAGAAGGTGAGACTAGTGCAAACCTAGTTGGTAAAAGAGCAACAGCTATAATTGATAAGCAAAGAAGACAAAGCATAATGCGTAATCATAGTGCTACTCACCTAATACATGAAGCATTGAAAAGAGTTTTGGGTTCACATATCCAACAGCAAGGTTCTCTAGTTTCGCCTGATTACCTCCGATTTGATTACAATCACTTCGAGAAAATGACACCCGAACAGATGGCAGAGATAGAAGAGCTAGTGAACGAAAAGATACTAGAAGCTCATAAAGTAGAAACATTAGTGATGTCGCTAGAAGAAGCACAGAACAAAGAAGGTCTGAAAATGTACTTCGGCGATAAGTACGGCGAGACTGTACGTGCAGTGATTATGGATGATAACTATTCGCAAGAGCTATGCGGTGGTACTCACGTTAGCAACACTTCAGAGATTGGATTTGTGAAAATCACTTCAGAATCGTCAATTGCATCGGGTATTAGAAGAATAGAAGCAATATCTGGGGCCGCAATCCCTAATCATATCAGAAAATTGGAAAGCGATATAGCTAACGAAAAAGAAAAAGAAGCAAACCTGCAAGACCATATAAAACGATTGGAAAAGGAAATATCGGACCTAAAAACGAAAGAGCTTTCAAGTGGATTATCTGATGTTTCTTCGGAAGCTAAAGACGTAAATGGTATTAGCGTAGTGGCAAAGAGAATAGATGCTGAGAATATGGATCAGCTGCGAGATTTAGGTGACGAGCTAAGAAAAGGATTCAAAGAAAATGGAATTGGTTTGCTAGGAACTGTGGTAGATGATAAAGTTCAGCTTGTTTGTGTAGTTTCAGATGATATCAAGAATACTTACCCTGCGGGTAAGATAGTCGGCGAGGCAGCAAAATTCCTTGGTGGTGGCGGTGGTGGTAAACCACATCTAGCTACTGCTGGTGGTAAAGATGTTTCTAAGTTTGATGAACTATTAGCAACTGAGTTCGTAAAGATAGTCGCTAGTTTTAATAAATAAAGAATAAATGATTGAGTAAAGTATGAAAAAAATAATTTTAATAGCATTGCTATTTACGACAGTGACTTTATTTGCCAAAGACACAAGCCCTTATTACTCGAAACCTTCACATCAGATATTTGAAAATTATCTTGGTGATTGGGACGTGATATATGCGACTAGAGCATCCAATGGCATACCTTCAGGTGGAAGAGGTGAAGCTAAATCAGTATTAGAATTTGGTAAAACTGTATTGAAGATAGAAAGTAAATTGGATTTTTTACTGGGAGAAATAAATCTATACTTTATAGTTGGGTATGATAAGAATAATTCAAAATACTATTTTCTTACTTATGACAATTCGGGTGAAACGCCATCTTTGTATTGGGGAGAATATTTGGCTGAGAGCAAATTATTCGAATTTAAGAATTATGACAAATTCCCTAGTGAAGGTGATGTACGGTTAGAGATAAAATTTGAAAGGGATGACAAATTTATAGTTAAATCATACACTATGATTGAAGGAGTAGAAAAAGTCGCAATAGATATGGCTTTTATCAAGAGATAAAAAAAATCGACTAAAAATGAAAAGGGCTGATATAAATATCAGCCCTAAAGTCGTTATCATTTTCTAGAAAAACCGCAGATTAATATCTATCGTCTCTATCAAATCTTCTGTTGTTACTTTTTGGTCTTTCTTCTCTCGGATTCGCTTTCTTAACAACAATTGTTCTTTCTTCGAATTCACTTTGATCAGTTTCGTCGATAGCACGTTGTGCTTCGTCGTCGTTCGCCATTTCTACGAAGCCATATCCTTTAGATTTGCCCGTAACTCTGTCCATAATAACATTGGCAGAAGTAACTTCACCAAACTCTTCGAATAAATCACGAAGACTGTCGCTTGTAGTTGAAAAATTCAACTTTGCAATAAATATATTCATACAATAAACTTTAAATAAATTATAAAAAAAATGACTGAAAAAACACTCTACTTTTAGAGTATTTAGATTAACCCAGTCAAGAATATTGTAACTTATAACTAATATTTGAATTATCAAAGAAAAAATGAAAATAATTACAAATATTTATCACTTTTTTTTCAATTTTCCGAATATTAACTTGCCTAACTCGGAGGTCAATACCCCAAACATAAGGATTGTAGCACCTATTAGCTCAAGTGTAGACAATATTTCACTTAAGAAAATAGCCGCAAAAATAGATGCAAATATAGGTTCTAAACTAAAAATTAATGCCGCTTTTACTGGAGTAGTATATCTTTGGTATGTTGTATGTATAATTGTTAGGACGAAACTTGCCAATATTGCATTGAATGCTAATGACATTAATAAATCATTAGTAAAGCTTAGTTCGAGGATTGGTAGTTCCACTATTAAAAAACCTATAATAGGTATAGGCAATGCGAATAGGAACTGAATCGCCACCAATTGCATTGTTTGCCGGTTCGAGTTATAGCCCTTTGTGTAAGAGTCCATTAGAGTTATGTACGTAGCCCAAAAAGCAGTAGAAATAAGAGTTAGTATGTCTCCGGTATTCAGATTATCCAAATCTGGATTGGTGAATACATATAGACCTATGAACGCTATTATAACTCCAATTTTCGGCCAAAACATTAGTTTGTCTTTGGATATTAACTTGAATGCGAAGGGAGTTAGTACAACTGTCAAACCCGTTATAAAAGCAGAGTTCGTGACATCGGTCATTCCCAGCCCTACTGTTTGCAATACGAATCCTCCACCGAAAAGCATTCCCAGTATTGCTCCTGTTTTCCATGTTTCCTTATCTATGTTATTCATATATTTATGAAAAAAGATAAGAACGAGTGTTAGAGCTATAGTAAATCTAAGAGTAACGTATAAGAAAGGAGGACAGCTTTCCAATCCAAGTTTTGTAAATAGAAATGTGGCTCCCCAAATTAATGTCATCAAAAGCAACATTAACTCGGCTTTCCAGTGAGTTACTTTATTACTCATCTATCGTTTCTCAGTGGTATCGGCTGGTGCAATTGGGGGCTTTTTACCTTCCAGTTCTTCCAGTTTTTTACGAATAACTTCAATATCTGTACTCGATTTTACTCCATTTACGGAATCTAACCTAGCTCTTTCAGTAGCTTCTTTTATTTTTTTCTCGTTCTTCTCTCTTCTTCGCTTATTGAAGTTGACAGATTCTATAAGAGTTACGTTCTCTGGTATTATTCCTCTTGCTCGGAGAGTATCCTCGGCGGCTAAGTATCTCTTTCTATTAGGAACCCATCCTTGAATTTCCTCAGGAATTTGCTTTATAGGTATGTATGCTTCCTCTACTTCCATTGGGTCACCAGATAACTTTACCCTACCTTCTTTATTATTAGCTAGGTCAAACCAGGGACCATACTTTCTATCATAATCGAACATATCTTCAATTATCACAGGAGTACCAGAAAGCCATATTTGCTTTCTATTTGTATCTACCTGTACGCCCTTGCCCCAGTTGTAAAGCCACTTAGCATCTGACAGGAATTGCCTAACGCATGAGTGCGATACAGCACGTCCAGGCATATCAAACTGATGGAATGCATTCCCAGCATATCTATGGAAATTCCACGTATAAGGTAAAACCCAATTAGAGTCAAGCGATGATTTACGTAGTCGATCTCGCCATACTAAAGCGTATCTACCAGGATAGGTAGGAGTTCTTTCTTTTCCTGTATTTACTGCTGCAAATCGGACTAATACACCATTCTCATAAGCAGCATAGCATTGATATTTATTAGATACAATTATCAATTTTGGGACATGTTTAGCATCGCAATAGTAAGGTGGATAAATAGAGTAGGCACGCATATCAGGTACTATAGTGTCGGGAACCACTATGCTATCGCCTATTTTTAGAAATCTCATCTCTTTTCTATTGAGAGTAATGAATGCCTTATTTGCCCATAGATTTGAATCGCTATAAGCGTACTTTTCTTTTATTTCTAAATATTGGGCGTAATCTTCTATTTTCAGAGTTGTGTAATTGATTGTAGGAAAAGTATCCAACTCGATAAATCTCTTTTCGCATTGGTCTATTTCTTCAGCTTCTTTAGAAACGGTCAGGTCTTCCTCTTCCATATCTTTTGGAAGGTCAGATTCGCTACAGGCAGCAAAAAATAAAAATAATAATGCAAAAAGTGCTTTCTTCATAATAATATTTTTTAATCTTATTAGTATTTTGGATATTAAGATATTAATAATTTTGCAAAGTTAGAACATTTTTTAATAAAAGGTTGATTATGGAAAGAAATACAATATCAAAGTTCATAGAAACGAACTTTTTGCACTTTAATTCTGCTGCATTAGTAGATGCTGCCAAAGGTTACGAAAAACAATTGGAAATGGGTAACAAAATGATGATTACTCTCGCTGGTGCAATGAGTACAGCAGAGCTGGGTATCTCACTGGCAGAGATTATTCGTCAAGGAAAAGTAGATATTATCTCTTGCACGGGTGCGAACCTCGAGGAAGATATAATGAACTTAGTAGCTCATAATAGCTACGAAAGAGTACCCCATTATCGTGATTTGACGCCAAAAGATGAATGGGCCTTACTAGAAAGAGGGTTGAATAGAGTAACTGATACTTGTATTCCTGAAGAAGAAGCATTCCGTAAGCTACAAAAACATATATATAAGATATGGAAAACTGCTGAAGAAAATGGCGAGAGATATTTCCCACATGAGTTCATGTACAAAATGCTACTGTCGGGAGTGCTTGAGGGGGACTACGAGATAGACCCTAAGAACTCTTGGATGTTGGCAGCCGCTGAGAAAAACTTACCTATTATAGTTCCAGGTTGGGAAGACTCAACAATGGGTAATATATTCGCATCATATTGCATGAAAGGTGATTTAAAACCGAGTACAATGAAGAGTGGAATAGAATATATGACATTTTTAGCAGATTATTATATTAAAAATACAAAGGACAATGGTCTTGGATTCTTCCAAATAGGTGGAGGTATAGCAGGTGACTTCCCTATTTGCGTAGTACCAATGCTTTATCAAGATATGGAAATACAAACTATTCCATTCTGGAGCTATTTCTGTCAAATTTCTGACTCTACAACTAGCTTTGGCTCATACTCTGGAGCAGTTCCTAATGAGAAGATAACTTGGGGTAAATTAGATATAGATACACCAAAATTCATAATAGAATCAGATGCTACTATAGTCGCACCTCTAATTTTTGCTTGGCTATTAAATAAATAATTTGTTAACTTAAGTAATAGTATTACAACAGTTTGAAAAACATCTAAAATCAATCAACGGAGTTAGTAGGTGATGAAAAAAATAGTTTTGATTTTAATAGCCACAAGTCTTATGACTATGAGCAGCTATTCGCAAGAAGACGTACTCCGACCTAAGGGTCGAGTAGATGGCGACTCACCAACGAAATCGGGTAAACGCCCTTGGGCAGTGGGTCTAGAAGGTGGGTTGAGTTATAATATGTATGGAGCAGATTTGAATTGGATAGATGAATTTGGAAATTCAACAACAGCTAACTCAGTTTACAATATTTTTGAATCGTTAAGCGGTATATCTCCTCACTTAGGTGTTTTCGTTGATTACGATTTGAGTAATACCTTCGGACTCCATCTGAAATTGCTTTATAATTCTATTAGCTATAGCAATGATCAAGATGGAATAGTGGATTTCCAAGATGCTTTTTCTGGTTTATATATAGGAACCGGACTAGCTAATATGGATGTAACAGAAAAGTATAGTTTCTTCAACATAGAACCAAATCTAAGAATAAATGCAACAGAAGAGCTTTATTTCTTGATAGGCCCATCTATTCAATTAGGTATGGGGACTCAGACATCTGATGTCGTTTATACTGAGAATGTGGATTTTGCGACTTACAATACAGAAGTACCAGACTCAGATCAGAGCTCAAAAGCAGAATCTTTTAGTAGAGATTTTTCGGAAACGCGTGTAGCCCTTAATATTGGTGCTGGTTATAAATTCAAAGTCGGTAACAACCTATACTTAGCACCACAACTAATCTACAATTTGGGATTAACAACTTACGATGATGTTACTCTAGGTAATATAAACCAAAGAATAACTCAAGACCCAAAGGACTTGCTTATCACTAATCAATCGGTAAACCAAATCCGCTTTTCTGTCACTTTATGGTTTGAAAACCTATAATAAGGAGAAATTAATATGAAAAACTTAAGTATATATATAGCTTTAGTAGTAGCGTCATTCTCCTTAGCTTTCGGACAAAATGTAATAGTTAGTCCGATAGGAGTGAACACTGATGGCGATGATTTTTCGAGTGGTATTACTCTCCGAGCTAATGAGATGTATTTCACAGCTGATAAATCTGGTGAGCAAACTCTTTACCACGCTAAACTAAAAAACGGTAAATGGGAAATATCAGAAAAAGTAGATAGCGATGTAAACTCCGGTGACCAAAATGGTTCAGCTACTCTTACTCCCGATGGTCAATATATGATATTCGCTTCTTACAACCATGGTGTAGATGGTATAGGTAGAACTGACCTATATAGTGCAAGAAAAGTAAACGGCTCTTGGACTGATGTACAGAACTTGGGATTGGCAGTGAATAGTAAATACTGGGATTCGCAACCTTCACTAACGAGTGATGGGCGCACTTTGTACTTTGTAAGTGATAGACCTTCTACAGCAGAAGGAACAAATATCTTTTATTCGGAACGCACTAGAGAAGGATGGTCACAAGCAAAAGAATTGGCTTCAGTGAATACAGACTCTGATGAGATGAGCCCTTTCATAGCTGCCGATAATAAGACATTTACTTACTCAAGCAATAAATCTGGTGGTGAGGGTGGATTCGATATTTATTTTGCAAAAATAAATTCAGACAAAAATGCCTTCGGATTCAAAAATGCTGGTGCTGCTATCAATACTGAATATGATGAACATTTCTATGTAGTTGCAGCTAACTCAGAAACTGCTTTCTTTAGTACTAACAAGCCATCTGAGAAAGCAAATTTCAATATATATTCAGCTGTACCTAATCCGCATGTAGCAGAGGATGTAGTATTCGTACACGGTAATGTTAGAGATATAGATGATAGCTCACCGCTTGGCTCTGATATAACTATTACTGATTTGACTACTGGACAAGTAGTAGCTAACCTAAGAAGTGATGATATAACTGGTGAATATAGCTCGGTACTTACGGCTGGGAGAAATTACTCCATAACGGCTGAGAGCGAAGGGTATCTATTCTATTCGGAGAATTTCAATATATCTTCGGCTATTACTAATAAAGATATAACGAAAAATATAACGCTTAGCAAAATAGCTAAAGGTAAAACTCGTTTGCTTATATTCTTTGATTTTGATAAATCGACATTGCAAAATGAATCGAAACCAGAGCTAGCAAGATTAACAAAATTCTTGAATGATAACCCAGATGTCAAAATCGAGCTTCACGGTCATACAGACGATAGAGGAGCTGACGATTATAACAACAATCTATCATTGGAAAGAGCGAAAGCTGTTAGCACTTATCTTGGTAATAATGGTATCCAATCAGGTCGTATTGGGACTAAGGGCTTCGGTAAATCACAACCACTAATAGTGGACACATCTGACGAGGCTAGAGCTAAGAACAGAAGAGTAGAACTAGTTATTGTTTCTATATAAATTTAGGATTCGATTATTCACGTATATTTAGAATGGCTGTCTTTACAAAGAGACAGCCATTTTTTGTGTCATACCTAAAACTCTTTGTAACCCCTTCACTCAGAGGGTACGCAGTGTCCGAAGAGTCCAGGGGAAAGAATTCTGTTTGTATTATTCTGAACACGATTGCAGAATGCTGTGACATAATATTACATCACCCTAAAAACTGGGTATCTATTATGAGTTTTTTCGTAGTACTTCGAGTTCGTGTAGATATAGTAGAGCATAGCCCACGAGCTAGCAGCGAACTCTTTATCGTCCTTTTTCTTCTGTTCAAAATCGGCTTTTAGCTTAGGGTTTTCAGCTAGTATTTTCTCTGCTTTTGGTTCGAATACATAGTCGCTGAACCACTCTTTCTGCTGGAGCATAGAATCAAAAAAACCCCACGAAAAGAATGAATCTTCTGCTTCTGGCTCTAGTGATTCTATTAAGTATCGGATGCCGTCTTGGTCGGTCGGTATTAGCATATCGCCAGCTCGGACGGTTACTTCTTGAGTGTCTTTTATAACTTCAGTGTTGTAGTGGAAATAATGCCCCTCATAAGGCCTATCCGAAGTTTCGTATTTGCTAATATAATATAGTTCTACATGCATAGTAGTGTCTTTGGTAAGAGTTCTGTATTCTATTTGGCTTAGGTCTATTCGCTCTTTTACAGCCGTCCATGCCTGCTGCAGCACATAGTATTGCGGTACTTGTATCATCTTTTCTGGTTTGTAATCAGCGTAATATGGAATCGTGTTAGTGTCACGTATGGATTGATCAAAGTAGTGAATAGGCAATCCAGTTACTGAACTAGTTCTATATTTCTTTCTATAGCTTTCGAATTTTAGTTCGAGATTAGTTGTAGTGTCTAGCTTATAGTTAATACCATATTCTTTTACCTTGCGAATATTATTATTCGCGTTGTTATAAATGCTCAAAATTGCACTTGAGTTTAGCTGTGCATAGAAAACAACCGCATTTAAGAAAGCATAAGTCGCCTCCACACGTACTGGGTATGGTTTCAGCATGTGCGCTTCGGATACATAACCCATAGTATTGAATAGAGTAGTATAACCAGTAGAGTAGCGTGGGCTATCCATATATTCCATTAGCCCATCGGTTATAGTATCTCCGAAAGTATGATAGTAAGGCGAAATAGAATGACCTTCCTTTATCATATCTCTATAAAGGGAATTCGTCATACCTGAATTGAAAAATGTACGCATACTCTCTTCTACTCGTGAGCGAGCGGTATTGATAAGTGTCATCTCAGCTGGGTAATCCGCCCCATTAGTTGAGTGTGCATCTACGAATATCTGGGGTTTCCAATCGTGATAAATCTTGTAGAATGTCTTAGTATTCTCTGCATCAGCTTTTATGAAATCACGATTGAGATCGAGATTTTTCGAATTCCCCCGGAAGCCATATTCCTCTGGACCATCTTGGTTTGCACGGCTGCAACATCCACGATTGAGCATACCACCTACATTGTATGCAGGTATAATACAAGTGACAACTCTTGTGTTCGGTATTACACCCTCAGCTAGCAAATCTTCAGCTAACTTTGCCGATGCATCCACACCACACGGCTCTCCTGGATGGATAGCGTTGTTAATCAACACTGTCGCTAACCCTACCGCTTGTATACTATCAGCATCAAATATACCGCTATGCGACACTATGAATAGATAGATTGGTTCCCCACTATCAGATTTGCCGTAATCTATCAACCGAGCAGACTCATAAGTATCAGCTAGCTGTTGGTAGTGGGCTATGAGTTCAGTGTAAGTCGGGGTCTGATTTTTCTTGTAAAGTTCAGTCAATTCGGATGCAAATGAAATTGATAAAGCAAATGTAAAAGCAATGATAATAGAGGTAATTTTCATATCAGAAATAGTATTTTTCAAAAAAAATAATATACGGATAAAAAGCGGAAAATGTTAACGAACAATCTAATTCATTTTACCAATTTTATAATTCCCTTATTAATTGCTAGAACATATATTATATTTGTACTTATGCCTTATTCAAAAACCTAAAAATATAAATATGAAAACAATAAAAGTATTATTTGTGTTGTCGCTACTAGTTCTTGCCTTTTCTTGTACTGAGAAGAAAATAGAAGATACGCCAGAAACGTCTGATACAACCAGCGTAATGGACAATGTAAAAGCTACTTTCTCTGAAAAATATCCTAACGCTGTAGATGTAGAATGGAAGCAAGAAGCAGACGGTTGGGAAGTAGAGTTCAAACTCGATGGGATAGAGTACGAAGCTGAATATGATTTGGAAGGTGAATGGGTGAAAACTGAACATGAAATTTCTGAGTCCGAATTACCTGATATGATACAAAATACACTCGATGGCGAATACACTGCTTATGCTATTATGGGAGTTGAAAAATATGATTCGAAAGAAGGTCCGTACTATGAAATAAAACTTCGTAAAGGTGGAGATATAGAAGAAGCTAAGTTCTACCCCAATGGTAAAATAATGATGCCAGAAGAAAACGCAACAACTGGTGAAAAGCAGTCTGAAATGGACGGAGACTAATTAATAAATGATAAGCAAGTCTCATACGTTAAGAACAAAATTGATTTAATAACTTAAACCCAAGATTATAAATGCTAAACGAAAAATATCTAAAAAAAGGATTCAACACACGCTCACTACACGTAGGTAACTACCCTGACCCAGCTACTGGCGCGGTTGCTCCTCCTATATTCCAAACATCAACTTACGCACAATCATCACCGGGTGTACACCGTGGATACGAATATACTCGTACTCACAACCCTACTAGATCTCGATTGGAAGAGTGCTTAGCTGCATTGGAAAATGCAAAACATTGTGTAGTTACATCAAGTGGTATGTCTGCTGAGATGTTGGTACTTATGGCTATGCCTAAAGGTTCTACTATATTATGTGGTGACGATGTTTACGGTGGTACTTACCGACTATTCACTACAGTTTACAATGATGATTTCAACTTCGTATTCACAGATACTAGTAAAACAGAAGAAACTCTAAAGAAAATAGACGAACTAAAGCCATCACTTATATGGATAGAATCTCCAACTAATCCTTTGCTTAAATTAAGTGATATCAAAACTATCGCAGCTAAAGCGAAAGAAGTTGGCGCATTCACTGCCGTTGACAACACGTTTATGAGTCCATATTTCCAAAATCCATTAAACTTGGGTGCTGATATATCTTATCACTCTATGTCTAAATATATTAATGGTCATAGCGATGTAGTAGCTGGTGCTATTATGCTAAATGATGATGAGCTTGCTCAGAAAATTCATAAGCTACAAAACTCAATCGGCCCATCACAATCTCCATTTGATAGCTGGTTGGTACTACGTGGAGTTAAGACTTTGGGTATCAGAATGAAGCAACATGAGAAAAATGCTTTCGAGATAGCTCGCTTTTTAGAGCAACACCCGAAAGTAGAGAGAGTAGTTTACCCAGGTCTTGAATCTCATCCACATCATCAGATTGCTAAAGAGCAAATGTCTGGATATGGTGGGATGATTACATTCTTTATCAAAGGTGGATTGGACGGAGCTCGTACTTTCTTAGAAAATGTTGATTTATTTGTATTAGCAGAAAGTTTGGGTGGAGTAGAGAGCTTAATCGAAAGCCCTGCTATTATGACTCACGCTTCTATACCGAAAGTAGAAAGAGAGAAAATCGGATTGTCTGATAATCTGATTAGAGTTTCTGTCGGAATAGAAGAAGTTGAAGACCTAATCGAAGATATGAAACACGCCTTCGATAAAGTATAAACTTCAGACTAATATCATATAAAATCTGAAAGACGCGAGAAATCGTGTCTTTTTTTTTATATTAGTGTTAATTCGAAATGCGGATTCATTTATACTTCCATTCAAATAGTAGCGAGGACAGAATGTTTGATAAGATTAAAAAGATAGTTTTATTTGTAGTAATTATCTCATTTGCAATTAGTTGTAGTGATGATAAAGCGACTAACCCAGAAGGTGATACAACAATTACACCTGCATACAATGTCGAGTATAATGACAATACAATTATACTAAAAGATGAAAATGATGATCTAATCCTCAATTTAGATACTGCAACAAATACTTATACATTTGACGGGAGCCAATTTGGTAAAGACCCAGTGGCTGGTGAAGTTATACTAGTAGAAGGGAAGCTACTCCGCAAAGTAAAGTCTGTCTATAGAAATGGTGGTAATTTGGTTGTAGAAACCGAAGATGCAGCACTAACAGACGCAATAAAGAATGGTGAAATTGCTTGGGATGTAACTCCTGAATGGAATAATGCCACTTCGTTAAAGTTCGATGGTGTTACAGTCATGACACTACCAACAGAATTCACAGAGAAAATAGAACATACTATCAGCTATGGCGGCATAGACCATAAAATTGAAATAGAACCCAAATTGGTTGATGGTAAAGTCAGTTCTTGTGCGTTTACATTCGTGATGGCTAAGAAAATTGCAGGTGAAGCAACAGCAGCATTCACAGCCAAAGGTACTGTAACTCTACCCAGCCAATCAACATTGATAAAAATAAAAGAAGGAAAGTTGGAAGAGTTTAAGTCTTTCAACAAGGGTATAAAAGCTGATTTGGAACTAAGCTTATCCGCGGCAGGTAGCTCTTCGGGCGAACATAGCATTGAATTACCTGGAATAGCACTAAGTATTCCAATCAGGTTTATACCTACTCCAAGTGGACCAATACCATTACCAATACCAGTAACAATAGATATAGGAATCCAATTCGTAACTAAAATGACAGTTCCTGATGTTGCATCATCAGCTACAGCATCTGCAAAATGTTCACTTACAGCTGATGGTGATTTTGAGTATCACGGTACAAGTGTATCAACTAAAGGTAAATTCGGGAAAGATGAGATAACAGATGGAGAATTCGACGCTGCTGCAAATATAGGAATTCCTATTGATGTTCAGTTTGGTGTTGCTTTCCCACGAGTTGGGTTGAACATAGCAGGTCAAGAGCTAGCGTATATTCACACTGGTTTCACTACTGGTTCTAGCTTGGCTTGGGGTCCAATTTGCAAATCGGGCTATGTTAAAATGGTAGTCGAAGGCGGCTATGAGTTGAAAGTATTAGGTCAGACATTAGCAAAAAATAAGCAAGTCTTTGCTGAAAAGAAAAAAGAGGCAAAGGGTGACAACTGCAAGTAATTGCAACTTTCATTTCTAAATTATATATAAATGGATAAAACTCAAAGATAAGTTTTATCCATTTTTGCTTTAAGTAATAAAAGCATTCTTCAATCAGTTATTATTTCACTATTTTTGTACTATTCTATAAATCAAATCCATTGAATATGTTTTTTGTCCGATTGTTAGTACTGCTCTTATTGATTTCGACTATCACTGCTTACTCGCAGGTTAATACAGAGGCAATTAGGAACAGTAAGATAAACGAGGGATTCAAATCTAGGATTGATTTGCTCTTTGGATTGAATTCAGGAAATTCGGAATATATAAGTGGTGAGGCAAAATTGAGGTTGGATTATATTCAACCCAATTATCGTACTTTCATTGCTGGGGAGTTAGCTTACAAAGAAGGTAATAATGCTGTTATCAGTGATAAGGGCTTTCTTCATGGACGCTATATTTATAATTTGAATAGATTATTGGAACCCGAATTATTTATACAAAAAGAGTTCAATGAGTTCGTATTGCTTTCTGATAGGAACTTAGCTGGTGCCGGTATGAGGTTTACTCTTTCCAATACCGATTTCGTTGCTGATTCTTCTGCCGAAATTGATGTATATTTGGGTACTGGGATTATGTACGAAATGGAAGAAATTAATATAATTCCTACACAGATTACTGAAATAATACGTTCTACGAATTATCTAACATTGACTTGGAAACCAACAGAGAATTTCCTACTAAATTCGGTGACGTATTTCCAAGTAGATGTTACTAGATTAAATGACCACAGAATATTGAATGATACTAAATTGCAATTCAAGATTACAAAAGCAGTTAGTTTTGTATTCAATATGAACTATAGATTTGACAAAGAACCTCCTCCGGGAGTTAGAGAATATGATTTGGAATTAAAAAATGGTATCACAGTTGAAATCTAGAATAGTATTATTAATGATAATATCACTTAGTATTATAGCCATGTCTTGCAACAGCGAAGACCCAAATGCTAAGTACTTAGAAGATATGAAAACATACAGAAATGATGTAAAAGAGTTTTTCAGAAACTCTGAAGATTCGCCCGTAGTAGATATGACTGACAAAATCATTCCTTTCTTCTATGAGCCAAACCCAGAGTATAAGGTCGAGGCATATTTGGAAGAATTTGCTACCAAAGATACATTAGAAATGCTTACTACTCAGAGCGACGTACGTAAGATGGTTAGATACGGTGATTTGAAATTCAAAGTAAATGATGAAAAATATTCACTTACTGCCTATGTCAATATAGAACATCCAGATAGTTTTTTTATACCATTTCATGATGAAACAAATGGTAATGAAACTTATGAAGCTGGTAGATATTTAGATTTAGAAATAGTAAAAGATTCTAAATATATATTAGATTTCAACTTGGCATATAATCCATATTGCTATTACAATGCGAAGTACTCTTGCCCAATAGTGCCAGAGGACAATTATCTAAAAACAAAAATAGAAGCTGGAGAAAAATCATATAATGACTCACATTAGAATAATAGTAATAGCACTAGTATTAGTAACACTTAATGCGTGTGTGATAGTAAAGAAATTTGAGACGGAAACTAGAGAGCCATTAATAAAGCTAAGTCCGAAGCCGATACTTGCGATGCAAGATGATTTTATCCGTTCTTCCGAAGGTGATATGATAGCTGCCATTCCAGAGGGATGGTTCTTCGTTGATTTGGGAGGTAAAGCTTCTGTAGGGACTATAGCCATAGCTACAACCAAAGATTACAATCTAACAGCAGTTTTCAAGAAATTACCTACTTCAATTGAATTAGAGAAGAACTTCAAAGAAGATAAGGAATATGGAATAGCGAAGTACAGCTATACTATAAAAGCGAATAAAACTGGTGGCAATTGCCAACTAACTTCCAAGTATGGAATGATAGAGGCAGGCAACTTAAAATATGGTACTTATAGATATTCTAATACAGGTGGTGCACTAACTGCTCGTACTGCTGTGTTCAGAACAGACATTGATAATTATTACGAATTTACTTTAATACCTACTGATATAAAAGGGATGTCTTTCCCTACTGAAGTTGATCAAGAGAATATATTCAAATCAATAATCGCTACAATGAAGTACTAATGGAAATATCAAAAGACACCCAGAATGTAGTAGATACAGTTGAAAGCTTCACTAATAAGCAACTTCAAAAAAGGAATGACTTTTCAGTAATTATGGAACTGGCAGTTAGCAATTTGCTAATCGACGATTATAGTCAAGCCGTATTCAACGGGACTGCTTTTTTCAAGTTATCAAGAAAATTGAATAAAATAGATCCGAACGATGAATCTGCTAAGAACTTCAAAGTTGAATTTGAAAGTTACCTAGAGCAATTCAAAACAAATATACAAAACATCGCAGAGAAGTTGGAAAATGATAAACTAGTAGATAGATTTGAGACTACGTATTTCCAACTCACCCGTGGCTGCGTGCTGAATTTGATAGATTTAGCTCACGATTTTGCTATTTTCAAAGAAATGCAAACATCTAACAAAGAAGGAAAGGAATAATAATTCCCACTCTTTTACTTCTCTAACCTTTTATTTAAAAAATAGACAAACGATGAAAAACCTCCTCACGCCAATAAAAATTGGTAGTATTGAACTACGCAATAGAGTAATAATGGCACCTTTAACAAGAAGTCGTTCAAATAGAGAAGGTATTCCAAATGATTTGATGCGGGTTTATTACGAACAAAGAGCGAGTGCTGGGCTAATAGTCTCAGAAGCAACAAATATTTCACCTATGGGAGTAGGGTACATTTATACTCCAGGGATTTGGACCCAAGAACAAATAGAGGGATGGAAGCCAATTACACAAGCTGTCCACAGCAAAGGTGGAAGAATGTTTCTGCAACTCTGGCATACTGGTCGCTCATCTCATCCCGATTTTCATAAGGGTGAACCTACTGTTTCGGCTTCTGCTATAAACTCTGGTGGATTGGTTAACACATATGATGGTCTAAAGGACAAAGAAGCCCCAAGAGCTCTCAGATTATCCGAAATAGAAGATACTATAAATGATTACGCAAAGGCGGCTGAGAACGCTATAGAAGCTGGATTCGATGGAGTGGAAATTCACGGTGCGAATGGCTACCTGATTGATCAGTTTATATGTAGTGGCTCTAATGTAAGAGATGATATGTACGGCGGATCAATCGAGAATAGATGCCGATTTGGACTTGAAGTAGTTGCTACCGTATGCAAAGCGATTGGTAATGATAGAACGGCTATCCGACTTTCTCCTAGCGGTACTTTCAATGGGATGAGTGACGAAACGCCTGTTGAGACTTTCAGTTATATGGTCGATAAGCTAAATGACCATAATCTAGCTTATCTTCATATAATGGAGCCTTATGCACCACCCGGCAAAACTTATGTTCCAAAAGAATTGTATTTGAAAGATAGAGAGGTTACTCAGCACTTCCGAAAAGTATATAGAGGAAATCTGATGACGAATAGCGGGTTCACAATTGAAGAGGCAAATGACTATATCTCAAATCAAACTGCTGACATGGTTGCTTTTGGAAAATTGATGATTGCAAACCCAGATTTGGTAGAAAGAATACAAAAAAGTACTAACTTAAACGAGTGGGACGTAAAAACGTTTTATAGTGGCGGAGAAAAAGGCTATATTGACTATCCGTTTCTTAATCAATGAAACAATAATATTATTCACTAAACGTAATAGTTGTTATGACAACTAAATTGGATGAAAAAGAGTTTACCGATAATGAGAGTATCGGTTATCTAACTGGTGTTGCTTATAGGTCTATAAATAGAAGACTTGGTTATAATTTGAAAGCTTCGGGCAAGAAAATTACTTCAGAGCAATATGGAGTATTGAAACAATTATGGCTAGAAGAAGGGCAAACCCAATTAGAATTAGCTTGTAAAACTAGTAAAGATAAACCCGGTATAACTCGGCTTTTGAATAATTTGGAAAAGAAAGGATTTATAGAACGAAGAGTAAACGAAGACGACAAGCGTTGTAATAAGATTTACCTAACTAAAGAAGGTAAAAAAATACAACTAATTGCTTTACAAATAGGTGAGCAAACAGTCAACGAAACTACCTGTTGTATAGATAAATCCGAAATGCAAATCTGCAAGAAAGTATTAGCGCAGATATGCAGCAATCTATTATGTGAAGATGATATTATTTAATAATTTATTAGGAAAGTGGATATGGTAAAAGGAATTTTTAGGTTTGTGATTATTGCATTAGCATCGGCTACTATGCTGAATGCGGCTGATCTTAAATTAGATAAAAGTGCAACAAAATTAAAATGGCACGCTGAGAAAGTAACTGGTGAGCACGACGGATTCGTTGTGGTTAAATCGGGTTCGATTAGCCACGATAATGGTGTTATAACTGCGGGTGAGTTTTTTATTGATATGAACTCTATTACTTGCACAGATATAGAAGATGAAGGATACAATACGAAATTAGTAAATCACTTAAAATCTGAAGACTTCTTCTCAGCGGACAAGTTTCCTGATGCAAAGTTCAAGGTTACAAAAATAGAAAAGAAAGGCGACAAGCAACATATAACTGGCAATATGACGATAAAAGGTACAACTCAGAAAATCACTTTCCCTGCTGATGTATCATTGACTGGTGATGTGCTTACAGCTATTGCAACTATCAAATTAGATAGATCCAAATTCAATGTAAAATATAATTCTAAAAGCTTTTTCGACATAGAAGCACTTGGTGATAAAATGATTTATGACGAGTTTACAATGACTTTAAACTTAGTAGCTAAGAAATAATTTATTTCTCGAAACACTTACAAAGAAGACCAGCTATGAAAATAGTTGGTTTTTTTTTGTCAATCAAATTTATTAATTTTACTGTTATAATTATCAAACTTAATTGAAATGGATAGAAGAAATTTCATAGAAAAATCTTGTCTTACTTGCTTAGCAGTTGCAATAGGTGGAGTTACTCTCAACAGTTGTAGTAGCATGAAAACTGTGAATTCGTTTGCTAATGATGGGTACCTTATTCTAGATAAAACTGAGTTCGTTGATGCGAATACTCAGGAAGAATATAATAGTATAATCGTAACATCAAACTCTCTGAAGACTCCATTAATATTATTCAAAACAGGTGCTGATAGTTATGAAGCTATTTCTTTAGAATGTACCCACAAAGGGGTAAAACTTGATTTGGTCGAAGACAAGTTAGAGTGTTCAGCTCATGGTAGTATTTTTGAAAGAAATGGTAAAGTAATTAAAGGACCAGCAAAAAAAGACTTGAAGCGATATAGTGTAGATAAAACTCTTACAACCATCAAAATACAGTTGTAATAGTAGCGATTAACTTACTATTGGTTTAAATCAAGTAATTCTTGTTGATTGAGTGTTCTTAATCTTAGCCCAGCACTCTTCACATTCTCTGACAAATCATAAAGGTTCTCTCTTTCAAATAAATTTCTCAGAGCTTCCCTATGTGCAGTCCAACTATCGTGTAGTGGGCAAGGCTTATAAACACCACACCCTTCTAATCCGAGTGCACATTCTGTAAATAGTTCTAGGCCATCTATAGCACCAATTATCTCTATTAGCTTTATTTTCTTAGTATCTTTCGCAAATTTCACTCCGCCCCGAGGCCCTTTATGAGAGAGCAATAGATTAACGCTAGTCAACTCTTGAAGTATCTTAGTGAGAAAATGTGATGATAGATTCAATTCTTTAGCCACTTGACTAATAGAAATGTAACCTTTGTCCGCTTCGGAAGCTATATAAATAGCAGCTCGAATACCGTAAACACATGATTTAGAGAGTAAAGCCATAATTTCAATTCACTGGATATGAAGACAATATTATCCTATATTTGATAAAATTGTCATTTGTAAAAAATTAATTTAATAAACAACCCATATTAATTCAAGTTATTTCTTTCATTATTCTAATTACATGGAAATTATAACACATAAGTCATTAAAATAGGTACATTATAAAATCCAAGAATCTTTAGTTTTCTTTGTCGCTCTATTATAGCAACTCGCCACCTACGTAGAACTCGATTTCCCTTTTATTAGTATAGATAATCCAGAACTGAAATACATTCAAAAGATATAGCTAATATTATCTCAATAGCTTTCTTAATAATTTTTCATAAGTTTGCACTTTATAAAATTACATTGGGTTAATAAATGAGAAAAATAATAATAATTCTCACGACGATGCTTTTGGGCAGTTCTATAATTTTCGCACAAGCGGATACTACTAACTATTGGCTTACTCAAGGTAATGCCCAACTATTGGTAAATCAAGCATCATTTACTAACTGGGCACAGGGTGGAAATAACTCTGTTTCTGGTACTGCTATGCTTAACTATAATATAACGTACAATGACTCAATAACAATTTGGGAAAATGTATTTGACTTCGGTTATGGACTTATAAATACTGATGAGTTTGGAACTCGTAAGAACGAAGATAAAATAGATATCCTTTCTAATTTCAACCACATAGCAGCTACAGACCTTTACTATTCAGGGAAGTTTAATTTCAAATCACAATTCGTCGAGGGTTATAACTATCCTAACGATACAGTTGAAGTGTCGAACTTCCTTGCTCCTGCTTATGTGATACTATCTGCAGGTATGACTTACAAGCCGAACGCTGATTTCTCATTCTACCTATCTCCCGCTACAGGCAAGATGACTATAGTCAATGATGATGTACTATCAGCACAAGGAGCTTATGGTGTTACGCCAGGTGATAAGATAAGAATGGAATTTGGTGCTTACGCTACTTTAGATTACAAAAAAGAGTTGATGAAAAATATAACTTTCAAATCTAAGTTAGACTTATTTAATAATTTTACAGACCCGAATGCTGATAACAGAGCTAATATAGATGTGAACTGGGAAAACTCATTGAACTTAACTGTTAATGAATATATAACAGTCAATATATTTGGTCATCTGATTTACGATCACGATATATTGGTTCCACTTTTCAAAGATGTGGACGGTGTCGAAGTATCTGACGGCGTAGGTCGTAGATTACAAGTAAAGCAAACTCTAGGACTTGGGTTTAGTTACAAGTTTTAATTTGTACCCAACTTCCCACAAATAAGCTCTTATTGGTTTTATATAATAAACTAATACTACAAAGAAAATCTCAAGCGTCAAAGCTAAGGCAAAGCATTCCCAAGGGGTCAATGCTTTGCTAAAGTTTTGAGCAATCCCAAATTGGAATATAGAACCATATATAACAAATGCATGAACAATGTAAATTGTTAAAGTCTCAGAGCCAATCTTAGGTACTATTTTAGGTATATTCTTGAATATATTATTGATTACCATGAATATAGAAACAACTATGAATACATGACCCAATCGGTAGAACAAGAAGTTGTTAAAAGCTAGTTGTTTGAAGTTTATCCAATCAGTAAATACGTACAGATCTAAAAGCATTTCAGTAGAATAGAAATGGAGCAAGAAACCCAAGACAAGGAATATAAACGCAAGTATATAGGAATTAATAGATTTGGGGCGAGTCCAAACGAATATACCCAATACACCACCGAAAAGTGAATAACCCACCCACGGTATTATTGTAAAACTGAATTGCTTCCCTTTTGCCAAATAATTAGATAAAAAATCAGGTAGATATGAAAAATCAAATGGCTCTATATCAGGGTAATAGTAGAATGTAGCTAATGCTCCTATTAACAATAGCGCATAGACTTTAATTCTTGTATATGTAGCTAATATATACATCAGTACTATTAGCAATAGGGCGGTACCTATTATATGAAGTACATCTACTATGAGCATACTATGATAGCTCTTTTCGAGCGATCCATCTAGTAAATCCCAGAGTATCCAGAAATTGAAGTGAAGTAAATAGCCAATGAAAATAAGGGACGTGAATCGAGCAAACCCTTTTTTTACTCTCACATTCTTGAATCCTTTACCAGACCTCTCTTCTTCACGCATCAGCAGATAAGTGAATATCATTCCCGAAGAGAAGAAGAAAACAGGAGCCGTCATACCCCTCATAAAGTTCCAAGTAGCATAGATTAAATTGTTAGGATCTCGGTATATAGGATCCAAACAAGCATCGACCAAATGCCCCTGCACCATCATTAAGATAGCATAGGCACGCATAAGGTCTATGAATACAATTCTATTCTTTGGATTAGCATCTTGCATAGTTACAAACATAAGAATAATTGTAATATACTAGTAAGATGTTTTTATTTGTTGGGCAAATGTTTGGGAAATTACTTTTTCAATAATAATTGAAAGTTTATCATATAGTTTAGAGTAAATAACTATTTATTATGTTTAAATTCGAACAAGATAATCCTAAATTATTATTAGATTATGCTTTATCTTCATCTAAATTCTGATGATTATCGCCACCAATACTATAATAGTTATTTTCTTCATCCTCACTACCAATTTTTTCTTGCTCGTCATCGAGTTCTGAACCTGGAACATCTAGATCATCACCAGACATATCTTCAGAAAAGTTTTTTTCATTAGCAACACCCTCTTTTTCATTTTTAGTTTTCTTCTTTGATATATCTTCGGGGTTCAGTGCCATTTCTTTAATCCCTTTATTGTATATATCATCTGAAGGTGGATAGACAGGGTATCCAGTTGGTTCAACTTTTACTAATTTGCTAAGTTTTTCACCATGTTCTGTTTTCTTATAGTCATTTATTTGCTGTTCTAATGATTCTAAGTAGCTAACTAATTTTTTAAGTTGTGGGCTCTTTTTATTTTCGTCTGCCTCTTCTGGTAAAATTGAAGTTATGAAATTAGACAGTTCTGGAAATTCTTTATTTAATTGCATGAATGTATATAATAATTCATGTTCTTGTCGTTGTTCTTTAATCATGATGATTCTCTCTTTATTATTAATTTATTTCTTCTGGACACTTTGTTTAGTACGATTATGTATATATAAAAACTTAAAAGCACTTTTTGAGAATGCTTTTAAGTATTTAATTTAATCTTACTAAGATTTAGTAACATGAAGTTTCGCAATCTTATTCTGAGCTTTGTTTGCTAGATTAACATGCCCCAAGGCAACTACAGTACTTAGTGCTGCTTTTTCGTGATTGCCCTCTTCATAGTGCATAGCAGCACGAAGATGGTTTTTAGCTGCTAATTGCAGATGATTAGCCGCCTTCCTGTGGCTTTCTATTCCTTTCTGCATCTTAGAGATTGGATTTATACTTAAATCGCCTTGATACTTTATTAATGCTTGCATTATCAAAACTCCTTTGAAATTAATAGATAACAGCTAAATCATTTTCAACTGAAGATACTCCAGGTGCGTTCCAAGCTAATCGTTCGGCTTCTTCCTTTTGATACATTGAATGTACCATTCCCATTAATTTAACTCCGTTGTTTTTCACTTCAACTTTGATATCTAACGGATTTATAGCCCAACTACGATTCAAAGCTTGCTCTACATCTTTTAGTTCTATGGTATCTTTAGAAGTTGATCTTACATTAATCTGATTGTTAACTCCCTTTACACCAGGTAGATTAACTAGTGATGTACCAGCATTTTCCTTCTGAAAATACCACTCTACTTCACCTTCCAATGTCAACCAACCTTTTTCTACTTTGACTGAGACTTTATCTTCAGGTATGGACATACTAGTCTTCCAACTATCAAGTACTTCTTTTGCGATTTCAGTATCATTTTTAACAAAAGATGTTCCATAATTCACAGTTATATTTTCGGCCAGTGCTTTTACACCTAACACACTTTTAGCTGCATTTTCGGCATTTATCTTTTTAGAATAACTATCTACCGTCCCTGAAAGAGTAACTATACCATCTTTTGCAGTAACACCAATTTCTGCTGCATGCATTAATGGTTCCCATTGAATAGCATTTTGTACGTCTTTTTGTAATTCTTCGTTTGTTTTCATCTCGAACCTTCTTTATTTAGTAATTGAAATTTGAATACATACAAACTTACACTCATGTGCTGATTGGTACATTACACAATAATAAATATTAGTTACACAATTAGTTAGATAAAAATTACTAAATGGCGTCTATACCGATACGCTTCTTATTCTTTAATTTTTTAAAGAAAGAGGGAGTCAGTCCAGTTACTTTCTTGAATTGATTTGATAGGTGTGCGGCACTGCTATAATTCAATTTATATGATATTTCACTTATAGTTAATTCATCATAAATGATTAATTCTTTAATCCTCTCTACTTTATGTAGAATTATGAAATGCTCAATCGTTATTCCCTTTGTTCTAGAGAATAGATCAGACAAATAATGATAATCCATGTTTAATTTATTTGTCAGATATACAGAAAAATTTGTGGGTTTTATTTCATCTGCATTGTGAATCATATCTATTATTATTACGACAATTTTTTCAACTAAAATTGCTTTCTCATCTTCCATTAGTTCTAGACCGTACTCATGTAATAAATTCTTAAGTTCTTTTCTTTGCTCACTTGTAATTTTCTTAATCAACTTTACTTCGCCTAATTCTAAGCTTGTAAATTCTAATCCCATCTTCTCAAGTATTGAACTAACTGTTCTTTTACAACACAAACACACCATATTTTGAATGTATAACTTCATGAGTTTCTCCATTTAATCATACAATTTAACAAATTAAACTTATAATTAATGGTTTGAAGCTAGATTTCGTAATTAAATTATATTACATGTGTACTAATCCCATAATTTAGTAGAAGTAGAATAGTAAAAAGTATAACACCAATTTTATTCTTCATATTATATATCGCTTAAGTTTTATTAGACCTAAGGCCTATACAAAAACGTATTAATATTCAGACTTAAGAATCTTTTTTCTCTTTTATCTATATTATTACTAATTTGTTTAAGATATTTATCACAATAATTGAAAAATATCATGGAGTTACTTAAATATAATACCAATTAATTATGTCATAATAGTTTGCATAACTTCATATATAATTATAGTTATTGAAATACAGCTTTTTTTTTAATTTTTTTACTAATAAAAGGTAATACCATGTCAAAACCAAAAATATTAATTCTCGGGTGCAATTTCGCTGGACTCACAACTGCAAGATATATACATGCAGTAGTAAAAGATAAAGCTGAGATCACCATCATAGACCGAAAATCATTGCTGACTTTTGTGCCGAATATTCCTCTGCAAGTTTTGGCAAATATCAATCCGGCATTAGATTTACAATACAAGTTCATGTCTTTTTTAGAACATGACAATAGTGAATTTATACAGGCCGAAGTCACTACAATTGATCCAGATACAAATACTGTTTTTTATCAACCTAATGAGCGAATTGGACATCCCGTTCGAAAGATGGAATATGATTATCTGGTTGTAGCTCTAGGAAATCGATTGGCTTTCGATAATATAATTGGATTTGAAGAATTTGGACATAGTGTAACTGATGTATTTTTAGGGAATCGTCTTCGAAATTATCTGCACAAAGATTATAAAGGTGGTCCAATTGCGATTACATCTGATATTTTCCATCAGGGTAAAAGTGATCTATTACCTACAGGTATGCCAGTTGCTTTGACTGCTTGCGAAGGACCTCCAGTAGAAATGGCTTTTTCACTAGCACATTGGTTAGAGAAAAATGAAAAAGGAAAAACATCAACAATTTATCTTTCTACACCTGCCAAAGTAATCGCAGAAGATGCGGGCGAGACAATTTTAAATAAGTTATTACCAATGATGGGTAATATGGGCTACAATTATCAAGCTAATACTAATGGAATAAAACAAGTTCATAAAGACGGTATCGAATTTAACGATGGCACTACTCAAGATGCAGAAGTTGCGATACTATTTCCAGACTGGCAAGCGCATCCATTTTTAAAGGAATTACCATTCACAGATGATATGGGATTCGTCATTACCGATTTGTATATGAGAAATCCCTCTTACCAAAATATTTTTGCCGTAGGCGATGCGGCCTCTATAACAGTTCCAAAAATAGGATCTTTAGGACACATGGAAGCAGAGGTGTTAGCCAATACTTTAGGTAAGGAATTGGGAGTTATTACTCACGACATTAAGCCTATGGAATTCGAACTATTATGTATGGGTGATATGGGTGGCATCAAAGGGTTCTATATGAGAACCAATGAATGGTGGGGAGGCACTGAAAGCCATTTAGAAATGGGGGTTACTCCTTATGCACTTAAAATGGGATTCAAATCAATGTATTACACACTAGGTGGTAAAATTCCACATTGGGGAATAGCTATGAGTGAAGTATTAGGTGACCATACTGTTATTTAGAGATAACATTAACTTAAATAACGAACTTAGACGTCTGCAAATATATAGCAATATTGCTCATAATTTTACAAAACGGAAATACATAATGGAAACAATACAAGAAATGGAACAAATTATCACATTGCCTAGAATAGGGGATAAAGCACCCAAATTTAAGGCGGTTACAACTCAAGGGAACATTAACTTTCCAGAAGATTATGCAGGGAAATGGGTGATTCTATTCAGCCATCCGGCAGATTTCACACCTGTTTGTACTTCAGAATTTATAACATTCGCACATCTTGAAGACAAGTTTGATAAGGCCAATTGTAAATTGGTTGGTTTATCTATTGATGGATTATATAGTCATATTGCCTGGTTGCGAACGATTAAAGAAAAAATTGAATTTAATGGACTGAAAAATATTGAAGTCAAGTTCCCTTTGATAGAAGATATTACGATGGAAGTAGCCAAAAAATACGGAATGATTCAACCTGGCGAAAGCAAAACACAAGCGGTTAGAGCAGTTTTTTTTATTGACCCAAATGGAATAGTAAGAGCTTTAATTTATTACCCTTTAAGTCTTGGAAGAAATTTTGATGAACTTTATAGGGCTTTAATTGCGATGAAAACAGCAGATGCATTTAACGTAGCCACGCCAGCAGATTGGAATCCTGGTGATGACGTTATTGTATCACCTGCTGGAACTTGTGGTGTTGCAGAAGAAAGAATGACTTCAACTGATGAGCTGGAATGTAAAGATTGGTTCTTTTGTACTAAAAAATTAGACAAAGAAGAAGTTTTAAAAGCTATTCTGAAAAATGACTAAATGAAATCAATTGATATTTTAAAATTTTACAGACACAAAAAAATGGAAACATAAAATGAAAAAATTAGAAAATAAAACCGTGTTCATTACTGGAGGATTATCTGGTATTGGTAAAGCATGTGCAATTGCAGCCGCAAAAGAAGGTGCTAATATAGCAGTAGTTGATATGAAATCTGCTAATTCTGATAAAGCAATGGAAGAGATTAAAAAGGAAAATCCCAAAGCAATTTTTATTGAATGCGATGTCTCAGTATTCGCACAAATGGAATCAGCAATTGGGACAGTAGTAAAAACTTTTGGTACACTTGATGTTGCACTAAATAATGCTGGTATTGGAGGTGAGGCAAATAAAGTTGGTGATATGACAGAGGAGGCTTGGCTCAAAGTCATTGGTGTTAACTTAAACGGTGTTTTCAACGGAATGAAACACGAATTAGCTCAAATGGCGAAACAGAAAAATGGAGTCATTGTAAACATGTCTTCTATACTTGGTAAAGTCGGCTTCCCTACTTCATCTCACTATGTAGCAGCAAAACATGCTGTGATAGGACTTACACAAACAGCTGCATTAGAGTATGCAGAAGAAGGCATAAGAATCAATGCAATTTGTCCTGGATTTATTGAAACACCATTACTTACTAATGCTGGAATTAGCGATAACACAGAAGTAAAACAGCATATAATAGATTTACACCCAATGAAACGCTTAGGTAAGTCAGAAGAAATAGCAAATGGATTCATTTTCCTAGCATGTGATGAAAGTTCATTTGTATCTGGTACTACATTGGAGATTGATGGCGGATACTTAGCCGAATAATTCATTAGAAGTAACAAAATAATTTATAAATGGACAGATTGATTTTATCTGTCCTGATTTTATCAAAAAATAACAAACAAGGAATAAGAAAATGAAAACACAAAAGAATTTAGGAATATGGATGGATCATGCTACTGCTAATTTGATAGATTTAGAATCTAAAAAGCAGTGCCAAACAATTACTTCAAACTTTACATCTGATATAAAACGAGACGTATTGGAGAGAAGTGAATATACTATGAATAATAAGGAAAGAAAAATGGATGAAGCATTCTATAAGGAGATATCAGAAGTGATGCTAAATTATAATCATGTATTATTATTTGGCCCAACTAATGCAAAAACAGAATTACATAATTTCTTGAAGAAGAATTTACATTTCAATGATATTAAAATTGATGTAATTCCAGCTGATAAAATGACAGATAATCAACAAGATGCTTTTGTAAAAGATCACTTTGAGAAATAGGTCTTAAGTAATCAAAATAGATTATAAAGTGGGGGGGGATAAATGAGATTATCATTTCACTCCCTCACAAACTTGTGAGTGTAAACACGTCCGCCCTGTGTGAAGCGGATAAAGGACGATTTCGGAATTTCGTTTTTGTATATAGTTACTGAAACCTCAGAGCTATTACCACTAACATTTACAGTTTTGATTAGCTTTCCTTCTTGTGTGTAGATGGCGAAAGCACCAGCTTTTAAACTAGTCTTAGCGAGTATTGAGAAATTAATAATATTACCTTCTTCAATAATGTTAAAATCAAATTCTGTGGATTCAGATAATTCTTCGACAGACGAAACAGCCCCAATCTGTGCTACTATTGGTACTTTTAGTAATGGATTTAAGCTATCACTCGATTTTACAAGTAGGTAATTCGTAAATGTGCCTACTTTATTTGGCACCAAGTCTATGCGAATACTCAGCCCATTGTCTTTGATAATTACGGGTGTCGTAACAAACTGTTCGAATGAAAATAAATTGTCTTTATCTTCCATTGATATTCCCTTGATTTCGACTTCCCTTTTACCAACTGTCTCAATAAATAAAAACCTACTGATTGTGTCTTTTTGAAGAGTAGTTTTGAATTCAATCTTTTCTGGGGTGAACTTTACATTAGATATATATTTGGTACTACTACCCGTTAGGTATATAGGAACAACTCCTTCGGCGTTGGATTGTAAGTATAGTACACTACTATAATCTCTAATAGATGTAGGTCTAAATTTCACCTCAAAACTTTTTTTATCACCTTCATACAACTTGACCGGATTGTATTCAGAAATAGAATCTAACATAAAAAAATCTTTATCATCTGGGGCAATAGTAAACCCATATATATAAGCACTATTGAAAATACGTACACTATTGTTACGCACTTGGATTTCCATTATTCGTTCTTCCCCTAGTGGTACATCACCAAAATCTAGATTTTTAGTAATGATTTCTAACCTAGGAATCCCAAGATTCTCCTGCTCCTCTGCTATCAGAATATTAGAGGATACGATTAGTACTATTATATAGAATAGAGATATATTTTTCATTTTGCTTATTGATTCAGATAAGAGTTTAAGCTATTCTAACAATAGTTTTTCCAAAATTGTACCGTTTATACCTATATAGACACATGAACGGCAAAAACGTCTCCGAAAAAGGTGAAGTTTTCTTTTACGTTTGCTTGGTTCACATAGCTAAACATAATAAAATGAGTGGAATAATGCAAGTGGTGGGATGTGGAGATTCCCTTCTTGAGGGGTGGACTGCGTAGCAGGATGTCTTACGCTGGTATAGGTTGACATAATTGTTTATAAAAAATGTTGTCTGGTGTAGAGTATTTTAGAGATTGATGAGTTCTGTATGAGTTATATTTATTTACCAGCTCATCAATCTTTTCTAAATACTCTTCTATATTATCTACTTTTAATTTTCTCAACCCTAGTTCTGTTTTCAGTGTACTGAACAATCGTTCTATTTTTCCATTATCTGTTGGCTTTCCAGCTCTACTATAACTGCTTTTTATTGATAGTTTATTTAACGCTACTTGCCATTCATTGCTAGTAAATTGTGTCCCTCTATCACTATGTATTAATTCAGGTTTGCCATAAAGTAAGCCCTGTTCTAATGCCTTTAATGATGTTTCTTTGCTTGTTAGAGTACTTGACACCACGTGTGATAATATTTTTCTGCTGTAACCTTCTAGTATTACTGTCATATATAAGTTCATATCTTTAAATCTTATTTGAGTTATGTCTATATGCCATTGTTGGTTTATATTAGTTGGCTTTATGTCTCTTATTCTATTCACAAATTTAGATTCATCTTCATACGCATTAACGAATACGGCTTTTACTTTTCTCTTTTGTTTTACCCTAAACGTCACTCCCTGCATTAGATTTCTAAACTTATCCCGACCATACTTGATAGATAGCCTCTTTAACCCATCAGAGATACTATAATATAACTTATCTATTCCTATCTTCTCAAAGTCCTCTACCTCTGCCGCTGCTAGTTCGAGTATTACCCTTTCATCTAGTTTACTCTTCTCTAAAACCTTGAGCTGCTTGTAATATAGTTGTCTTGAATAAACTATTATTCTTAATATTTCTGATATACTATAACCATTAGTTCTATTTATTTTTTGAGTTGCTTTAACCCATACTTTTTTTTTAGATCTATATCATAATCTTCTTTTACTATATCTACTACTGCTTTATAGAACTCTAACTCAATCTCAGTATTATGTTTAGCTTGTCTCATTTCTTCAAGTTGTTTTTCTAAAACTTTTACTTTGTCATCTCTGCTATTTTTCATCATTCTTTCATCTAATATTATTGATACCCTCTTCGTATCTGCTAATTTAACATTTTTCCCATACTTTGCCATCCATTTATATATCGTCATTGAACCACCTATCTGCAATAGCTTTTTAGCTTCATCAACTGATCTGTATTTACCTGATTCTATATCTTTGACTAGCTCCCTCTTGAACTCTTCTGTGTAACTGTAGTTTCCCATTTTATCTCCTAAAATGTGTCAACCTTTTTTAGCGTAATATAAGGGGCGGTATAGTGTTTTGGGAATTCATAAACTACAGATATACAGCCCCGCTGGGGCTTTTATGGAATTCCTTTTTAACCTGGACTCTTTACTTCGACTTTGCACAGTTGCTCCGTTCAGAGTGACGTGGTTTACAAGAGCTTTGGGGGATTAAACAAAAAAAGAGCCGCCAAAAAATTGGCAGCTCTTCTATAAATTCAATCTAGTGTATAGTATTACTTAGTAGGATTTACTTTAAGCAAATCTACGTCGAATATTAATACTTCGTTCGGGCCGATAGCACCAGAACCTTGAGCTCCATAAGCTAATGCAGGAGGAATAAAGAATCTAACTTTACCGCCTTCTTTCATCAACTGAAGTCCTTCAGTCCAACCTGGTATAACACCATTAAGAGGGAAAGTGATTGGCTCGCCTCTTTCTACAGAACTATCGAATACAGAACCATCAGTCAAAGTACCGTGGTAGTGTACTTCTACTTTATCAGTAGCTACTGGGCTTTTGCCTGTACCAGCTTTCAAGACTTTGTATTGCAAACCACTAGCAGTAGTTAGTACGCCTTCTTTAGACTTGTTAGCAGCCATAAATGCTTCAGCTTTTTTGATATTACTAGAAGCAGCTTCTTGTTGTTGTTTCATTCTTTTTTCTTGAATTTCTGATTGCAAAGTCATCAAAACGGATTGGATTTGTTCGTCAGTTAGTTTTGCAGCATCTTTGAATGAATCATCAATACCTTGTTTGATTAGATCAGTATTCAATATAAGGTCATCAGTTTTAAGGTTTTTACCCCATTGATTACCGATTGCGTATGCTAGTGAATCTTGTTTTGTTTTCAATTCTACTTGAGCTGTAGTATCGCTGCAAGCAAGGCTAAAAAACACAAGTCCGATTACTAGTAGGTTAATTATTTTCATAAATATTCCTTTAAGATTTAATAAAATGTTATTTTCACTTTTTACAAGTTACAAACTTACATAAATAATGTCTTTTAACTAAAAAAGATTACAAATGAATAAAATATCTTCAATAAAAGTGAACAAAAATTACAGCATTGCCGTAATAACTACAAACTGGAACGAAATAATTACAAAAAAGTTACTTTCGGGTAGTATAGAAGCGCTAACTAAATATGGTATTGCTGACGAGAATATAACTGTTGTAACTGTGGATGGGGCCTATGAGATAGCATTAACTTGTAATGCATTGGCTAAGTCCAAAAAGTATGACGGTATAGTCGCTCTTGGTTGTGTAATCAGAGGAGAGACCCCGCATTTCGATTTCGTAGCTGGTGATTGCTCTCGTGGTATTACAGATACAATGTTAGAGACTGGTGTTCCTATTGGATTTGGATTACTGACTACAGATACTACCGAACAAGCATTCGCTCGTGCTGGTGGCACCAAAGGTAACAAAGGGTACGAATCAGCTGAGACTACTTTGAATATGATTACCATTTTAGAACAAATAAAAGGTTAGTGCTATAAATAGTTGCTACTAAGGTTTAGAAATTAAAAATAAAGCGTGGTTGAATAATGTTCAAAATACTAACATTACTAATTGTTTCCTTATGTGCAATTAACCTTTTTTCTCAAGAGATACAGCTCACAAATTGGGAGGCATATACATCTATGTATAATGTCAACTCCCTTCATCAAGATGGCAATAAAATATATGCCGCTACGAGTGGTGGTGTTTATTTTGCTGATCTGAATACAGACGAAATAAAACAATTCACTAACGTAACTGGGCTAAGTAGAATTGATGCCAAGTACATAATCCATCAGAAAGAATCTGATAAAGTCTTTGTTGGCTATAATGATGGTGTATTCGATATATATAAAGATGACGAATGGAAAGCTATCTATGACATTCACAATGCTGGCTTCGTTAAGGCAAATATCAATAGTATATTGCCTTATGGAGATAAACTGTATATATCAGGTGGGTTTGGTATAGTAGTATTTGACCACAAAGATAATGTAACAATAGAAGATGTGAAGCGATTCGGTAATATGAATGTAGGTACTGAAGCCCGCACTATAAAAATTCACGACAATAAGATATGGGTTGCCACATCGGCTGGTGTTGTCTATGCTGATTTGGACAATAGCATAGCAAACAGAGATGATTGGAAATCAATAATTCCCGTAGAATCATTCCACAATTCAGATATACTTGATATAGAATGGGTGAATGACTCACTTTATGCTACATCTGGTGACCGCATATATAGCTGGGATGGAGAGAATTTACAATCAGTTTTCGAATACTCTACTAAAGATATATTTGGGCTAGATTCTAAAAATGATAAATTATACTTCTTCCGAGAGAGAGATATACGAGACTACCCAAGTGATGTTCGCTTAACTAAAGTTGATGATCCGATCAATGATATTCAATTCGACGAGAGTAGTGATGATGTTTATTTAGGCACAAAATCTGGATTGAAAATAGCAAAACAAGATACGACACTTACTATAGAACCAAACTCGCCTCTTTCTAACGGTATAGCCCATATCCACGTAACTAAGGATGGTTCGCTATGGATAGGAACTGGTAATTTCACAGGTAATGGAGTTATGAGTTTCAGAAATGGTGTCTGGGATTATTACAATAGAAACACAAATCCAGAATTCGAAGCAAATAGTGTAATAAACGTAAATGAGTTGAAAGATGGTACTATCACAGCCAGTACCTATGGTGGTGGACTTTATCTAATTCCTCCGGGTGATGATGTAACTATTGAGAATATAACTGCTAAAAATAGCCCATTAATAGGGACGGGTGGCTCTGGTAATTTCGTAATTACTGGTGATGTATTCGAAGATGAGTTTGGTAATTTGTGGATAGTAAATTGGGGTAATAGCGGTTCGGGGCCGTTGTTTGTTGTAAGAACTCCATCGGGAAGTTACGAGACTCTTAATAATTGTGCTGGTTCTACTAGACGAGTAATGTATAAGACAGCCGTCGATTTCAATGGTACAAAGTGGATATCTTCTGCTGGTACAGATGTTACATTTGCGGGGACTGAGGTTCCAATCGGGTTAGCTTATTATAATGAGATGAGAACTCTCTCTGACAAATCAGATGATGTATGTGGTATGTTCACCACAAACAATTCAGATATGACAAGTAATAATTCGCAAGCATTAGCTTTCGATAAGCAAGGAACCCTATGGATAGGCAATATTGGTGGTGTTAATAGGGTTATAAATCCTAGTGCCGTTATGAATAATGGGACTCCAATATTTGTAAATATAAGATCGCTGGCTAACCTGAATGTAAGGGAAATAGTAGTTGATGCTCTTGATAATAAGTGGGTAGCAACAGCAAGTGGTTTGATAGTAGTTGACCCAGATGGAGAAAACGTATTACAAACTATAACAATGGATAATAGTCCTTTGCCAACTAGTAATCTAATGGCATTGGCTTACGATGAAAACTCTGGAAAAATGTATGTAGGGACTGACAAAGGCCTGTATAGCGTACAGACAAATGCTGTTAAGCCAGTTGCAGAATTTGATATAAAAGTTTACCCACAACCTTTCGATACAAAGAAAAACAAGTTAATGACTATAGAAGGTCTAGCAGAAAATGCTGATTTACGTATAGTAACTGTTAATGGTGAATTAGTTAGATCACAGAAAGTTAATAGTCGAAAAACTACATGGGACGGTAAAAATGACAGAGGCGAAGATGCTTCTCCTGGGGTTTATCTACTTTATGCAATTTCATCTACTAACGAAAGCACACAAGTTGTCAAATTCGTAATAGTAAATAAGTAGTGGTGCAATTACTGAGCTAATACAATAACTGCTTTTAGTATTTCACTCTCTCCCGAATCTTGATCCGTGGCCTCTATCATCACTACGTAGGGGCCAATTGGTAATACTCTATTATCATCACTTCGCCCATTCCAACTCAAAGTGCCTGAGTTAGACACGAATTTGGATTGGACTAAACTCACTGCCAAATTCCCATTAGGATAGTATATATCACAGTCTAACAATGCGTTATCGAATGGTAATTTATACTCAATTAGTACGTAAGGTTTAGTCGAAGAATTGGGAGAAAAAGGATTCGGAACTACACTCAGACTTTTCACTGATATCGGGTTATTACTATAGCTATTACTAGCTAGTATAGTGGAACCGCTTTCAGCGGTACAAGTCTTCCAGTTTGTGCCATCGCTTGAGGCAAGAGTAGGTCTAGTTTTTTCCAAACTTCTATTCTTGGTTGAGCTTAGATAGTCTTCATGCCACGTATCGAAATACTCTACAGAGTCTATGAGCTGTTTATGTTCATTATATATGTTTATGATATCGGTACTATTATTCAGATTGAATTTCTTTTTAGTGAACAGCACTTTGTCCCAGAGTGATTCATCTATTACATCATAGACCATGTTGTCGCAGACGATAATAGCATTCTCATTCGGAGGTAAATTGATATTTGTAATAATCTGATTATATCTGCCATTTTTTAGATCCAAATCATCAGCTAAATACCAGTTTGAAATCTGAATATCTACTTGTGAATTATTATATAGTTCTATGAACTCAAAGTGAGTATCATCTACATTGTACATAATCTCATTTATGAGAACGTCGCCTGATTTTGTGGTATTAGGTATAAATATATCGAAGCTATTATTTCCCAAATATATATCTTCTGCGGATTGGACTATTATCTCTAGCTTATCTCCTACAACTGGTACATACGCTATAACACTGAAATCTACGAATACCTCGATATCTGATGAAGGTGGAATTGGGCTAAGTGCCAAATCTTCTATGAAAATACCATTCACAAGAATCTCGATTTTACCTTTAAGTGATTCTATATTACCCTTGTTTTCGATTATTAATCTCACCCCAGTTGGGTCGAGGGTCACATCGCTCAGTGCTAAATCATAGTAAGTAGCAATACTATTGATTGCTGCTGGTGTACCTGTAGTGTCAGCAGCACCCCAGTTAGTTTGCACATTGCTCGAATCAAAATACTTTCTCCGTTCTAAGCTTTTGCCCTTTATCCCCCATTTGGAATCATAGTGAACGGAGTCCAATGTAATTCCATTATTAACTATAAGTACCAAATCATCGGTATTGTTGAAAGTGGGTAAATCTGATTCTAGAACTAATGAAGAATCGATATCGTAGATTGCTAGTAGTTCGTTTTTCTTCTCGGTTATAACGATGAAGCCATAAGCAGGGATTTCGAGTGTGATTGGGTCGGTGGTTGTTGCATTGTCAGTAACTGTGAAATCTTCGAATATAATATCATCAGAACTAGTATTGTATAGTTCTATCCACTCTGGCTCAGGTGTGACAGGGGCGAATTGAATCTCATTAACTACTACATTGCCGAATAGCTGAGTAGCGAGCAAAAATACTATGTATGTAGATATATTCTTGATAGTTCCTCGATGTCCGATTTCTCAACTAGTAAATTTAATAAAATTTCTAGACTAATTCTATCATTTTCATCAAATCTAGAAATAATTGGGCTATCTATGTCCAACACTCCATATTGTTTTCCTTCTTTTACGAGGGGAATAACTATTTCCGATTTTGATTCGGCATCGCAGGCGATATGGCCCGGGAACTCATCTACATTATCTACAACGAGTGTTTGATTATTAGCGAATGAAGTACCACAAACTCCCTTGTCTAATTGCAAGCGAACACAAGCCGGCTTCCCTTGGAAAGGGCCAAGCAATAGCTCTTTGCCTGTGAAAACATAGAACCCAACCCAGTTTACATTATCCATCGAGTTGAATAGCAAAGCTGAGAAATTAGCAAAATTTGTTATTACATTCGTTTCGCCCTCTAATACATGGGGCAATTGTTTTATTAGCAAGTCGTACATTATTCTTAGATTGTTGTTATGAACAAATACATTTTCAAAAATAAGAAATTTGACTTAGCTATCTGCCTAAATGGTGAAATTCCGAGTAAAGAAATCTTTGATTTGCTTGGTGAAATCCCATTAATTGCTGCCGATGGTGCTTATAATGCCCTGAATAGATTAGACATACATCCATTGGCAATAGTTGGTGATATGGACTCTGTTGAATATATGCACGATGACGCACAAACTAGTTTTGTGAAAATAGATAGCCAAGACACAAATGATTTCGAGAAATGTATAGAGTATATAGCTGACAAAGGATATGAAAATATTCTTATAGTTGGTTTTACGGGTGGTCTACTCGAACACGCTATGAACAACACAAGCATCTTATTGAAGTATTCGTCTAAATACGATTTCACTATATACCACGAGGGAAGATATTCATTTCTAGTTGAGAATTCATCACGTTTTCAAACTCAGAAAGGCGAAATCATATCACTAATCCCATATCCAATAGTGAAACTAACCACAAAGAACCTATATTGGGAGCTAAACGACGAGTTACTAGAACTAGGTACTCGCGAAGGGGCTCGTAACATAGCAACTTCTGATAGCTTTTCGCTGGAAATTCACTCTGGTAAATGTTTTGTTTTTATTGACTCTCGTCTTCCTCTTTGCCCTGAGAAAATATTATAGAATCTTCAGTTGGACTAGTCAACTCATCGCCCATTATCTTAACTGTTGCCATCTCATTAGTTAACTGGTGGTAGAATAATATTTCCAATAGGGCATCATAAGATTTCTCCATTTCCTCATCCCAAGTGTATAGTATCTCACCTTCTCTAGGGTCATATTCTTCATTTGGCTTATCAGTAACTTTCTTAGTACCGTGTAGCGAATCCGATTCGAATAGTCTGAGTATTCTCACCAAATCTTCTGGCTCTTCTTCGTGTCTTGTTACCCAAGTCCCCATTACAAGTGGCATATCATAAGTGTCTAGCCAATCTTCTGTTATATCAAGTGCTGTATCATCAGCAAAGTTCTTTTTCCATAGCATAGCGGAATCGAACTCAGCTAGTATCTCGTCTTTTTTCTCTGATTTCGTTTCAGCCAAATCCACAATTATATTATATCTCTCAGCTAATAGTATCTTGCCAATAGACATTATAAAGTCATTAGGAGAAGGTGAGCCACAGCTAGTAATAGTCTTCAACCCCGGTTTGAAGAAAGTAGAAGCTATACGGCTATAACCATTAACAGCATATACATTCGCTGGCACTATCCTGTAATCCGATATTCTTGTACCTCGGCCGTAATCCATTGGTGACAGAAAAGCGACATCAACACGATTATTTTCGAATAATTTCGCTACTTCTCGCTCAGTAGTGCGAATCAGGGATATACCGAACTCTTTGCAAACGGCATCAGCATTGAAGAATAGCTCTCTATAAATTGAATTATCAGGAATTGCGATTTTTATTTTCATAATTGTAACTATTTTGTGTATATTAGTGTTAGTGTATTAGGAATTTGGAGTAAAGATATTTAAATAAGTTCTTAACGCTTCAAATAATACAATCCCTGTGCTGACGCTTACATTTAACGAATGTTTTACGCCAAACATAGGTATTTCTATAGCACCATCGCAAAGCTCTAATACATCGTCGCTGATGCCAGTTAGTTCATTTCCGACAACTATAGAAAGAGGGAATTCAGATTTTTGGATTGTCGTGTAGCTTCTAGCTTTATCAGTTAGTTCGAGAGCTAGAACTGTATGACCATTTGCTTGTGCTTCTTTGACTGCATCTATGGTGTTCTCGAAGTATTTCCAAGGTACAGATTTTTCAGCATCGAGAGCTGTTTTTGAAATTTCCTCGCGTGGTGGGCAGGGCGACAATCCACAAAGAGCTATTTGATTGACGAGTGCAGAGTCGCAAGTTCTAAATATGGAACCAACATTGTAGATAGAACGCACATTATCTACGATTATATTAATTGGGAATCTGTCGGCATTTATAGCTTGCTCGATTGTTTTCCGCTCATTTAGCAGTTCTTCGTAGGTTAATTTTTTCATAATATAATTATAATTGAAAATGAAAGTCATTACAAAACTAACAGTTTTTATCTTTATTGCCCTATTCTCTATATCAGGACAATCTTTTGCCCAATCTGGAATTGATAATGCAGGGAGAGAATTTTACTTTGCTTTCATGCCTAATTGGCATGAAAATAATAGTAAAGATGATTTACTTTTTGTATTTATCTCTAGTAAAACTCCTACCAAAGGTAAAATAGAATATACAAATAGATTTAATGTAACTTCGAGTGTTGACTTTACCATTACTGACCCTAACATAGTAAAATCAATTTCATTTGATCCCTCTATGTTTGAACTTTTAGGTCAGAATAATTCTGGAAGGATATTAAATAGTGGTGGAGATACAGAGCAAATAAAAAAAACTACTTTTCATTTAACTTCCGATGATGACGTGACGGTTGTTATTCATAACGAAGCACGTTACACTAGTGACGCATGCTTAGTTTACCCTGTTGATGCCTTAGGTAGAAATTATTTCGTATTTTCTTATGAATCTAATTTTTATATTAGTTTCCCTTCAAATCTAAGTACCCCATCCCAATTCATAGTAGTTGGTACGGAAGACAATACAAAAGTGACTATCGAACCAACAACTAACACTCTTAGAAATGGTAAAGACACACAGAATATTGTTCTTAACAAAGGTGAAGTTTATTTAGTACAAGCAGATGTAACAAATTATAATACAACTGACCCTAAATCAGATTTGACAGGTACTAGAGTAAAGACAGATAAGAAAGTAGCCGTTTTTGGTGGACATCAACGTGCGAATATTCCATTCACAGAATATGCTTCTAGGGACTATTTATTGTCCCAGATGATTCCTTTAGAAGCATGGGGAAGGGATGTCTTCATAGTTCCTTTTTTCCAGCCTGGTAGTATAGATAACAAAGACAATGATATAACTAAGATTACAGTTGCTTATGATGATACACAAATTTATTTTGCAGGGGTACCATTTACGAAGTTAAATAGGGGTGAGAAGATAACTCAACCAATAACTGAACCTATATACGTAACGGCCGATAAGCCAATCAGAGCTTCACTATATAAGAAATCTAGCCAAGCAACTAACTCTCAAAATGGTGCAATTACTTCTAGTGACCCATTTATGGTACTTTTCCCACCTAAAGGACAGTTTCTAAGAAGCTATAAGTTTATAAATGTAGATTTACCTAAGAATTACAACGATCATTTTGTAAATATAATAGTTCCTACTGTATCTAGAAATAGTCTTAGGTTAGACAATAAACCTATAGTTGGTACATTCCTACCCATAAAAGGTATAGATTATTCGTACGCAAATATTGGTGTTAGTGGTGGGTCACATTACATAACTGCAGATACAAACTTTGGTATTTGTGTATATGGTTATGGGCAAACAAACTCTTATGGTTACGTTGGAGGGCTAGGGCTAGAGGAATTAGATTGGACTCCGCCTGAGTTTACAAGTACTCCACTAGATTGTGACAAATTGTCTTTTGGTTATAGTGAATTAAACAGAAAGGATAGTGGGCTTGATTCCGTAATTGTTACAAGTATATCTAACCTCAACTATTTTGTAGTTGATTCCACGAAATCTAATTACTCCGCTCGGATAGAATTAAAAGATAAATATCAAGATGGCTTTTTAAGTATCTATGCTATTGATTCAGCAGGATCAGTCACAAGAGATACTTCTATTATAGAAGGTTTTACATTTACACTGAGCCAAAATAATATGTATGAATTTACTATGATTCAAGATACTGTTAGGTTTGATACTACAAATTGCACGACACTAACAATCAAGAATTACGGGATAGTAGCTAAAGATATTAGTAAACTTAAACTGAAAAATGGTACTCTGATTGAGTTAGTAAGTAATCAGACTATACTTGAGCCAGGAGAATCTACAGATATATATGTTTGCTTTGTTTCTGGATTTGAGTCAGGTTGGTTTACTGATACATTAGAATTAGAATCTGGTTGTTATACTGAGGAAATGGGGTCTGTTGCATTTTATTTAAGACCTGATAGTAATAAACCATCAACTAGTACTACACTTAGAGACTGTGGTGATGCATTACTTTCAGCTAATGAATTAATAGAAACAGATTATGGTTTCGGAGAGTATGAAATAATCAATACAAACAATCTAGATATTAATGTGGAAGTCCAAAATGAAAGAGAAATCTCTTTATATCTTTCACTTAAAGATAAATATATAGACGGTCAATATGAAATAAAATTCCAAGATAGAGCTGGGAATGATACTATTGTTTATGGTATAGTGCAAGGGTTTACCGCTGCTTTTATTAGTGATTTATCAGGCGATTTGATATCTTTTAATTTGCAAACCATAGGTGGCTCTAAGTGTATGGATATAATGATAGAGAATTACGGGCTATTGCCAATTACTATAGAGAGAATAGAACTTTCTGAAAAGCTGAATTTCTTTATTCCCCAATCACAGTTGCCTTTCACTGTTCCTGCTGATACTGCACTTCCTTTCAAAGTCTGCTTTTTCGGTAATGCACCAAGCAAAGAATTGCTGAACGATGAGATGAGAATGCTGTTCGATTGCAACGAAAAGATGGTAAAGCTAGATGGCGAAACCAAGGAAATAATAATCAAAGCAAATTCTAAATGCGATTATGAGCTATTGATTTCGATTGATGATGTTCCTAAATCGCTATCGATAGATAATATATACCCCAACCCAGTAGTAGATCAGCTATCTATGCAGCTAAGTATAGACAAAGACAGACCAATCAAAATTGACTTGATTAACGAATTGGGTGTAAGCTATGAAGTGATGAATGAGCCCATGGGTGAGGGAGTTTATGACTTCCGTGTGGATATGTCGGACATTCCAACTGGTAGCTATATACTTCAAATTATTTCAGAAGAAAATCGTTTATCGCAAAAAGTAGTTATCACGAAGTAAAAATAATTACTTATTTTAGTAGCTTTGTGCAACTAAGAATGTAATTCTACGTTATTTAATTACTATAACAACATTTATATGAAAGGAAATAGTTCTATAATGAAAAAAACTATACTTGTATTAAGCTTAGTGTCCGTTGGGGCATTCCTAGGTATATTTATTAACACCGCTATCTCAGGTGATAATATATACGAACAACTCAAAAAATTCCAATATGTTTACAATATCGCTTACAGAAACTATGTAACCGAAAAAACTCCAGAAGAACTAAACGAAGCAGCTATCAGAGGCTTACTTGGTGGATTAGATGTCCACTCTGTCTATATAGACAAAGAAGAGATGGAAAAAGTAACTGAGAATTTCTCTGGTGAATTTGAAGGAATCGGTATTGAGTTCGATATGGTAGATGATACTATCATAGTCGTTTCTCCAATCAAAGGTGGCCCAAGTGAGGAACTTGGTATTATGGCTGGCGATAAGATAGTCAATATAGACGGTGAAGACGCTGTAGCAATGAAACGTTCGGAAGTTCCTAAAAAACTAAAAGGCCCTAAAGGAACTAAAGTATCTGTCGATATCAAACGTGAAGGTCAGAAAAAACTAATACATTTCGATATAATAAGAGACAAAATTCCAATAGAAACTGTCGATGCAAATTACATGATAGATGATGAAATCGGTTATGTAACTATCAATAGATTCGCGGCTAATACTCACGCTGAGATGATAAAAGCAGTAAACGAGTTGAAAGAACAAGGAATGAAAAAGCTAATATTAGATTTGCGTGGAAACCCAGGTGGGTATCTAACTCAAGCATTCTATATGGCTGATGAATTCCTAAATGATGGTGACACTATCGTTTATACTGAAGGTAGATTGCCAGAATTCAATGAGATGTTCAAATCATCTGAGAGAGGTACATTAAAAGATATTCCTCTTATCGTTATGGTAGATGCAGGTAGTGCATCAGCCAGTGAAATCGTTTCTGGAGCTATACAAGATTTGGATAGAGGATTGATTGTTGGTGAGACTTCTTACGGTAAAGGTTTGGTACAAAGACAATTTGATTTGGGTGATGGTAGTGCATTCCGATTGACTATATCTTACTATTACACTCCTTCTGGTAGATCTATCCAGCGTCCATTCAAAGACAAAGATGAGTATCGTAACTTAGTTGGTAGATTGGATCTAGAAGAGGGTGCAAACTTGCAACATAGCTTAGAGTCGATAATTAAAGAAAAAGGAAAAGACAAAATTAATATGGATTCAATTCCTATTTTCTACACTCGCAAAGGTAGAAAAGTACTTGGCGGCGGTGGTATAACTCCCGACTATATCGTAAAAAGAGATACGAATAGATTGACGGAAACTGTAGTTGATATGCGTATGAAAAGAATATTCTACGATTTTACCTACGAGTTTTTGAGAGGAGACGCTGGTGTTAAGTTCAAAGCAAAATACGAGAATAATTTCAATGATTTCTACAAGAACTTCGAAATCACTGATGCTATGATAAAACGCACAGTCGAGATATCTAAGGCAAAAGAAATAGAAGTAAAAGACGAAGATATCGAGAAAGATAAAGACTTCCTAAAAGTAGCTCTGAAATCAACTATTGCAAAAATAGTATGGGACAGTAACAAACAAATGCAAGTTTCAAGCGTATTAGATAGACAGCTAAAGAAAGCGAAAACTTTATTTAACGAAGCTATCAAAATATCAAGTTTGAAGTAAAAACAAAAACAAAATATATTTAACTTGCGGCTTCCAATTTTTGTGAAGCCGTTTTTTATTTGAAAACTAAGGAAAAAGAAAATGAAAAAGCTAATTATTACTTTACTTATACTTGTAACTCTACCGTTCAGCTCGTTCGCTGGACCCAAAGAGATAATGCAAGTAGGTGAGAAACTGAAGTACGAGGTGTCATTCCTCGGTGTTAAGTTGGGTACTATCGAGATGACTACTAATGGTACTGAGGATTATAATGGTAAGAAGGTATATTTGGTTCAATCAGATATAAAAACTTATGATGGTATCCCGTTTGTAGATTTGAAAGCAACTTTCAATGCTTGGTTTGACCAATCAATGAATCACTCACACAAATTCACTTCTAATATGAAAAAAGATGATAAAACTTGGGAATACCAACAGCTATTGATGGATTATGACAAGATGAATCTCCAAGTGAAGATATGGGAGAACAAAACTCTAAAAGACGAGCAAGAAATAAAGTTAAAATCTAAAATAAATGATGGCTCATCTTTATTCTTTTTAGCAAGACAATACACAGGACTAAAGCGTTCGATTAGAGTACCAACTGTAATCGATGGTAAGTTATTTGATACTAAATTGAACTTCCGTGACAAAATAGAGAATGTAGATATCTCAAAGGTTGACTATCCTGTCAGAACTAAGTATTTTGATGGACAAGCTGATTGGGAAGGCTTATACGGGCTAAGCGGGCGATTTGAAGGTTGGTTCAGTGATGACGAAGCTAGCGTCCCTATATTAGCTAAGATGAACGTTTACGTAGGTAAAGTAAACATAGAGTTAATAGAGTGGACTCGTAAAGGTTGGACACCTCCAAAAGGCAATTAATTTGTTATGCTGAGTTCAATTCTATGGCACAGTATTTGTGTATTAACTTTTAAAGAAATGAACAAGCAAAATAACAGAGATATTTAAATGGAATTTAACAAAGATTTTACAATAATAGGCATAGACGGCGGTGGCACGCACACGAGAGGAATTTTACTAAGAGACGGAAAGATAGTTGCAGAATCGAAAGCTGGCAGCACTAGAATAGGTGCAGTCGGAGTTGGCGAATCTTGCGAACGTACTCTTAACGTGATATTAGATTTGTGTGAGCAAGCTAGTATAGAGTCTAGCGAAGTAGATGCTGTTGTTGTTGGGTTAGCTGGTGTTTGGTTAGAAGAAGAAAAGCAAAGATCAGCACGTTTGTTAAAGACATTAGGTCGTGGTCATAATTTCAATTTTAGTGACCTTATAGTAACTTCCGATGCCGAGATAGCTCTACGAGGTGCGTTCGAAGGTGGTAATGGTATTATCACTATCATCGGTACTGGTTCTATTGCTCTTGGCAACCCAAGCGGACAAGATTTGGTACGTTGTGGCGGTTGGGGTATAGAGCTAGATGACGAAGGAAGTGGAGCTTGGATAGGACGTGAAGGTCTAACGGCTGTAGTCCGCGCTATAGACGGCAGAGGAAAGAAAACCGCACTTACAGATATCATCGCTAATGCTTACCCAAGCATTAACATAGAACAACCTAGAACTATAGTAAAAGCATACAGCGAAGGTGCTTTCCAATATCATTCGCTATCTCCATTCGTTATGCAATGTGCAGTCGATGGTGATCCTATTTGCTTAGATATTATTGACAGATCAGCAACTCATCTACTCGAATTACCACTTGCGCTAGTACCTAGCTTCAAAGAGAAGCAAGTAGAAGTTGCACTTATGGGGGGTATTGTAGAAAATGACACATTACTAGCTGACAAGTTGAAAGAAAAAATCAACAAGAATAAGTCACTGAAACTAGTAGATGCTAGGTCAACCGCATTGATTGGTGCATTGGCTATGGGTTCTGAACTAATAGCAGAAATGGGTTAATTCTTCTTCTGATCTTTACTCTCTTGAGCTCGCAGCCAGCTCCTAACACTAGTTGCTAACTTACCGCGAGGCGAGATTTCTAAGAATTTTTCCAAATCTACTCTAGCTTTGCCATCTTGCTTATTGGCTTTGTATATCAATCCTCTGTTGAGCAAAGCATGAGGAGAGTCAGGTTCTATTTCCAATGCAAGAGTATAATCCTCTAGTGCCTTTTTGTCATACTCTAGCTTCTTATAGACATTACCTCTGCCTATGTAGGCACTAATATATCTCTGATTAAGCGATATAGCTTTCGTATAGTCTTTGATTGCCTCTTTTAGATAACCCTTGCCTGCTTTGCAATTCGCTCTCCCTGTGTACGCATTGGCTATACTGCCGTCTCTGGCTATTACTTCATTGTAAGCTTTTAGTCCATTTAGGTAATCTTTGAGTGCCGTATATACGTTTCCTTGATTATTATAGTAAACAGCATTATCAGGGTCTAAGTTTATCGCTTTACCGAAATCAGAAAGTGCTTTATCATTTTCCTTAAAGCTAAAATATAGCAATCCTCTAGTATTATAAGCATCTGGGTCGGAACTATTGTACTCAACTAATTTATTTACATCTTCCAATGCTGGTTCTTTCTCATTGAATCTTGCTAAAAGTATAGATCTTGATTTTAGAGTGTCCGAATCTTCTGGTCGGATTCTTAGTACAGCGGAATAATCCTTCACGGCATTTAGGAAGTCGCCCTCAGCTATGAAGCAAGCTGCTCTTTTACGTAGTGCCTCTATATTATCGTGATCTATTTTTATAGCACGCGAATAATCCAAGTTTGCTTCTTCATTGCTCCCCGCTTTGAAAAATAAATCACCACGTATTATATATGCTTCCGTTATACCATTGTTGTGAGTTAGTGCTTCGTTTATCATTCTTAGCGCTTCAACAAAATTGTTCTCAGCAGCGTATATTCTAGCTTTAGCAAGATAAGCGAAAGAAAAAGATGAGTTTAGTTTTATAGACTCATTGTATAACTTCAGAGCGCTTGGGTACTCACCGTTTTTGTAGTATAAATTCCCTTTTTTGAAATATACAAAAGAGAAAGTAGGGTTCATTTTTATACATTGGTTATAATCTTCCATAGCTGCAGAAAGATTATCAAGCTCAAAGAAGCAATTCCCTCTTTTATAAAAATATAGTGAATTTTTATCATAAAGAGAGATAGCAGTGTTGAAACATTCTAGTGAATTGGAGAAATTTTCGGTCTTATAGAAGTTTTCTCCCTTCTCAGCCCAACTTTCGGCTTCATTTATTTCGTTTTTCATTTTCATTTCACGATATTATACTTTATTAGAAGCAAAAAAAATAAATTCTATATTACAATCGGCAATATCATTAAAGATATTTAAAATAATCGGATAAATCAATGGAAAAAAGTGTTCTTGTACCAATTGCTCACGGAAGTGAAGAGCTAGAAACTGTAACAATTGTCGATTTACTAAGGCGTGCAGATATAAAAGTAACTGTAGCTGGTGAAAATGATATGGTAACTTTTTCTCGCGGAGTTAAAATTATCCCCGATACACTGCTTTCGGAAATTCCAGAATACGAGAATTTCGGTGCTATTGTATTACCGGGTGGCGGTCAAGGAGTAGATAATTTTATAGAAGATGACCATCTTTTAGAAATAGTTAAGTATAATATACGTAAGAATAATCTGATATGTGCTATTTGTGCAGCACCACTATTTTTGACTCATCACAAATTAATAGATGAATCTGTGATGATTACGTCGTTCCCGGGAATGGCAGAGGAGCTAAACCACAAAAACTACTCGGAAGATGATGTAGTAGTAAGTGGTAATTTTATAACTAGTCGCGGGCCAGGCACAGCAATAAACTTTACTTTGAAGATAATTGAAACTATGACCGACTTGAAAACAGTACGAAGAGTAGCTAAGGAAATGTGTTATAAATATTGAAATCACTTTTAAAAATATTACTAGTTATTCTGATAATTAGCTCCACTTTATATGCTTCCGAGAAGAAAGGAACAGCACTGGTTTTGAGTGGTGGTGGCGCTAGGGGAATGTCCCAAATCGGTGTTCTTCGTGAGTTAGAGAGGCAGAACGTACAGATAGATTATATAGTCGGTACTAGTATTGGTGCTGTTATAGGTGGTCTGTATGCTGTTGGCTATACTCCAGATGAGATAGAAGAAATGATGGTTAAAGCTGATTGGGATGACTTGCTTGCATCTTCTAATTTCTATAATCGTGATAAAATGTTCATAGACCAGAAGAAATACTATGACCGAAAATTGATTAATCTTAGATTTGAGAACTTCAAATTCCAAGTGCCACAAGCCATAAGCAATGGATATAAGTTTTCGGAATTTCTACAAGGCAAAATACTATACTCTGACTATCCCTTCACTAGTGATTTTGATAAATTGAAAATTCCATTCAGAGCTGTATCGCTGGACATAGTAAAGGGTAAACCGTATGTATTTAAAAACGGCGATCTGATGACTGCTATTAGGGCTAGCATAACCGTACCTCTTCGGTTTACACCTGTAGAGCTAGATTCGATGATACTAGTAGATGGTGGACCTGTTGCCAATATCCCTTTTGACCAAGCGGTTGAAGAATTCAACCCGAAACATATAATAGTTGTCAATACTACATCTGATATATTCACTTATGACGATTTGAACAATCCCGTGAATATAGCTGACCAAATAGTTAGTGTTATTATGAAGTCAAATGAAGATATGGCGAAAGAAAAAAGTGACGTTTACATAGAGCCAAATCTATTGGGAATATTCAATTCAGACTTTATCCAGTTAGACACTATAATAGCGAGGGGAATGGAAGCAGCAGTTGTCATGGACTTTAGTAAGCTACCCAAAGGGAAAATAGCCGGCTCTGATTATAATGAGAATAAAGAATACATACTTAACGATATTACTGTAAAGGGAAATACAAGAACAAATGAAAGACTTATACTTTCAGAGTTGAATGTAAACAAGGGTGAAATTATTACCTCACATGATTTATTCAATCTATGGCAAAGTATATACTCGACTGAGCTTTTCTCACAAGTTAGTGTAGTCCCCAAGATAGTTGATAGCAATAAGATAGATGTAATAGTCGAGGTAAAGGAAAATGGCACCCAACTTGTATTATTGGGAGCTAGAGTTGATAATGAGAGAAACACACAGTTGGAACTTGATATAATTCGTGAGAATTTTTTTAATACGGGCACACGGAATTTATTAGGTGCTTCTTTTGGAGCACGCAACCAGAAGTTTGTATGGTCTGTATCTAATCCGAAAGTATTAAACTTGCCAATTAATTTCAACTTCACAGTTTACTATAACAATGTATTATATCGTACTTATAGTCAAGAAGTAGTGGAAAAAAACAATTATTATCATGAGTTAATAGGTGAATATAAAGTCGAGAATTATGGTTTCAATGTTGCGACTGGTACTAATTTTGATAAATCAGGTAAGATAAATTTTGGATTCCAGTTAGAAAGACAAAGAGCTTATAATTTGGAATCTGAACCGAATGAATTTAAAAACGTATCTACTTTCTTTATTAGAACGTTAATAGATAGTAAAAACAAGTCCAATTTTGCTACACAAGGAACGTTAATAGATTTGAATTTCGAATCTAATTTGCTTTCCTTAGAAAATGATGTTAATTTTTCTAAATTGGAATTCGTACTTGATGCTTATGTTTCTCCACTGAACAATTTCACTATCAATCCGTTTATTATGTTCGGATTAGGTGATAAAACGACTCCTCTAGCAGAGTTTTGGGGGTTAGGTGGTCAAGATATGTTTTATGGTATGCGTGAGTTTGAGAGAATTGGTAGGCAGATATTCGTATCATCATTAGAACTAAGATATAAGCTACCATTTGAGATATTTTTCGATACTTATGCTTCATTTAGGTACGATGTTGGTGGAATTTGGAGCTTACCAGAGCAAATAAAATTTTCGAATTTGAGACAAGGGTTAGGTGGCAGTTTATCATTTGATACACCCGTAGGTCCAGCTAATTTTTCTTTAGGAAATAGTTTCTATTTTCTGAACAATCCTGATAGGGTCATATTCGGGTCGTTATTAGGATATTTTGCGATAGGAATAAATTTATAAAAAGGAAAGGATTATGAAGAATTTGAATTACAAAATAATACTAACAATTGTATTAGCATCAGTAGTACTAGCGTTTGCCTATAACTATAGTGATATAAGCACCAAAGGTTTATCTTACCTAACTGATAAAGGGCCAGCAATATCTGATTCCCTATTAGAAGCTGGATTAGCTACCAAATCAGACGTTGGTGCAAAGCTAGAAGGTGGAACAATAACGTATGAGCAAATAAAAGCTCGAGTTGATAATCCTGATTTTATAATAATAGATGCTCGTAGCCCAGAAGATTATGCAAAAGGTAAGATTGGTAATGCTATTAATATATTCCCTTATGGTGACGAAGCTCAATATTTTGAGCAAGTATATACATTGGAAAGGGGCAAGAAGTATCTGATTTACTGTACTGGTGGTGATTGTGATTTATCGCACCATCTAGCAGAGGATATGAAAACAGCTGGATTCGAGAATATGTTCATCTACGTTGGCGGTTGGGAAGATTGGATAACCAAATAAATGGATAATAGCACAATACATAGCGACAAATTACTAGAGAAAAAGTTCGGTATTATTGGGACTGCTGAGCCCATGCGCAAAGCCAAAAAGCTATTGCTCAAGGCTGCGCCGACTGAGCTATCCGTACTGATAACAGGTGAGACTGGAACTGGAAAAGGAGTTTTTGCTAAAGCAATTCACGGATTGAGTAAGCGAAGAGGCAATAATTTTGTTAGTGTGAACTGTGGTGCTATACCAGAAACTTTACTTGAATCTGAACTATTCGGCCATGAAAAAGGTGCTTTTACTAGTGCCGTTGACCAAAGAATAGGGTATTTCGAAACGGCAGATAAAGGCACAATATTCCTAGATGAGATTGGCGAAATGCCAGTCGAAACTCAAGTCAAGCTACTCCGAGTACTAGAATCTGGTGAGTTTTCCAGACTTGGCTCCTCTGATAATCGCAAAGTAGATGTACGTGTAATAGCTGCCACTAATCGTGAATTAGAAGAAAGAGTAGAGCAAAAGCAATTCCGACAGGATTTGTATTTTAGGTTACGTTCCGTACATATTATATTACCTTCGCTACGAGAACACCCTGAAGACATAGAGCCGCTTTTCTACTATTTCGCAAATAATACTGCCAATAATATTGGTCTCGATTTCAAAGGTATCAGCGTTGAGGCACTTGAAATATTAAAGAGTCAGCCTTGGGATGGGAACGTACGCGAGCTGAAAAATCTGATAGAAACGATGCTTACTTTAGAAGCAAAAGAATTCATAGAAGCTGAAAATGTTACTAAATATATAAGACCATCGCTACCTCGACATACCAAACCGAGACCAACGGCACTAATGACTACCGCTCACACGGGTGATGACAACCCAAACTTAGAGCTTGGTATTATCTTTCGTACATTGCTAGAGATAAAAAATGATATTCAAGACCTAAAGCGAGAAGTTCATTTCAATACTTTGAAACTAGACGAGGTAGTAGCTAATCAGAATGAGATAATGATTCAAACTGCTGACGAAGTAATTGAGAATGATGAAATGCTAGATGGCTTTGACACACTTAACTTAGCAGATATAGAAAAGCGACTCATAGTATTCTCACTCAACCGATTCGATAATAATCGCCGCTTAGCTGCCAAAGAGCTAGGTATAAGCGAGCGTACACTCTACCGCAAACTCAAACAATACGATTTGGATTGAGGGGTATCATCCCTTCTTGACGAACTCTGATTTCAGAGCCATAGCACCGAAGCCATCTATTTTACAATCAATATTGTGGTCGCCATCTCGAAGACGAATGTTTTTGACCTTTGTACCACCTTTGATTGGCTTTGTTGATCCTTTTACGGGCAAGTCCTTGATTACTACTACTGTGTCGCCATCGGCAAGTAAAGCACCATTGGAGTCTTTCACTACTAAGCCATCTGGGGCTGCTTCTTCTATTTCGGGGTTCCATTCGTGACCACAATTAGAACAATTCCATATTGCGTTCAATTCATAGGTGTATTCGTAATTGCATTTCGGGCAAGGCATGTTATCAGACATTGTATATCATTTTTTGGTTGAAATTATTTTACAATATACTGCTTTTTTAGGATATTTCTATCGTCCAATGCTTTCTATTTCTTTGAAAACTTCTTCAGCTTCTCGAAATACCTGGTGTCCTTTTTTGCTTTATCATATAGACGTACATCTTCTAAATCATCAGCCAGTTCTAAAATAATAAATCTAAATACTATTTACAATTCTTTGAATTAGTCCCAATAGGTTAAATCTATATTATTATTTAATTTTGTGACTCTATATTAAAACAAAGAAGAATAAGACAATGTCAATGAATAAATTCAATCAAAATGTAATAGATGTAATCGGTAATACGCCTATTGTTCGACTGAACAAAGTAGCAGCTAATGTGGAATCCGACATATACGTAAAGTTAGAGTATATGAACCCAGGTGGCTCAATCAAAGAACGTATTGCCAAACATATAATCGAACAAGCGATAGAGCGAGGCGACCTAAAACCGGGTGGTACTATAGTAGAAGGGACTTCAGGTAATACTGGAGTTGGTTTGGCTATGTATGCAGCTGTGCATGGGTTCAAATGTATATTCGTATTACCAGATAAACAGTCTATAGAAAAAATCAACAACCTCCGTGCTTTTGGAGCTAAAGTAGTAGTAACCCCTACTAACGTAGCACCAGAAGACCCACGATCATACTATAGCGTAGCAAAGAGAATTGCAGAGACTACTCCAAATTCATTCTACGCGAATCAGTACTATAATTTGGATAATCAAGAAGCTCACTTCCGCTCAACTGGACCTGAGATATTCGACCAAACTGGTGGTGATTTTGATGTGTTTATGTGTGGCGTAGGTACTGGTGGTACGATCACTGGGACAGGTAAGTATCTGAAATCTGTTATGCCCGATGTGAAAATAGTTGGTGTCGATATAGAAGGTTCTATACTAGCCCCGTTCTGGAAGACAGGCGAAGTAATAGAAGCACACGGCTATGTATTAGAAGGAATTGGCGAAGATATATTTCCTGATAATCTTGATTTCAGTGTAATAGATGACTTCGTGATGATAGACGATAAGGAATCATTCGTGATGACTCGCCGTTTACTAACTGAGGAAGGTATATACGCTGGTGGTAGTAGCGGAGCAGCCGTAGTAGGTGCTATTCGCTATGCTGAAAGTTTGGACACACCGAAGAAAATATTGGTTATATTACCCGACTCTGGTAACAGATATACTGGCAAGATTTTCAACGACCAATGGATGAAAGATGGCGGATATAGTGATAGCCCATATAACATCACAGTTGGAGAAATGCTTCATCATACCGGCACTTCGACTAAACTAATAAAAATGCAAGATGACAAGAACATAGGTACAGCTATCGATATAATGAACGCTAGTGATATATCACAATTGCCTGTATTCAAAGGTGATACACTGGTCGGCTATATCAGCGAAAGTAAATTATCAACTCCACTTTTCGATGGTTCATTAGACCTAGAAGATAATATTAATCTAGTGATGTCTAACGATTTCGAAATAGTGCAACAAGACACACCATTGCAAAGTATTCAAGAAAAACTAACTCAAGGCAAAACAGTTTTTGTGTCGGATAACGAAAACAATATTGTCTCGATTGTCACTTACTCCGATTTGGTAAACTACATCGCCGAGGCGTAAATTTGGGCTCGGTGCTAACGAGGATTCCAAATATTCTCTTACTACGTATTCGAAATAAAAGCTCCTGCTCGGGGCTTTTATTGGATTTTTTTTCCAAGACTCTTTACATTGGCTCCGCTATTAGATTAGCATTATATAAATTTGCTCAGCACGGGGGGTAACCTCGTTAACTGTAATTATTTTTTTTGGGGTTTGGATAACAGACTTAAGATTCTTATTTCCCTATTATGGATATTATTATTAATTTATCTTGATTGATTATTACAATAATAGGAAAAGTGAAAAATGACAGAAAAATACGCTTCGGTACACTACAACGAATACCTTGCCTTAGATAAGATACTAGGCGCTCAAACCTTACGAAGTGAAGAGTTGGGCGAGCCCGCTCACGATGAGATGCTATTCATCATCATACATCAAGTGTATGAGCTATGGTTCAAACAGATAATCCACGATCTGAAATTAGTGGCTAATACTCTATCGCAAGACCCAGTACCCGAATACCAACTTGGCGAGGCCTTAGCTAAGCTTTCGAGGATTCACGAAATACAAAAGCTGCTTATAGACCAAATAGAAGTGCTGGAAACACTTACTCCTCTCGATTTCCTTGACTTCCGTAATTATTTGATACCTGCGTCTGGTTTCCAGAGTTTCCAATTCCGCAAGGTAGAGGCAATGCTCGGGCTACCTTCTACTCAGCGTATTACTTACGGTAACTATGATTACAAATCGCCATTCAATGAAGATCAGCAAAAAGAGCTTATGGATTTGGAAAATTCACTTTCTATGTTCGATATACTAGAAAAATGGTTAGAACGCACCCCATTTATGAAGTTTAACGACTTCAAATTCTCAGAAAAATATGTAGAAGCTGTTAGCAATATGACCGAAAGAGAACGAAAAGCAATACTTGATACTGAGTACATAACCGAAAAAGAAAAAGAAGGTAGAATCAAGATGCTCGATATGCAACAAGAGTACATAGTAAATGCGATGGATAAAGATAAGCATCACGAAATGATAAAGAATGGCGAAGTGCGACTCTCTTTCAAAGCGACAAAAGCGGCATTGCTTATAAACCTTTATCGCGATAAACCTATACTAAGGATACCATATAGCATACTGAACAAGATAATAGAAATAGACGAATCATTCATCATGTGGCGATTCCGTCACTCGCAGATGGTATTGCGTATGCTTGGACGTAAGATGGGTACTGGTGGGTCATCTGGACACGGCTACTTGAAAAAAACAGCTGATGAACACCACATATTCCGTGATTTGCACAATGTATCTACACTGCTTATCCCTCGCTCCGATTTACCAGAGCTACCGGAAGAGTTAGACCAATCACTTGGATATACTTATAAAGGTTAATTTGTTTGCCCTTCCCCTCTTTTAGAGAACCGAAAGAGGGGTGGCAATCTCTTGTAAGAATCAAAATTCGTAGAATTAGAATATTTTTAGGATTCCTTTCTATTATATAGTTCGTCTATTATTTAAAGTAGTATTTATGAAAACACTATTTTTGTCCATATTTACATTTGTAGCTATATTACTCACATCCTGTGATGACACAGGTACTATGTGCACCACCGAATTTATTACTTATAATCTATATGTCAAAGGTGATACTCTTACAGATTTCTATACTATTAGAATTTCTACAAATGATACCATAAGAGACCTGAATGAGGGATATTTTCCATCTGATAATTATGGAAGAAGAGGATATGCTATATTGAATGATGGTTATCGCAAAATATTAAACGGTAAAAAGGAAGGGTTCATTTTCATTGGGAAAATTGATGACCAAATAGTAATACAAGAATTGTATATCTTCGGTGCTGGCGAATGCCACGTCTATAAAGAATCTGGTAAAGAAATAATCGAAGTTGAGTAGTCAAATTAATACCCCCAAATAGTGTCTGACTTTTTGGGGGCAGTTCAAATGTGCAGGGATTGTTGTTTTTTTTAAATTCCAGGTTGCGGTGCAAAATAATAATTACCACCAACATTTAGTAAAATGATATATTCTCTCGGAGCTATTCTAACACTAACTTCTGGTGGGAATAAAAAATTTATATCTGCGTCATCGGCAGATTTGTTTACTATCATATAAGTAGCGTTTTCAGGTAGATTTTCGTTTAAATCATTTTTATCCAGATCAATATCACCTTCCCCTGTGTAAACAAAAATATTATTAGTCAACTCACCTAATTCTTCTGCATTGGTAAACTCACCATCGGTTAAGGCATTGCTACTACTAGCAGGGATTCTTGCAGAAAGGTTAATCAATTCGTCTAATCTGAATTGTGCTTTTATGTCTTCGCCAATTTTTACATTAACTACATAATAAGAACTAACACTAGATGCAGTTATATCGCTCCAATTTTCATTATCTTTACCCAACATAAAGTAAAGAATGCCAGAAGAGTTAGGTGTTAGTTCGCCTAATTCTTGAGTGAAAATAGGTTCGATACCACCTTCATTTCCGTAGTCAATTAGTTCACAAGTTATATTTGCAGTTTCACCAGTATATGGGAATACAATACCAACTGGCTCTAAGGCATTAGCAGTTAAGCTAAAAGCTATCAGTGAGATAGCAAGAAAAAATATTTTTTTCATAAACACAAACTCCAATATTAAAAAAATGATAGAATAAAATTTGACTACAAATATAATATACCGGAATTATTTTTAAAAAATAAATTTCATAAACACATAAAAAAACCCCTCGCCGTTATGAGTGAGGGGTCATGTCGTTTTCATTGTTTGAATAAACTTATAGTATATACTTACTCAAATCTGTGCTTGTAGCAATTGCATCTAAGTGGTCGCGAACGAATTTTTCATCTATAGCTGTATTCATATCGCCCAAATCACCAGGTGCGTTGAATAATATATCTTCTAGCAAAGTAGTGAGTATAGTGTGTAATCTACGTGCACCTATATTAGTCACTTCTTCATTGACATGAGCCGCAGTGCGAGCTATCTGCAATATTCCACTTTCTTCGAATACTAGTGTCACACCTTCTGTTTCCAATAATGCTTGGTATTGCTTTATCAGAGCATTTTCTGGTATAGTTAGTATTTTCACGAAATCTTCTTCTGTAAGCGAGTTCAGCTCCACACGAATTGGAAAACGCCCTTGCAATTCGGGTATCAAATCCGATGGCTTAGATACGTGGAACGCACCCGAAGCTATGAATAAGATGTGGTCTGTTTTTACGATACCGTGTTTGGTATTGACAGCTGAGCCCTCTACTATTGGGAGCAAGTCACGTTGCACACCCTCGCGTGATACTTCGCCCCCTCCCGATTTATCATTACTCACAGCTACTTTATCTATCTCATCTATGAAAACTATACCTGAGTTCTCCGTTCTATATAGAGCGTCTTTGAGAACAGCGTCCATATCTATTAGCTTATCAGCTTCTTCTTTTATTAGAATCGGCATAGCGTCTTTTACTTTTATTTTTCTTTTTTTGCGTTTTTTAGGCATCATGTTGCCGAGCATTTCTTGGATATTAATACCCATATCGTCCATTCCCATTGGGCCCATCACAGCCATTCCATTCGGACCTTGTTGTGTGATTTCTAACTCTATTTCGCGGTCATCCATTATGCCATTCTTGAGCATTGTACGGAATTTTTCACGAGTTTCCTTATTGTCTTCCTCTTCCGAATCATCGTCTTGCACAGGGGGAATGAGTATATTCAAGATTCTATCTTCAGCGTTTTTTTCTGCCTTAGTCTTGATTTTCTCTTCTTGCTCTTCTTTTACCATTTTCACAGCCGATTCCATCAGGTCACGAATCATTGACTCTACGTCACGACCCACGTACCCAACTTCTGTATATTTCGTAGCTTCTATTTTTATGAAAGGGGCGCCTGCTAGCTTAGCTAATCGGCGAGCAATCTCAGTTTTACCAACACCAGTTGGGCCTATTAGTATTATGTTATTAGGCATAATCTCTTGGCGAATATCGCCTTCTACATTCTGGCGACGCCATCTATTACGCAGGGCAATAGCTACTGCTTTTTTAGCATTGTCTTGTCCTATTATGTACTTGTTTAGTTCTGTAACTATTTGCTTAGGAGTTAATATATCCTGAGGAATAGCAAGTTTTGGTTCCAAATTACTCATTTATTATCTCGTTTTAGATTTCTTCAATTGTTAGATTAGTGTTAGTGTAAATACAGATTTCACCAGCTATATTCAGCCCTTTTTCGACTATTTCTTTAGCCGTCATTTCCGTATTATTGTAAAGCGCACGAGCAGCCGATAAGGCGTAAGGCCCACCTGAGCCAATAGCCAATATATTGTCATCAGCTTCGATTACATCGCCAGTACCGCTTATCAGAAGGCCTTGCGTGTCATCCATAACTATCATCATCGCTTCTAGCTTACGTAAATATCTGTCAGTACGCCAATCCTTTGCTAACTCGATTGCAGAACGTTTTAAGTTGCCACCGTGTGCTTCTAACTTAGCTTCGAATCTACCTAGTAGAGTGAAGGCATCGGCAGTAGAACCAGCGAAGCCGACCATTACTTTTCCGTTGTACAGCTTACGGATTTTAGCAGTCGAATGCTTCATTATAGTATTGCCAAGAGTCACTTGACCATCAGCTCCTAGAGCTGTTTTACCATCGCGTACTACACCGAGTACGGTAGTAGATCTAATTTTTTGATCGTTATTCATATTCTTATTTTTTGTTATATAATGTTACACAGTCCAATGAGGGACGAATTCTTTTTTGATTTTGTTTAAATATAGGTAAAATAATATAAAAGTTAGGAAATATGTGAGAGTAAATAACCAAATTATTGCTCTTGGATATTTATGAGGAGTTAGATGATGAAAATAATTGCCCCTAAAACTATTATTCGGAACAGTTTTTGTATATTATATATTAATAATGAAATAAATAAAAAATTGTAATGGAAACAAACTATTTCCCTATTGGGATAGATTCCGAAATTGAGCTATTCCAGCAGAGATTGAAAGACCTAAAAAACGGTAAGGGAAGCGTAATAGCAATAGAAGGAGAGAGTGGCGCTGGTAAATCATTTCTGATGACAGAGATGATGAAAATAGCTCGTAAGGACGAATCGATTATCTCACTTATGTTAGAGAATGAATCTCCAATTGGGAATTTCAATGTTGGGAATTTGCAACAACTGAAGCCATTCTCATCTGCTATGGACAGTTTGCTCGAGGGCAATTATAAATCCGCCAAAGACAGATTCAAAAAACGATTGGGTATATCTATACTTGCATCGCTGCCGATAACTGGCGAGATATTTTATGCGGTAAAAGAGATTAGCAAAGATTGGAAGGATTACAAAAAGGAATCGAGCAAAGAGAAGACAGACGATAAATTAAGCGCCATAGATGAGTTTTACAATGCATTTTGTAGCTTCGCATACAAATCACCACTAGTACTAATAATAGATGATATGCAATGGGCAGACGCCTCCTCAATAGAGATGATACGCCGATTTGCAAATGGTGACCAGCCAATATTATTTATATTCTCGTACAGACGTTCTGATTTTTCAGATCCATCTATCCCACTATTCCCACTGATTGTAACTGAGAACAATGACATAAAGCGCATAAGACTTAAGAATCTAGATAGCAAAGAAATAGAGATTTATTTCCGTGCAAACCTCAGTAACTACAAAGAAAACGAGGAATTCGTAAGTTGGGTAATGGAAAAGAGTTTTGGTAACCCTGGTATTCTCAACGAATACCTGCATTACTTCGAAAAGCATCCTCCATTCAATGAATCGGGTGAGCTGACAATTAATCTCAATGATGTTCACATGCCAGTGACTGCAAGTGCAGCACTCGCTGAAAATATAAATGATTTAAGTGATAGCGATAAGAATTTACTAGCAATCTGTAGTGCCGAAGGGAGAGAATTCTCAGCATATATGATGAGCAAGTTGCTTAACACAGATGTGGTGGATGTTATACAACGTATGCGTACTATCTCACAGAAATCTTCAGTCGTCCGTAGTCTGGGTGCCAATATCCGTTATGGAGTGAAAACTACAATCTACCAATTCACTCAGGCATTCTACTATGAGTATTTCCATAGTGGATTGGAGTATGAAGAGAAAATCGCTCTTCACGGTATAGTTTCCAAAGAGTTGAAAGAGCTATATGACTATGCTGATGAAGACGAAAAAGAGCAAATAGCACCTTATCTTGCAGCACATAGCAAAGAAGCAGAAAACGATGAACTAGCAGAAAGAATGACCCAGATAAGCAACGAAAATTCACAAAAGTATACCCCCCAAGAACTTGTAGATTCTGATGGGAATGGTAACGGAAAGGGTAGTGGCAGTACTGAGACAGGCGAGGATAGCAATATAAGCGGTACGGTTGTAGTTGGGAATATTAGCGATAATTTTGATTTTGTTTTCGCAAGAAATGAAGTATTGGATGATATATTCGCTACTAGATACGAGAGCGCTATAAGCAAAGCAGAGAACATATACTACACTAATACCAATCGATTGCGACTAATAGAAAAAGTGCAATTACTATCAATTATTGCAAAGTCATACATAAGTATTAACGATTTTGCAACGGCAGAAAACAAGATTAACGAGGCAACTCAGCTGCTGAAAGAGAAGCCAAACGCACAAGCAGAGTGCTTTATACTGAACACAACCGCTCTGCTCGATGCTGAGCAAGGACGCACAGTGCAAGCATTGGAGAAACTGCGTTTAGCAGCGCGTATGTCTTTGAAGCTACCTGTAGAGCTAAAGCTACTAACCATCACGAATATATCTAAAATAGTAGAGCAGCAAGACCCCGAGATGTCTGCTAGTTACAAGAAGGCAGCCATAGCGTTAGCCGATAAGCTAAACTTCGCAGACTTCAAAAATGTAATTGGGTAAATTGAAAACTCGAAGTGAGGTACTAAAATTGACCCCACATACTATTTGAACATAGAGTCATCAATTATAGTATTTTCTTGTATTATCGTTTCATTTGGATAATATATTCGGTACTACATAGGTCTTTGCTAATATCTAGTCTGTTACCAGTAATAAGATTATTACTATCCACTACTAAGTTCAGAGTGTTTCTTTTTGTATTCTTACTGTTAAGCAACGTCATTTCTTGCTTTGTAAGTTTTTTATCTGCGATCGCCTCAAGATTTTTACCTGTGAAATAACCCCAATATTCTTTTACCTTACTGCCTTTAGTCATTACAGTAATATTCAGTTCACTAGTTTCAAAGTTTATAAACCAACGTTCGCTAATTACTTCATTGGTTACAACGTCTTCACAATTAGTGTTAGTGACTGTCAATTCCACTTCCCATTCGCCAGCGATTTCTTCTTTCTTGAAAGGAGTATTAGTTTTGGATTCAGACTTGCTACCCGAATTATTTTTTATTTCAGAGTTAGAGTTATGAGTTCCGTCCTCAGGATTAGGGACTGTATCGCTAGACCATTCTTGCGAGTCGTGCATATCGTCCTCTGATTGGTTACAAGCGACTAGAGTAACTAGTAAAAGTAATAACAAAAGCTTTTTCATAAAAACACCTATATTAATTGATAGAATAAGACCTATTAATCTACGGATTAATTTGGATTAATTTGTAAAGTGACGGCTAATTCACTAAAAAATCTACTCAAATCTTCTCATCAAAGTGCCCCCAAAAACACATAGAGCTGCTGAATACACGCTTTAGTACTTCTATCCGTTTCTACGCATAATTACACTTACATAGAATCAAACATAAAAGATGAACGATACAGAAATTAAAATACTCGAATCCGCAATTGTGCTCATCCTATTTTTGCTAATTCGGTTTGTGGTCATTAGAATAATTAATAGAACAGTGACCAAAAATATATTACACAAAACTCGTGGTAAGATCATTAAAAAGATTTTTGCGATAGTGTTTACCTCAATCGCTGGCTTTATTATCTTGACAGTTTGGGGGGTGGACAAATCAGAATTTGTAGTGTATTTGGTCTCGGCACTTACAGTTTTAGGGATAGCTCTATTTGCTCAGTGGTCACATTTATCGAATCTCACTTCTGCAATAATAATATTTTTTAGCCATAACGTCAGATTAGACGATACTATAAGTATAATAGATAGGGATTATGAGATAAAAGGCCGAGTGAGCGACATCGGTTTTTTCTTTATCAGTTTAAAAACAATAGACGATGCAGAAGTAATATTACCCAATAACATTCTTATGCAAAAGATGATAAAAAAGCATCATACAAAGCAAGTTTAGGGCTAGACAAGGGTTGAGCTAACGGCATGAAATCTTCAACAGGGAATTAGCAAAATCAATGGCAACAGTTCTCGACTGGTTGTTCTACTGTCGTTGGAAGTTCGGGGGAAATATATGGTATGCCTAATGCCATGCCTCTCAATATCATAAGTATAGCTACTATTGCTATGCCATAGGGGATGAGCTTGTTGAATTTCTGTCTAACACCAGCACTAGCGAAAATACCGAGATAGCTAACTGCGAACATAGCTGGGGCTGTACCAATACCAAACCCTGCCATGAATCCCATACTACTCATATAATCGGCTATTCCTAGCGATGCTGCTAATGCAACATATACTAATCCGCAAGGCAAGAGTCCGTTGAGCAATCCGAGAGTAAAAAGTGCTAGCTTCCCTTTTTTACGAAGAAAAGTAGAAAAATACCCTTTTAGTTTTCCAACTCCAGAATAGAAGAAGCTATCCGCCTTGCCTGATATCTTGAAGATTTTGGGTCCGAATGTCAGTACTAGCATCAGCACACCGATTATTATACTTAGTTTCTCTTGTAAACCAGAAAAGCTAATAGCCGAGCCGATAAGTCCTAATATAGTGCCGAGAATCATATAAGTGATGACACGCCCTCCATTATAGAATGCGTTGTCTATTGCAATCGATGTCTTATTAGTGCTTTTATGTGGTATAGCTAGGGCTATTGGGCCGCACATACCTACGCAGTGCATGCTACCCAATATTCCTAGTACAAATCCTGAAATAATTTCCATTACTTAATCCAGATATTATCTTCGTAGTAATAGTCCTTTCCGTCCGAAGTCCATGACAGCTTTACTGTCCATTTACCAGTTACTATTCTCTCCGATTGGAACGAGTAGTCTATCTTCTGCCCTTCGAATTGAAGTTTCGTATCCATTGTTTTATCAGCTTGTCTGTATAGAAATAACTCACCCTTTACAGATTTATCATTCATTCCATCTGGTAATCTTATTTCTATTTTTCCTTTCTCAGATGTGATAACCACATCTCCGACTAAGTCTTCCGCTCTTGCCTTATTGTCAATTGTTTTTTGATACACCAACTCTTCAGCGTAATAATCATCGGTTACAAGATCTCTATTATTACCAGTAGTCCAGAACACAAAAAATAGTATTGCTATAACAAACGAGATATAGAATATAGCTATTCCAGTTCCCCAATTAAATTTGAATTTACTTGCCATGATCTTGCATACCCGGTGATGAGAAATTAGTTTTAAGGGTCTCGTATATATTCCCTTTATCATCTAATAACTCTACAACTATCTTATTATTGCCTGGCTCTAGTTCCGATTGAGGTATTCTAAGTAAAAACGTTACATTTATAACCTCGTTTCCTTCTACTGTCAAATCTTTTCCGCCTATTATCTCTATTTCTGAGTTATAGTCGGGAGTTCTGATTGTAAAACTAATCGGTTCGTAAGTTTTGTTAATAGACTTCATTGTAAATAGATTAGATACATGACCATCTGGAGTAACTGTGTAAGTCTGTCCTTTGGCTCTTAGTATTCTAGTATCTACATTACTTCTGTTTGTAAGTAAGAATATTATAATACCAACTAATACAGAGAGGATTACTGTATAGAATTTCATCCTACCAGTATATCTAAACTTTTTACCATCTTTTATATTATTCTCGGAAGCGTAACGGATAAGACCTTTCGGTTTTCCTATTTGTACCATAACTGCATCGCACGCATCCATACAAGCTGTACAGTTAACACATTCCATCTGTGTACCGTTTCGTATATCTATACCCGTTGGGCATACGAATACGCACTTTTTACAGTCGATACAATCGCCAGCTTCTTCGTCTCTTTTCTTAGTGAATTTCTCTCTTGGCTCACCTCTAACATAATCATAAGCCACAACAATTGATTCTTTATCCAATAGTACAGATTGTAATCTACCATAAGGGCAAACAAACGTACAAGCTTGCTCGCGAAACCACGCAAATACAGCAAAGAAAACACCTGAGAAAATCAGCAGAGAGATAAGTCCACCGAGATGTTCACCCACGGGGTCAGTTATAATATCAAATAGCTTGTCGGTTCCTATTATGTATGATAAGAATAGATTACCAATAAGAAATGATAATGCATAGAATACGACTAACTTACCACCTTTCTTTAGAATCTTTTCCTTATTCCAAGGCATACGATTCAGCAATCTTTGCTTGTTTGCGTTGCCTTCTATCCAATATTCTATTCGGCGGAAAACCATCTCCATAAAGATAGTCTGCGGACAAAACCAGCCGCACCAGACTCGACCCCAAGCGGAGGTAAATAGGACAATGAATATAACCAAAGTCAAAAATCCTAATGCTAGGATTATGAAATCTTGTGGCCAAAATATAGACCCAAAGATAATAAACTTACGTTCAACTATGTTGAACATCATCAGTGGATTGCCATGTATTCTTATGAAAGGTGTTATAAAGAATATTGCTAGTAAAAAATAACTAACTAGTTTCCTTTTATCATACCTTTTTCCTTGTGGTTTCTGTGGGTAAACCCACACTCTACCATCTTTGCTAATAGTGGACTGAGTGTCTCTGAAAGAATCAGAAACATCTATTACAGCACCACCAGGTTTTTTCTCTTCCGTACCAGAAAAAGAGAGGTCTTCCATATTAACGTATTTGCCTTTCTTCTTCTGGTTTTCACCACTAGGGTTACTTTTCTTATCCAAGGTTTTTATTCTCCCTGATACTCATCTCCCTCAGGTGCTTTACCATTCGGGGGATTTGTATTTCTAAATTTTTGATCTATATATGATGCAACATGTACTATCTTCTTAGTCTTCAATATTGGTTCCCATGCAATCATACCTTTCTCAGGTACACCGTGAGTAATAGTATTAACAATGGATTTGAAATCTCCACCGTGCAACCATTTAGAATCTCCTAAGTTAGGACCAACTCCACCTTCACCCGCTTGACCGTGGCAACTAGAGCAATTCATTTTATAGATTTTCTCACCTTCAGCTATTTCTTCTGCCGAAGTCATCAAAGCTATTTCAATTTGTGCTTCTTCGCCATTATCACCACCACTGTATTGTTTTTCTGCTGCTGCCAGTTCATTATTATATTCATCTAATTGAGTATTACCCATTCCTGTTATTTCAAAATAGAATAGATACACAAAAGCCCAGATTATTGTAAATACAAATAGTCCAACCCACCAAGTAGGCATAGGATTATCAAATTCCTGTATGCCGTCATAGTTATGGTCTAATAGCTTATCTTCTTCTTGTGACATTTTATTTTCCTCTCTCGTTTATAACTGTGTTATCATTTAATGGGATATTTGCTGCGTCATCTACATCTTGCTTTCTAAGAGTAAAAGTACGCACGACTATAAGGGTGAAGAAAGTAAAGAATACAAGTAATACCACAATTGGTAGTATTTCTAGATTCTCTACACCTGATAATATATTCTTAAACATAATTAACCTCTGCCTATTTGTTTTCAGTAGCAGTCGAAGCTGCACTACCTTTTATATCAGTACCCAATCGTTGTAAGTATGCGATTAGAGCAACTATTTGTTTATTCGCACCTACTTCGATTCCCGAATTTTTCAAGTCATTCACGATATCAAATGCTTGTTTGTCATAATCTCTCATTACAAAGTTCTCATATCCACTAGAGTATGGAACTCCCATAGCTGTCATTAGCTTTATTTTCTTCACTGTCAATGTCGTATCTACTTCATTATCCGCCATGTGAGGATAAAGAGGCATAACAGAACCTGGTGACATTTTATCTGGATTCATCATGTGATAATAGTGCCATGCATTATTATACTTGCCACCAACACGGTGCAAATCTGGCCCCAAACGTTTAGAACCCCATTGGAATGGTCTGTCATAAACGAATTCACCTGATTTAGAATACTCTCCATAGCGAGCAGTTTCAAATCTGAATGGCCTAATCATTTGCGAGTGACAAGTGTAACATCCTTCACTTACATATATATCCCTACCTTCTAATTCGAGCGGTGTATAAGGTTTCACAGCAGTTATAGTTGGTACGTTCGATTCAATCATATACATAGGTATTACTTCAAACAGACCACCTGCCACTACGACAACAGTACTAGCAATAATAAATGGAAGCGGGCGCCCCTCTATCCATTGCGATCTTTCCCACCATTTCGGTTTGCCACTTCTTTCTACTTCGTGAGCTACCTGATCTTTCAGTGCTATACCTCTACCAGTCTCCGTTTTCATGAAGCTGCCTTGCTTAGCAGTTTTATATAAATTGTAAGCCATAAAACAAGCACCAGTTAAATATACAGTTCCTCCAACAGAACGGACTATATACATAGGTATAATCTCAGTCACAGTTTCTAGGAAGTTAGTATAAAGCAATGCACCACTAGCGTCGAATTGTTGCCACATAAGACCTTGCACAACACCAGCCCAATACATTGGGATAGCATAAAGCAAAATACCTATAGTTCCTGTCCAAAAATGCGCATTTGCCATTTTCTTAGAATAAATCTCTGTATCCCACATCTTAGGTACTAACCAATAAAGAATACCAAATGTTAGAAATCCATTCCAACCTAATGCTCCTATATGTACGTGGGCAATAGTCCAATCAGTATAGTGAGATAGTGCATTAACTGCTTTTATAGAAAGCATAGGACCTTCAAAAGTTGCCATACCGTAAGCAGTGATTGCCACTACCATAAATTTCAATACCGGCTCTTCTCTAACTTTATCAAAAGCACCTCGAAGTGTTAATAGTCCATTGAGCATACCACCCCAAGAAGGAGCTATTAGCATTAGCGAAAATACTGTTCCTAGTGATTGCGCCCATCCAGGTAAAGAAGAAAATAATAAATGATGTGGACCCGCCCAAATATATAGGAATATCAGCGACCAGAAGTGAATAATCGAAAGTTTGTAAGAGTAAACTGGTCTATTCGCTGCCTTAGGCAAGAAATAGTACATCAGTCCTAAAAATGGTGTTGTTAAGAAAAATGCAACCGCATTATGACCGTACCACCACTGTACTAATGCATCTTGTACACCAGCGAAAACAGGATAACTCTTAGTTAATGAAACTGGGATTTCCATAGAGTTAACTACGTGAAGTAGCGTAACAGTAACCCAAGAACCCAAGTAGAACCATATAGCAACGTACATGTGTTTTTCACGACGTTTCATTAACGTCATTATCATATTGATACCAAAAACAACCCATACAATTGCAATTAATATATCTATAGGCCACTCTAACTCAGCATACTCTTTACTAGTAGTGATACCCAAAGGCAAAGTAATAGTGGCTGCTAATATAATAAATTGCCAACCCCAAAAGTGGATATTACTGAGCATTTTACTCCACATAGACGCTTTACAGAGCCGCGGGAGTGAATAGTAAACACCCATAAAGATTGCATTACCTACAAATGCAAAAATAACTGCATTTGTATGTAAAGGTCTAAGACGACCAAAAGTAAGGTACTCTAAGTTGATACCCATACTCTGATAAAATGTTGGCCAGTATAGCTGTATAGCTATCAATACACCTACAAGCATACCGACTAAGCCCCAGATGACTGTGGCAAGTACGAATTTCTTAACTATGACATTGTCATATAAGAAGGATTCTATTTTGCTTTCATTAGTACTCATATATACTATCCTTTATGAATTATAATTATTTATTTTTTATCTTCAACATCATCAAAAAGTATTCTTACAGCAGGTGTATAAGTATCCTTAAATTGGTCTTTTTTTACCGACCTGATAAATAGGACTAGGAAAATTATCGCTATAAAAAGACTTATTATTATCAGTACAACTAGGGCTAACATAGTTTATCCCATTTATATTATTACTCAATACTAAATTAAAAATAAAAAGTCATAATTCCTATAATGAAGAGTCTTTTGTCTTTAATTAATTTGACGATAAAGTTATTAATAAAGAGGGCTTAAACAGTCCTCTTTCAGTAATTCTGTTTAATAATAAGGGGTTAGAAAATAGGCCTATTTTAGTCACTTTTCGGTACAAATTTCTAAGAAAATTAAAAATAATTCTGCTAATATACTTTTAAATCTTTCTTGTTATTCGTTGGTCAAGCATGAGGAAAGAAAGTCTTACTTTACCTATATCTTCGGTTTACTTGGTTAGCTCTCAACTGAAGCGACCTACCCTCTGCTGGGGAGGTGGTCAAATTAATCGCTGATTGAGACTGTCGAAATCAAGATAAATTGAAATACTATCTTTTCGACGATGCTCAATGAACTATATATACTTCATCCTTTCACCAAACTCCCTAATATGACCTCTCTAGTAGCGCCAGTTACTGTCGGCATATTGCCACATTGTTCTTCTAACCTCAGATAAGCAAGATAAGCCATTAGCAGTGCTTCTCGGCTATCGGAAATATCGATTCCATTTAGCATTGGTTGCTCTATTTTTGCCTTTGGAGAGTAGCTACCTATGAGCTCTACTAAATATGAATTCCTAGCGCCTCCACCCGCTATTTTCAGTGTGTAATTGTCTTTGATGACTTTGTCTATGTTTTGTCCTATACTCTTCGCTGTGAAGTGAGTCAGCGTGCTAATAGCGTCTTTTGGGGTTAGAGTATATACATTGTTCTCTTCCAAAAATGCGGCGTTTAATAGTTCCTTCCCCGTTGATTTGGGGTAGGGTTTATCAATATACGGCTCACTCATTAGTGAGTCGAGTACTGCTTCATTCAGCTTTCCGCTTCGCCCTGTCTCACCATTAGCATCGTAATCTTTATCATATAGCTTTCTCATCGCCAAATCTATCAGGCAATTCCCAGATCCTGTGTCAAATGCGATTACTTCATTTTTGCTACCACCTGCTCGCAAGTAAGTGATATTAGCTATTCCGCCGATATTAAGCACTATCGTATCAGTGTCTTTATTGCTCAGAAATGCATAGTCGAATATTGGAATTAACGGTGCACCCTGACCTCCGACTGCCATATCTGCAGTGCGGAAATCGCCCACAGTGTCTATGCCTGTTAGGATAGCGAGATGTGTAGCTGAACCGAGCTGATAAGTTGAGCGAGTCATTTCACCAAGGCATAGCTCCGAATTGGGCTGATGCCATAGTGTTTGACCGTGGAAGCCGATAGCTTTTACTATGCTTTTTTCTATTTTATTTTTACTTAAAAACTCGTTTACTGCTTCTGCTATTTCTTCTGTGTAACGGATGGTTAGCTGCGATAGTGATTTGAGGGTGATGTCACCAGCCAGCGTTTTTAGGTGATTTTGTAGCTCACTTGTAAAGCTGAATTCATCTGCTATTATATCCGTGATACACCCACTAGCAAAAGTTGCCGCAGCTATATCAATAGCATCAACTGATGTTCCAGTCATTATTCCTATGTATAGTTCTTTGCTCATTTTATAGTGCAGTACCCTTTTATTCATTATTTTTGTTCTTTGAGAAAACTATCAATTTTGAGAATCTTGAAGTACATAATATACACTATTGGATTTATATATCTACTAATTTCTTTCAACTATGGAATAAATATCTATGATGAAGGGTTAGTGCTAGTTGGTGGTATGCGCGTACTATCAGGGGATATACCATATCTAGACTTTTGGACTATCTACTCACCGGGGGTGTATTATTTTTCAGCACTGATACAATTATTCAGCGAACAGATTTGGTTACATAAATTCTTAGCCGTTGTATTTAACTTCATTATTGCTTTCCAATTAAACCGCATATTCAATTTATTAACTAATAAACGAAATTATGCCGTCTTTATAGCTTCTATCGTTCTAACTGGTTTCGGCTTGAGGTACATAGACCCAGCTGGATTGGGGCTGATGATCGCACTATTTTCTGTGGTTCAAACGCTAAAGTATTTCAAATCGAGCGATGAGAAACACATACTCTATAGTGGTCTTTTAATTGGATTGACTTCACTGGTAAGGCATGATTTTGCAGCATATTTATTCATTCCTGTTTTAATGAGTTTGCTTTTTGATATAAACAAAGAGAACCTGCTTCGTAAAGTAGGTAAGCTGATGCTTGGATTATTACCAGCTATTTTCATCTATGCCATACTAGGAGCAATAGTTGGATATAGCAATATAATAGAGCAACTAATTATCTTCCCACTTACAGAATTCAGTGTGACACGTTCACTTCCATTCCCACTAATATGGGAAGCGAGGGCAATCTCTGATTCCGTCTCCAATTATGTATTCAATATCTGGTTGGCACTCGTTTTCCTACTACCTCCCGTATTGGCAATATTGAATTATATACTGTATAGAAGACATAAGCATGCTTCACTTTTCATATACTATGGGTTGCTTGTATTGCTGTTTTATAATCAAGCTCTGAACCGTTCTGATTACTCACATTTATTGCCGTCTTTGTTGCTTTCGCTTCCATTACTTTTTGCCATTGTTTACTCTATGCAAGTCCAGTTTTACAGGCGAGTAGGGGTGATAGTGGTTACGATTGTGCTTCTTCTAATGCCAATTGGTAAAAAGCTAAAATACGTTAAACAGAACTACATGAGTAATACGCTAGTGAAAGCGAATTTGGACAGAATGGATTTCATCTATATAGAGCCAATTCAACGGGCACAGTTCAGTTACCTCGCCGAGCTAAACAGCAAGATAATCCAAGGTGAGCCGACATTCATTGGATTAAAAAATATGTCATCTATAGAAGTGAATAATGTTCTTTCGTATTATATATTGGGTCTGAATCCAGTAGTAAAATATCACGAGTTGCATCCCGGAATTGCTGATAAACAAACCTACCAAACAGAACTACTTTACTCACTTTTCGAGAAGAACAAGTATGTCATCTTGCTCAATATGGAGTCGAAAAGACAAGTAGCTAATGACAATTACTTCAAAGATAATTTGATGAATGGTTATCGATATATAATCAAATCTCATGAGCTGGATTTGTTAGTGAATAAGTCGGTTACCCCATAACTCACGCTAAACTATTTTCAATTACATCTATATCAGCTTGATCTAATCCATATAACCTATAAACTAATTGGACTTGCTCTTGCTCAATTTGGTATATCTAATTTATTCGACTGTAAACCCATCTACTTCTTTTATTTCCTCATCTGACAAATCATAAAGTTTATACATTATTGTATCAATTTCGCTTTGTAAATCACTTGTGTCCACCCCTTCTTCATTTATATTTATTGCTAATATTTTATCAACAAGTTCCACTATTTTTTTTGACTTCTTTAACTCTGGAATGATTATTGGAAGTTCCTTTAATTGTTTTAATCTTATCTGTGGGACTGCACCCCTTCTTCGTTGAATATAGTTTTCTTTAATAGCGAAGTATGTTAAGATTTTACTATTTAGCTGACCCAAAATGAGTTTTAAATCAACATTACTTGTTTGATTTTTCTCATTTATATTTGAAATAGAAAAAAGACTAAGGTTCAGACATAAGTCCTCTTCGGAATATGTACCAATAATTTTATTTCCGGTTTGAAGAATAATTAATTTTGGAGATTTAAAAACTACTGAATCTCCCAACCCAATCCACATTTGTTTCTTATTTTTATTTTTATCTAATACATTCGCATAATTATCGTTGAGTCTTTTTAGCAAATCTTTGTCATAATTAATATAAGTCTTGATTACTGGTTTACAGTATTGTGAATTTATACTTTTCTTCCCCTCTAATAATGCCCTCTGCTTTTTAATATCTTTTATTTCAAGAAACTTATCCTTCATGCCAGTAAAAGTTATTCCTGTTCTTATCAAGTTTCCTTGAAAATAATCTACTAATATCCCAGATTTATTAGAATAGACTTTTTGAATAATCGTATTATTTAAAGTTGATGGCGGCACAAGATTATTATTTAGGTTCGTTTGTAAAACTGATATAGGTTCTGCGTCAACACTACCCAATTTGAATGATACTTTATTACTAATCGGAGTTTTATTTTTCAAAAATAAAATTGACTGACCTGAAAAAACATTGTCAAAGCCAACTATATCATTAATTATTTCTAAGAATGTACTTTTTTTAAACATATACTCTCTTATATCAGTAAATGGTTTCTTATGTATATTTAAATCTACTAATAAAGAGATGATTCCATCTTCAGAACTAATATTTAAACACTTTTCTGAGAAAAACATAATTGAATGGAATCTGCCCTTAATAACTTTCGGGTCAATTACGGGCTTCTTAATAAATGAATAATTTTTTTTATAATAGATTTCTTCTTTTTTTAACATATCCACCTTGAACCTACCGTAATAACTTAGATAAGGTGGGTTTGCAATAACAACGTCAAATCCTAAGTAATCACCTGTATCCGGATTTAAAACTTCTGGAAACTCAAATCTCCACTCGAGCGAGTTTTTATATATTTCACTACTCATTAAATCATCTACTATCTTTTGTTTTTCATCAATGATAGTTTGGTACTTCTGTTTTTGTATTTCTAGATTAGATTTTAATTCTGGAGTAAGTTCATCATCAAACAATTTTGGGTAAACAAATTTTTTATTATAATTTTCAATAGCAATTTTAAGTTCCTTATTCTCTTTACTTTGATTATTGAATTCAGTTCTTATACCACTTTTGATTTTGTTTATAGTATCTTCTGCTTTTCTTTTATCAATTTTTGAGGAAGCATTCTTATATTTATTAACTTCTTCCAGATATTTACTAATCTTAATTCCACTGTTATTTAGAATGTTAGTTATTTTAGTACTAACATCATATCTGCTGATTAAAGAATTACCACATTTAATATTAATATCAATATTAGGTAATGTTTGTAGTTCCCCATCTTCATAATAACAATTTTTTAATAGTTCAATCCATAATCTAAGGCGGCAGATATTAACAGAATTTGGATTAATATCAACACCAAACAAACAATTCTCAATTATTTGTTTTTTCTGGTAGAATAAAGCTTTTTGAATTTGTTGTGGTTCGTTATCTGCTTCGTTGTTATTGTTAACTTCATAGACAAATATTCCGTCCCTATTAGAAATTGTAAGTTCATCATCATTTATATTTGCAACAAATCCACTTGTTAACTTTCTACAATCTTCATCTATTAAAATTTTTAATTCACTTTTAATTGCAATCAATTCGTTAAGTGCAGAAACTAAGAAGTGTCCAGAACCTACTGCTGGGTCTAGTATTGTAATAGAATTCATTAAATCGTTATAATCTCTCAAACTTTCTGAACTACCATTATCAATTATAAGATTCTTAATATCTGTAAAGCTATTGATATTATTGTACTTTTGTGCAAACTTATTGAGGACTGTTTTACGAATCGTTTCACGACACATATACTCTGTTATATAACCGGGTGTATAGTACGAACCGTCTTTGTAACCATTTATTTTTTCAAATATCAAGCCAAGTACATTCGCTCTTATTAAAGGCTTATTATCATCTACAATATCATCTTTAGCTTCAGTATAAAAATCATACATATCTAAAAAGTTTAATAAGTACTCTAAAGTGTTGTAGCCAACACCACTAGTATTGCTAAAGCGAGTCCCATTTTTATAATTCAAAATAGTATCATTGTCAATAGTAGAGATTACAATGAATTTCTTTTCTAATTCGCTGACTTCGAATAGTGAAGAGTTAAGGTAAGGAATGTGATTATATTGTTTGTAATATTCATCTTCTTTTCTTTCTATTAAAGGACGGTTCAATACACCTGAAAACATAGTTTCTAGTTTATCAAATGAGGTAATTAATTTCCCATATTTCATAAATAAATATTTATCTTTATCATTATTTGTTGAATGATAAGAGAAAAGCTGAGCTTCTAATAATTTTAAAAATAGTATTCTATTAATCCAAACTATTATTAATTGCAGAGCGGTATCATATTCGGCATCTTCTCTTTCATTTGGGTTGCTGATATGACTAAAAAATCCCATTTCTCGGATTCTACGAATAGTTAATTCAATAAATGATCCATTCTCTCTTTTATTCTTGGCTAATCTACCGATAGTTTTCTTTTTTGTACCAGTTTCTTCTAACCCCATTATATAGAGTAACTCACTATAGAAATTTCTGTCTAATCCATGACTTTCTTCAGATTGTATCTTTAATAGGTTGGTGGGGCTAAGTATTTTATATAGTTGGGCTTTTTTGTCATCTGACGATTTTGAATTATATTTTGATAAATCAAAATAAACAAATTCAAAATCAATATGATTACTTATAATTTCTTTTTCAATTGCATTGTAAATTCCACCAGTACCTACAGATTGATTAGCATTAAACTTTGCATTTAGTATAGTCTCTATTTTGGTTTTTCTATTTATAGATTTCCAAAGTTCAACTGCATCAAAAATAAACCACTCTTTCCCATTAGTCGCAATAAGATGTTTTATAGCAAAATTGGAATTATACCTTTCTTTCAAATAATAAAATATAAGTTGATGGAGTGCCTTTTTATTTATATCATTTTTTTGACACATTTCAGAAGAATTAAGAGTTTTTGCCTCAATTAGTACTACTGGTATATTATTATCCAATATGCAAAAATCAATTTTATTAGTATTATTACTTGGCATTACCTTAAATTTATTCCCGTAATCACTATAAGTTGCATCCAAGAATAACTTACATAACGTTTCAACCGTTCGTTCACTTGTTGTTTTAGTAATTGGAAGTATATTTTGAATTAGTTCCCTTTCAAAATGCTTTATATTACTATCAGTTACCTTTAACTTATTAGCAAAAGATTTAGCGAGTGATTGTGCTATTGTAATTTGAGCCATTTCCAATTCTTCTTTTCGTGGTTTATATTAATGACAATATAAATAGAAAATACAATATTTCCGCTTTATTTGATAGTGAGGAGGGTTATCACCCCATAAACGAAATGCTATACAAGTACAGCAAAGCGAACCCGAAGAAGGAAGCCAAACCAAAGTAAGTCAACCAATTGAGCCATGGCTTTGGTCTATGTTCCATTGGGAAAAACGGCTTTCGGATAACTAAGAAATTGAGAGTAGCAACAACTGGTGATGATAGAAAAGCTATTATAGTCACCAAATCTACGAATAGGGTGAGTGAACTTGTAAAGAAATATACTAGAATAGAGCTAGCCAAGACAATCCCAATCAGAAAAGGCCAATAGTATTTCTCAGATCTATCATCTACGCTAAACCCCTTTATAGTTTTTACAGCTTCTGCCAAACTGCGGGGATAAGCATCCAAACAAGTGATAACAGTAGAGAACATAGTAACGAGCATAATAAATGCAATAATACCTTTGCTCCAATTCCCAATCGTAGTTGTATAGAGCGAGAGCAGCTGACCTGTGAACGCAACGGCACTGCCAGAGAACTCTTCTCCAGTACCATACATTACATAAGCACCCAAAGCTAAAAAGCATATAGCTAAGAAGATACATACTACATACCCAATGTTAAAGTCGAGCATTGAGTTCTTGAAGTCTTTTCTACTCCCTGTCTCTTTATCGTTTTCTAATGCCCATAGTGAAGTCCAACTCGATAGTTCAAGAGGGGCAGGCATCCATCCCATCAGTGCTAGTAGGAATCCAATTCCAGCTTGATTAAGTATTTCTGGTGGTATAAATTCGGGAGAGACATTAGAGCCAATTGAAGCAGCGACAGCTACTGCTACAACTGTTAGTATAGAAAGCGAGATAATGAGATACTTCACAAAACTCTCGAACAATCCATATTTACCAAGAAATAGTATCACAGCGGTAATAACTAAGTAAAATACAGAAGTGGTCTCGGCAGCAAAAGTAACTCCTGTATATAGGAAAAAAAGATAGTTGAAAATAGCTGAAGCAACGAAAGTAACTGCACCAACTGTAAGTACTGAAGAGAAAATATTTAGTATTAGGAAAAGCCAAACAGCCCATCTTCCGAGACGCTCATAACCACGGATGAGACTCTCGTTCATTACCGCGGTGTATCTCTGACCTACTTCGAAGAATGGGTATTTGAATACATTAGCTAATAGTATAATCCAGACTAAATCGAAACCATAAGCCGCACCAGCTCTAGTAGATTGTACCAAATGTGATACACCTACTGCTGCCCCTGCGAATAGTAAACCCGGGCCAAGATTCCGTAAAATCTCTTTTACGCCCATCTAGAATTCAGGATAGAATATAATATTCAATCTTGGTATAGAGTAAAAACTTTTTGAGTCAATCGCCGTTACTACTTTAGGGTTGTCTTGCCATTCAACTTCACTTTTTACTGCAGCTAAATCAAAATTCAATCTCCATTCTGCGGCAAAGTTCAATAAGCCAGCACCTTTTATAGGGATATTGAAGATAAATCCAACACCTGCATTTAGACCAATTTGAGAATTATCTACACCATTAATCGAATTCATGATAAAACTGGGGCCTATAGCACCGAATACATTTATTTTATTATGAGGATTCGGAATCCAAAGAGATGAAATCTCAATTAGTTGGTGAATGTTTGGTAAATTACCCGGAGTATCTTCTTGTACTTTTGTGTTTTTCGAATAAGCATATCCAACTTGTAAAATCAAATAGTCTGCTATTCCACCAAAAGTCGCTGTACCACCAAATGAAGAAATACCTTCATAAGAGATATTCCTATCGGGTTGGTTCAAAGACTCATCTAAAAACACTTGACTTTCTACAATAGTATTAGTCCCAACAAACCCACCTATACCAATAAATTTGGAGTACGGAGCTACCTCGTAATCGGGCGCCGGTTCATCATAGCTATCGTATCTATAATCATCTTGTGCATTTGTAGTTTGAGTAAATAAAGCAATACCCATAACTAGCATCATAATCTTGAAAAAGCTCTTAGCGTTTTTTGTAGATTGCTCTAGTATATTTTCATAGTTCATATTCTTAACCTCTGATATTTTTTTTGCTATTTCTTTTACGAAGCTCGGTTCGTTTCTCTTTCCTCTGTTCGGAACAGGAGCCATATACGGCGAATCTGTTTCTATCATGAATCTATCCAAAGGAACTAATTCCAATACTTCTTTATGTTCTGACTTCTTAAACGTAATATTACCAGTAAAGGATACATTGAACCCCAAATGAATTGCTTTTTCTAATAATTCTTTTGAATCTGGGAAGCAATGTAGTACTGCTTTCAATTTTCCGTCTTGATACTCTGTAAGTATATCTATCAAATCATCATCTGAATCTCTATTATGTACGATTATCGGTTTTCCTAGCTCTTTGGCTATTTCTATTTGTCTTCTGAAAACGCGTTTTTGTACATCGGCAGCTGACAATTCGTGATAGTAGTAATCTAATCCCATTTCTCCGATAGCAACGCATTTAGGATGCTTTGCTAGCTCTCTTATTCTTTGCTCTACCGAATCATCGAACTTATCAGCACTATGCGGATGAACGCCAATCCCGAAATACAGCATATCGTATTTGTCAACCAACGCCACCAAACTATCGAAAGCATCTGGCTCTATAGCAGGTATTACTATATGCTCTACCCCAGCTGCTTTGGCTCTTGCTATTACTTCGTCTATATCCTCTGCGAATGCGTCAGTATTTATATGTGCGTGTGTATCTATCATTACTTGCTTTTTAACTCTTCCAAATCTTTCATTACTTTTTCTATATGTCCAGCAACCCGTACTTTTTTGTACTCAGCCGCTATTTTCCCTTTAGGGTCTATTATGAATGTAGAACGGATAATACCCATATACTTTCTGCCGTACATACTCTTTTCGCCATAAGCGTCATATTTAGTTGCTATTTCTTTTTCTGGGTCACTTAGCAAATCGAATTGCAAATCATATTTAGCTTTGAATCCATCGTGCGATTTGACAGAGTCAGGACTTACTCCTAAAATCTCTGCATCTAACTTTTCGAATTGCTTTATGTTCTCACTAAATCCACAAGCCTGCTTGGTGCAACCAGAAGTATTATCTTTTGGATAAAAATATAGAATCAGCCATTTTCCTTCATAATCTTTTAGACTAATTTCTTTGTCACCGCTAGCCATTGCTTTGAATGCTGGTGCTTTTTTTCCTATTTCTATTGCCATTTTCTTAATCCTGTGATTTTTCTTCGAATGCTTTGAATTCCGATATTATCTTTTTCTCTATCGGATGCTTTTCTCGTTCTTCTATTACTTCTTCTTCTTTTTCTACTTTTACTAATTCAATAACTGCTCTACTATTCGTTATATCAGTGAATGCAGATTGCAATTGCTTTTTATGACTGTTCAGATTATCATATATAAACTGGTCTTTGATAAATAGCTTTATATTATCATCTTCAAAGTCAATATCCATTACTTCTTTGACCATAGATATATCAGAGCCAATAAGTGATTCGTAAGCTACGAATTTATTCCATTTGTCTTGTATGCTTTCTTGTTGTTGCGGTGGAGGTATTTCCTCTTTCACAACAGTCGCTTTCTCGACTACTCTTTCTTTCTTAACTTCCTTGACTTCGGTTTTGTATTCAACCGGAGTTTCTTCTACTAATCGTTCAATCTTTTTTTTTTCGGGTTCAGGATTAGCCGGTAACTCCGCACCATTTAGTTTCATTACTTCTTTTAGTAACGTTTCTATGTCCTTTGCCTTGTCCATAGACGCCATTTGTACTAAAGCAGTCTCGAATTTTATACTCGGTGAACTCGCAAATCGAAGATCATTTTCAGTTCGAGAAGCCAGCTCCATCAACCTAAGCAAATCTGCTTTAGCCATATTGTGAGCTAATTCCACGTACTTCGCTTTGAATGCTTTCGATGTTTTTATCAAATCTGTTTTGGTAGTAGTAACTACTGTCAGTGTATTTCGGAAGTGTTCCAATAGACCTGACATACACTCTTTTACATCATATCCGTGAGTTACTATCTCATTGCTTATCGTAAATATTTCTTTTATATCGTGATTGATAATAGCAGAACTAATTCGGAAATAGAACATTTCGTCAATCAGATTAAGAGCACTTGCGAGCTCTGTATATTTTATATCTCTACCACAAAATGCAATTGCCTGATCAAATATACTTTGGCTATCACGCATAGAGCCATCACCCTTACGAGCTATTATCTGCAGAGATTCTTCATCTATAACTAACCCTTCGGCATTAGCAATCATACTCAGTTGTTCTACTATTTCCTCTATCTCCATTCTTCGGAAATTGTATCTTTGGCAACGGCTAAGTATAGTAGCTGGAATTTTCTGTGGTTCTGTTGTGGCTAATATAAAGACTAAATGCGGTGGTGGCTCTTCGATTATTTTCAGCAGTGCGTTGAATGCTGAATCAGAGAGCATGTGCACCTCATCTATAATATAGACCTTATACTTACCATTCACAGGAGGGTATTTTGCATTCTCTCGCAATCTACGAACGTCGTCAACGCTATTGTTTGATGCACCATCTATCTCGATTATATCCATTGCCCTGCCTTCGCCTAGCTGTTTTGCAAGCTCGGAGTTCAAATCTGGCTCGAAATCGTCAGTATGATTGTTGAGCGCAATAGCGTGGATACGAGCAGTAGTAGTTTTACCCACACCTCTCGGCCCACTGAATAGATAAGCGTGATGGACCCTATCCGAGGAAATCGAATTTTTTAATGTTTTAGTAATATGTTCTTGACCCACTACATCTGAATACAGACGTGGTCGCCACTTCCTAGCTGTTACTAAAAACTCTTTACTTTCGGACATAATAATCTAATTGTTTGGTGCAAAATCACGAACTACAATTTAAGGAATTAATGTAAATGTATAAATATTAATAATTATTTAGTGTGGTAGGAATTTTTTAGTTTAAGGACTGAATAGGGTGCGGCTGTGCGAAACTCTTTATAACCACGTCACTCTGAACGCAGTGAAGAGTCCAGGGTGAGGTAGCCCTGATAGCTTTATTCCGAACAAGATTGCAAGACGATTTGATATACATGTCACAGCGTGGATTATAAAAAGTTCTACCTTTTCTGTATATTGCAAATAAAAATATTAAATGATAATTTATTCTGAAATGTGACTAAAGTCACTTTGTTTGGGTAGATGTCGGTATCCGTTGACTAAAGTCAACGGCAATACTTTAGATTAAAGAAGCAATTTGTTTGAATACAAAAAGAATGTATTGCCCTCGGTTTTTTTATTCGATTAAATGGGTAACAGATGACTTTTAAAATAAAAAATGTGACAAAACAGACTTTGAACTGTTTATTACAGATAGAACATTTTAATAACAATCTTTATAAGAGGGACATTATGAGAATTATTACTCTATTACTTATTGTGATTACATCACTAACGGCTACGGCACAAACCAAAATAGAACTGAGCGATTTGGAAATAACTAATTTTCAAGTTGAATCTACAACTCTAATTAAAAACAAACTCTACATAGCCACTTATCAAAATGAGGGTACTGCTACTATTGATTTGCTTGATTTGGAAACAAATACTTTAGAGAAAGACTTTCTAACCAAGTATGGTGCAAAAGTCACTTTCGGAAACACCAATATGTACAAGGATAAAAACGATAATCTTTGGATAGGCGATATAAATAGTGTATATAAGATAGAGCCAAGTGGTAAGTTCACATCACTTTATGAAGGTATAAAGCTACCAGATAGCACTTATTTTGAGATTAAAAACTTCACTGCTGATGAAGAAGGCAATATATATTTTTCAAAAGAGAATTCAAGGATTTTAGTTTCTGGGGTCGATGATAAAGGAATCCCTTACCGTTGGGAAAAAAAAGATGTAGAGTTAATGAAATATGACGGTAAATCGTTGAAAACATTACATACATTTGACAATATCTCTGTTGAATTTTCCGACATAGAATATTTTGAAGGTAAAATATATTGTTCCTTTTTCGGCGAGGATCCGCTGAGAATATTTGACTTGGAATCTAATGAAGTTGAATTTATGAATTATGACATGCCCTTCGAGTCATTGGATTGGGAGGAAATCAAGTACTATCATGTGAATAATATTTTTGAATTGAATAATAAACTTTACTTTTTCCTAGATGTCATAGCTATATACAGTAATTTTGGTGCTTTTATGGTATATGACCCAAATACTAAAGAATATGAGTATTATTCTTTGCCACGTAGTGAAGATGACTTCATAGAATCTATATCTAACTTTACTGTTTTCAATAATGCAATATTCTGTGAGCAATCGGTTTATGATGGAAAACCCCATAAATTTCACAAATTTGAGAATGGTGAATTCAGCGAAGTAGAAATAGGACACTTGAATCCAATGCTGATAACCAGCAAAGCATACGGAAAAGATCAATCCGAAAATAATTACCCCTATGAACAGATGGGCTACTATCATATAAAAGATGGAATGCAAATAACTGAAAATGGTGATTTGTATGGTGGTTCAAATAGAGGTCTAATCGTATTGAAAAACTTTCTGACTATAACAGATGTTGAGAATGATTTATCTAATAACGGAGTAACATATCCGAACCCAACAGTTGGGAATATTACTGTTAAGTTTAATAATAAATTTCCATCTGAGTTTAGCTATGAAGTTATTTCAGTAACTGGTGAAGTAGTTCTGACTGATGATTTAGGTTATCTAACATTGAATAATAATTCAATTAATCTTGATATTTCTAATGTAGCGAATGGGAGTTACTCAATAAAAGTCTTTAGTAATCAAGAAGAATTCATTTCCAATATAGTGAAAGTTAAATAATCTGTTACTCAATTTATAAGTTTAAACCGATTCATTTATTTGAGTCGGTTTTTTTTATTCGATTCTTTGCTACCTTGACTCTTAGGACACTCCGTGTCTACTCAAGTATCAGACACATTTAATACCCTCTTTTCCCTACAATTAAAAGAAAGCTTTGACTTTTCCGTATCTTGCGTATAATAATATTGAAAATAGTAGAAGAATATGCTGAAAGGAAAGAACGTACTTATATCCGGCTCTACTCGTGGTATTGGCTGGGCTATAGCAACTAAGTTAGCTGACGAGGGGGCAAGCGTAATAGTAACAGGGCGAGGAAAAACAGCTCCTTCCAAACTGTCGCCAAATATGTCATACTTCCAAGTGGATTTCTCGAAATATGAGAATATAGCCAAATTCAAAGAGCTGCTTGAAAATGAAAGTATTAGCATTGATATTCTTATCAATAATGCTGGTAATACAATCGTCAAGGACTTTAAGGAAATGACGATTGAGGATTTCGATACTGTGAATGACCTCAACTACCGTTCTGTTTTTGCTACTACTCGGCTGTTTTTAGATGATTTGATTGCGAACAAAGGTGGTATTGTTAATATACTTTCGATTGCTGTTACTGATATTTTCACTGGGAATAGTCTGTACGCAGCTAGTAAATCGGCAGTTTCGACTATGATGATAGTTCTAAGAGAAGAGCTAAGGGAAGATGGAGTAGATGTAATAAACGTTTATCCGGGTGCTACTAGCACTGACCTATGGCCAGACAATTTGCGAAAAGAACATGAACACAAAATGATGAAGCCAGAAGATATAGCAAATGCGATACTCCCAGCTATCGAAGCTATTTCGGAGCAAAGAACGACAATCGAAGAAATAGTACTTAGGCCAAAGCAAGGCAATATATAAATGGAACTTTCAGATAAAATAGCGAACCTCCCCCAAAAGCCGGGTATATACCAATACAAGGACGCCTCTGGGAAAATAATATATGTAGGTAAAGCGATCAAGCTCCGCAATAGAGTGCGTTCTTATTTCAACAAGCTAAAGCAGCACGATGCTAAAACTCGTGCCCTAGTTTCCAAAATTGATGATTTGGAGTTTATTGTCACCGATTCTGAAGCGGAAGCCCTTATCTTAGAAGATACGTTAATAAAGAAGCATAAGCCACGCTACAACGTCAATTTGAAAGATGACAAGTCATATCCCTATGTGAAGGTAACGAGCGAGCCATACCCCCGTATATTCCAAACAAGGACAGTTGTCCGTGACGGCTCCAAGTATTATGGGCCCTTCACTAAAGTTGGTGATATGCACAGAGTTTTAGACCTAATACATAAGCTATTCCGATTACGAACTTGTGCTCTGAACATAACGGCTAGTAGTATCCAAGAGAAAAAGCATAAGATATGCCTGGAATTCCATATAAAGAAATGTGATGGTCCTTGCGAGGGATTGATTTCCTTTCAGGATTATAACAAGAATGTTGACTATGCTAAAAGTATATTGAGCGGTAAAACTCGAGATTTGGAGCTATTTCTACGCGATAGAATGGAGCAACTATCAGAAGAAATGAAGTTCGAGGAAGCCGCTGAGGCAAGAGACCAACTAGGGGCTGTTAGACAATTTGTTTCCCGCCAAAAAGTAGTAACTGCTGATTTGATAGATAGAGACGTTTTCGGCATTTACAGAGAAGAGAATACTGCTTGTTCTTTGGTGTTTACTGTTCGTGAAGGTAAGCTAATAGGTCGCAAGCATTTCATAATCAAAAAAGCTGATGACCTGAGTGATGCTGAAATCCTACAACGTACATTGGATACGTGGTATTCGGAGCAAGAGTTCGTTCCCAAAGAGATTTACTTGCCCTCCGAGCCAGAGGATTTGGAAACTCTAACGGCTATATTAACAGAGAAACGTAAGGCGACAGTTCATATCAAAATTCCAAAGATTGGTGATAAAAGGCACTTGATTGACTTAGCTGAAAACAACGCACAGTATATTCTCAAGGATTACTTGCTAGCTATTACCAAACGTGAGCAAACGGTACCGCATGCAGTACAAGCACTTCAGCGAGATTTACGAATGAAGAAAATGCCTCGAATTATCGAATGTTTTGACAACTCGCACCTGCACGGTACTGAGCTAGTCAGTTCTATGGTTTGTTTCGAAGACGGGAAGCCGAAAAAATCAGATTATCGTAAATTCAAGAATCAGACTGTAAACAAAAACGATGATTTTGCAGCAATGAGAGAGGCAGTTGAACGCCGGTATAGCCGAGTGATAAAGGAGAATTATAGATTACCAGACCTAATAGTAATAGATGGTGGTAAAGGACAGTTATCTTCAGCAGTTGGAGTATTAAAAGAGCTAGGCATATTCGATAAAGTTACCGTAATAGGACTAGCTAAAAGATTGGAAGAGATATTCTTCCCTGGAAATTCGGAAGCGATTCTGCTACCGAGAACTTCGAGTTCACTTAGGTTAATCCAACAACTACGAGACGAAGCACATAGGTTTGCTATAACTTATCATCGTCAATTGAGGTCAAAGCGGACATTCAAAACGGAACTAACAGATATACCCGGTATAGGTGCCAAAACCGCACAGAAATTATTGATAGATATGGGTTCGGTAGAAGCTATTCGCAATAGCTCAATAGCACAAATCAAAGTCCATATCGGCGAAAAGCAAGCGAAAAGTATTCACAAGTACTTCGCCGATAAAGAGAATAATAGTTTAGACGATTCCGCGGCTGAAGCCAAGTCCTAGTACCATAAGAGCGATAGAGATAAGGGTTAATAGCCAAATCATAGATGATGCGCTAGATACATTACTGTTTTCTAAAGCTGAAAGTGTTTTCTTCTTGAATACAACGAATAGTCCCATAGTCAATAGTATGAGAACTAATTTCCAGATAAATAGAACCGCAGCGTGGTTAGAGAAATCGAATAACTCTTTCATACCACCAGCGTATATCATAGCTAATCGGAAACCTGTTAGGAATTGCATAGTTAGTGCTATCATTCCTAGTATATGAAATGAACCTTCATAATCTTTTATTAGAGATGCATTATTTGCTTTTTTTGCTTTTGGTAAAACGCCAAGAGCCATGATAAGCATACCGCCTATCCAAATAGATGCACCCAATATGTGCAAGATTATTAAAACACTTTTTTCCATTCCCATCGTACTTTCCTTTATATTTGTTGTTACTGCTTGCTAATCCGAAATAAATACGGTCATAGAACGTATATATTGATAGTATGAAACCAAAAATCAGACATATCGGACTATACCTTCTCATTGCTACATTATTTAGCAGTGCGTTAGCTTTGTCTTTACAAGTGGATATGACATTCACTATCCCACTTTATATCATTTCAGTAATTTTGATATTTCTCGATGACAAATATATCGATAAATTCTTGAAAGAAATGACTCCAAGACCAATTCCTATCGATAAAGATAAGAAATAGCCTTAGTCAACCAATACTTTCTTAGTTATAACTTGTTTTCCATTGTTTATCTCTAGTAAATAAACTCCCGTTACTAGATTACTTCTACTTATTGCAATAGTAGAACTATTGTTTTCATTAGATATAGAAGTGATTTTTCTACCATTTATATCGAATAAACTAATCTCATTGTTCAGAGTTGCACCTTCACCAATAGTGATTTTTATGTTGTCTTTATCTACTACAACGCTATATTGGCTAGCTAATTCAGATTCAACAGAAGAAACAAATTCTGGGTCTATTATACTAATATCATCAACTTGGAACTCAACCAAACATGTTGGCAATCCTTGAATTACAGCAAAGCGATTATTTGGACTCACTCTTATTGCAAATTGGAATTGACTAGTTGAAGAAACGATATCATTTATAACAATATAGTGTTGATTCCAGTTTTCCATTGATTCGGCTTTATCATCTAGTTTATAAGCTTCTTTCCAGCTACTGCCACCATCCGAACTTACATAAATAAGTAAATCCATATCAGCAGATGGGTCACGGGCTAGCTTCGAGTACCATGTCTTAAATTTAAGGACTGGGTAATTATAACCCTCTAAGTTATACTTAGGTGAGTATCCTTCCAATGCTGTAAATGGCACACTATTGAAATTAGTTTGTACATTAGCACTAGCACCAGTTACGATAGATATACCGTCAGAATCTTCAGAGTCTGTCGCCTGTTTTAATGGCAAACCAAACATCGAATAATCAAACTCATCCGGCTCTGCTATCTCTAGTTTAGCCCCACTATTAGAACCAACTCTTTTGAACACCCATTCACTGCTAAGCATATCCTCTCTTTTCTTTTCTAGGAAACCTAATTCGTAAGCAAAAGAATTTTGACCAGTCGGCGTACCTATCATTTCTGTTACTTTCCCTGTAGTTACATTTTTTACATTGAAATAATATGAAATCAGTGCAAATTCATTCGTATAGTTAAATTCAAATTTGAAACCATTCTTTTCTTTATTTTCTAAAGTAAATGGAATTTCAGTTTTAGTTTTATAATTGTCAAACGAATAAACAAGTGATAATTCTAAACTATCTTTGTTGAAATTTGATTCAGCAAGTATATTGCTATATAGTGTTATTGTATTGCCCGCCGAGAGTACATCCACTTTTTGATTGTGAAGCAGCCCTTTTCTCAGCATAAGATCAAACCCGATATTGTGATTGTCAAATGCTGTTGTAATAGCTTTACTATTGGGCGTACCATTAGTCAAATCTCCATCATCATCATCTGCTACTAGAACTTCTATCAGCCATTCACTAAAGCATACATCATTTTCCGCGTCATCAGGAAGTCCGTATCTAGCAAAGTGTGCTATATTTCTAACAGTTTCTAAATCTGTAAGCTCACGCAAATCCCACAGAGCACCAGATAGTATCTGGCTATCGTGATGTGACTCACCAATTATATCGTCTGGATATTTAAAATTGTTTTTACAATTACGGATTATTTGATTTGGATTAGCGGTATAAGCTCCATAACCAACTCTTGAATCATCTACCATTAGTACTGCAGTAATATCTGCTATTCCCTCATTAGCAGCACCATTTACCATACCTTCCCGTTGACCTAATTCTTGATAAAGTAATTTGTTAATACTATGACCATACTCATGGTAGAGTACAGTTGGTGTTTCAGATAATCTTGCTGATTTATCATTTATATTAACAAAACCAATCACACTTCCACCTGAATACGCATTAGGTGTTGTTCCAAATCTAGTCGATTTATCAAAAAGAAGTTCCATCTGAAAGTCCATGGCTTTCTTAGTAGTATCGAATGCCTTGTAGTAATCTCTGATTTTATTTAGGTGATGAACAACCATTCGCTCTCTTATATCACTATTCGAATCATTCCATTCTATTACATTATTCTCACCGGCCTTAATCTCAGTGTTTATTTTACCTTGTTCGAATACTTGATTTTCAAATTTCGCCCATGGACCTTCGAAGTTTACTTCAACTTCCACGTCAATATTTGGATTTAGGTCTAACTCAAATTTACCATCTAGACCAGTAGTATAGCTTTTATCTCCTACTCGTATAGTCTGGTAATCAGCAGGAACTCTTACCACTGGGCTAAGAGCACTTTCTTCTTTTATATTAGTAAAAACTTCCACAGTTGTTTTTAATTCGTGTGTCATTTTCTTACGGAAAAGCGTCTGACCATTAATAGATGAAAGATATACTGCATAGTCTTTATTATCAACTTTGTATTCAGCTCTATAGGCCGCTTCTATTCTATAACTACCATTCTCAAAAATCGGGAATGCGTAAAGTTTACCCGACTTATCATTATCCATAATCATATTTTCTTTGGGGCTTTGCTTAGTTTCCATAGCATACGCTTGGTCAAACCCAATAAGAGGAGTCAAATCTACATTCTTAGCATCGTAGTACTCAACACCATAAGAGAAAATCTGTGCGTTTTTATTTACTTTCAGCTCTATCCCAGAGAATACAACGGATAGCCCATTTATCTCTTGTTTCAAATGGACATACCATTTACCCATCACAAAGTTTGAGTTGTGATATACGACTTGCGATTTATTTACTCCCAGCATTTCTGCATTATCTTCAATGAATTTGAGAGATAGAGCTTCTATATTATCCTCAGTTACAGTCTCATAACCACTCACACTAATCGGTTTACCGAATGCACGGAATGCCTTTTTGGTAGTGCTTTTTCGGAACTCAGTCCAGTCATTTTTATTGCTAACTCTGTCTATATTTACGACTGCATTAGCTGTGCTAGTATTCAACTCATCTAGGTAAGTTCCACTACTATGTTTATCCATAGCATAAGAAAAAGTAAATGAAAAAAGTATGAGTCCGCTAATAAGAAATTTGTTTTTCATAGGTAGTTCCTCTTGAAAATGAAAATGAGTATTCCGACAATATACGAAATGAATAATTTATATTACCTATAAACAAGCCAATAGTCTGTAAAGTTACACTTAGGGTTAAGTATTCTTTTTTTCTGAATCACGGATTGGTCGGATTTATGGATGGCACAGATTTTTTGTTTTTAATTTGAATTGTAGAGACGTATCGCATACGTCTCCCAATACCCCATATGCCCTGTTATTAAGCCACTCTGAGGGAGCGTAGCGACCGAAGAGTCCAGGAGAGGTAACCCTAATTGTATTTATCTGAACAAGATTGTAGGATGATTAAGATAGACATGATGATTTGACTATCAGTGTCATAACGAGGACCGAATTTCGTTGCAAGTTTATCCTTGCCTGTCCAGTCAAAGGCAGGGAGGAGGGATTTAGGGAGGTATTAATTTTTTTAATAATATCATTCATATCTTAAATCCTTCAGACCCTATGTAACCACGTCACCACTCTGAACGGAGTTGTATTCTGTTGTGAGTCATTTATAGCTACTAATATTGACCTCCTACGGAGTTCAATAGGAATTTTCGGATATTCCATGTTCTCTGAGTGACGTGATTTGATACACTCTTCGCGGTTTTACTTTAGCAGGACCCCTACAAGTGTGTTCAAAATAAGTAACCCTAAGACAGTCACGACCTTTCAGTCCTCGCTGTGACATGGATAGTCTAATCATCCTACAAACCTGTTCAGATATATTTGCCGGGATATAATTAATAATCAGTTAAATCCACAAAATGTATTATTTCCATCAATTATATCATAAAAACATAAGAAATTAGTAATTTGCATAGATATACGTTATTTAAAGCAAAATAAAGTAAGACTTAAATCGAAAGACAAAGAATATGAATCCAGATAAAAAGAAAGAGATAATAGTAGGTCTAGTAGCACTAGCTGGCGTAGTAATGCTTATAGTGGGCGTTATGCTAGGTGAGAGTTTTTCTCTTAGTGGTCAACAAAAGACTATCCAGTTTATGTTCCCAAGCTCTGGTGGCATCAAACCGTCATCTCCTGTAGTAGTCAACGGAGTAGAGCGTGGCTCTGTCACCAAAGTTGAGAACAAAAATGACTCGGTACTAGTTACTGCTAATATAGATGGAATAGACGATATTTATATAGACGCTACTGCACGTATCTCTATACTTGAGATAACTGGTGGTAAAAAGCTAGAAGTATTCCCAGGTTTTGCTTCCGAATCTATTACTTCTAATCACATTATCAGAGGAAGTACAGCTGCTGATTTAGGTGATTTGATTGCCGATGTGGGTGAAGTGAGTGTTGACCTTAAGCGTATAGTCAGAGGACTAGACACCCTTATAGTCAATGCCAATGGAGTGCTAGGCGATTCAGTTCTGATGGGGAATTTACGTAGTACTATTATGAATGCGTCTGAAACTATGGTTAAAATCAACGATTTGGTTGCTCGCAACGAAGGTGCTATCAACTCAAGCATTGCCAATCTTTCAGAATTATCAAGCGAGCTGAACTCCGCAGTTAAAGAACAAAAGCCGAATATAGAGCGAATAATTGCTGATATGAAACAGGTATCAGAAAAAGCCGTAACACTAATTGACAAAGTTGATAATAGCTGGGAAGATGTATCTAAAATTGCTGCTGATGTTCGCAAGATAATTGAAGACATTCAGAGCAACGAATCATTACTTAATAAACTACTTTACGACAAAGATCTAGCATTACGTCTAGATAGTGTAATGTATAATTTGGGCTCATTCGTAGAGAAAATCGACCAACACGGTATCAACGTAAACGTACGATTAGGTACTCGTCCGTAATAATAAAAAACCGAAAATGAGGAAATAATGTCATCAAGTCCTACTCAAGTAACTGAAGAGATTTACCAATATTTACGTAAAAACTTCTCGTCAGAAGATGAATTTCTAAGACAATTAAAACTAGATGCGAAAGAAGCTGGAATTCCTGAGATTTGTATTTCGGAAGAGCAAGGAAAGTTCTTGCAATTTTTTCTAAAGTCAATAAATGCGAAATATGTGCTAGAAATCGGATCTCTCGCTGGATATTCAGCTATTACTATGGCTAGAGCATTACCCGAAGGTGGTAAATTAATAGCCGTAGAGATAAATGAAAAGAACGCTCGATTCATAGAGCAGATGGCTGAGAAAGCTGGTTTGGCGGACAAAATAGAAGTCGTATTCGCTGATGCTAAGGAGTTCTTAGCTAGTTGGAAGCCGGAGTTTGAACTAGATTTCGTGTTCGTAGATGCTGATAAGAAGGGATACAAAACCTACTTCGAGCTAACGACTCCACACATTCGCAAAGGTGGCGTATTTGCCGCTGACAATGCGCTTGGCTTTGGTCACATAGCAGAGCCCAACCCGAAAAGCGAACCGGGGAACGTAAAAGCAATACAAGAGATGAACCAAATACTGAAAAACAGTCCGTTATACAATAGCTGTTTAGTCACTGTTGGCGACGGTATGGCAATGGGTATAAAGCTATAAACTAGATGAAGAAAAATCTATTATTCATATTGCTCGGATTGATAATTGTATCTTGTGGAAGCCGTGAAAAGCCCAAAGGGTTTGAAATGCAACAAGACATAGACGACGATTTCGCAGTTGCGGACAGCGTGGACTATGACAATATATACATATCGGACAGTAAGCCGATAGATTCGCTCGATCCGAATAGGCTAATATATGATATTTTTAGACTAGAAATAGACGATTACCCCAATGAGATCCGCTTGTTCACTAGAGTATATGACTCACTTGGTAATTTCGCTACTCAGATGGCGAACCCATATAAGCAAGATCCAGATATAACCTACTTCACCAAAATAGATGAAGAACTAGGAAAACTATACAAAAAGCGAATGGTCAATGTACCCGAATTTACTGTACGTGAGTACGGTGCTGGAGATTCCATTCCTTATAACCTAATGCTAACTATCGACTATAGTGGCTCTATGGAACCGGTACTGGACATCATTCACATGGGTACTAATATGCTTATAGATGAGAAGTATTCTTATGACAATATAGGTATCAGTAGTTTCAACAATAAATTCGATCTAAAAGTCCCGTTGGACAATGATACAAACCGATTACGTCAACTATTCAATGCAAAAAAAGATCAAAACAAAGGGCTATTCTCTGCTATGAGAAACGCAGTAGTAGAAAACATTAAGCTACTGAGTACTACTAGCAAAGATGACCCAAGAGTATTAGTGCTATTCACAGATGGGGATGACAACTACTCCAAAATTGATATTGGCAAAGTTATAGAATATGCTAAAAAAGAAAACGTTCATATATTTACAGTTGCCTTCGGTTACTCACAAGATCAGGAATTAGTTTATCTAGCCAGATACACTGGTGGTCGATTCTACAGAGCAAAGTCGAAGCAAGAGCTATTAGGTATCATTCGTGATATATACAATAGTTTGCGCCAATATTACCTGATTAGCTACAAACCACCAAACTATTGGGGATACCACACAGTATTCTCTGAATTGACTATACCTGGTAGAGATTCTAATATGGTCGCGATAGATCACTATGACACTAGCGATTTATTCCCTTGGTCAGACTTCGGTGATTTATTCAAAAGACCAATACTGTTTGAGTACAATAAATCAGACTTACTCCCACAATCAGAGCCAATACTTAACGAGATAGTTGATGCTATGATGTCCAAGCCATCTATACGATTAGAAGTGCAAGGACACACTGATAATATAGGTGGCGAAGAGTTCAACCAAGAACTATCGGAACGCCGTGCAAAAGCCGTTATGGATGCTTTAATAAACAAAGGCATAGAAGATCGCCGATTACGTTATCGTGGTTTCGGATATAGCCAACCAGAAGTCGGCAATGACACTGAACATGGCAGAGCACAAAACAGAAGAACTATGTTCAAAGTAACGGCTAAGTAGAGAAGCTGCCCCTCGCAAGTATATATTGATTTGTTATACATTTCACAACGAGATCCGTAGAGTCGTATCGCATACGTCTCTAAGAGGTGTTTTGATTCAAATAATCCGTTAAACTGTGATTCAACTTCTTCCACGAAAATTTATCTTTATCCGTTAATAGCTGAAACCAATTAATAATACTATTCAATTTGAAAAAAGAAGTTTTCTTAGAATTTGACCACGTTTCTAAACAGTACAAGGACTTCCTAGCTGTTAACGACTTATCATTCAAAGTGTATGAAGGCGATATATTCGGCTTCCTCGGACCAAATGGAGCTGGGAAAAGCACATCTATAAGAATGACGCTTTCATTAATCAAACCTACTTCTGGTAATATTACGCTGCTCGGCAAAAGCATAGTAAATGAAAGAGAGGAAACTCTTGCTCAGGTAGGAGCACTAATCGAAAAGCCGGATTTTTACCCTTATCTAACAGCCCAGAAGAATTTAGAAATACTAGGCAAAATATCTGGAGTAGATAATCTCGCAACTAAAGTTGATGAGGTACTCGAGCTTGTGGGACTCTCGGAAAGAAGGGAGAGTAAAGTCAAAACTTTCTCACAAGGGATGAAACAAAGATTAGGTATAGCACAAACCCTCCTACACGATCCGAAGCTAATAATACTAGATGAGCCAGCTAATGGACTTGACCCACAAGGTCAGGTTGATATGCGTGAGCTTATAGTCCGAATCAACAAAGAACGAGGGATTACTGTTATTATTTCTAGCCACATACTCAACGAAGTAGAACAGATTTGCAATAGAATGGTAATCATCAACAGAGGTAAATCGATGGTCGAGGGTAATGTGTCTGAGCTACTTACGGGCAGTAGAATGAAGGTCAGTTATGTTACCAATGACAACAAGCAAACACTTGAATTGCTTGCTAATTCAGATTTCAAGCAATTCGTAACCGGAATTGAAAAAGAAAAGCTAACTCTGCTCATAGAACACGAGAACATCCCTGAATTGAACAATTTTCTTTCTAACGAAGGAGTGAAAGTATATTCTATAGAGCCAATCCGCTCACTGGAAGAATACTTCATAAGCATGACAAAATGATAAAACTAATACAAATAGAATTATATAAAATATTTAGAAAGCCAAGAACCTACATTGGGTTTGGAGCTATTGCCTTCATAGTTACAGTAGTTAATCTGGGTTTTCTTTTCGAAGGTGAACAGCTACTCGGTTTTCTATTAGATAGCTTGAAAGATAAGTTCTTACTTAGCGGGAATTTGATAAATGCTTACACTATGACATTCGTAATACTCAATAGTTTATGGATTCATTTACCAATTCTTATATCGATAACGGCAGGTGATATGATTTCTGGTGAAGCGAATAATGGGACATTTCGACTCTTGCTAACTAGACCAATTAGCAGAAGCAAGCTATTAACTGCAAAGTTTTTTTCGGCCTGGATATATACAGTGTTGCTATTGCTATTTATGATATCTCTTAGCTTGATTATGGGGTATCTGATGTTTGGTGTTGGTGACCTAATTGTTATAAAAAGCACTATTAGTATTCTGTCTTCTGATGACACTCTTTGGAGATTTGGTTATGCTACTTTGTACGGCATACTCTCTATGACAACTGTAACTTCACTATCGTTTTTGCTTTCGTCATTATCCGAAAATTCGATTGGGCCTATTGTAGGTACATTCGCAATTATAGTTGGGTTGACTATTGTCAGTACTCTAGGGTACGCTCTTATAGGCCCTGCTATTCCGTATCTATTCACAACTTATTTACCATCGTGGGATTTGTTTTTCACTATGGAGCTAGACACGGCCAAACTAACTCATGCTATATACGTCAATCTAGCATATACTATAGCGTTCATCACATTTACTTTCTATTATTTCAAAAACAAAGATATACTCAGCTAATGAAAACACTAAGAATATTAATACTACTTTCTATCTTTACTTTAACGGCAAAGGCACAAGATGCAGAGCCAATACTCAACAAACTAGTAACCAAACTAGAGAAGGTAAAGCCATATACTGTTGATTTGACAATCAATATAGACGTGGAATTTCTGAAAATAAAGGAACGAAAAGCGAAGTTAGTTTACAATGGTCCCGATGATATAGATATCAATTCTGATGACTTTATGTTAATGCCTAAAAATGGGGCCCAGATGGAGTATCTCGGCATTATAAAAAACCGTTCAGCAGCTATATATGAAGGCACTGAACAAGACAGCAAGGGCAACACTCTGACAAAAATCAAGATAATACCAGGTAAGAATAAGGATGGTGTTATACTGGCAAATATGGTGATAGATGAAAAGAAAAATAGACTAGTAAAAATGAAAGCATTTACCGAGTCTAATGGCTCTTTTATTAGTGAGTTCGAATACGGAAATAACCTATATGATATGCCAAGTAAAGTATTACTCGAATTCGATATGAAAAACTTCCAAATACCTGCTCATCTAAGTGGTGACATAGATGCCGTTGGCAAGAAAGACGCGACTAAGAAAGAAACCACAACGGGTAAAGTAGTTATCACTTACACGGGCTATAAGAAAAAATGAAGACTAGACAGCAATTTGTCCTTGTAATGTCCTCCACTGATGGTGGCTAATTAAGAAGGATTATTAGTTGAGAGATGAAACTCGTCACACTTGTAAAAGTCAGAAGTTATCTTGAATATTAAAGGGTTTGGGATAGATTGAATTAAAAACAAAAAAAGCTTCAATCCTAGTGGAGTGAAGCTTTTCTCTATGAGCCGCCTATCGGATTCGAACCAATGACCTGCTGATTACAAATCAGCTGCTCTACCAACTGAGCTAAGGCGGCTTAAATTTAGAATGCAAAATTAAGACTTTTTACATATACAAACCAAATTATTTTTCACTTTTCTGTGCTTTTTTTACAAATAATTTATTTCTTCTATTATCCTACACCAGATATGTCCTATAAGTATATGACATTCCTGGATTCTAGCCGTTACATTGCTTGGCACTACTACAAAATCATCGCACTCTGATTTCAGCTTCCCGCCCTCGTTTCCGAGTAATCCTATAGCAATCACACCTTTTTTCTTAGCCATTTCTACAGCTCGGATTACGTTTTCCGAATTGCCGCTAGTACTAATGGCTATTAGTGCATCACCTTTCTGACCGAAAGCTTCTACTCCACGAGCGAATATATTATCAAAACCTAAATCATTACCGCCGGCAGTTAGTATAGAAGTATCAACTGTGAGCGCCATAGCGGGTATTGCAGGGCGATTAACCTCACTTCTGAGGCGAACTACCAACTCAGCAGCTATATGCTGACTATCGGCAGCGCTACCGCCATTCCCGCATAGCATTATTTTATTACCAGACTTTATAACTTCCGCTAACTTAATAGCGATGTCATATATATCGTCTGAGCAATATTGCATAAGCTTTTGCTTCGCTTCTATGCTTTGGGTTATTTCTTCTGTTATGCTATTTTTTCTTTGCATCTTTCAGACCACGGTTTATAATAGCGATTAATTGATCTCTGCCTTCTCTCGTTACCGATGAGTAGGGTAATACATCAATCACATGATTGCACTGTGATACTACTTCTCTGATTTGTTCTTCTCGTTCAGCTATTGCCTTTTTTGAGAGTTTATCAGTTTTAGTCAAGACAATAACGTAATTTATGCCAGCATTCTCAAGTACTTCTATTATTGCCAAATCCCTTTCCATAGGGTCGTGGCGGCTATCTATCAACATAGCAACGAAAAGTAAATCTTCGCTGAGTGATAGGTATTCTAGGTTGAAGGTCTCCCATTTGTCACGATACTGCTTACCTTTGGTAGCGAATCCGAAACCAGGCATATCTACCAGATACCAATTCTCATCTACTAAATAGAAGTTAATCTCTTGCGTTTTACCTGGAGTACCAGAGGTACGAGCCAAATTTTTACGAAAGACAATACTATTGATTAGCGAGGACTTTCCTACGTTGGAGCGTCCTGCAAATGCAATTTCAGGTAAGCCGTCATTCTGGAATTGCTCCTTACTGACGGCTCCTATTTTAAATTCTGCTTGAAAATAGTTTTTTTTCACTATTTAGAAGTTCCCTTGTCCACTGTGATGAACATTTCAACTTTTGTATTAGGATTATCATTTTTGTCTCTAGGCATATTCACGATTTTATCGACTACGTCCAAACCGCTAGTTACCTTTCCAAATACTGTGTATTGATTGTCCAAAAATCCAGCATCACCATGACAGATGAAGAACTGAGAGCTAGCACTATTTATATCTTGGCTTCTTGCCATAGATAATATCCCTCTATCGTGATGTATATCGCTGAATTCAGCAGGAACTTTTGCTTGAGAAGGATCGCCCATACCCCAAGTGTTTTTTGGCTTATCTTTAGAATTCGGGTCGCCACCTTGAATCATAAATCCAGGTATAACTCTATGGAAAGCTGTACCGTCGTAAGCGCCTTCTTTAACCAATTTGTCAAAGTTGGCTACTGTTTTAGGAGCTAATTCTGGCCAAAGTGATACATTAATTGTTCCAATAGATTTGCCTTCCACTTTGGCTTCTATTGTATAGTTTTTTGTTTTTTCTAATCTTGCGTCTTTTGCTGTTGTAGTCATAGTAAATGCTAACATCATTAGTGATAAAAATAGTGTAAGTTTTTTCATTGTACGCTCCTTAATTTGTTAAATGAAGAAAAATAATACGATTGCTCCTAAAGCAATCCTGTAAAATATAAAAAGTTTTGTTGTGTTCTTTCTTAAAAAATTCAATAAAAATGCAATTGACATATAACCACTTATTCCAGCTACTGCAGTTGCCACAATTATAGTTACGTACATATCGCTTGTAAGATACGCTGTAGCTTGGAAAAATTCCAATAACCCACTACCCAAAATAGCAGGAATACTTAGTAAAAAGGAGAACCTAGCCGCCGCCTCTCTATTAATACCCATAAATAAACCAGACGTGATAGTAGTACCCGAACGAGATGCACCCGGTATAAGAGCAAATACCTGTCCAAATCCCATAGCCAATGTCTCTTTCCAACCAAGATTATCCATGTCTTTGCGTTCTTTGTACATAATCTCGGCTAACCAGAGAATAAGTGCAAATACTATTAGCGAAGTACCTATAACTACTGGCTCTTTTGTGAAACTAGAGCGAATTAAATCTTTGAGCGTAAGACCAACAATTACTATCGGTATTGAACCAACAGCAATATACCAACCAAGCTTAGAGTTCTGTGATTGCTCTTTGAAAGGTTTACGACTAGTTATGTTTTCTGTAAAGAACGAGGACAATATATCTTTTATATCTTTTCGGAAATAAATAAATACTGCAGCCAAAGTACCCAGCTGAACAGTAGCTATAAACGAAGTCCATTGTTCTGGAGATTGATTTTTAATCACGTCCATCAACTGACCAGCTATAGTCATGTGGGCAGTACTGCTTATAGGTATGAACTCCGAAAGTCCTTGCACCAAGCCAATTATTATCGCTTCTATTATGCTCATCTACTTATCCAATACTTCCATTATCTGTTCAAATTTCTCGCCTGATAGTAGTCCCTTATCAAACGCCAATAACGCAAGTGATTCAGACATATTTTTATAAATAACAGTATTGATAGTCTGACCTAATGCTTCTATATGATTTTTGATAGTCTCTACGTCACCTCGGACTACAGGGCCAGTTATAGCAGGAGTATCACTACCTAATTGCTTTATATTATTCTGTAAAGTAGTTTCTAGGATTTGAGGTAGAAACTCAGATGCGTCTATACCCGCATCTTCTGCTATTTCCTTTGCCAAATCAATAGAAAGAGCCATAAAGTTAGATGCAGCAACTGCAGATATATGATATAATGCTTTCTTTTTAACCAATTCGGCTGATAGCTTTATCGCTTTTCCATTTATATTTTTTATGAATGTAGAAATTGTTTCGAAGTCTTTATCTTCCGAATCTACCCCCCAAGCTATACCATTTAACATCCTTGCTTCATTGAAATAAAAGGTTTGAAATGGGTGAACTGCAGCTATTTTAGCTCCGTGTTGCACTAATTCTTTCAAGTTTTCCTTGGGTAATGTACCCGAAGTATGGAACACCATTTTACCATCTAATTGTTCAGGGTATTGCTCGCAAAGCTGATTTACTACATTAACTACATCACTGTCTTTTACGCAGATAATGATGAATTCACCTTCTAATTCAGCTTTATTCCAATCTGTCAACTTACCAGCAGGTAATCCACTTTCTAGAGCATTAGTCCTACTTTTTTGCGAATGAGCTATTAACTCATAATCAGCGACTAAGTCTAATTTTTTGGCAAGGGTTATCCCTACATTGCCCGCTCCTATCACAGTAACTGTCATCATAATTTTTCTATCTCGAATCCTTCGGCTGTATCTTTTATTACAAAGCCACGGTTGTTAATTTCTATTCTGAGCATATCTGCCAAATCAAAATTCTTGACCTTCTTGGCTTCTATTCTCTTTTTAGCTAGCATTATTACTTCTTCTGGTATATCTTCATCTGGCATTTCGAACGATAGTATGCCGAAAATCTCATTGAATTCTTGGAAGAATTCGAGCATTTCATCTCGACTATTCTTACCCATTACTACTGCAGAATTTTGATTGATAAACGTGAAAAGCTCGCCCAATGCTTTTGGTGTATGCAAATCATTTTTCAGATGTTCGAAGAATTTCTCGCTGAACAAAGTAACATCTATGTAGTCATGCCCAGAATTATTGGAGATCAAGTCATACACATATCTTTGCAAACGCTTGCGAGATTTACTCGCTGCTTCTACATCGTCGAAAGTAAAATTATACTTCGAACGATAATGAGCAGATAGCATTGCAAAGCGAATATCTATCGGGTCTAATCCTTTTTCTATTAGGTCACGTAAAGTATAAAAATTACCTAGAGATTTACTCATCTTCTGACCTTCTACTTGCAAAAATTCATTGTGGAACCAATAATTCGTTGGTTCTATTCCGTATCCTGCTTTCGATTGCGCTATCTCATCTTCGTGGTGGGGGAACTGCAAATCAATACCACCGGTGTGTATATCAAATGGCAAATCCAGTATTTCTTTTTCCATTACGGAACATTCCAGATGCCAACCCGGACGACCGATTAGAGTCTTTCCTTCGAATTCAAATTCCCAACTCGGCTCACCTTCTTTTTTAGCTTTCCATAGCACGAAATCGCTAACTTGCTCGCGTTCATATTCGTCTGAATCTACTCTCTCACCCGAACGGAAATTATCGAAATCTAGGTTTTTCAATTTACCGTACTTATCTACTTCCTTCCACTTACCTACGTTGAAGTAAACAGAGCTGTCCGACTCATAGGCAAAACCATTATCAGCGATCAGTACTATTAACTTTTTCATACCGTCTATGTAATCAGTAGCGCAAGGGAAATCGTGAAAATGATCCATCTTCAAGCCCAGCAGACGAATATCATTCTGAAATTCATTTTTGTAATAGCTTGTGAATTGCTTCAAATTTTCAATTATATCATCGCCTTTCGTCCCCATTTCTGGTTTCCAAGCCAAATCATCATTTACATTCTTTATTGTCTTATCGTCTATATCAGTTATGTTCATCACCCATATTACTTTGTAGCCATCAACTACGGTTAATGTTCTTTGGAGTAAATCAGCACACAAAAATGCACGCAAATTGCCGATATGAGCGTAATTATAGACCGTTGGGCCGCAGCTATATATTCTAGCTTCGCCTCGTTTTATTGGTTTGAATACTTCTATTTCTTTCGAGAGGGTGTTATAAAGTTTAATCGGCATTTATTTTCTTGAATTCGTAAAATTCCACAATCCCAAATATAATTATTTTTATTGTTAAAGGGGAAAAAACTATGAATTACTAGTATCAAAAAAAATCCCACCTGAATCAGATGGGATTGTGAAATTGTACTGTATTAAAAATAATTTATTGCGGTAATGTAATAAAATATAGATTATTATTTAGTCTAATCAATGTTACAGTTTGACCAACAGGTACAGTAACTGGTGGTGCAGGACGACTATTCAATTGAATATCTAATTGACCAGTACCACTATTTATAATTGTGTATTGCGATCTATTAACTAATGAAGAACTGAAATCAGCCTCTACTATGGATGAGCCATAACCAGTATATACCATAATGTTAGAAGTTAAATTAGCTAAACTATACTGATCATAAAAAGTACCATCTGCATATACTATAGGACCGCCTAACTCTACTCCAGAAGGAAGATGCTCATTCTGAGCGGCATCTTGTATTAGTTCGTCTAATCTGAATTGAGCTACTAAAGATCCATTATCAAACACTTCAATTAAAACATAGCTATTGACTCTTGAAGGTGGTATATTACCCCAATCTGGATCTCCTTCCCCTACTACAAATGAACAAGTACCAGATGCATTTGGTGTTTGTGTTGGAATCGTTCGAACTCCTCCACTGTCAATTGGGATAGGTGTGCCATTAGTATAATCACTAAAACGAACAGTTAGATTATCGCCATCATTGTTGAGTACTACAGTTACCGGTGCAAGTGAATACGCCAGTGAAGTAGCAGCAACTAGAAGCGAAATAAAAATCAAAATTCTTTTCATAAGATATCTCCTATTAAGTTGTTTTATAAACATATATCCAAAAGTATATCAAAATTTTATTTAATGCAATTAATATTTATTAATTAAATGCTTAATAACACGTAACAAAGGAGATAACTTCATATAAGTATCTTTGAATCTAGCATAACTAGCTTACACCACGTCAGATAGTCTATTAAATATATTTAATATATGGGAAAAATAGTTTAACATATTTTTATATTATTTTTGATTAACACTTTTTATCAAAAAAAAATCCCACCTGCAAAACAGATAGGATTTTGAATACTTAAATCTCTAAAATAATGTACTATCCACCAAATCCAGGTTGAGAAACTATATAGAGTTTACCACCTAACTTGATAATTGTGACAGCTTGATATCGACTAATCCAAGCATATCCATTATCTAAATCAAACGATAAAGAAGGATTATTTTGTCCAGTACCATTATTGATAATAGTATAAGTAGCACCGTTAACTAAATCTGCACTGAAACTTTCGTCTTCAATAACTACATCTTCATCACCAACGAAAATCATAATATTAGATGTAATATCACCTATTTCTACAGAATCAGTAAACTCATTTGAAGCTTGAACGAATACGCCCGTTACTTCTAATTGTCCTTCGAATGTAGTTCCACCTTCAAACGTTGCTTCTCCTTCGAATGTTGCATCACCTTCGAATGTTGATCCTCCTTCTACCTTTAACTCATCTCCAACAGTAACATCTGATGGTAATCTTTCATTACGAGCTGTAATTTCTTGTAGTTCATCCAATCTGAATTGAGCTACTAGAGTAGTACCATCATAGACATCCAAAATTACATTACTGTTGACTTTGGTTGATGATATACTTCCCCAATCAGGGTCACCTTCACCTACTACAAATGATGAATAGCCAGACCCATTAGGAGTAATAGTGGGCACTGTAATTGCACCAATATTACCCACGGGAACTGCTGAACCAGTTGAGTAATCATTTAGCTGGGCTGTTATGTTATCGCCATCATTATTGAGTACAACAGTAACTGGAGCTAGAGAATAGCCCAGAGTAGTTGCAGTAATAAGTAGCGTTATATAAATAAATAAATTTTTCATTATGACACACTTTATTTGTTGTAATTATATATCTTCGCAAAAATAACTTTATTTCCCCGTACTTAAAATTAATTAAAATTATTTTTTATTTAATTGTACATCAATAAGTATTCTATAACTTACTAACACCTTTTCAAACGCTTGCTACCACATTATTAATACACTAAAATTAATAATAAATGATGTTCATCAATAAAAATAAAAAAATCCGAATACTATCTCTAATATTCGGATTCATTTTTTTTAATTTTTCTTATGTCTAGAAACTAATCTCAGTCCCTATGAATAATCCATCATTCAGCTCTTGACGGATGAATTGGTAATCACGAACGTAGTTTCTTGTATAGCCGATAACTATTGGGAAATTTGTCACGCCACCTAATGTAGTCGATATACCCACTTCCATCTTGTACGATGGATTGCTACCTAAGAACAACTGCCCATTTATGAAAGAGTCGAAGTAGCCGTTAGCCAGCAAGCTAGTGAATGTCGGAGTGTATTCTATACCACCACCTACGAATACAGGGCTTCTCAAATCTGGGTTAGAGTTTTGGTCATACCAAGATAGTCCAGCTGAGATTATTCCTCTCACGTCTGTAGCGAAGTAATTAGTCAAGAAACTAATGTCAAACTGACCAGAGTTTAGGTTGTTCGATGTAGCTTTAGTTCTGATTATAGTCAAGTAATCTCTAGTATAAGTCAGTCCATTGCTAGTAAGGGCATTTCCTTCTAGGAATATGCTATTATTAGTTTGAATACCTGTCTTTCTCGAAGTTATTATATTTGCTTCCCAAGCTGAGACTAAGTCTCTTTTATCAATAGTATTTGGTGTTTTATTCTCATTAATGTTTTCAATAATACTTGAATTGTCACTTACATTATTAGTTCGTTCAATAGCAACTGTATTATTGTTTAAAGACAAATCGTTATTAGCATTTGCACTACTAGAACTAGTATTCACGGAATTGTTATAACCTGTAGTCCTATTTGCGATACTATTACTAGGTGAAATTATTGGAGAATTATTTGTGCTATTAGATAAATCCTCTACTACTTCTAGAGCTATTGGCTCATCTTCGATGATTATATTATTGTCTTTTGCTTTTTCGTAAGAACTAACTATTGGTACATTTGAATTGCTAGCTACATTACTACTATCTACATCATTCAGTGAATAGAACATAGTAAAAGTAAGTAAAGAAGCAGTAAACGCAGCTCCAATAGATATTAGATTAGCAATTTCAGATGACATGCTAGTCAACGAAGGAGCACTAACAGCTAACGGAATACCTAAAGCAAGGAACACATTGTCCTTTGCTTTTTTGGGAGGTACGAACTCTTCATCGTCTTCGCGTATAGCATTGCTTATTTCACTTAGTCGATCCATCTCTGCCTGCATCTCAGGGCTCGATTCTATCATCTTAGTGACTTCAGCAGCTTGCTCGCTCGACAATTCCCCATCAAGTAGTTGGGTTATTAGTTCGAAGTCGTTATTTGTTAAGTTATTCATCTTTTTCGTGTTTATTCAAATCAACCAAATATGGTTCTAATATGTCCTTAATCTTTTGTTTAGCTCGGTATATTCGAACTTTAACATTATTAAGAGAAGTTTCAGTAATGTCAGCTATATCCTGGTAAGATAGTCCTTCGTACTCTCGGAGTATGAATACCTCTTTGTACTCTTCAGGTAGTGTTTCCATTGCCATTTTTATAAGGTCTAACAGCTCATTATCGTCATTATTATTATCTCTGACGAACATATAGTCTTCGTAGCTGACTAGTGGCTTTTTCTTTTTCTGAGAATTCACGCACAAATTACGTGCGATCGTCAATATAAAAGCCGGCACGTTAGTCATCTCCCTGTCGCTGTTAGAGCTCTTATACAAACGTATGAAAGCTTCTTGCAATACATCCTGTGCTTCTTCTTTATTACCAAGGAACCGACGGCAATAGGCGAAAACTCGAGGAGAATGTCTATCATACAACTCGGAAAAGGCACTATCTGCCAACTTACCCTGAGATTGTACTAACTCAAACAGCTCCGGGTCACTATATTTGTCAAGTTTTGAACCCATTACTTATACAATAACAATAATTATTAAAAAATGTTACAACCAAACTACTATTCAGGGATGTTTTCCCATATATCTGTTAGTATTTCACCAAAAGAATAGAATCCTTGCTTGTTGTGTACCCAATTAGCAGCTAAAAGCGAGCCAATTGCAAAACCAGTCCTATTCTTAGCGTTGTGGGTTAGCTCAATACTATCCGCAAGTGAGTCTATGTACATAGTATGAATCCCAGTTATCTCACCACCACGAGTAGAAGATACGTGCAGTTTACTATTATCCACTTCGCCGTTTATAGCATTGAACTCAGTTCCGGTTTTCCTAGCTACGTTACTAGTTATAATCTTAGCCATTATCTCAGCAGTTCCACTTGGGCTGTCTTTCTTACGTTTGTGGTGCAACTCGTGTACCATCACGTCATAAGAATCGAGGAAATTCACTAGCTTAGATGCATATTTTACTATTTTGAAGTACATCTGTACCCCAACCGAGAAATTAGAGCCCCATACTAAAGCCGTGCCGTTCTTAGTTACTAGGTCATTCATCTCATTTATTCTATCATACCATCCAGTAGTACCTACTACTACGGCTTTTCCTTTAGCCGAAAGTATTTTTATATTCTCAATAACTGAATCTGGATAAGTGAAATCTATTGCTACATCAAAATCATAATCTTTATCGGGATTAATAGGGTTTTCGTAATCAAATATATCTGTTATAATATACCCCTTGTCCTTTGCCAATTTCTCAATTACCCTGCCCATTGAACCATAGCCGACTATGGCTAACCTTGGTAACTTACTAGTCATGTTTGCCTTTGTTTTTTGTTCTATTATAAAAAAATAAAGATAAGCAAAATTTCGAACTTTTGCTTATCTTTTTAGACTGAAATAATATATATAAATTTTAATTGTACTTTCTATACTGTTTGTAGAAATCGCCAATCAGTGTGAACGCCTTATCTATAGTATCTTCTGTAGGGCAGATAACTATACGGAAGTGCGAACTCGCGGGCTTTTGTCCGAATCCACTACCTGGGACTACGACTACGCCTGTGGCTTTTAGTAATTCTTCGCAAAAGTGCCAATCATTCTCTACTTCAATAGACGGAAATGCGTAGAATGCACCTTGAGGGGCTACTAAATCAATTCCATCTATCTTGCTAACTTTATCCATCATCAAATTTCTACGTGATTCTAGCTTACGGATTGATTCCTCTACGTGCGATTGGTCGCCCTCAAGCGCTGGCTTGATACAGTATTGAAGTGGGTGGTTAGCAGATACTCGGCTACGAAGCATTTTATTAACAGCTTCTACGTATTCGTTCACTAAGCTACTATTACCCGAGATAATTCCCCATCCCAAACGGAAGCCTGGTGCCATATAGTTTTTAGACATTCCTGAAAAAGTAACACATGGTAAAGTTGGATCGATAGACGCTATCGAAACCATCTCTGCATCGTCGAATATTAACTTGTCATATATCTCATCAGAGAAGATTATTAGACCGTGTTCTCTAGCTATATCAACTATTTGCTCTAGCAACTCGCGAGGGTAAACTGCTCCAGTCGGATTATTAGGATTGATAAGTACAATCGCTCTTGTCTTGTCATTTATTTTAGATTTTATGTCTTCTACGTCGGGTAACCAACCATTACTCTCATCTAGATAATATGGATTTGGTTCCAACTCTAGTTTAGCTTCTATTGCATTGTAAAGCGGATAACCCGGAGTAGGCATTAGGAAGTTTTCGCCTTTGTTAAGCAATGCCGAAAGACAAATCTCTATCGCTTCCGCAGCTCCAGTAGTTATGCATATATCTTGTATGTTTGTTATACCTTTTCTCTCTTCGGCATCTTTGCGAACTGCCTCAATAGCTTCAGGAATACCCGAAGAAGGTGCGTAACCATTCTTACGGCTATTAAGTGCCTCTACAACGCTCTCTATTAGATGACGTGGAGTATCAAAATCATAAACGTTAGGATCGCCTATATTCAGGTAGTGCATCTCCATACCTGTTTTGGCTACACCTTGAGCCAGTAAAATAATATCACGAATAGCATAATGTATATTATGCGTTCTGAAAGCAGGAATAATCGGGTTTATCATTATTATTTTCCTTAAGGTAATATTGTTATTATTAGTCATAACGAAAGACTACAAATATAAGAAATTGTTTTTAGAAGAAGTCCAATAATTACTTTTTGTATTTATAAGATGGTTGAATTGATTTATTTCCTGTTTCTCGGATTAATTATGAATGTGTCAAAGCGAGGGCTAGAAGAGCGTGACTACCTTAGATTTACTTATTTTTACACAGAGGTCACTAAGTTCTCGTCACTCAAAACGAAGTGAAGAGTCCAGAAGTAATGCAGAGCAGTTCAATATTAGTAGCCATAATTAACCACCCCGTCCACGCCTAGGGCGTGGCCACCCCTCGAGAGGGGAATTTTCAGGATTATTTGTTCTACCACGCCACTCTACTTTATCTCGAAGTCTTCGATTACATTCATCTCTATGTCTTTGACTGTGAATTTTATTCTTTCGGAGTTTACGTTCACTAAAGCGTGGTGGTATTTTTTAGCTTGTTCTACTGTGTAGCTTGCTTTTATAGGAGTCGCGAGTCCAGAGCCACCACCACCAATTACCATGTGGTGTATGCCATTTACTAAGTTGTGTTGGTAATAGTGCGAATGCCCTGTTAGTATCAGCTGCACTCCTTGCTTCTCGAATATTTTTTCGGTCATTAGCTTCATAGCTTTGTTCTCGCCGTGTGCACCAGAGCTGTATGCAGGTATGTGGAATACTACGATTTTCCACTTCTTGTCTGTGTGCTTTAGTTGTTCTTCTGCGAATTTCCATTGCTGGCTATTAGAGCCAACCCCTACTTCCGTGTTCAATATCAAAAAAAGTGCATCGCCTCTCTCAAATGAGTAGTATGGCCTCGCTTCTTGGCTAATAGAAGTGGACTGTGTGAATGCTTGAGTATTCTCGTTCCATTTCTCGTGGTTGCCTGTTGAGTTATAGAATGGATATTGAGTGAACACAGTTTGTGCTTCAGCAACGAAAAATTCATCTATCCAGTAGTTATACTCTTTTTTATAAGCCAAATCGCCGTTGAAAATCATAAAATCTGGGTTTTCGGTTCCCATATTCTTGATGACTTTTCTCCAAAACTTTGTACCTGAGCGGTTATCACCCATATTTGCAAAAGTGAATTCACCCTCTTCATTCGGGACTCTGAATTTGAATTTCTCGTTGCTGTCAATCCAATATTCGTATTCAGTACCATATTCTAGGTTATCTAGTAATATTCTATGGACATAAGTGTTGCCACCGAAGTTCGTTTTCCGGTAGAATTTTGTACTCGAAGTCATATCTTGATAGGTTTCGTCACCTTTTATTCTGTAATTAACAGTGATATCCTTAGTATTGTCAGACTCAACTAAAACATATACTTGATTAGCATCTAAACCCTGTAACCAGGGCTTATTTATCTCCTTACTAACAAGGTTGTAAGTTGGCAAGGTTGCTACCAGTAGTACTAAAACACTATATATTAGGTACTTACGCAGTAAACTATTTTTTGTTTTTTTCATTGTTATTACTTAAATTGATTCTAATAATTGGGTAGAAATACATATTGTTTTTTGAACAATATTAACTCCCAATAATATAAGACTTATCACAAAATTCCTAATAATTCTATACAATAAGGAGAAAAATGAGAATTTTCAACACAATAGTACTAACAGTATTTTTATTATCATTTATTTCTTGCTCTTCGGAAGAAGAAGTGGAAGAATTCAATAACCAAGATGAAAATATGGAAAAAATAACAAATAGAATCAAGGCATATAGCCCAACCAAAATTTCGGCTGATGTTTCTAATCTTACATCTAATCAGAAAAGAGTAATAGAGTTATTAGTAAAAGCAGGGCAAGTATCTGATGATATATTTTGGATACAGAACACTCCAGATGCGATTAGTATCAGAGATTCTCTTAGAAATAGCAAGTCGAAATCAGCTAAAATATACTTAGATTATGTGAAAATAAACTATGGTCCGTATGATGAGATATACGGTAGCGAAAGATTCGTAGGTGAAGGACCAAGCATCAGACCCGCTGGTGGTAATTTCTACCCAACTGATATGACTAAAATTGATTTCGAGAAATATGTGGCGGAAAACCCAGCTCTTAAAGATGATTTTACTAGTCTTTATACAGTAATTCAAAAAGATGGTAATGGCTACAAAGCAATACCATTCCACGAAGCTTATGCAGATAAAGTAGAACAGTTAGCTAAATATCTGGAAGAAGCAGCGAACTATGCTGATAACCCTTCATTAAAAAACTATCTAATTCTAAGAGCAAAAGCAGTAAGAACTGACGAATATTACGAAAGTGATATGGCATGGATGGATTTGAGTGGTAATGATATAGACGTAGTAATAGGGCCAATAGAGTCTTATGCTGATAATCTATTAGGATACAAGACTGCTTACGAGTCAATTGTAATGGTAAGAGATGAGAAAGCATCAGAAGAATTGGCGATGTTTGAGAATAACATTGATAAGTTTGAAGCAAGACTACCTTATGACAGAAAATATATAAGAGAGACTGCTGGTAAAGGAACTAAGCTACAAGTAGTGAACGTTGCGTATTTCGGTGGACACGGTCAACAAGGAACTAAGACAATAGCTGCTTCATTGCCAAATGACCCTAGAGTACACAAAGCTAAAGGGGCTAAAAAGTCGATGTTCAAAAATATGATGGAAGCCAAGTTCGAACAGATAGTCCGACCAATCGGCAATATAATACTTGAACCAAAATTGAGAAAGTACATAGACAAAGAAGCATTCACTAGTTTTGTTACTCTTCACGAAGTTTCACACACACTAGGTCGCGGATATGTATATGGTAAAAATGATGTGACTGTAGCTTCTATGCTAAAAGAAAAATATTCATTCTTAGAGGAATGCAAGGCGGACATTGTTGGTCTATGGAATATCTCTATAATGAGAGATTTGGGGCTAATAGATGATGATTATGTGCTAAGAGCGAAAGCTACGTATGTAGCTGGACTATACAGATCTATCCGATTTGGTGATGAAAAAGCTCATGGTAAAGGCAATTTGATTCAGTTGAATTACTTGATGGACAAAGGAGCAATAGTTACCAACGAAGATGGGACATTAGGAATAAATGATGAACTATTTTTCAAAGTAGTGGGTGAATTGGCTGGTAAAGTGCTAACTATACAAGCTGAAGGCAATTACGATGCAGCAGTTAATTTAGAAAAAGACTACGGCAATGTAACGGAAAGAATAGAATCTAACATAGAAAAACTAAAATCTATACCTAGAGATTTGGATACAACTTACGATTTCAAATAAAAGATAGACGTGAATCGTTTCGGGAAATAATAATCCCCTAAATATGAAAAGATAATATGGAGACAATAATGAACGTAATTGATAATAAAATCAAGATAACTAGAGCTGAAAGCAGTAAAATTGAAAATGTAAATTGGGATGCGTTAGGATTTGGAAAAGTCTTTACGGATCATATTTTTGTTGCTGACTACAAAAATGGTCAGTGGGAAGACGGACAGATAATCCCATATAGTACAATGGCATTCGAGCCGACTATGTGTACTTTGCACTATGGTCAAACTATATTCGAAGGACTAAAGGCCTACATTGATGTCAATGGTGGTATAAATATTTTCAGACCAGATAGAAATGCAGCTAGATTGAACAACTCAGCAACTAGATTAGTAATGCCTGAGTTCCCGGAGGAAAGATTTCTAGAGGCAGTAAGTGAACTTGTAGCCGTAGAGAAAGATTGGATTCCCAAAGGACGTGGGCAAGCTTTATATATTCGTCCTGTTATGTTTGGGTCAAGTAATTTCTTAGGTGTTCATAGCTCAGAGAATTACAAATTGGCGATTATCTGTTCTCCTGTAGCATCTTATTATGCTGCTGGGCTGAAGCCCGTAAGCATCTTAGTTTCTCATGAGTATGTGAGAGCTGTTCGAGGTGGTTTGGGTATGGCCAAAACGGCGGCTAATTACGCAGCATCTCTATTAGCTGGTAAAGAAGCAAAAGCAAAAGGATTCGACCAAGTACTATGGCTTGATGGTGTTCACCAAGAATACGTAGATGAAGTTGGTGCTATGAATATTATGTTTGTCATTGGCGATGAGTTAGTAACTCCTACACTAGAGCAAGGATCTATACTACCAGGTGTGACTAGAGAAACTGTTTTAGCTTTGGCTAAAGAAAAAGGGATAAAAACTTCTGAGAGAAGAATCAGAATATCAGAAGTATATGATGCACACGAGCGTGGCGAATTGAAAGAAATATTCGGTACAGGTACTGCTGCAGTTATATCACCAGTCGGTAAACTGAACTACAAAGGAAAAGAAATAGTAATTAATAACAATGAAATCGGTCCAGTGGCTCATGATATGTACGAAACAATCGTAGGTATTCAGAGGGGTGAGACAGAAGATACTCACGGTTGGATTCATAAAGTAACTTCTATTTAATAGAAATTGCATAAATTTGTAAAAGGCAGCTTGGCAATAAGTTGCCTTTTTTTTATTATAATCGTATTAAACTAATATACTTAATGTCCGTCTAATGGACATTGAACAAAAAATAAACCAAGATAAGAATGGCAAAGCAAGAAGAAGTATTAAAATCGATAGTAGATGCAGAAATGAAAAGCGTAGAGATACCAGAGAGTTTGACGGTATTACCATTGCGCGAGATGATATTATTTCCGAATATGATTTTCCCCGTACTGATAGGTAGAACTTCATCACTGAAGGCAATAGCTAAGGCGATAGATAATGACAAATTCATTTTTCTGTCTAGTCAGAAAGATTCGAATATAGAAGAACCAACTATAGGTGATATCAATGAGTACGGCACTATTGGTAAAATAATCCAAGTTCTAAGATTACCCAATAATTTGCTGAAAGTGCTGATAGAAGGTATGTTCCACGCTAAAATCAAAAAGCCAATCGAGAACGGTGAATGTATGGAAGCTCTGATTGAGCAAATACCTGTCAAGTATAACGAAAGAGATAAAGATACACGTGAGTTGATTCATCAAACGGGAGAAATATTCAAAGAATATGTTTTCTCAAAGGACAATCTGCCACCAGATTTGGTAAGTGCTTTCGATAATATTGATGATCCTGTCCGCAAAATGTATTATGCCGCTGCGAATATGCAAGCAGATATAAGGGAAAAGCAACGCATACTCAATCATAGATTTCTGAAGTCTCAATATACGGAACTGCTGAAACTGTTGACTGCGAAGATAGAGCTATCGAGAATTCAGAATCAGGTTGGCGAAAGAGTAAGCGATTCTATTCAGAAGACTCAACGTGCTTTCTATATTAGAGAACAAATAAAGGCGCTTCAAAAAGAGTTAGGTGAAGACGAGGAAGCAGAACCAGAAATAGAGCAACTACGCAAGATGTTGGACGAAGCTGATTTGCCAAAGCACGCTCGCGAGAAAGCAGATGAGGAGCTGAATAGATTAAGAAAGACACCTCAGATGTCACCAGAATTTTCTGTTAATAGAAATTTCTTAGAGTTAATGGCACAGTTACCTTGGAACAAAGCATCAAAAGATAACTTAGATATTAATCATGTTCAGAAAGTGCTAGACGAAGACCACTATGATTTAGAAAAACCAAAGGAAAGGATAACGGAGTTCATCTCTGTGCTGAATCTGGCTGGAGCTTTGAAACGTCAGATAATCTGTTTCGTTGGCCCTCCCGGTGTTGGTAAAACATCGTTAGCAAAATCTATAGCAAGAGCTTTGGATAGAGAGTTTGTACGATTCTCATTAGGTGGTGTGCGCGATGAAGCAGAGATACGCGGTCACAGAAGAACTTACATTGGCTCAATGCCAGGTAAGATAATTCAATCTATGAAAAAAGCTGGTACTAGAAATCCAGTTATTTTACTAGATGAGATAGACAAACTAGCTTCAGATTTCAGAGGCGATCCTGCCTCGGCATTACTCGAGGTATTAGACCCAGAACAAAACATCAACTTCAATGACCACTACTTAGAAGTGGATTATGATTTATCGAACGTGCTATTCATCACGACAGCTAATGTGTTACACAATATACCACAACCATTGCTCGACAGAATGGAAGTTATACAACTTACTTCATATCTGGATCACGATAAATTAGAAATTGCTAAGAAACATATTATTCCGAAGTTAATAAAGGAATATGGTTTTGACAATATAAAAATCAAGTTCGAAGATAAAGCTATAACACGTATGATAACGGAATACACTCGTGAAGCTGGTGTTCGTAATTTGGAACGAACAATAGCAAACGTATTCAGAAAATTAGCAAAAGAGATAGTAGTTGAGTACGGTGATAAAGTAAAAGATAAAACCATAGCTCTAAAAGACAATCCTGAATTCAAGAAAAAGTACAAGAACAAAGGGATTGTAATTACTCCAGCTAAAGTAGAAGATTACTTAAAAGCACCGAAGCATAAGTTGAAAAAAGAAGATCTGAAAGATAAAGTAGGTGTAGCAACTGGACTAGCTTGGACTAGCACAGGTGGAGATTTACTACCTATAGAAGTGAATATAATGCCAAGCAAAAGCGAGAAGCTAACTCTAACTGGTAAGCTAGGCGATGTGATGAAAGAATCGGGTATGGCTGCACTCTCTTATGTGAGAGCAAATTACAAACTGCTAGGTGTACCAGAAGAGTTCACTAAAGGAATGGAAATACATATCCACGTACCAGAAGGAGCAATACCTAAAGATGGCCCTTCCGCCGGTATAACTATGTGTACGGCACTAGTCTCAGCCGCTACTAACAAAGCTGTGAAAGGTAATGTCGCTATGACTGGTGAGATAACTCTTCGTGGTAATATATTGCCAATTGGTGGACTTAGCGAAAAGCTATTAGCTGCTAAGAAGCGAGGAATTAAGAAAGTACTAGTTCCTTTCGATAATAAGAGAGACGTGGAAGAGATAGATGAGTTCATCAAAAAAGGGTTAGAGATAATCTTCGTTGAGCATATAACAGAAGCACTTCCTCATAGTATTGCAAAATGGACAAAAAAGTAAATTAGAATAAAAATAAGATAGAACTATGGATTTAAAAAATAGAATAGAGAACCTCGATAATCCGAACGAAATCGAGATAAAAGAGCTACAAGCTGAGATAATAGCTAGACTAAATAACGGTACTATCAGAGCTGCTGAGCCAGATGGCAAAGGTGGATGGATAGCAAATCAATGGGTCAAAAAAGGTATTCTATTACTATTCAAATATAGTAAAATGGAAGATATGTCAATCAACGAAGAATTCGTTTTCTTTGACAAAAATACAATTCCACTAAAGCCGTTGAAGTTAGAAGATGGTGTAAGATTAGTACCGGGTGGAAGCTCTATAAGGAGTGGTTGCTATGTAGCGAAAGGTGTAATCTGTATGCCTCCTATGTACATCAACATTGGTGCTTACGTAGATGAAGGAACAATGATAGATTCGCACGCATTAGTGGGTACTTGCGCTCAGATAGGTAAGAATGTCCACTTGAGTGCAGCTTCGCAAATAGGCGGTGTATTAGAGCCAGCTGGGGCAAGACCAGTAGTGATAGAAGATAATGTGATGATAGGCGGTAACTGCGGTGTTTACGAAGGTGTTCTTGTTAGAGAAAGAGCCGTACTAGGCACAGGTGTGATACTAAACGCAAGCACGAAAGTATATGATTTGGTTAACGAAACTGTACTATCATCTTCGGCAGAAAGTCCATTGGAAATACCAGCAGGTGCAGTAGTTGTACCAGGTAGTAGAGCTATTAGTTCTGCTTTTGCTAAGGAAAATGGATTATCAATATCTACACCTTTAATCATCAAATATCGTGACGAAAAAACAGACGCTAAAACAGCACTTGAAGAGGCGTTGAGATAATGGCTAAATCAGAAAATAATATGAACAAGAACCTAACTATGTCAGTTATGTTCATGTCTGGAGCTAACTTTGTTACTTTCTTCATTCTACTTTGGGTGTACAAAGTAACGCAAGAAATGTGGTTTCTAATAGCTGGTATAGCTATGCTTATAGCAGGAGTTGCATTCATGTTAATAGTTTCGAAATTCAAAGTAAAGCTTCGAAAATTAGAAGAATTAAAGCAAAAAAGACAAAGTGAGACAAATGAGCCAAATTAAGTTAAGGGATGATCTGGACATAGACTTAATCAAAGAATTTGATAATAAGTTCATATATATCAGCGATCCATTGTTAATAGCAGAGCCAATCGCACTTCCTTTCTCATACTATCCGCTTATACAAACATTGATGGAAGGCAATAAAACGGCAGAGGAAATAGCAAAAGATGGTGCTGCCAGATTGCTCAACTTATCAGACGACAGACTATATACTTTGCTAGACAACCTAGTCGCTCTGAATATGATTGATACACCAAGTACTAGAATAGCTATCGAGAATATGCAAAGCTATACAAATGGTAATGTTCGTAATTCGTATTGTCATTCATTTTCCTATCCGGAAAACCCAACTGAACTAAAAGCATTTTTGAATAAGATACTTGATATAGGAAAATCACTAACAGATAAGCCAATCAAAGCAATACTAGCTCCTCATATTGATTTGCGGTTAGAAGAGTCATGGGAAACTTATGCGAACTCATTTCTCGCACTGAATAACGTAAAAGAAATAGATACTGTAATCCTTCTCGGAACTGGTCACTATAGAAGCACAGCCGACTTTATGTTCTCAAAAAAGGACTTCCAAACACCATTCGGAACGGCAGAAGTAGACCACGAATTATTAGCAGAAATCGAAAAAAACACAGAAATACTTTATGATGATATAGCTCACTACAAAGAACATTCGATTGAGTTTCATCTTATATTTCTACAGCATTTGATGAAAGATAAAAACTACAAAATAGTTCCAATCCTTACGGGTTCACCTGCGAATTACATAAATAATAAAACTACGCCCGACACTAACGAAAAGTATATAGCAACTATAGATGCAATCAAAAATGCAATTGCATCTACAGGTAAAAAAGTCCTAATTCTATCAAGTGGAGATTTGTCGCACGTTGGTAGAAAGTTCGGAGATGAATTCCCTGCTGCTATGGAACAAATCCGTGTAAAACACGAAGATGAATCACTAATCGAAACACTTAAGAATTCCGACAAAAATGCCTTCTTCACTGAAATCAATGATGCAGAAGATAAGAACAAGGTATGCGGAACAGCTCCATTCTATGCAGCTCTCAGCTTAGTTGATGATGCCGAGATAATCCACGCTGGATATAATCAATGGCACGAAGAAGAAACAGAATCTATGGTTAGTTTCGCTGGTTTTGTTGTGGGATAGAATAAGCGTCAAACCATTTTGGTTGTATGATTAAGTTTAGTGGTGTCTCGACAGTCGCATTTGCGGCAACGTAAGTTCCTGCCATAGTTGCATTATTTTTCAAGGCATTATTCATCCGTGTAGAACCTGACCATTGCCCACCAGTTAGAATTGAAGTTTGAGGAAATGAATCAAGTACAAAAGGTCTAGGAGTACTAGAATAACCCCAGATGAATTGCCATGGATTGGGCTCTTTATCTTGGGCACTGATTATTCCAAAACTTATTATTATTAGAATTATTAGCTTTTTCATAATTAGCCCTCCTTAATAATTTTATATGTCTTAGCCAGATTATTGCAGTTGAGGGTTAGGAAGTAAACACCAGTAGGATATGGTGTAAAATCAAATTGTAAATTATTAATATGATTTTCAGTTGTTGCTTGTTTTAGTAGGATACCGTTTGTATCATTTATACTATAGCTAATGATCGGCTCAGTACAATTCAAATTAATATTTACTAAACTATTAGTTGGATTGGGGGAAATTATTATTTCATCTTCTATCGTATTGTTAACACTCGATTGTGAATCGTAAAGAAATTTTGATAATTCATTTCCACCTGTTCCGATAAAGTAGTTTAATTGCTTATTGTATATAACGTTTTCAGGATAAACGTTCTTTGGAGGAAACCCGTACCAATCTAAATTGTCTGTTACTAAGTTTAGTACTGCAATTCGGAATGTT
>Ga0172380_10000095_pt1 | contig 188069 bp, 314 predicted proteins | sample Leawe162metaG_FD_119747 | JGI IMG/M metagenome (GOLD analysis project Ga0172380, IMG submission 119747) | Leachate microbial communities from a municipal landfill in Southern Ontario, Canada - Leachate well 162 metaG | ecosystem: Engineered > Solid waste > Landfill > Unclassified | place... | reverse complement strand
TGGAGAATCTTCCGTCGTCCGGGCAGAGCCCGTGCTCCTGGATAATTTCCTCGTGGGAGTCTGTTTTGTGGAGAAGTGAGCTTTGTGTCCGATGGAGAGGACAAAGGATGCGGGTTTGCACATATTGGTGTTTCCTTTTAGTTATTGTAATTGATGGTTAAAAATTATAATTAGCGCTGAACCTCGTAGAGGAATAGAGTGCCGCCGATCAACTTGCGATTGTTGGAAGTGCTCTGAACAAACACACGATACTGAGAGAGCATGGTTGGGCTCATCTTGACAGACACACCCTCAGGAAGTCCGACGATCTCTCGAGCACGCGCACCTTCAAACAAATCACCAGACGAACGCTCCTGCAGGATGATCTTCTTGTATCCCTGAATCTCTTCGCGCTTGGTGAACTCGTAGTAGCCAGAACCTTCCTTGAAAGCCAAACCCTGACTGCGAACAAAGTCGCTGATCTTCACATCTGCAGGAACTTCAAGAACCTGGAACCGTCCGTCTTCCACAGCTCCGAGATCTTTGACAGACTTGCAGAAGCGACCCTTGGAGTCCCTGTGCAGGATCTTATTAAAGACACTGTCCAAGTCGCGATTCATCTTACCGGCTTTGACAATTTCGTCCTCGTACTGCTCAACACGCTTAGTGCTCTCTTGAGCATAGCAGGAAGCCGTGATCATCGGAACACAGTTCATCAGCTGCTGCAGAGGGATGTAGAGGCCGTTGGTGATGCTTGCGAGGCTCTGATAGAAGTTCTGACTGAAGTAGTTGCCCATGGCATGCACTGCATAGATCTGCACGCCCAAGTCAGCTAACAGCTTGGCTTCGTTCTTCCAGTCGAGCTCACAGCGCACGCCGCCAGTGAAGTCACCCTTGGAGTGAGGATTGCAGTCCCCGATGAGGATGAGGATCTTCTTGGCACCACCAGTCCAAGACGCTTCACGTGCACGATGCAGGACCAATTCATAGCACTCATCGTTGTCCTGATTGCCTATGTGCGGAGCGTTGTTGCAGAAGTCGATCAGGCGTTGCTTGTTGGTGGTGAAGTCGATGCTCTTGATAGCGTCGTCGCCGTTGAAGTAGTCAAGGTGACTGATAAGACCGACACTGATGTCTGGAATGGTGAAGAGGTTGTGAAGGATCTGGACGATATTGCGACGGACCTGATCGAGGCAAAAAGTCATACTTGCAGTATTGTCGAATGAGATGAGGACGTTGATCTTTGACATGGTGTGTTTTCTTTCTTGTTTTCTGGTTGCTGTGTGTTACGCTTCTTCGGGGTTCTTTTCAACCAACCCATTACGTAAGTCTTCTGCGTGTTGGCAGACATCTTTAAGTTCACAGGCGAACATGCAGTAAATCTCTTTGATCATCGGACCATACTCTTTGACAAAGCTCAAAAGGGCTTCGTCTTCACTCACAATGTGCTTGAAGTACTTGTGGCGCTCTAAGTGTTTCTGTATCAGCGGTACTTCTGCCTTCAGCAGTCCGCTCAAGTTCTCGCAGCCTTGCTTCTTCGTCATGATATTTCTCCAGTTCGCGTTTGACAATATCTGCTATCTCGTCTTCATCAAAGCTTGGAAATCGAATCACATCATACAACTCGCTCATCACAGCTTCTCGAACACCTTCTTTGATGTGATACTCTTGACTGTCGCTGATGACAAGACCTTCCATGTGCTTGATAGTGTGCATGAAGCCGTAGCCGACTCCACGCTCTACAGCATCATCCAACAGTCTCTCGATGTTCACTCTTACTTCTTGCTTGGGCATACGTAGGAAACACTCCTTCTATAGTGGAAAAGCAAAAAGCTCAGATCGTTGTGACCTGAGCTCTAGATAAAGACTTGATGACAGCTAGTTGTCGATGCGAAGCTGTTGAGGCTTCTTGATGGCTTCTGTATCGTAGCGAATGGTTTTGTTGCCAAGACATACAGGACAAACACGAAGCTTGCTGTCAACCTTAACGAAGCCTACGCCATCGCACTTAGTGCATTTGACTCGTACTGTTTGCTTTGTCATACGTAAACGGACTCCTTATTTGTTGAAACCATGTGCTGTAGTATTTATCATAACGAAAGGATATGCAACATGCTCTACATGTCAATAGGAAAAGCCGCTAAGATGCTAGGGGTTCACAGAGATACTTTACGTCGTTGGATTGATAAAGGGATTGTAGAATCTTACAGGACTCCTTCTAAACAGCGTAAGGTTTCTGTGGATTCGATTACAGCTCTTGCAGGAAAAAGCTCCGCGTTCGTGACAAAAGTAGAGAACCCGTGCAACTCTCTGTAAACATTTCATTGAAGTTCTTAACAGCCTCTAAGAAGAAAGCTGTTGCGAATCTGCGTACTGAATATTGTCGTATTGTGAACCTCTACCTTGTACGTTTGCCTAAAGGAAGAGGTTCCTTTGACGCCAAAACACAAAGCCTCGTTTCGCCTACGGAGACAAGGCTGTCTGCTAATCTTAGAGGCTCTGCATTTAAGAAAGCGCTCAGTATTCACAATACTCCTAGGAAATTGAGCAAGAAAACTAAATCACACAAAACATCTAAATACAATGGTCCTGTAGATCTTACCGAACTAACCTGTACTGTTGTACAAACAACATCACTAAAAGAATTTGATCTTTTGATCAAAGTGTCATATCTGAAGAAAGGGAAGAGGCTTGCACTTCCGTGTAAAAAGCACGCCCACCTAAACAAACTTCTAGCAGAACCTGGGGCTGTCCTCTCATCTAGTGCATCTTTGTATTCTGACAGAATTACACTCTTTGTTGACGTGGTAGATAAAGAGACGAAGAGCACAGGAGATGTACTGGGAATTGATCTAGGGAAGAACAAACTTCTCTCACTATCTTCTGGAAAATTCCTAGGAAATATAGTTTCGCCTCTTTGCGATGCTGTAAAGACTTCCAAGAAAGGCTCAAAGAGCAACCTGCAAGCTCGTAAGCATCGTGATCAGTACATTCGAGAATCCGTAAATCAACTGCCTTGGAAGTCCTTACAGACAATCGTACTAGAAGACCTTAGAGGAATCAAACAAGGAAAACAACAAAACAGAGGAAAAGCATTTCGTAAAGCTATGGCACCGTGGACAGTACGTCAGGCGATCAACTGGATTGAGTACAAAGCACAACGGAACGGTGTTCGCGTTGTGTTCGTAGATCCAGCCAATACCTCGCGATGCTGTCCTGCATGTGGCACGGTGTCGAAAGACAATAGACAGGGAGAGAAGTTTGCTTGTATCAGCTGCGGTCATTCTGCTGATGCCGACTACGTCGGAGCTTGCAACATTCTCGCTAAACACCTCGGAACCTTTGGGCAGTCTATGGTCGCCCAAGCTCAAAAGTAGAGAAGCCCCGCTTAGCTACAACCATTTGACTCTGACTATAGTCATTGGTTACCCATATACAATGGTTGTCATAGCGTTGTCGAAGATATTGTCGAACTTTAAGTTGCTGTCTGCCCACTCGATCAGAGTAGTCTCAACAGCTCCGTCGACAGTCGTAGTGATGCGTTTGATCTGCCAGACAGCAGCGGAAGTAGCAGAACCTGGGGCAGCAATTCCGACCCACTGCAAACCCGCAGCGCTGTTGTCTTTGACAATGGTTTTGTACTGAGCGGAATTAATTGCACTGTCTTGAAGAAGTTTAGCAGCGTTCATGTCAGATATTCTCCTTGTTGAAGTAATATCTAACATAACCTCAAGAGGACGAAGAGAAACTACTTACCGTATCGACCGGGGAAGGCGTCTTGCAGGAGTGGAAGTACTTCTTGCTTGAAGTCAAATTGTCGTTGTTCATACCAATCCCCATACTTAGGTCCGAGTCTTGATTGCATGGTAATTTTGCCAAGATAGACAAAGTAGTGAGCGATGCTCTTTCTCTTGAGTACTTCTCCATCAGGATTTGTAACCGATGGGTAGTCGTAATAATCTTTAGCGGCCATTACGTACTTGGTATCTGCAAGAAATTGCTCGTGATAAGAGAGTACAGGAGCTTCTACAGCACGTGGTTGATGCATGAGACGATAGATCGTATTAGCGTCTGTAGAGGCTTGACGTTGACTGAATTCCGATTGTCTAGAATTACTCTCAGCGTCATACCTAGCATTCAGCGCATTGATAGAGGATTTAAAGTTGGCGTCTCGTGTTTGTTGTTCCAATCGATTCAGACGTTGTTCAGGAGTTTGTCCGAAGACACTAGCAGTTACGAACAGAATGATTGCTGTAATGAGTCTCATTGTGTGATTCCTTTCATAGTAAGTCTATTCTCTTGCGAGCTTCGACCATTTCTCTTGCTTGTGGTGGGAAGAGACATTTGATGGCTAACCAACGTGCTTTGTCCAAATCAAGATTTCTACTTGGAGGGTTTATAAACCGGGAGTAGAAGCTTTCGAGTGCTTGAAGCTGATGTATGTGATTGCCAGAGGTAAGACCAAAAGCTTCGTAGTAGTTTGTGTGTCTGTTTAGTCCTAGAGATATCGTTCCAGCTTGATCTGAGTCTACTGGAACGGTATAGAACACAACAGGACACGGTCCAAACAAACCTACAGCAATCAACATGTTGAGACTAACAAAAGAGGCATCCTGAAAGAAGTGCTTGTCAACCCTCATAGGCTTCCACAAGTACAAGTCAGGTAAGTTAGGATTAGACTCTACATACAGAATCTCCTCCATGCCATATTTTCTCATTCTACGACAGACGCACTTAGAGGCTACCAGTGACATCGTTTGAGCCTGTTGATGACGTATTGGAGTTCCGACGCTTTGAACTTATTCCTCAGCTTCTCATAAACCTCGTCGTAGGAGAGCTTGTCTTTACGTTTGAGTTTGATTGCCAAGTGCCAGATAAGGCCTGCTTGCTTGTCTCGCGGAAGGTCTTCCCAAGCGTCTGGAGGAATCGCTCCTTTACGCGGAGGAACATCATCTTCACAGGCAATCCTGATCTGCTTGCGACCTTTAGGATTCCTGTGACAACTTCCATAAACAGCTTGTCGCTTAGTGCTTCTGGACATACAACTCCTTTCTACAGTTCGTTTAGTACACGAAGGGCTCTTATGGTTTCCACATCTTCTGGAGACAAATACTCTTTGATGATTGACCAAGTGGCTTGAGGGTATGGAAAAGAACCTCGAGTTCCCCAATTATCATAAGCAAGTTGCAAGAACTCTTCATCTGTTAAATAGTTAGCACTTACCTGATGGCGTCCTGTATGATCAAGCAGAAGATATGAGAAGAGATCCAAGTTTATATTCGGGTCGTTGTGAGGCACAAGCTTCCAGACTTGAAAGGGTAAATACCCTTTGTGTATGTAGAAGCCTTCGAAGTCGTAGTCGGACGCGTATAATGGATTTCCTGACTTGTGCTGTTCAGGATCTCCAAGCTTCGATCTGTAAGGTCTAATAGGCTTCAAGAAAATCAAAGAGCTTCCTCCTTTCTCTGAAAGTGCACATCTGTGCGTTTACAGATTGTGCAACACTAAGATTGTATCTACGAGTAGTTGAGTTTCTTCACTGAAGTGCGGACGAAACTTCTTCCAAGAGAAAGCTCTCCACCGTGCGTATAATGTGTTGGGTTCTTCTTTCCAGTAAGTGCTATTGGTGTGTTTGTCTATAACTCTAAGTGCCTCCAACAGAGATGATTCAGTCTTCAGAAAATCGCCTTGCGCGTTGAAGATCTTGTAGCGTTCTTGGAAGCACGCAGGATTGTCTTTGACATCTAGGAAGATATAGACCGGAAACAGAATCCTAGGCGCTATGTAGACACCTAAGAGTTCTAAGTTTTCTTCAGGGCGGTCTCTATAATTTCTAATTCTTATCGGAGTCTGACATTTGTAAAAGCGTTCGAGTTGCATCTGTCTCCTTTACAACTGACAAAGCGTTAAGCAACATGCAATTTTATCTTGGTCTTCTTGGGAGAAGCAATGACGAACCGCATAGTAGGACAAGCTACTGCAATATTCAATAGGCTGTGGAGACATATACGAAGCTACTTGTTGTGTTTTTCCTTGTCCCAAGATGTTTGAAGTAAACTGTTCTGCGTCTTGGATAACTGTCTGACACAACGCGTTCGCTATGTAAGCAAAGCCGTCTGGCTGCCTCAACCAGAATCGATCCCGATCTTCAACATTAAGCTGATAATGCCAAAGCGTCAAGGGATATGTTCCCAAGATCAAGTACATGCACAGAAGACGATGTGTCCGACTTTTGTCTGTGTATGTGTACGGAGTTTGTGGAAGCAGAATCTTTCCAGCGTTTGCGGGATTCTCCAAGAACTCTTTCTCGAGCTTCATAATCTGTCAACCCTTACCATTACATCGACTCGATTTTGAACGCTCTGACTGAAGCAGTGTCTGCAACTTTCAAAGTTGAAAGGATATCTCAGATCGTCTGGTTCTGTCCATCTCCAGTATGCAGGCTCTTGTGGAAAGTCTGCTTCAGCTTTGTCTATAATTGGTTGCCATCCTGTGTCGTCACTCAGGATGTAGTCGCCCCACAGATTGTAAAGTCTGAACTTAGGAGCACCTACTGTCTGATTGAGAAAGAGTAATGTAGGATACTGGATCGATTGCACATAGTACACGCCGAAGAGTCTGATCAGATAGCGGTGAGCAGGACACCAACTCTCAAAGACTCTTCTACACTTTACGAAATGTTTCACAGATTTCTCCTACAAATTGAGAAGAGCTCCCTGAACTGTATAGCCCAAGGAGCTCTTCAAATACTTCAGTACGCCTTATCCTTCATCCACATCACGTCATCGAACCTGTCTTCCCACTGCTCGATCAAATGGTCGTCCCTCTGAGGAATAACCAAGATCTTCGCACAACCATCAGGCAACCGCTTCAGCTGCGTCTCCAAATCACTGTATGTGTCAGTGAAACATATGTACAACTTGACCTCAGGCTTGTTCTCAACGATCCAATCAAGAACAGGTTTATGAGAAGTTCCACCGCCACCTTCAGGCTTCTTCCAATCATTTGTATCACGAGAAGCGTCTGTCAAGTCTATTACTTTGTACAGAGCACAATCGCAATACATCAGCCAGCCTGTCGTGTTGTTGAAACTGTTGAGAATCTGCTGGATGCCCCCGACGAAGTCGGTGATGTCATTCCAACAACTTCCACTAGTGTCAACAGAACATACAAACTCAAAAGACTCCTTCTTAGTAGAAGGCATGTAGTAACCTGAGATCTGCGAACGTCGGCTGGGCTTTGCCCAAGTGTAGTCGAAAGGAACCAGCTGTGTCATGAAACGTGAAAGACGCTCCCTGAAACAAACCTTCTCTTCCAACACATCGTCCACATACTTCTCCAAGCCTGCAGGAATGTTTCCCTTCTGCTTGGCAACAGCTACTGCAGTAGCGAGTTGGCTCTTCCAGATATCTGAAAGCTCTTCAGACATGTCTGGAACCTCTGCAGGGCATCCACCTTCACCATTACCCTCTTCATCATTCTTCTGGCCTTCCTGAGGGCTCTTGGAGCTCGTATCGTTGTCTGGATGACCTTCTATGAGTGAAGAGACATCCAGAGGCTGACCTTCGCCAAATCCTTTGCCCTTCTGACCTTTGCCAGAACCACCAGACTTCCGCAGCTGATTGATGATCTCGTCGTAGATCTGTTCCCAGGTCTTAGCAGAAATGTCTTGGATGTGATAATCAGGTTGACCTTTCTGCTTCAACAGATAACTTCCGTCAGCTTCTGTGCGAATCACGCCAGGGAAGAAGATACGTCCTTCATCACGTGCAAGGACAGCATCATTCTTGAGATCCATCGCCAAGTTGGCAATACCTGGATAATAGCTTAGCTTCTTGTCTCGACACCTCTTTAACCAATTAAATCCGCGCTCAACGTGGCAATTGATCCTGTGCCAGATCTCATGACACAGTTCAGTCTCACGCTCAGGATCTGTAAGCTTACGTGCCCAGTCCTCGTTGTATTCAATGACGTCAGACTTACCGATGCACATCGTAGGAATTTTAGCTGACTCGACGAAGCGAAAGCCCATGAGCATACTTCCATAGAAGGGAGACTTGTTCATGAGCCTTACACGACTTCGCTTCATACAGTCCTGACCAGAAAGCGTACAGCGCTTCCTAGCCAAGACCTCTTTCAGAACATCTGAGTCCTTATACGGATTCTCTTGTTCAGCCACTCAATCCTCCAAGTGCAAGGACACTGTGTTTAGGATGTTATCTTTGTGCCATTTAGAATCTACAGGCGTGTACTCGAAACGGAACATCGGATAGCAGGAATCTGTAGTGTCTGTCCCTACTCGAAGCCATGTGTGTCCTGTTGTTGTATCTGCCAAATAAAGATTGTCTTCGTCTGTGATAATTTTGACCTGTGCTATAGACTCATGAAAGAAAATCAAATCTCGACTCTTTACTTCTTCATCTGTCAGAACATTAACACCTTTCAAGGAGCTGCGATAGCCATCATTTTCATCTTCCAAAGCTTCAAACACAACAGAACCAATCTTGAAACAGTTATTACAGACTCCGTAAAACTTACCTGTCTTGTAGGTCAACTCTTTCCAAGCAATGTCGTACATATTTATGCCTCCAGTTGGACGTCGCTGTCCTTACCAAGGAACTTGTCCATCACAGCAAGCGTCTTCATATATTTCGGAAACTTCAGGATCTGCTTACTGAAACTCTCAACACTGTGGCCACAATGCAGCGAACAATGACGAACCATCTGCATCAACGCAACCGCATAATCGTTCCAGTCTGCAGTGTTCCACAGACCTTCAACGATCTCCATCACCTTCGGAAACAACTTCGGTTCTTCCACATAGCGACTAGTCACAACAGAGGTCAGAGCCCACAAGAGCTGAGAGTCCTTGCCATACTTCTTGATGGCAGCAGTCGGGTTCTCAAAGATCTCATTGACGTTGATAGTTTTGTAGACCTTGAGGAAGGCTACGAAGTTAGAGCCATTGGCATCACCTACACAATTGCTGACAGGCATCCGACACTTGTCGACGCTCAGTCCACGAATCTGACGACTTGCCATAACCCACGAACGAGCTGTAGCAAAAGCCTGATTCTTAGCATCCTTGATGCACTTGGCGTCTGAGATGAATGCGTCAGGCTTCCACATCAGATAAGCAATGATACGATCATCCACACCGTGTCCGTACGCATAGTTCTTTGCCCAGTCCTTGACAGAAGGAGCAGAGAGCCAAGCATGACAGAAACGATTAGCGACAGGAGCAGACATTTCATAGACACTAGCACGATGTTCTGCAGTGTTGCCTGCGGCAAGGATGTAGACATCTCGCTGAAGTCCATTGTCACCAACAGAGTGATCCAACAGAGGCTGCAGACAGGTGGTCTGAACCATTGGAGGAGCACAAGTGAACTCGTCAAAGAACAGGATACCAGCCGCACCTTTCTCACAGAGAACCAAGAAGACGAGAGGAGTCTTCCAAGTCAAGAGATTGTCTGTGTCAGTCATTGCCAGACATCCACGAATATCCACAGCGTCACACTGGACAAGACGGAAGTCTACGTAGATGAAAACCTTACGACGGAAGTCTTCGTCGAAGAGAAGGCGTTTCTTCTCGAGAAAAGAACTCTTGTTCCAGTCGAAGAAAGTTCGTCCATCTTTCGTAGGCACGTACTTATTGTCCAGCCAAGTGCCCACAGCAGTTTCAGCTGCCATAGTCCTGCCGAAGGACTTGACGACATCAGACTTGCCAATACCCGGAGCGCCCCAGATCATAATGGGATCACGCTTAAAGTTCTCATCATCGAAGAGGCCAGTTTCGTAGTTACGAGTATTGAAGACAGGACCGTAGGCAGCGCGCATGGATTCAACAAGTTCTTCATGGTTTACTGAGGACATTTAGATTCCTTTATGAGTGTGTTTGAGTAGTATGTGAGTTAGTTAAAAGCCGATAGATTCATATGACCCCGTCGGATCAGACTGCTTTCGCCCTGTGCAACCATTGAAAGAAGTATACTCCCATGCTTTCTGCAGAACGCCTTCCCAATTAAAACCATAAATCATGTTACAAGTAGGATCTGCACAAGCTTCTTCAAAAGAGAAATACATCTTCTTTCCCATAGTGATGTAATCATGTTCCGGTTGCTCTACTGCAACGAAGAAGCGACAGCCTTTATTATCTACCATTGAGCTCTCTGCTTCCGTACATTGAAAGGACCTTCGCAGTCCTTCAGTTTTATTGCTTCGCCGCATTCCTTCTTCCTCAGGAGTTTCCTCCACAAGTCACAGGTGTGTTTTGTACCTGCTACAATGAGGTGTTGACACCCTGTGCAAGTGGGTGACTCTTGTTCACTCATTAGACAGATGCCCTCTTGGACAACTGGCTGAGAATCTTTCGACTCTTCTGAGTAGACCTCTGCAGAGCCCAGACACCTTTGATGATGTCTGTAAGGACACGAGGCAAGTACACCTTGGTACACTCGTGCCAAGACTCTTGGTGCATGTCAAAGACCGTTTCATGGATCTCTTTGCCCAGACCTGTCCAGTGATCATGCATAACAACGAGACCTTCATCGTCACGATCAATGAACTTCTGAGCAAGCATCCACTTGATGGCAGTGGGGACTTCCATGCCTTCAAGCTGTTCTGCAAGCTCTGTAAGGCCTTCGTATCCTTCAGGTTTCTTGAAGGTTTTCTTCCAGACATGGGGAACATGTGCGTAATCTTCGAGGAGCTCGAGATAGGTATAGATAGGAGTATCGTCTCGTTCTCCGCGATCAAGTACTTGAGCTTGAGCTTTTACAATTTGCTGTTTGGTCACTTCAGACATATGTAATCCCTTTGTTGTAGTTATTTCTTGAGAGGGGAATCAACACACCAATCAAGTACGGACAACACAGCATAGACCGCCCCTAAAGAAATTGCAAACCATTTAGGTATGTGGGGAGTTGCTAAAACAATAGCGGCAAGTGAATACAGTTGATAGCTTTTCATCACCATTCTCCTCCAGCAAGTATCCACGCAGACTCTGCAAGATAGGAAATGACGTGCTTTCGCACACCAGCTTGCAAGAGTTTGTACTGATCGCGGATGTACGCAATGTTAGGAGTATCTTCTACAGAACACTGCCTGATCATTGTAGTTTGAAACCTGACATAGTTGGCACAGCGTTTCTTGTCGCGTGCCCAAGCAGCTTTAGCAGTCATTGCATATTTCCTTGTTTCTCGTCGTGCTTCGTTATCCACGCAAGAACATCTACACTAAGGCACATCACTGCTCCGCAAATGAGGAATCGAAACAGAGCGTTTGCGTCAGCTGCAGACAGAGTCTGAACGTATGCCATAAGCCAATGCGGATACGAATCTTTCGTTGCTGTTTGTAGTATTGCGTTTTCTTTTTCCACATGTGCTTCAGTTTGTGGTGTTTCATGCGTAGAAGCTGTCCCATGCTTGAAGAGCCGCTGGGTCAATGCAGACACTGTTACGAATGCCTGCCTTCAAAAATCGATACTGGTTGTAGACGAAGTTAGCTTTCAACTTCACACGCCCCGACAACCAATGAAACAGTTTAAAGCGCTTGAAGAATTTCATGTAACTCGGAGCAGGCTGTGAAAGACGATTGAGATATTTGCGAGGATTCATCTTAGAGCACTTCTCCTGCTTTCAAGAGTTTGGTAAGTTCCGCAACAGTTGCTTCGTGTGCGTTGTTGGCAAGCATGTCAGAATCAACATCACAGCCCTCTCCAGTACGTCCACAGCCTACGGATAACTGTCTCGACACATCAGCGTCCCAGTAAAGACCACTTACCCGCTCTGCATGGAAGCACAAGGTCTCAGCGAAATGTCCAGCGATGCCTGTATATGTATCATTGGAGTCCCTCATCCCTCCAACAGTGGACACGACTATTCGGGTATCCCCGCACTCCAGCAGAGTATTACGACGAAAGATGCACTGGTCAGCACAGATAAAGTGTCCAGGCCAACCACGTTCAGTACGTTTTACTTTATGCATGTTTGTGTTCCTTATGTACTTGTTTTGACAGTTGCGTTAGGATACTTGACGCAGGCTTGCAGGACAGCAATGCAGAACGGAACAAAGTGTTCGTACATGCCCCAACCATTCGCAGCATTGTAGATCTCGTACTTCTCAGGATACTTGATCATGTCCATCAGACCATTCTCCAGAATGGGAGTGATCTGCGAAGCTTTCGTAATGTTGATGCTGTCAGGATGCCAAAGCACTTCGTAGATTCCAGCGGCTTTAGCCATATATCCAAGGTTGTGCGTAATGTTTCTGTCAAAGACACAATTACCAGATTCATCGTTAAGCCAGATGTCTAGAGACATAGTAATCCCTTGTTGAGTGTAGAGAAAGAAGTGCACAGATGTGCGTTTGGAGAAAAGGAAGCTACTGTGGCCCCGACCTTCGCCCAGTAGCGTGACCGCCCTCAAGACCGACCTAGGTATACGTAGGCTTGTCTCTCATAAGCGTCTTACACCTTGTCAGATCTCTCTACTGCCTTCGAACACGCCACATTCGAGGTTGATTCTCGAAATGTTCGCCTCGCGCTCTGTAATCAACGTTTATCTATTAGGGCGCTACACCACTTGTCAGCAGAGTTTTCCAACACTTACGCTGTTTAATGTAACGTCAGCTCTTTCGAATATCTTCAGGAACTCGAAACGTAATCATCCAAGTGTCACCACAGTTGAAGGTCATCACCTTCCAACCATCTTGACGTGCAAGCTGAGCAACATGCTCCAGAGCCTTCGGATGCTTCCTCAGACCACAAGAGAGTGCATCAGCTCGAGGATCAGTAGAACGTGGATCAAACTTGATTACGATGTCCGCAACAACTTCTTGATTATAACAAGCTAGTTCCAAGTCAATCTGCTTCTTGCAGTGGTCTTCTAGGAGTCGCTCAAGCAGTTCTCCACTTTGAGCGTCCAGCCAAGTGGCCTTGCAGCCTTCGTTGACTGGTGGACGAGACTTAAGGTAGTCAGGCGCGAACATGCTTTTCCTTTATTGTGTGAAAATCTTCAAGAGCACGTGCTCTTTGTATATCTTCTGCTTTGCTTGATGCGAATTGGAAGCAAGCCATTGTGGTGATGGATTCATCTATGCTCCTAAGAGCAGACGACTGAAGCCTAATGCGTACAGGCTGATCTTTGAAAGCTTCAACTACTACACAAGATGGCTTCTTAGTTGGTCCACAGGTTATATACACGAGAACCGTCAACCCGTTGCTTAACGTCATAAGGAACCACAGTTACTTATTCTTCTTGAACAGTTCCAAGAACTTGGGAGCGATTTTCTCAGCCTCTTCACGAGTCTGGAAGCAGTTTCCGACTTGCTCTAAAGACCTTGAGAAACTTCCAGAGACACTAAATTCTACTGTGCCTGAGCTACAGACAAAAAAGAACGGTTGATCAGGCAAGGGCCTCCAAGGAGCACACTTGAAATCTGGTTGTTTAGTCCAGTCTTCCGCTTTACTGATAGCCACACTGAGAGCCTGAATGTACTGATCCCCCTGAAAGATCCCCATGTACTGAGCCATCGTTTCAATGGCGGGAAGCTTGCCCGGAACCTGAGTGACCACAATGTAATGAACATCGTTGTTGTCCCAAGGCCAGATCGTAAACTTGCGACCCGATTGCAACAATTCTTCTTTCGTCTTCATTTCAATTGTTTCCTTTTGTAGTACAACGCTAAGACGCACCAAGCTCCGTTTCCAGAGCCTAGTAGGATTGCCCCTATAAGAGACAGAGGCATTTGCAACACGCCATAGAAGGCAAGATTCCAGGCTGACCAGGATGTAAAGAAAGCTTGAACGCTCCAGCAGACCCCCTTAACCTGCTTGTCCTTCTGTAGTCTGTAGACATTGAACCAGCAGAGGACTCCTCCTAAGAGCTCGAAACAGCCATTAACGATGTCAGGCCAGTTGGAGTGCACTTAGCTTCTCCTTGAGAAAGACAAGGGCTTTCTGATATCGAGGAACTGTCAGAGCCTTAGGAGAATCACTCAGGTTGTGTGTGATGTCTGCAATCTTCACAATCAGCGCAAGCTTGTTAGAGCACATCTGCTCTAAATATCTCTGATAGGACTCTTCCTTGGTCTTAGTCAGCAGAACGACAGCAACTACAATGTTGCTGGACACTCCGAGTGCAAGCAGCGTCTTGTAGGTGAAGTCTACACACGTAGCGTCTTCCAAGACATCGTGAAGGAGTGCAACAGCGCAGGCTTCGTCTATTTCAGCTTCTGTAAATCCGTAGTCATAGACAAGATCATAAAGCAGATCACACACTGCTTCAGGGTGTTCTACATACGGAGTCTGTCCGTCTCTGCGGAACTGTCCTTTGTGGACAATGTGCGCAATCAGCTCTGCGAGCTCTATCTGATCAATGTCGTCTAAGTCACAAATTGTTAGTGAGTGTATCATAGTTCCTTTATTAACTACAGATGACGTTAAGCGTTCTCAGTTTGTCTGCAAGCTCCTGTTCTAGTAGCGGGTACAGCTCTCTCAGCGTAGGTAGACCCTGCTCCACATTTGCTCCCATACACCTCAGATGTAGAAAAACAGAATCGCAGAGACCTTGCATGTCTACTGCAGTCTGTTCATCTTCTCGGAACCGTGAAGAACAATCTACCTCTTTTCCAGATACATCGGAAAACAGTATGAATCTGGAGATATATCCGGCTTCGTGCCACCACATCAAGAGAAGACCTTTGTCATCGTATGTGTAACCCCTAAAGGCTTTTTGTTTGCCTCGAAAGGGTATGTAGATAGGGAAGTCCAACCAGACATACTGACTAGGCATTTACAGCTCCTTTAGTACTTGCTTCGCCCTCCAGCGAAGAAGCCTTACCTTGTATCTTCTTGGATACTTAGGAATCCACTGTCCTCTTTCTTTACCTGTCAAGGGATCTGTAACAATTATTGAATCATGCCAAATCGCTTCTTCACAGCTTTTACAAATAAAGCCACAAAGATCTTTAAAACCTACATGACCCCCAACTTTACCAACTGACATTTCACACAGGTGTTTTCCTTTGTCACAAAGCACGCAATAATTTGGATCATCCATTTACAGCTCCTTTATCAATTGCTTCACTTTCCACTTCAGTTGTCTGTTCTTGAATCTTCGAGGATGGCTGGGTATGTACTCTCGGATGTCTTGTTTCCAGTTAATGGGCTTTGTGGCACAGTAGACATCATCGTAGCACTTAGCACAGATCTGTCCGTGGAAGTCAGGAAAGCCGTGTAGGGAAGAGAGGTGCCAAGACCCTTTGATAAACTTTGACTTCTCGCACATTACACACGTAAATGTTCGTCTCATAGCTCCACCAGTACCTGAAGACATCTCAGATAATCTCCTATTTCTGTCTTACGCAAGTCCGCAAATGAGGGTCTACGCGGAACGCTTAATGGTGCATGCAAATCTCCACGGAGTTCGTCAAACATCCCTCGGATGTTATTTTCTTTAAGCTCCATTGTGTCTCCTGCCAAAGAATCTCTTAGAAGCCCTCCAGCTGCTGTAATCACCCACAGAAACTTGTGGCGTTTCTCAGTAGGTCTCGCCCAACCGTTGTGTGGCCAGATACTGAATAGTTGTTTACTGGGCGTTGCAACAAATCCTAGACACTCAATGCGATCCTTACTACTCATCAAAAGTGTCTTCCAAATAGGATCATCAAATACAATTGGTGTATCCAGCCAGAAGAACTGAAGATCCATCAGAGCACCAAGTCAGCAAGGTTTTCCAGCGTGTTAAATACGGAGTAAAGCCCTTCGCTGTGACTCTGATCCCAAGCATAGTTGAAAAGCTTGTCAGCGTTCTTGTGATGCTGCAAGCCGACCTCTTCGAGAGCATCTGCTTTGAACTGGATATGCATAGCTCTTTGAATAGCTTGCTGGTTCTTTACTATGGCGTCGTAGACAGCCTTTTCTTCCACGTAGCGTTTTGCAGCATCGGCAAAGACTTGACACTCAGCAGCAGAAACCCACGAGTGCATCAAGGGTTTTTGTGGACGCACAGGAGCCTCGCGTTTCAATTCGTATACACTGACATCCATATGAAGTCTCCTTTGAAGTGCAGAGAGGTTTCTTAGGCCTCCCTGTACTTCGTGTTTGTGTATTTAGTCCCAACGATCGATCTTGTACGTCTGCTGAACACCGCCGCTTGTCACATGCAACTCTGCAACAGCGTTCTTATCACTCAGCAACAATCCAGCAGCATGCTGATCAAAAGGCTGTCCCAGAGTACCTTTGCGGGAATAGGCTTCGATGGTTGAGCGTACTTCGTGCAAGTCGCCACGAAGAGTCTCAGGGAAGATAGCAAGGCCGCAATCAGCTGCACGAAGGTCTCGAGCGCCTTCCAGAATCAGCAAAGCACCCTTAGCATGGCGAGAGAAGTCTCCGTTGACCTTGCTGGCCTCCCACATGTGCGGTCCAGGAGAAATCCCCAAGACATTGACGAGCATATAAGGCTGAAGATTCCAGTTTGTTGCCAGCGACCCCATATGATATACATACCACGAAGTCTGATTGCGACTCTTCTCGCTGTCCCACTGCAACAGCGGAGGAGCAAAAGGATTCTCAGCAGTCACATAGGCACCAAAGGAAGCTTGTCCACCCGGAACCATCAACTGAATCTTCTCTGCGGTCGGCAGAACCGTTCGAGTGAACTTCTCCCACGTCATGACAATCGGCGTACGATCTTTCAGAGGAGTCTGTTCAACCTTCTGCTTGACAGGCACGCTTGCGAAGATGCCACTGGAAGGCTGCTTGCTCTTAGGCACAAAAGACTTCCACAGCACTTCACATTCGTCCAGAGTGGCATAGCGTCGATGCAGCGCTTCTTCCAGTCCGAGCTTCTCAAAGATCTGCTCAGCACGCTTAACATTACCTGCATCAGGAAGAGCTTGAGGACGCATGTAGACATCGCCCTGAGTCTTCTCAGCGAACTTGCGCTTCACAACTTCCAGCGGAAGGCCTGCTTCCAAATCGTCCAGCAGAGTCCCGATCATGCTGCTCTTGATGTGACAGAAGCCCTTAGGAGCTTTCACTACGCGACACCAGAGCATGTTGTTCCCAGCGGTACCTTCAAACGAAGTGTCTTGAATCTCCTCGAACCACTTAGCAATGTCGATGAACTTCTCAGAACGGTTCAAGGAATCTGTACGAAGCAGCGTAACAGCTTGACGCACCGTCTTGAGAGAATAAGCCTTTCGCGACTCTTTCAGGATGCGGAAATCCTCTTTCTTCCCCGATGCAATCTGTTCATTCGTCTGAAGGCGGGACTCTGGGAGAGACTTGATATACGCGGCAGGAAACCTGCAGGAGAGGTGCTTCCACGTGCCTGTGAATGGTTCTCCGATAACAGACGTGGCAGGATAGAAGACACCTGTCACAGGGCTCTTAGCCACTTTCTGTGCGAGCGCTTGGAAAGCCTTTCGCAGAGTCACAGGAACACTGGTAGCAGGAGCGGTCCAGAAGGGACTGAAAGTTTTGCCGGTCAGCTCGTCGATCACAACCAAACCGCCGAAGCGATTTACGAAGTGACGGCAAGCATTGCAATTATAAGTTTGACGCACCTCGACTTTGATGTTTCGCAGATATAGTGCGAAGAGATCGTTCTCGGAAGCTTTGGTGGTGAAGAGTCCTGAAGGATGTTCTGTGAGCCACATCTTAGCAGTGGTGGAGAGGAGTTCAAGGTACTTGTCAAAACCATCGTCGAAGGCAGGTGCAGTGTGCTTGCAGTTACAGATAGAGGGCATAGTAACTTTCATGTGTGTTTCCTGTTGGTTTACAGATTGTGAATGGATACGAGGGCTCGTACTTTTTCTACAAGGATAGGATCGTTCAGCTTGTCGTATATTGCGCTGAATGGAGGATAACTGATATAACGTGTATCTTGTTGGGAACCTCGAAAGTATTCACGTATCTGAAATTCATACGCAATTATACCTTTATCTCCAAACAAGATTTCAAGAGCTTCGCCTGAAGCTGTTGTGAATCTTGGAGAGGTGTTGTCTCCGTATCCAGACCAGATCCCAAAGATACCTTTCTCAGGAATGTAGACAAACGCTCTAAAAACCGTTTTAGAGCCTTTTATAAATACAGGAATCGGTTTCTCTATCACCCAAAACTCAAGCCTATAATCGTCCATCATCGTCAAAGAGTTTCGAAGACGTGACAGACAAACTGTTTAGTCTCGTCCATCTGATCTTTGAGCTGAACCGTTCCTATAAAGATCCCAGGATCTCCGTTAAACTCTTCTCCTGTGAGATATATCCGAAACCTGCGAGTACGAATCTTCGAGCTCTTGGGATCAATCATAGCCCATAAAACTACTCGCTCTTCCTGATTGCCTACAGATAAGACTCGAGAACCTGCAGGCAACTTCAAGTCTGTAGTAACCTGTAGTTGATATTTCCAAATGGTTTGACTCATAGGAATCCTTTATGTTCCTTGTGAGTGATTACAACAATCCCCATAGCGATAAGCCAGATTATAACTACTAAACCCATCATCGCTCCTGCAACAACATCTCCCCGTGTCTTAGTAGGGATAGTAACATTTGCAGGAACCTCAACGACACTTTTGCCAACGGCAAGATCCCTGTTGAACCTCGCCTGAGCAACTTCTTGCTGGGAAGGTCCGTCAACATGGACGTTCATATCATTGAGATACTTCGCAACCCCTTCTTCAGTGTTGATAGAAGTTATGGGCTGATGACAAGTTGGACAAGTGGTCATTATTTCTCCAGAGTGCTTGGGGGAAGGATCTGCACGTATACGGAAGACTTTTCTATGTTGCCCCCATTGATGTCAATAATGAATATCTGATTGCCTGTAGGGGCATCCAGATAACACGTGACGTTCACACCTTTAGGACCAACACCCCAAGAGGACTCTAACTGACGACTAACAACTGTTCGAGGACCTTGCGCAGGCTTAGCCAGAGCTGTCTTAACTTCTCTGCCATCGACATACTTAGCATAGACACAGATGAGGGGAACACCCAGTACTGCCCAACAGACGATTGTTGCTATCAGAGCCACTGCAAACCATTCAGCTTTATTGTTCATGCTTAGCTCTTAACCTTTCCGCAAAGGATGCAGTGCTTTCGCCCTGCAGTTGTTTCGTTGAGTCTGCTGTAGCACTCTGGACAGATCCACAATGCTATGTAGAACTTCCTCAAATAGTAGATAAAGCGAAGACGAATGTTCTTCCAGAGCCAGCGAGAGTTCACGGACACTCCTCAAATTTCAAATAACCTTTAGTGAAGGCTCGCTTGACACCCTCTGCAAGACACGGTGAGAATTGACTTCCATGCAAACCACTGATATAACTGGAAGGATCATCTCCGTATCTAGCTATGACTGAAGAGAGATTCCTATTGCCGTCTTTGCAGAAATACAAATCATAGTCACCGCTCTCTCCAGCGCACAGTAAAACCTTATCGCCCTCTTTAAAGCGTCCTAGGAATTTGCAGTGCTTACAATCATGTACAAACTGCGGAGTCTCTTCAACAGCTTTCGTCTTTCGGAAGATCCTATCGAACTCCTTGTCATATTTACGTTTGTCCATAGGACGGACAGAATCACCTTTACCGTTCATCATTATTCTCCTTTACCTGTTAAGAGCTTCCAAGCTGCCGCAACAAAGATTACACCTAAACCCAAAATGAGAAAGGGAATAGATAATATGAGACAAAAGAACTTAAGCAGTGTTTTCACTAGATCCTCCTAGAGGTTACGAATTCTGTCACAACTCCTGATGAGAAGCTGATCATCTTCTGAGAAAACGTGTACCCACTCTGACATAGCAAGTGAGTTACCTTTACCATTTACGTGATGTGCAAGAACATGCCGTTCAATGTTCTTACTTACCATCCATCGGCAAGTGTGCAAATCCTTCAAGTAGTGCTTGCCGTTGCCGTCCCAGTCGAAGAGCTCCCACATATTCTCATATTCCCCAGTTCTGTACCAGACCCCTAGAGGGCCGTAGACAGCGGAGAGCAAGCAGCTGTTCAAGTACCAGATGCCTATGTGGATGGGGATATACTTGGGGAGGACTCTGCACAATCCTGTAACATATAGGTAGTTCTCATCATTCTTTTGGTTCATAGCTGACTCATGGAGTAGCACGCACGTATGCGGTCCTGATCCGATGGATAAAAGTAATTGAGATGCTGTTTAACACTGTAGAACGTGTTAGACGCTCTAACCCGCATAAAAGTTGTCATAGTGAGTAGCCTTCTGCAACGTGACAGTCCTTGAAAGCTTCCTAAGTACTCTCCGTTGTACGTATGGACCTCATATGCTCGTCTGTTATACTTCCCAACATTGACAAGTAGGTCCTTTACAAGCAGAGGTCCATATATGCTGGACAGCAAGACACAAGCTACACGGTACATAGGACCAGCATCTTTTGACTCCTCAGGAACTCTCACAATACCTATAAGACCTAACCAATGTGAGTCTTTCATTAAGGCACCCATTCCATACTTTCTTTCAAAAACTTTTCCCAGATGCGAGGATGCTTGTAAATCATGTGTCCGAGGAAGTGTCGAATTTGTTCCATCTTTTCAACATTCTGCAGAGATGGAAAGTCTCTCAGATGTTTACGAAAGGTTCCAGAGACGCCTCCGTTACTTCCGATATAGGCTTTAGTCAGCAGTCTGATATAGGCCATCTGCATATACTGGTCAGGTGTAATCGGATTAGGGGACCAGTTAAAGACATACTCCATATTGTAAAAACTAGACATTATTATCCCTCATATGGCGTGCTTCAAAGCTGTCCATCAGAGCGCGAAACAGACAGTCGTCCCATTCGCGTGGTTGCTCTTGAATCAGTTTACCCACAACGCGTGGATACACTTGAAGAGCACAAGTCTCCCATGCGTCTGGTAAAGAAAAGCCTCCAAACTCTTCTTTAATAGCGTCATCAAAACGTCTATTCAACAAGTTGCTGTTCAAACCCACAAAATAACACAAAGCGGCTTTGACATATTGAATGCTTGATAAGCCTTGATGTTGCATGCGATTCTCCTTGTAGGTTCAGTATTAGCTAAAGAAAAAGTCGGAAGGCTTGGAGATCGTTCCCCTAGCATTCCGACTCGAAGGATCAACTCAGCGAGGCTATATGCCTGCTGAGCTGAATCCTTCTACATCATTCTACATCAGCCGTTGACGTCGGCAAGTTGCAGTTCCTTGGCAGCCAACGCTGCCTCAACCCTCTTCGCGATGTTTTGCGCAAAGACGGATTCTTGCCCCTTCGGAACGACCAGCACGAAGTCATCCTTCTCGTATTTCTTCGGATGCAGCTCGATGTCCAACTCATCCCCGAGGGTCTGCGCATCCTGACGCAGAGCTTTGGTCCACGACAGGGCGAACCGGGCAGTGCTCTTCGCCGGGGTAGGCAGCGTCGGCCCCACTGCGTTCAGCTTGTTCTCAATGGTCCAGCAAATGGACCGGATCGTTTTGCACAACTCAAACGCTTTAACGGGGTCCGCTTCGCCCGAGATACTTTTCACCGCCGTCCTCAAGGGTTGCAGAGCAGCGCTCCCCTCAGCCGACTTCGTGAATTTTTCGATGTTGGTGAGTGCGTCAGACATGGACTCGGTGATTCGCTTTTGGATTTCTTGATACATGAGCTTTCTCCGTTTTCTTTTACACGACTTGCTACTCGACCTCCGGTTCCCAGACGTAGCTTGTTCTGGGGGAGGAGCACATCTTCTCAGTAGATCGTTGAGCCCTCATGGACGTGTGTTAAACAGATGCCACAGGGACATCATCTGCTTAAACATGCAACCGTCAAGTTGCAATCACTGGAGTTATTCCAGGACACGCATCACTACTCCTCACCAATCTACCGAAAAGACGTAAAGGGAGTTTTGTTGCAGACTCCCAAGAACTGCATGAAAGATTTACACAGGGAAAGAAACTGCGATATCTCTGATGTTACCATTCCGCCAGCAGCTAAGAAAGTTCTCCCACCCGCCTGTCCAACCCGACTGAAAATTTCCCGAATACTCCACGTGCTCCCCTTCCTCGTCGACCCCTGTTGCGGACCAGGCCGCTTTTTCTGAGACCAACTGGTCCTGGTAAAAGAGCCCCGAGGCTTCTACGGTTGGGCCGTCTTGGTTTACCGTTTTCGCTTTAAGGGTCACAGCGCCATTCAACGATTCAAGGTCTTTCACAAAGACCCACCCATTACAATGGGCTATCGCAAACTCTACTAAAATGTTATGCATTGTTACAACTCCTTCTCAAAAACTCAACTGTTGACTCCGATACGACCACATCACCTTTGCACAACCGGCTTGACACACCCTTGCCAGTAGCAGACAATACGCCCAATAAGGGGCCTTACCTACCATCAACAAGGAGGTGCCTTTTCCGATTCGTCTATCTTCGATACGACGTTGGACGGCAGGAAGAAGGAACTTGACGTTCCTCTGGAGATCCCCTTGGACCTTTCCATCTTCGCTGACATCTACGTTACCCCACAGCTCAAAATTGCTGGTATCGACGTCCCAGCTTACGCAGAGATCACCATCTGCCTGTGGGGGAGGCATCGTTATGTGGACCCAAAGTGCTTCCCTTGTTCCGGGAAGTACCAAGGCTCCACCTACTTTGGGGTGCAAGCGACCCCACTTTGCGCAGGCCAACATACCCGCGCTAGGTGACATATCGGTACAATCCAGAATGCCGTCGAAGGCCATTCTGTGTTCCTCCTTCTGTTAGATGTTTAATCTCAAGAGAATCGTCATATCCGAGGAAGATATAACAAGTCTCTTGAGATACCCCTTTGTGACCTATGAGTCCACTGCTAACAGCGCTATTAGCAATCTTCCCAAATCTGCTCTTGAGCGGGGCAGCTCTCAGTAGCAGACCCACGGGTTCTCCGTGGGGTCACAATAAACTTTCCCTCTTACGCGTACTAATCATAACAATCTCCTTTTATACGGAAGTTTATTCGTTTCTAGAGAATCGTCATAGACGGAAGTGTCTATAACAAGTCTCTGGAAACCCCTCCTAGCTATAGGCTAGGAAGGTTCCGTAAGTTAAGATGCCATATCTGGGGTATAACTTAAGGTTCTACAGGATAGCCATTTATAGCTAAAAAGAAGGGCTGGAAAGGGTTTCCCCGATCCAGCCCAAACAGGGTATTTGAGTGCTCTCGTTAGAGGATGCCAGAAATACCCTTCCAGCTTAAGCCTCTACTCCACGTCACCAAAGAACCCGTTCTGCAATGCCCAACCCATCTTCTCGCTGTAAGGACGCTCCTCTACACTGACGTTGTCGTCCATGTTGAGGGCTCCACAACGGGCACAGACACCTCCTGAAGTTACAGGATGACCACAGAAGCACTTCTGCCCTGTATCACGCTTCCTTGACGTGTCTTGAGAGAAATCTGCAAACTTGCTCAAGTTCTTCTTGCTCTTTGTAGGCTTTCCAAAAAAGTCACCCATTCTCAGTCTCCTCTGGTGGACTAAACATACGACTCAGTATAGTCAAGCGAAGTCTGTTGGCTAAGTCAACTGTACAGCTCTTCATCAAGTGACTCATCGACATGCCTACACGAGCATGTTTCTCTTCTGGCGTCATCTCCACACAAGCCTGAAGCACTGCTTCGAAGCTCGTGGTGTCTCCTGCCTTGTACTTCAAGGTTCCTGGAAGGTCATACTCAGGATTGTCAGGAACTACACTCACAGCTCCCATCGCCGTCGCTTCCATCCAAGCATTCTTACTCTTACAACGCTCAAACAATGTATCTGTATGCATTACAATGTTGAACGTTGGTCGAATCTGATAGGCTTTCTGGAAACACCTCGGAATGATATCCCAAGGGAGTGTAAGCAGTTTGCTAGGAGAGAAAGGACACTTCAAGGGCTTGTACAGGGAATCTGATTCTTTGTTTGTACTCGACTTACCAAATACGTCATATCCCTGAAAGACCCACATGCCTTGAACTTCTGCGAACTTCTCAAGACTTGACAGATAATACTTGACGTTGTCTCTTTGAGAGATTCCCCCGCGCCAGTAGAAGACATTCCCCAAATCCTGATAGGGAGTTTTCCCTGCAGAACCTAAGGTTCGACTCCACCAAGGGATATCCAGAGCATTGGGGATGACAATAGGTTTGAATCCCTTAGTGTGAAAGACATCTGCGAGTTCTTGCGTAGGTACAGAGACAACAGTAGCAAGCTTGCAGATCTCTTCCACAGTCTCAGCAATGTTCTTCGTCTGTATCAGAGCTGGATTGTCCTTAGGAAGCTCGAAGTAGTTGTCATCATAGTCAACCCACAGAGGGATTCCTGCAGACACCAGAGCTTTGCACAGAGCTACGCCTTCGTTGCCTCCAGGACGGCACATGTAGATCAAGTCGACATCGTACAATGTTTGCCAGTTGATGCCTCCTTTGATCTCCTTTAGACGAACTACATGATTGGACATCTTAGCTAGGGAGAACCAAGGACCCCAACCTCTGTAGAAGGAATTGGCATCGCTTGTTCCGGGTGTGAAGATGCCTACTGTAAGACTTGGAATGTCTACCTCAGGAGGATCTAGGAGTTGCCAACCTTTTTCTTGTTCTTCAGACATGCTTTCTCCTCAATGGATGTGGTAAGCTACAAGGGGGACGTTCTTGTCCCAGCAAGCTCGACAGTCTTTGCACTGTCCTTCTTGACTAGGTGCGGGGCAATGATGAACAGGAACATCTGCAATGGTGTCGTCAAAGTTTGCTGTGGCTACTGCACTGGTAGGGAAACCGGAAGCTTTCAGAGTATAATCAATCATCGAAGCAGATATCCGAATAGTCACATTCGACGGAGGAAGAATCTCAGGATTCTTCGAAAGCCACATCTTCAGAATGTTCAATTCCTTAGTGGGAAGCCAGAAGTGGACATTCGGAAGGGCTTTAACGACGTCGAAGATATTCTGCAGATGTTGAACACTCTGAATGTCTCCGCTATCGTGCCAACGAAACCATTTACCTGTTTCGAGGTGCTTACGCACTTCTTCATTAATCAGCACAAACATCGCGACAGTCCAACCGGGATCTGTAAGCGAAGCAAGACGCTTCTCCAAGCACTTCTTGACTACTGGATAGCGATATGTTCCTTTGCAGGCATAGCACTTCGAACAAACACTACCGGCAACAGCGCGCAACTTAGAGCCGGTGATGCAGGCTGAAGCAGGTAAGCTGTATGAGGCTCCCGGCATCTTAGTTGTGTTCGAAAGGCCACCCGTAATCTCTTTAGCAGTTTTGACGTCCATTTAGTGATTGTTTTCATTCAGAATTCCTTATATGATTGTTTACTGTTACTTCTGCCAGATTAGGGATGTTGAGGAAGGTTGAGTTCTTTTGGAGCAAGTTTGATAGTGACAGGAGTCTGATCAAGACACGAGACAAGCATTCGCCAACGAAACTCCGCTGCTCGAGTCAGTGAAGCCTGATCCTGCAGAAACTGCAGAGTCTCAGCATTCAAAGCTGTGCGCTCTTCTGGAGTCTTCTGTATAAGCTCTACAAGCTTCTCGTAGAAGTTACCAGATGCGTACGCAAGTTCATTATCACTGAACGTAATCAAAGGCTGAACATTCAAGTCTCCTGGAGTATACAACGTCTGTCCCGGAAGACTCCACCACTCAGGACCTAGGAAAGCCGCTCCTGCAGGAATACTCTCCATCAAAGCACCAGGAGATCTGCTTCTGTCAAAGACTTCATCAAACAACAGACTTACATGGATGTCTGCTTGGTATTCCAACATAGTGATGAAGACTTCAGGAATCAGCTTCCACTTCTGCCAGATACATCTATCCGGTGGAGCAGATCGCAAGTACTGGAAAGGAGTTGTTCCACACATAAGAATCCACTTGACGTTTGGAAACTCCTTCAAGGACCTTAGGACATGAGGAGCAAGGGCACGAAGTTGAAGACTCTGACTATCACTTCCGCGCCACATGATACGAATTTCATCTGTAGTACGAGGTCTCTCTACTTTATAGGTATTGTAGAAGTCGAAGTCTACAGCGTTAGGAAGAAGGACTATGCAAGGATTCATGCCTTCCATAGATTCTTTGATAACTGGAGTAGACACTGTCACAACAGAAGCAGTAGCACAGATCTTCTTGATGACTTCTACAACTTCTGGACTCCACGACTGGAAGGACATATTGTATTCAGGAACTGCCAAGAGATTATCATCGTAGTCTATCCAGATGCGCTTACCAAGGCCAGCAGCAAGTCTACAGATGCTGTAGGCGTGTTGAGAGTCTGGACGCTGAATGAACACTGCATCGACACCTACAATGTCGCTCCACGAGGGGTTAGCATTGTAAACGACTTCTAGGGGGAACATCTGAGACATCTTGGCTAGAGGACGTACTGCACGATACCACGAAGTACCGTCAGAGGGACCTGGAACACATGCCAGCAAACGCACAGATGTGCGCCCAGCCTTCAGCAGACACTTAGGGAATCTTACGGGTTCTTGCACGTTTTCTTTTTCGCTTGGATTTGACATAGACATCCTTTACAATGACGGGATACGCTCTTACAGGACCTTGTGTAGACAAGTCAGCTGCTGTAATTGGAGGTGGAGGAAGTATCTGACGAAGAATACCGCTCTCTTTCAGCTTTGCAGAGAAATACGCATTGAAAGCGTCTTTTGGAGAAAGACTATCAAGGTACTTCCTTGCAACTGACTTGTTCCAAAAGCAAGCTAGAGGAACTATACCCTCTTCAGAGAATACTACAAATGGTGGATAGCCTGTAGCAACTTGATCTGCAGGAGTCTCTACCAGATTGTAAGGATCTTTGAAGATGATATCCATATCAGGAAACAATTTAGGAATCGCCATACTTACCCACTCTTATTCGAAATCGTCACTTGAAAGCTTTGTCCTAGAGGTTCAGCAAAGAAATCATGAACAGGTATAAACCTAGTTGTCTGCTTCCGCTCCCAATCTGATCTATCTCTCTGCTTCTTCATCTCTACATACTTCTCAGCTTCTTCCTTGCTCCAGAATCCTGCTAGAGGCGTCAAGCCATCATTGCTAAAGACTACATAATGGGGAAGCCCTTGCAGGATGGACTCTTGAGGACTCTGAACAATGTCCAGTTTGAGTTCTGTGTAGACTTCTTCAGAAGGTTCCGTATATCCGGGAAGACAAAAGCCTGTAGCCGCTACAGAACCGTTGTAGGTATGAGCAGAAAGATCTGACAAGGCCTGAGTGATTTCACATCTGTAAAGCCATCCTTTTGCAAGTTATCCAATTTTGACACCATCTCTGAGAAGGCTTTTTCATCTACGCCATTACTATTCAAAGTGTCAGCAACGTCTTGGAGTTCCTTATCGGAGGGTTCTCCAGAAGGAGTTGCAATCTTCTTCAAGAAACCCATCATTGAATCAATGTTCTTGCTTAGCATCTAAGGAACCTGCAAAGCACTGCAAGGCCAGAAGTACAGAGGAGAGCCTTTAGCCGCCGCCCTAGAAGCTACTCCATACATATGACCAGTGTCTGCGTACAGTAGATCATTTACTTGAGTGTCTTTATCCGCTGTAGTAACTAGCTCCATGTCCCTGCCCGAAGCTCTAATCGCTTTTCCAAACAGATGATCCTTTTGCCAACCTTCTAACAAATCTTCTGCGGCCTTCGCCACATATGTCTCAGCTTTGCTCTTGTTCCAGAACCCTGCTAGAGGAGTCAGACCTTCATTCTGGAATACTACAAACTCGGGAAGTCCTTTATCTACTTGTTCTTTAGGCGACTGAGCAATAGTGAAATACTGCTTGAAGTCGTCTAAGGTTTTGTCATTTGACATAAATTCCTTTGGGATACCTAGAGCCTTTGCCAGCATCTTTTCGTAGTAGGAAGCAATATCCTTCTCTGTTTTGAGTAGACCCTGTACGTCTTGTATTTTGAAAGTAGACATACAAAGAAACCGTCAGGGCTTTTGGTTAAGCAGGTTGCAGACATAGTTAGCCAAGCGCTTGTCGTAGAAAAATGCTACTGGAGTAACTCCATCATTAGTCATCAAGCAATATCCAGGCATCTCCACTTGAGTATCTGTAGGAGTCTCCACAACAATACAATCTCCCACTACACGTCCTAAAACCAGATGAATGTCTGTTAGAGAATGCATCTCAGTATTCGCAGGTAAAATAAAATCTGCCCTTAGCTTTAAGTAACCACTCTCTACATCATAAGAAACACCTGTACAGATACCATCACAAGTTGGAGAGGACGATTTCATTGCAACGGACATCAAGCTCCCTTCTAGGCATTGTTCCCCAGCAGCTGATCTCTAAGAGCTGAGCTTCTGTAGTGAACACGCCTGCAAGAATTGCATACTGCAAAGATCCCATAAGTTTCTTCAGTCGCTCTTTCAGTTCCTTATGTTCAGCTGATGGATTGATCATCCAGCAAACGTCTTGAACCTCTACTAAACGAGGAGCAGACTGCAAGTAACTTTTAGCAATCTGACTATTCATACCTGAGTACTTTGATAACCTTTTACCCTGTAGTAAATAGTCATCGTATTTTACAAAGACTAAGGCATACGAAATCCACTCTTCAAGTAAGACTTCTGCAGAGTCTAGTTGTCGAAGAACTTTGTTGAGATGTTCATCGTGAGAGTTAGCCGGAAAGTCCATTATTGATATCTGTCTTGTACATGTGAGTTTCCTTTGGAGGTTAGACAGTCTGCACTATTGGCAGAACACATTTAAAGGGTGTTTAGAGGCGTTTGAGAGGATGAGGGGAACTCCTAGTCGACTTAGAAGACTAACTGGTTCTGAAGGTCAACTAAACATAGCTCCTGTCAAGATTTATCATACCAGTCGCCTTTCTAAAAACAAAAACCAGGAGTTCCCCTTTGAGTAGGAGCGCAGCGACTACGAGGGAACGACAGGTTTCACTCTTCCTGCCGACGGCAAAGCACGAGCAACGCGAGTGATCAGGCTGTTGATTTTTAGGTCTGTTTTTGATAGGTTTTTTGGACCTTTAAAAATTGACCTAAATCACTCAAAAGCTTGGAGGGACCCCTTTTTTAATAGGGTCCCCAAATTTCGAGGGGGTTGCCAGGGGGAGGATTTGACCCCTCAAAAACTCACTGAGGTTTTCGTTTCTGCAGTTTGAAGTTTTCCACAGGTTTCGTCAACCAGTCTGCAATGACACCTTTTGCATCATCCAACGCCATGTCCTCGGAAACTCCCTGACTCACCAAGACGTCTTTGATGTAGTCTCGGCATTTGGCAACACTCACTACAACCGCGTCCGTTTGCATTAGAATGGTGTCAGAAGCCTTGTAACAGGTCTTCAGAAGGTCTAGACACGCAAGAGCCTCCTTAGGCCCCTTAAAGGTCTGTTTCTCGAAGAAGCTGACAATCTTCCAATGTGGCAGGTTCAGTTTCTCTACAATCACTCTTGTCTTGATTTCATCTCTCAGGGTCTTCAGAGCGTCTTGAGCTTGGTCGATGTCTGTAAGAAGTTCTGAGAGTTCCTTAGGAGTCTGCTGATCAACGTTCTGGATCATCTGAACTTTCATGATCAGCTGATCCATCTCTGACAGTTTACGATCTGGATTGCTACCCATGTTAAGCCACCTTATTCTTCAATTGTTTAGTTGCGCCGTAACCATTTGCATATTCCAGAATTCGACGAAGAGTATCGATCTGGGGCTCTGCCAAACGACTCTCTGGAATTTCAACTTCAGTAACTTGTTTTTCAGTAACTTTCAGGAAATTCAGTACAGCATCAATAGTTGCTTGCTGAGTGTCTGGATCGTTGGCAATGATGAGAGAAGTACCTTCAACAATGCCGTTCTGCATATACTCAACAACTGACGTATTTCCTTTGTTACCTAGAACAAGACTATTGATAACATTCTTAAGCCAAGCACCAGATACGTCGTACTCACGGTAATAGTAGTACTTCGTAATCACCGCAATACCCGGATCAGAGCATACAAATTCCAGCTTCAGGAACTTCAAGGTTCCATCTGTAGACAAGCCATTGATGTCATTGAGAACTTTCAAATGCATTTCAACACACTCTGACAGACGAGCTTGAGATAGATACATGGATGAAACATATCGATCAGCTTTGTCACATTTACGCAAACGTATCGCAACTCGAGCAAACGCTACATCATCCTGCAAAGTACCTGCAAGATGCAAGCGATAGGGACCCGCATCTCCAAGCACAGGATTCTTAGGACGAGGAGTCTTTACTACAACAGGCTCAGGATGTTCACAGGTACAGTGATTACATTCACAAGGATCGTTAGACCACGGAAGATCTGCAATGTTTTCAGGAATACTCTGGATTGTCTGAACAATCTCATTAAACAGCTTAACGTTCTTACTCTCTTCTTCAGCTTCGTTATATGTAGACGCTTTGAACGCAGCATCCACCATACTGTTGAGAGGCTCTGGAACAACTTCTATAGGTTCCACAGCTTCTGCAAGAGCTTTCAATTCGTTGATAGCTTTCTGCATATTGCTAATACCGTTGCTGACACAATCCAGTTCGTACTGCAGGACTTTCGAGATGTCAGTGATTTGCGTTTTGAAGTCTGTCATGGTGTTTTCCTTTGGTTAAGTATGTAGTGTGAGAACTGTTCTGCCATAGCTTTAGCAATACCGGGATACGTACGACTTCGTTCTTTCCAGCGAGTAGGACCTGGAGGCATCATGTGAATCCTGTTAGAACGACCTTCTACAATGTCTGTAGGAACTAGAGGAGTAAGGTTCTTTAGCCAGAGCCCTGTCTTCTTAGTCTCCCCACATCCGTATTCGTAGGGCTGAATGTACTGAGTAGGTTTACAGATTCGTGTAGAAAGGATCCCTACAGGATTCTCAATACAGGTGTGAGGAATCGGAACGTTCATCAGATATCTGACAAACTCCAAAGCCTCTTCCTGTTCAACTTTCTTGTTCTTGAACCAGCGAGCTCCTGAGACACAAAGATGCGTACAAGGAGGATGCAGGACAGCGAGATCCCAATTACGCCCTATGATGTCTCTGATATCACACTGAAAGTGATATTCACTGTTGTCATCTGCGGGAAGCAAGTCACACGACCAAGCATTGTGTCCAAGCTTCCTAAAGGCCTCGCGAACAACACCACTCGACTCACACCCGCAAATGACCCTAAGACTCAAGGACTCACCTGCGGCTTTTCATCATCCCTGCGAAGGAAGTTCATCAGACTCAGAGCACTGTGGAAGTTCTCCAAAGCCTTCTGCGTCAACGGACCTTCCAACGCTGTCCAACGAGTAATGTCACGAACCTTTCCATAGCCATAATAGGGATTCACGTCCTTACAGTGGTACAGACCCTCATAGCGATGTACAGCGCCTCCTGTAGCCTTGTAGAGACCCATAGCAGCAGGCTTCAACATGCGTTGATACAACATGTACTTCTTCAACGTATCATCCCACATGCATCGACGTGTACGAGCAGAGCCAAGGGCCTTTCCGTCATAGCTGTAATACGAGGTTCGTTACCTAGCGGCAACGAGTTTCGTTTTGCGCTTCGTAGACCCTTTAGAGGTCTCCACGCATGTAGAAGTTGTTACCCAACTCCTGTTTCTCAAGTTCAGTGCAGCGTTGAGATCGCGGTCGATCTCTAAGCCACACTGACATCTGTACACCCTAATAGAGGGTGGCAAGGACTCTTTGACATCTCCACATGACGAGCAGGTCTTGGAGCTGGGGAAGAACTTAGGAGCTTTTACGAGCTCCCTCATCTTGTACTCCAGTTGCCTGTGGACCTCGCGCATGCAGGTGTCTTGGAGAGCACGATTCATCCAGACCTTGTCTGAACTTTTCATACTCTCGATGTCCAGTGTTTCGATCACTGCAGTGCCGTGGTTTTTGGCAAGAGCTGTAGTGAACTTGTGGACACAGTCCTGACGTTGATTTACAATCTTCTGATGGATCTTTGCAATACGGGTTTTCGTTGCATTGCGGCGATTTGATCCTTTTACTTGTCGCGCTAATTGACGTTGATAGTATTTCAACTGTCGTTGTTGCTTGATAAGAAAATGAGGATTTGGCAACGAAGTGCCATCGCTTGCAACTGCAATGTTCTTAATCCCGACGTCTACACCAACTACAGACAAGGACGGATTAGGTACAATAGGTTCTGTCAATTCTACTTGAACAGACACAAACCATTTACCTGCAGAATGAGAAACAGTATAACACAGCGTTCGCCCCTCAAAACGGGGAGCTTCTGCTAGTTTTACTTTTCCAACATTCGTAATGTGTATCCGGCCATCTTTGATATAACCATGACTATTAGCCACATAGAAAGAAGACTTGTCAGACTTCTTATGGAATTTCGGGAAATTTGTCTTCCCGTTCCAAAAACTGATCATAGCTTTTCCGAGAGTCATAATTGCACGGTTCTGAAGACCGCATGCAACTTCTCGAGCCCAATCTGGTTTTTCTTGTGTCCAACGTCTGGAGATACTGTAGACATCTGGTTTAGTCGCCAGCCCTAGCTTAAAATCGTCGTATTGCTTTTTCCACATAGCCAGCGCGTAATTCCAAGTAAATCTCGCAGTTCCAGCAGCTTGTCGCATTGCGACTTCTTGCTTGACTGTAGGATCTAATCGAATTTTATGTGAACGCTGCATATGGATTATTATAATACATCAAATCAGAATTTGTAAACTACTTGAGAAACAAAACGAAATTTCTACTTCGTATAGTTGTTTTCAACAGTACTCGCTAAGTACTGCCGGTTTGCTGATGGTTAATCAGGACTCCCACAATTTTCACTGTGGCAAAGGCTATATCATTCTCCTAATTGCTCAGGAGAGAGTGCTTCGGGCCGCTTGACCCTACGTCCTTACGGACTAGTCGTTGAACCTTCTCTTAGAGGCCACTAGGGTCTATTAAGAGGTCGGCTGCTGATTGCCATGGCGCACAGATGTGCACTTTAGGTGTCCCAGCAATTCACTTTCTTTTCAATGCCTGTTACCAGACAAAGGGACCTTAGTTGATCCAGTAGCAGTTGTAGGAACTGCGCTTGAGACGTTCGAATCGTTCGAGGGACTTAGGTGAAGTGCTGTGAACGAAGATAGTTACTTGATTCTGTTCAGCATTGTAAGCATCCAAAACAGTAATCTTACCTTCAAGCTCTACACGCTTCTCGATCTCCCAGCCATCATTGCACATCTGTGCAAACTTCCACTGCAAGCGCCAAGCAGTCTCTTCTGCATGACATGCACGAGGGGTTGCACCTTTAGGGAGAGGGTAATGAGCCCAGTGCCAGATCTTGTCTTCACAGCGACGAGCCATAAGCTTTTCGCCGCAGTCAGGGCAGAGTGAAGAAGTGACATTGTCCCAGTTCCAAACAGTAGTACGAGCCGCGTTGAGTAGCATGTGTGTTATCCTTTAGGTTGCTGTTATTGAATCAAGTACAGTTATTGTTCAAGTTTCTTGAAGAGAGCTGGAGGAAGGTCAGAGGTTTGCATGAATGAGTTGCCAAGAACACTATATGAATCCTCTTTTGCAGTATCTTTAGTGCGATCCAGAAACAGAGGTCTGCGAATTATCTGATACAAGTCCCAATATCTGTGACAGTCTGGATGACACTCTTTAGAGCCTACTCCATAGGAAGCATTGGGATGAAGCTCTGGAAAGAGAGAAGCTTTCAAGTCGTGCAGAGCTTTGTCAATCTTCTCGTTGTCTGGATAGTCTGCGAGTTCTTCCACATTCTCTACTTTCCTTGGACGAAAAACTACAGCACTTCGAACTTCAGAGAGCTGACCTGCAAGGATTCTCGCCATGTGCTCGACAGCTTGCTGAATCAAGTAAGCTTGCTCTGTAGTAACTTCCAAGATCCACTTGTCAGACTTTTTGCTTTTGGTTTTCTTCATACGCCTGTATCCTTTTAGGAACGGATTCTACAATGAGATCTACGTCATCGCACTCTGCACAACTCTCACAATCCTGCTTGATGTCTGCAAGTGTCTTCTCAGCACTTTCTAGTCTGTCGGAGAGAATGTGGATCGTGTCTATAAGTACTTCTGAGCATTTCTGAAGTCTTTGCACCTCAGTAACCAGTATTCGAATTTGGTCGCCGCTGCTGGACATATGATTCTTGGATAGAGCGTCAGCAATAAAGGAAGCGTCTGTAATTGCTTGAGCTATATCATTGTTCATATGTTTTGATCTTCTGCAGAATGTCGTAAGCAGTTAGACTGTCACCATTACGCACATCATTTTCGATATACTCACGAATGTCTGCAAGCGTCTTCTCCGCATACTTCAACTGGTCAAGAAGATCTACATATTTGCTCAGAACGTTTCGAGCACTTACAAATTCATCTTCCAAGTAATCGTCAAGAGCTGCTTGATACTCTTTGTAGTCAGTCATACGTGTCCACCCTCCGCAGAATATTACGAGCATCGTCACTATCTGGAGGCATATCGTCTTGACAGTACTTGCCAATTGAGACAAGGCAGTTCTCAGCTTTGATCAACTGCTCGAGGAGCTGGGAACAAGCCGCTGTGAGATCATCTGGCGTAACATACCCCAATCGGCCTTGATCAATCAGCTGATGGTACTTGTTGTAGTTAGTCATGTTCGTCCAAGAGTTGTTTAAGAGCCACGCTCTTGTGGTAGCAGTCAATACGAGCTTCTACAGTCCGCTTCAAGGCATCAACAAACATGTACTCCTTGTGCAGCTCTTCCAGCAACTCTCGAATAGCTTCCGCTGCCACGCAAGTATCTTCACTACGCGCAAGAGCGTTTGCAACCATTCGGTACGCCTTCAAGTCTTTACGCATTCTTCAGTTCTCTCCAATTGTTCTTAAGGTGACCGAAGTCCCTAGGTTCTGTTACAGCACACTCAGTCTTACACACATCACACGTACCGTTGTGAAATGTACAAATAGCTTTCTCACTAGGCGCTTTGCCCAGCTTCCATCCACAACTCATACAGATCCAAGCTGGATAGTCGTCTTCACTGTGTTTGAGTTTGCTCATTTCATAATCTTCCACTTCATGACATCACAGACACTGACAGCTTCCTTCTTAGTCAGATACGAACACATCCAGAAGCCTGAGGTGAACGGATCTTTGTACTTTTCACTGTCATGTACAACGACATGCCACATCATCTCGCCGGAATCATCATTCTTCTCTAAGACTACTTCCAGATTATCCTGCAAGGCGTATTCAACACACTGCAGAGCTGTCTCAAAGGAGACTTCATCAGCTTCCGGTTCTGTAAGCCACTTAGATCCCCAAATGTGATTCCACTTGTACCTCATACTCTCATTCATCGGAGACAACTCTTTTTCAATCAGCTCTCGCAGACAAGGAACATCTTCCTGAAGGTACTCACTAGCAGAAGGCTCCTTGTATACATCGCTGGGGAACACAAGAGCCATCTCAATGTTCCCTGTAGTGTGCGGAATGCCCCGAGCATCCACCATGTAGTACAAGTCCGTAAACATCTTGCGAAAGATGTACGTCTTCATACAGTTCCTGTGTCCTTCAAGCTGTGTTCAAGTTTCGATTTGAACAGTTGTGCAGTCTTACGTGAAATAGCTGAACGCACTTCTTTACTGTCTACAATCTCACTCTCAGCTTCTCGTACAACATCCTCAACCATTGCTGCAAGCACATCCTTCATACGCGTGATGTCAGGTGCCGTATTGTTGACAAACAGTTTATCCAAGACATGTTCCAGTCGTCCAGGAGTAACCCACTCATCCGCAATCTCTGAAGCCTCTGTCAAAACTGCTTGCTTCTCAGGATCTGCAAGAGAAGGTTGATTTTTGCGTTCAGGTTGGAAGTCAGCTCTCTTGTGCTTCGAGATAACTCTCGCACCATTGCTGGTTCGCATTTCCACAAGCGGACGGAGAACAACTCCTTCACGCTTATGCCCTTCTCCACAACCATTCCTTACAGCTTGAACTGAATCTCTCATCATCTCTCTGTCAAGAGCTTCAACTGTACAGTCGATGATTGCGTAGTCTACAAACTCAAGTCCCATCTTCAAGACAAGTTCGTGAGCGTCTTTTACATTGAGAAAACAATGTTCTCCAACACCGATCTCAAAAGCCACGAACTTCAGAACCTTTCCGTATGTGGCTGACATAGCCTGCATACTCCCACCATAAGCTTCACCAAAGATCGTAACGTCTTTCTCGATACCAAAGAACTCTGTGAACTTTGCAGTCAAATCTTCAATGTTGAAGAGCTTTACGAATGCTAAGTGAGAAGCTCCTCCTGCAAAGAAGGAGACTTTACCAGCCTTCCAAGAGATGTGAGCAGATGTGCCATGAATCTTCTCCATAGCGTAACACTGCTTGAAAAGCATAACGGTCTGGTTCTTATAAAGGTTGTCCACGTGCATATAAGACATGTGTAAGTCCTTTCAGTTAAACATCTTGACGAATGTGAAGAGCTACAGGAAACCTGGGAATTTTACTAGCAGACTTACCCTGATGCTGTACCGTTAACAGCTTTCCGATATACTTCTCAGGATGCTCCAAGTAGTCCTTCAGAGCCTCTGTAGAACCCTTCATCTTAGCGTTGAACGTCTGACCTTCGTCAGTCACACAAACGAAGATCCCATGACCTGCAAGCTTACCCTTACCTTCTTCAACTCCTACAATCTTGAACTCTGCGTCGTCGAACTCTTTGATCTTCTGCAGATCATACGAACGCTTATTGACATACATGCCATCGACATTGCGTGCAATAGCACCTTCGTAACCGTCTGCAAGGAACTTGTTGAAGGCAAGCATCAGCTCGTCTTCGTCGTTGACCTTGAGAGTCTCAACGTAAACCAGATGAGAATTTGCCTCAGGCCACATGAACCAAGTGCGCAATAACTGATTACGCACTTCAAAGGTCTTATCCGCTATCGGATAATCGTAGATGTGATATTCAATCTCTGTACAGTTAGGGGAAGGAACTTCCTGACGAATCAAACTAGTAAGCTCTTCAAACCTGTCGTTATATCGACTGTTATATAACTCCCCGTCCAGCACGTAGCTCTTTAAAGCTTTCTTCTCAATCTCTGCAACGATGTGAGGAGCACTGAAGATCTGCTTACGAGTACGACTCCACAAAGTACACTTACCATTCTCGTCAATAACAGCAATACATCTATGGCCGTCAAGCTTACCCTGACATGCACATGGATATTTAATCTTGTGTCCTTGTTCGCTGAACTTGTGAGCAAGCATCGGAAGGATTCCGCCTTCGATCAACTCACTGGACTTGCCTGCCATAGCTTCTTCAGGAGTCTTGACATAATCTTTCTTCAGCTTCTTCGTCCACTGTGCTTCAGCTTCCAAGAGAGCTTGAGTCTCTCCTGTAGTAGAATTGGCTTTACCCAGATTCTTCCCTTGACAGATCGTAGGAGCAGTCTCTTGAATTGCGCCACCGACCTGACCAAAGAAGGTGATGATTTTGTCGTAGTCGACACAGATTTTCCAGGTCTGAAGGGCACCTGTTGACGTTTTCTTGAACAGAGCGGGGAATTCTTTGTACATGTTACTTGGATTCCTCTGGTTTAGATACAATGCCTCTAAGATCATAAGCAAGCAGAAAAAGAATGCAGCACGCACAATGCGCTAAATGTGACAGTTTTGTCTCTGGGTCATTCTTCTCTCCTGACATATAGGAAACAAGGTGTCGCATAGCCGCGTTAGCGTATCGACCAGTGCCTCCAGAGGCTCCGGGAACCACTACCCAATTTGAAGCTGAGTACTTGCGTGCACCAATCATCAGTACTTTCACAACCTCTTTAACAGCATCCCAAGGTAGGAGGGAGTACTTAAGCTTTTCCTGATCGAATTTGATTCCCTTACCTGTCTCTTTCATTTCCTTAAGGAGCTTCTCTTTCTCCTCGTCGGAGAGTTCTGTAGAATTCGTTGGCATGTTGTTGAATCGCTCCTCGTTCTCTTTCACCACGTTCTGGACTCGTATGTTGTTAGCCCGTCCCATAGACTTGTCGTAATCCTTACAATCGGCGTCTATCTCTTCCAACTGCAGTTCGAGTTCTGCATATGTAGGAGCCATCTTCCACAAGTTGCACTCTGGACACTTGAAGTCGTAGTTGTTGCTGTCATGCGTAACCTCAATAAACTGTTTACCACAGCGAGGGCACGTAGGAAATCCAGTCTGCATACGAGGAGGTGTATTCATAGCGCTGTATGTCGCTGAGAGCGCACTAGCAAGTGTAGAGACACTCGAGCTAGAACACTCGTAGCAATACTTGTGATTCTTACAGCTTAGAACAAATGTGAGCGCTTTCTTGTGCCGACATGTAAGTTCTGTAAGGACTGTCGGACCTTTACAGACAGGACAAGCAGAATCGTTGTTTGGGTAAATCTTTGCAACTGTCATACTTATTTCCTCATTACTAGAATATTTGAGTATTGATTAACACAGCCATGAAACACGTCATGGAACTCGCGAATGTAGCTACTAGCTCTGCAGTTCATCTGGAAACCTTTGGTGGTCTTGCAGGGCCTGCTGGAGACGTCTCCCTCGTAGATCTGGAAGTACGCTACCCCACGCATCTTCAAAGCCTTGTAGGCCTGTTCTATGACCTTTCGACGCACGTCAGGCTCTTTTATCACATTCAATACGTTGCAGCATGTGACAGTATCAGTTCCTGCTTTGACAGTTACTGAAATCTAAGCATTTACAACTTAGAGTCAGTTTCTTGTGAGGAATAGGGGACTGCAAACTCCCTACCAGTTAAATCAAACAGACCTTCAGGTTTCCAATAGAAACCCTTTCTGTTTAGATTCAACTTACGAAAGTCAAACGAAATCTCAGGGAGTTCAACTACATGATTGAGACTAGCATTCAGATCTGCATCTAGATGAAAGCCACAAAGGCATTTGTACTCCTTTCCTTTTCGATTGGCTTTTCGTACCAACCCACATGCACTGCATCTCTGACTTCTGTAGACTGATGGCTGAAGTTTCACAAGGACCCCTTGTTCTTCTCCAGCTTGGATCAGTCTGTCTCGGATGAGTGTATTACACCAATGCGACAAGTATCGACTTTTACGAGTCTTGTAACCAATGTTCCAGACCTTCTCTAGATTGATTTGTTTGATGCCAGTTAAGTTCAGTTGTTTGATCTGAAAGTTGATTAAGTTCTTTCGATGGTCTTGAGCTCTTTTAAAGCCCTTGGAGCCTTTGCGTCGTCTAGACAATTTATGAGTGACGTCTTCTAGGGAATGACCGTGAGGGTCTGTTGCTGGAGTGATAGAGCCTGTAGAGAAGGTTATGGTTGTTTTCAAACCTTGATCGGCACCTACTACCGAGCCCTGTTCAAGCTTTGGCGGTGTCTCTTTTTCATATCGTATCTGTATTTCGTTCTCTGAAATCAGAAAACTGGTAAGCATTCTCCAGGATTGAAACTTCCTATCAGCTCTGTGCAACTTAATGGGAAGACGAATGGAAGGAATACCTTTTCCCAAGCATTTAAGTTGCACAAAATAGTCGAACGGCGAGTTTTGTAAACGTCGGAGGTCAACACAAAGTGTGTTTAGTTCTAATGAGAAGTTAGAAAGATCTGGTTTAACAGGAGCATTCTGTCCGATTTTCTTGAGCAGTTGCTTGCAAGACTTTCCTTCTGTTATGCTTTTGTTAAGCTGCCACAAACGCTTCTTCTGCTTCTCTATAGATGCTCCAACTATCCCTAAGACTTGAGTAAGTATACACTTCTTCAGACGCGCCGATAAGGCCGATGAGAATCCCTGAATGCTGTTTTCTAAATCTACGTTTGACAGCATAGACGGATGTTCAAAAAGATTCCTTGATATGTCTAGGGTGTGTAGGATACCAGCGCCCAAACTATCTTTAGTTTGCCAAGTACAACCATACGTCCACAAATAGTCTAAGTACGTTTGTGCAACGTTCTTACTCTCAGTCAAAACATAAAGTAACCTTTGTTGCTTCAGGGCGTTACTATCAGTTAGTTTGTGACGAGTCGTTCTTATCACTTAGGAGATTCTCCTGTAAGAACCTTAATTGACTCAACAGAGATCTTACGTTGATTTGACGGAGTCAAGTATCCTTTAAGTTTCCCTTCGTCGAACCACCGGCGTATTGAGTCTGGATGAACTCCCATCATCTTAGCGGCCTTACTAACGGATGTGTATTCCATTATAACCTAGCCTTTCTATTGAATACTAATATAGCATAGGATTAGCAACAAGATAAAATACCTACCTAGGTTATTTCCTTACTACTAGAGTATTAGCGTACTCATTACATAGTCCGTGAAAGACCTTAGTGATTTCTGATACATAAGAAGACGTCCACCAGTTCAACTGATAGCCCTTAGAAGTCTTTCCTTGCCTCTGAGAGCGGTCTCCCTCATAGATCTGAAAGTAGGCTACCCCTCCGAGCTTCAATGCTTTGTACGCCTGTTCTATGACTGTATGTCGAATCTTTGCTTCCTTAATAACGTTCAAAACATTACAACATGTTACTGTATCAAACGAACTACTTATGATGTATGCTCGAATGCGTTCGTTGTGTTCATCCGACCTGTTAAACGGATCATATACAAAGTTGGATACAAAACGTTTCTGCAGATAGATAGAAGCATCTTCGTACTGACCACCACCTAAGTCAAGGTTCCAGCTGTGCGGAGCCCAGAGAACTTTCTTGAAGGTTGTGGGGAGAGAGTGCACAGATGTGCACTTTGAGGAGATTGACTGCTGAGATAGATCAAAGAGAGATTTGTACTCAGGCATACTTGAAACGGACATGAGATTCCTTATTTGCTGATAGGGAAAGAAAGGTGACTCCTCTAAGCACGTTACGGTACAGGTAGGAGGAGTCTTGGCTATCTGTTAGGAGCTGTAGCAGAGCGAATCGTACCACACTGTCAGAGGAACATCTGCTACAACACGCACGTGACCTCCGCGCCAATGGTCAACCCTCTGACAAGACTAAATAGTAAGTTGTTCTCCCTGGGATCGTTTCTTAAGAGTGCGGGAGAACTGGGGCACACCTGGAAAGGAATTCGCTAAGAGAGATTTCGAGCACCTCGACCGTCAGCAAGCTCTTAGCGAAACACCACAACCCCTTCGATGCCAATATGATCCCTGCTGACGAAGAACTTTACCAATGACAATTTACACTATCATCCAACCACCAGCGACCTCGCTGAATAGTTGATTCATTGCTTGTAACCTGACTGTGTGTAAAGAGAGCTTGACCTGTAGTAGTCGTCTCTACAGCGTGTTCGCCCTTCTTCACATGCAGCCCCTTAGCTAACCACTCTTTCCATGTCCTGCGATCTGCACCACAATCACAGGCAAGGTGATGCAGAACGTAAGAACAATACTCAGAGTGTTTGTACTGCTTCATGAACTATTGGCAACGGGACCACGTACACTCCGAGCAAGCCAGACAATTTTCCTTACGGATCAATTGCTTGCCGCACAGAGGACAAGGATCTGTTACCTTACCCTTCTTCTCAGACTCTGGAGTAACTGTCTTGTCCTTCACATGCTTACCCTTGAACACACCCTTCTTAGAGAGGGCCTGGACGTGAGCGTCGATACATGCGGCGATGTGTGCTTGGAGACTGCAGTAGAACACACCATTACTCCAATAGCCCCCAGACGGATCTGAAATCTGCGACAACTCATTGACAATGAATGAGATATCCTTCTCACGCCTAAAGATGGTGGAAAGGAGCCTAGTCATCGTAGCGAGTGTTGCAGCGGCAGCAAGGTTCTTGCTACTGCAGAAGATTTCGAAAGGCCTGGTTTGGGAGCCCTCCACGAGATCGTTGATGGTTATGTAGTACGACACACCTTGACCGTCTTTCAGCTTGTACGTCACACCCGTAAGCTGATCAGGGCGTTCTGGAACAGCGTCAGACACAATAGGAAGAGTTTCTACAGGCTTCTCAGGAGTGTCTTTTACCAAGACAGCCTTCAACTTACCAGAGGGGTGGTAGCACGTTGCCCCCTTGAGCGACATCTTCCATGCCTTCATATAGATCTTAGAAAACTCATCGTACTTGATATCTGCAGGACAGTTGATCGTCTTGGAGATTGACGAGCACACCCACTTCTGAAACGCCGCTTGAACATTCAAATGATCATCAGGAGTCAGATCATCCACCGACACCATGTACGCAGGACGCTTCTTGTCAGGATTAGCCTGAAGCCACTCATAGTACACCTTGTCGTAGACCTTGAACAGTTCTTCACCATCAGCTGTACGAAATTTACGAGTGTAGTCGTAAGCGAAGATAGGCTCAATTCCACTAGAGATGTTCGAGGCCAGTAGCGAGATAGTTCCTGTAGGAGCGATACTAATCAAGTGACTGTTTCGAAGACCTTTACGCTCGATGTTATTCGCAGTATCAGGGAACTCTAACGCAAGGGTTTTGTAAGGAACGCTCTCCTTATGTTTCTCAGCGACGTATGCAGGAAACGAACCAAACTTCCCAGCAAGATCTGAAGAAGCACCGTACGCAGCGTTGGCCAATTGTTTAGCTACTTCCGAGGCAAATCTAACGGCTTCTGGGGAATTGTAAGGAATTTCCATCTTGATAAGAGCATCTGCAAAGCCTGTAACACCGAGACCCATTCGGCGTTTGTTCTTAGCCTCTTTCTCTTGTTCCTTAATAGGGAACTTAGAGATGTCAATGACATTGTCGAGGAAATGGGTAGCTAGTCTTACAGCACTGTAAAACCTAGAACAGTCAAACGTTTTATATTTGTTTACGAACGAGGGAAGAATCATCGAACCGAGCAGACAAACGCCATAGGGAGGTCCAACTATTTCGCCACAAGGATTACAGCAGGAAATAGTCTCACAATAGTAAAGTGAATTATTTCGATTTACGGTATCAAGAAAGAGCACTCCAGGTTCTGCATAGTCGTAATTGTTCTTGATCAGTTTGTCCCAGAGGTCTCGAGCTTTTACTGTGCTGTAGACTTCTCCTCCGAACCTCAGATCGAACGTCTTGTTCTCTTCCACAGCTTTTAAAAATTCGTCAGTTAAACCGCAGGAGAGATTGAACATCTCCAGTACACCTGCAGAGGACTTAGCTGTGATAAACTCTTCGATGTCTGGATGATCGATTCGAAGGATGGCGATGTTTGCGCCACGTCTCAGGCCAGCACTCATAATACTCTGACAAGCGCTGTCAAAGACTTTCATGAAGCTGATAGGACCAGACGCTTTGCTCTCTACACCTTTAACCAGTTGATTCTTTGGCCGAATCGTAGAGAAGTCATAGCCGATACCGGCTCCGGCTTTCTGTGTCAAGGCACCCATCTTCAAGACGTCAAAGATACCTTCCATGCTATCCGGGATGGTGTTTGCAATTGCGCAGTTAAATGTTGTAACCTGTTGCCGCCCAGTACCTAAGTTCGATAGGATACGACCTGCTGGAAAGAAGAGTTCCTTTTTCATCAGTTGAAAGAAGGATTCTTCCAGTTCCTCTGCAGTACCTTCTAGCTGCCGTACAGCGGCTGCGGCTTTAGCATTACGTCGGAACATATCGTCCCGATTAGTATCTTTAGAGTGTTTGTACTTTCCTTCAAAGATCTTGTCGGAGAGTTCTGCGGGTGTCAGGACTGGGATGTTCTTAGGAGCCATCGTTTTGTCTTTCACTGTTTCTTAGGTGCTTCTTCTGGTTCGTCAAGGTGAACATGACGAGGTGATTTGTTTTTCAGATCCTCAAGGGAGATCTCAAAGCAGGGCGGTTTAAAACTCCTGTACTCTCCGTTGATTTTTCGAGGACTTGCACCTTTAAACATAGTCACTAATTTGTCTGTTGCAGTGAGCCAAATTTCCATGTTGGGTTGAGAGGGCTGAGGAGATCTTTTACAACCTCTTCAGCCCTCGTACTTTCATTGGTTTTAGGGATTACAGGATACGCAGAGATCTTTTACAATCTTCCAACGAAGACCGATCTCACCAAAATCGTAAATGTCATTATTTTTCAAAATCTCAAGGTAGGATCTCGCTGCCGATCGAGACATGTAAGGACCATGGAGTCTATACAGTTGAGCGTCCTTGAAAAAGTCCCCATCATGTAGGTCTTTATTCTCGGCTTCATAGTTCTTATAGCAGATGACCCACCAAGGGAGTTTGTCAGGATGTTCCAGATAGTAATTCTGCATTAATCCTCGTACTTTCATTGGTTAGAAGACACAGGATATGACTAGATTTCTTCCAACAGAGTAAGAGAGTTTGATTGAACTCTCACTGCTGTTCTCTCTAATCTTCTTTGCAGCTACTCGTGCTTCCTTACGTGTTGGATAAGGACCATGAATGCTATCAAAGTACGGGTAACGAGGCATTTTCTTAGGCTTGAAAGACAGAAGAACCCACCACTTGTCCGAAGGAGCAGACTCACAGCACATCGCACATTTAGTTCCCATAATAAAAATCCTTATGCTATATTAGTATTAATGAGAAAGGAACAGCAAAATGGAATATATCTCGTTAACTAAAGCAGCTAAGATGATGGGAGTACATCCTGACTCCATACGTAGATGGTTTGATGAAGGGAAGCTTAAAGGGTATAAGACACCTTCTAAGCAACGTAAGATTTCTGTAGAATCTATCCAAAGCATTCTTGCAGGAGAATCTTCTAAGTGATTCGTAGAGTACAAATGTCGTTGAACTTTGCAAACGCCGGGAAGCTCCAAAAGCTTGATACTTTCAGTGTGGAAGCCCTGAGAGTACTTAATCTCTACGTAGAGCACTTCTGGAAAGATCCTTCTGCTACAAAGTTCGATCAACTTCCTCCAATTCCAACGTGGCTCGCCGCTCGCCTTCAAAGATGTCTTTTCATTCAAGCCTTTGACGTACTTAAGAAACTACGAGCTCGAAAGAACAAAGTAAAGAAAGCATCTAAGCCTGTACTCAAACAAAAAACTTTTAATCTCACGGAACTTATCTGTACTTTCTCTACTAAGCAGAATTCTTTCGACTTCTGGATTAAACTCTTTTGTCTAGGAAACAAGATAAATCTTAAGATCCCTTCATGTAAGCACAAGCAATTTCTCAAGTTCAGTCAGCACGGCTGGCTTCTTAAGAAGTCCTCTTGCTTACGTAAAGTCAATGGGAAGTGGTACTTGGATGTATTCTTCGAGAAAGATACTCCCAGTACATCGAAGGGAACATTCTTAGGCCTTGATTGTGGATACAAGAAACTCCTTGCTTCTTCCGATCAGAAAACCTACGACGTAGGCATGGAAAATGTCTATGAGAAAATCGCTAGGAAGAAACAAGGATCTAAAGCATTTAAAAGAGCATTGAAGGAACGTGACCAAAAGATCAATCAGTCTGTAAAGCTGATTGATCTTACTAACATTCAAGAACTTGTAGTCGAAGATCTCAAGGATGTGAAGAAGGGTTCTAAAGGCGAGATTAGCAAGCAATTTAACAACAAGTTACAACGCTGGAGCTATCCAAAAGTTTTGGACAAACTTCAGATGGTTTGTGAAGAAGCAGGACTAACCCTTACGAGGATTAATCCTGCCTTTACTTCGCAGACATGTAGCTTGTGCGGAGCGGTAGACAAACTGTCCCGAAAGGGAGAGTCATTCTGTTGTACCGCGTGTGGAATGAAGATGGATGCAGACTTCAATGCGGCCATCAACATCCGACAGAGGGGAGCCTATAGTCCCCCTTCCGTGACAAACTGACTAGCTATCTAGTTGGTAACTATCCACCACTTGTTTTTCGGATTGCTTACTGCAATAATCCAGCGTTCATCTTTCATATCACACCTTTGAGGTTAAGAAGAGATCTTTGATAATTGCCCACTGACACTTCTTCTCTTCGCCGTCTTCTGTATAGACGAACTCCCCGTCATCTGATTTACAACTATTCAACTCTTCACGTGCAGCTTCTCGCGTCTTGTAAGGACCGTGGACTGTTTCGAGGAATTGCCCTTCTGAGTACTGAACAATCCACCAAGGAAAACCTTTAGGACTTTCCAAATCAAGTATACGCATTATCGCCACCCTTCAATAATCAAGTCGTTGACAACAGTGTAGTAAGCACCGTAAGAGAAGTTACTGAGATCCTCATCTCTCACGACTTTAGCTTCTTTGCGAGCGTCTTCACGAGTACTGAAAGGCCCATGAACCTGATACACAATCTCAGGATACTTATTGCTGTCAGTTTTACCGTGTTCAACGATCCACCAGCCATTGAACATCTTTGAGAAGTTTGGTTTCATACTTATTCTGCCTTTGCGATGTGGTTGAGGATTGCGACAGCACTCTGAATGTCCTTCAGAGCTTCAACAGAGACTGCAGGAGCGGTCAGCTGTTCTTTGATGCTCGCTTCCATGCTTGCCAAGATTCGATCGCCGTCAGCGCGATTTGTGCGCAGATCACTAAGGTACTCAACGAGCTGCTTAGCTTTAGGAGGCTGATTACTGGTATTCTCATTTGCTTTTTCCTCGATCTTCTTTACTTCAAATCCGTTTGCTGTCAGCAGTTCCTGGGCTTCTTTGATTGAGTCAGCGAGCATTTGTTCTGCAGTGCGTTTGATGCGTTTGGGCTTAATGTCAGTGGGGGGAGTTGTAGGTTCAGTAGAAGGAGTAGTTTCAGCAGGAGTTGAAGGAGCAGTGGTAGCGACGACAGTAGTTTCAGTAGTAGCGGGAGTGTTTTCAGTAGTTTTCTTGTTCATATCAAAATTTCCTTTTTGGGTGTTGTTGATGATTGCTTCGGGAGTCAGCATAGGAAGACTGACGTTGTTTTCTGGCTTAGCCATAACGATTGCAGTGTTTGTAATCGTAACTGTTTCAGGAGACGTGAACTTGACCTTAGCTGTTGAGATATCCTTACCCTGAACAACTACTTGATCTACAAGTACCACAGGAAGATGAATCTCTGTACTTGTCTTACCTTCACCGCTTCCAATAGTTTCGCCTTCAACTGGAATGTTCTTCAATGCTGCTGTCAGAGTCATCGGAACATGCGGAGCCTTCGCCGCAGGATTCATCTTGGCAAAGGGATCTTCAGTGATACTGCTGAGCCCTATGTGATTCAAGAACTCGTTGACACTGGCACGATCCAGCTGGGGAAGTCGCGTACGTGCCATACGATTACCTGCATACTTACCAACGGTAACAGATACTCCACTTACGGCTAATTGAGCTGTGTTGTCCTCAGAGTCTACACACAGCACAGCAGTCCAGCCCTTGCCCTGCAGATCCGCTTTAAAGGTCCATTCCCGGTCCTCTAGGAGGAAAGGCTGACTCCTAAGCACAACAGGCACTTCATGGGCTTCCGTGTCATCTGTGAAGGTTACTGCAAGTGATCCCTTCGGGAGAGCATCTGCAGCAGTCTTCGGATCAGCAATCAAGTCAAGTCTGGCAGAAGCTGTCGGATGTTTGTACAGCAAGGCATTCAAGTCACTGTAGACAACTCCAATGCACTGATTGCCAGACGGTGCACAAGCGTCCATACGACTCCAGAGATATACGATTTCGCTGGAGAAGGCTGGATTGGGGTGTTGTCTTGTGGCGAGAACCATTAAGCACGGAGTATCATCGTCCACTGCAGATGATTGAAGATAGACAGTTTGATAGCGCACTTCCTTCGGAAGGAGCCACATCGCATTGTCTAGGTCTTTCACTTTGGTGGCGAGAAACGTCCTCATATCAACGGGGAAAGTCATCTAATCTCCTTTGTGCACATCTGTGCGTTCAATTGTCTTGTGTGAACTCAACGACAATGTTGCGAGACATGTAAGACTTAATACCAAACTCTTTGTTGTATTTGATACGGCGTCGAGCTTCACTACGCGTAGTGCATGTTTGTACATTGGTACACCTACTCTTCTGAGAATCCAAAATAATCACAAACCAGTGCTTGTGGTCATGGTCTGACATTAGTTTCACTTAGGTTCTCCGAACACTTTACCCAGCATCTCTGGATTGTTGTTGAAGATATCCAACAGACCATTAGCGACAACTGTCACAGCTTGTTCGTTAATCTTGACGTCTTGTGTGTCACAGATCATATGAATCATCTCGTGCAGAAGCACGTTGATCTCAACAGCTGGTGTGAGGTTGTCTGCAATTGAGATCAGCCAATTCCTAGAGTTGGCTCGTCCCATTGCATCGTCACTCCAGTCCTTAGGATCTGAGAAGTCTACCTTGACAGGCTGACCGTACAGCGAAAAGGTAAATGTGGTTTTCTTAGGTGACATTTACGAGTTTCTCCATTTCTCGAATAGTGGTACACGTATCACAATTACATGAGTCCGCATGTCCTTTAAAAGCCTGCAATTCTTTAGCAGCTTCATAAAGAAACGGAACTTCTGGAATTACATGTTTAGCACACTCGTAAAAATTACTCAACTGAGTAACAACCTCTCCGAGACTGTGTTCATCTATCTGCTTCCACATAAGTTCATGAGCTCTCAGCGAGGCTTCAAACATTGTCATCTGCTGTATCATTGTCAGACTTTCTTCATGCAGCAGAAGCGAAACTTCAAACCGGAGTTGCATGGGCAAGGACCATAAGGAGGAGCTTTGAAACGTGCAAGCGCAGTATGTGTCAGCTGACCGTTGTGAAGACGAAGTGCTGTTTCCTGATGTTCTGTAAGAGGCGCTTGAAAGCCTCCAGTACGTTTGACGTAGTAATCGTAACCGTTTTTGTTCATGGCAAAACCCTTTCTAGAAGTCGCCAAGCGCGTTGAGTGCAGTGATACATTGCGTCGTTTTCAATAGGCTGACCGTGCTTCTCTGCATAGTCATCCAGCTCATACAGCGTTGGACCAACCGCGCCAATAGCTCCACAAGGCATGTTGGTAAGTTCTTCCATAGCTTCACGCACAAGAAGGATCTCTGTCTTGTTCATGCTAATCCATCAATAGTATGTGGTTGAGGAGTGCAGACACTTCAAACGTTCTCATCAGATATCCAGGAACCTGTCCCTGACTCGCAAATGATCCTGCACGTAGAGAGAACGACGTTCTGCCAATCAGATCTGCAATGGCAAACCCTTTACCACTTTTCTCTCCACTGTTGTCACAAGCATTGATCAAATCCGAAAAGGTTTTCGAGTCTGACAACGCTTCACTCAGACATCCACTGTCCAAGCACTTGTACATGCTGACGATGTCCATCATCGCATACTTGTGGACGTTAGGAGTGATCTTCAGCAGGAAGGGACGAGTGAATCTGGATACAGAGTATGTAAAGACAATGGGATGAGCTTTAAACCAGTTTTCCACTTGTTCCATGGCATTTGGTATGCCGATCTTCTCTTGATAGTAGACACGACTCTCAATGTTGTGGAAGGTGTTTCCTTTGGAAGGATCACCACCATCAATGAACATTGTCTTCAGCGTCTTGTTGTCACCGAAGTCACAAGTTGTAATGGACAGAGGATTGCTGTTGAGGGCATAACTTTCAGAGGCAAGAGTGATGATTCCAGCATCCTTCAGAGATACTCCGTTAGACCTGAACCACTGTGAAACGTTCATACAGGGTTTTTACTTTCTGGTAACAATGAGTTTTTGTCTTTCGTAATTTGCAAGATCGTGTGTAAAAGACTGTCGGTGTGAATAGTTAACTGTTGACGAAGTGTTTCTAGTTTCGCAGTAAGCAAAACCTCAGCAGCTTTTTTACAGACCTCGCAAGGCGATACAAGGAACTCGCCTTTGTAATAACCGTAGTCTGTGGGTGATCCACAGTCGGAACAAACAAACTTTTCACTCATGGGTACCTTTCCTTGTAGTCGTCGAAAGCATCCTGCAGATCTATATACTTCAGATCAGCCTCTGAAAGGGCATCTTCAAGATCGTCTATACGCTCTGCATCAGTGCTAGAGCATACAGGACAGACTACCCACTGATGATCTGGGTAGTGAACTTCAAAGCGTTGTCCGTCAGGTGTCCAATGATTGTTACAGATTTTCATAGTTACTCCAGTGCTTTGATCTGATCGGACATGTCGGAGATTTGATCTTTGAGTCTTTCATTATCTAAACGCAAAGAGTCGTTCTCTTGTTCCAACTGTGTAATCCTAGCATCCAGCTCATCCTGCATTACACAAACAGGACATGTGTAAGCTTCGTAGACAACAATACAGTTATCGTGATCTCTACAAGCATTCATTCTTCACCTTGCTCGTGTTTCTTCTTGAATTCTTGAAGCCTTCCAGAGTCGATCACCGTCCTGAAGAACTTCTTCAGGTGATTCCTGTGCTTTGCGTATTCCTTTGAGAAGTCTTTAACAGGATCCTTAGGATACACATAATCAACAAAGCCTGGAATCTCTCGAATATCAAAGGCGTGAATACTGTTGTGATTTTCGTCAAAGACATACCAATACGTCATCGGACCATTATCCATATCGTCGTCCTTGTAGTTGTGGTAGATCTCCACACCTTTGTAGGACAAGAACAACTCTGCAGGAATGTTTTGCTGTGTGAAAGGCATTAGTCTTTCCTCATATGCATAGCAAGTTGTGTGCACATACCTGCAAGGTCATTTACTTGTTGAGCTAGAACACTTTGGTTCTTAATGGCTTTTCCAAGATCTCGCACCAACTGCATATCTTGTTCGTGAAGTCGAACAATCATCTCTTGCAGAAGCTCTACCTTCTTTTCAAGTGATTCCATTTACCAAGCCCTCTTAGTTGTTGTTGTTTTCTGATTAACCACACGAAGCTCTTCCACGTCAATTGAAAGATCTTCAACACGTCGAGTCAGATCAGCGTTCAAGACTTCCAATGTACTGATGCGACCTTCGTAGTTCTCCAGAATCGCGTCCATCAGTTTCACTTGCTTTTCCAATTCAGCTTTACTCACTTATCCTCCTCCAGTGTTATGTGCATCGCAGGCAACTCTCGAGTCATCTCTGCAACTGTACTCTTCATCCAGAAGCCGCAAGATATAGGATCTGCAGCCTTCACTCCACGCCCATACACCAAACTGAAGGGATAGCCGATTCGAGCATTTCCATAACTGTCTGTACCAGCATCTACACTCAACGATGCTTTTACTCGACTGAATGTCTGCCAAGCATTCTCATTATCTCGACGGAATCGATTTAGAAAAACAGAAGCACTTTTTCTAACAAACAACTCGAATTCTGGAGTGTCCTTGCCTGTGATGTACCAAGTAGGTACTTTCCACGGAACATACCCTTCAGTCTCAATTCCTTCGATGATGTCAAGATAATAGAGGTCAGGAGCGTACTTCCTAGAGAAGAACCAACCCTTCTGTCCGTACTCAAGCTCTTTCCAGATTCCTGCTACTTCAGTCTTCTCGTCTTCCATGAACGAGCCATCGGCAGCATAACACTTGTCTTTGCGCTTACCATTCAATACACGTACCAGCGGTACATCTGTGTAATGGATATACGCTTCATTATTTGGAAGCTTACCCAAGCATGCAGGAATCTTCTGAAAGATGTACTTGCCTTTCAGCTTCCTGACGATCATGAGGAAGAACTTATCATAGCGAACAAGCTCATCTTCATCCTTGTAGACGGCGCCATCCCACTGCGCAAAGACAGTATTAGCTGGCTGCTTGTCAAGGATAGAGCATATGCGATTAAGCAGAAGCATTTTGTTGTTCTTTCTGTCTGTCAGTGATCAATAGATCTACAACTGCACGAAGTGTCTCCAGCGAGTAACAAGAAGACTTACAGGTGTAGTAATCTGTTAGGTCTTTGATCTTCGTCCAGAGTCTTGAACGCTCTTGATCATCTTTCCACAACTGTTCAGTTTCGTAGAGCTGGTGACACGGACTGTATTCAGAGACCTCGTACCAAGTCTGGATGTCAAACTTGGTAGTTCTGCAACCACATTGTGGTTTGCCGTCTACGATCTGTACGAAACGGCTGTCAGTTGCCCAGAAGTACTTGTTGCCTACCTTTGTGACAGTAAAGGGAACAAGCTTTCGGTCTTCGTCTTTCAGGCCTCTGGCAACATTGCCGCAAGGCAAGTTGAAGATCTGCTGACCTGCAACAGGTTTAGGTTTCATCTTTGTCTTTCTTGAGAGGAGTAAGAATCACTCCCATATTTGTTCTGATGACACTTCCATCTTCCTTGTGAATCTCCCACAAGCCGTAGTGCTGGTGACAACCTAAGTGTATACACTGTAGTAGAATTGTTCCATCATTACGTAAGATCTTCACCTCACCCTTAGGAGCTTCTGTGGAGTAATCGATATAACCCATACCTCGATAGCCGTGCTGGTCAGCATCTTCCTCAAGGGTGAACGGAAGACTTGTTTCCATAATAGGGTGAAGGGCCAGATCCTTGAAGAATGCACAATTCCCAAACGCGTTGTAGTATTGCGCCTCACCAACCTCAAACGTTTGGATAACGTGACAGCAGTCTTGAGAGTACAGCGTAACTTTTCCTTTATAGGGAGGAGCTTTCTCAAACACTAGGTTCGTCTTTCTTACCATCCAAGTCTTCCATCAGCTTCTTCACATCTGCAGGAAGCGTCCGCTTGATAGCTGTTACATTGAAACTGCTGCTGAACACTCCGCAAGCTGTCAAAGCACTTACCATCTTTCGACGGTCATCATCCCCAAGCTGCTCGAGCCCTGTAAGCAACATTGAGTGCATGCGGACATCGTCATCCAGATTGTCACTCAAAGCCTTACCAAACTCTGGAATCAGCAAAGGCATACTCAGAGTTGCCTGCAGGAACGCTACAGCATATGTACCAAAGCACTTAGCCTTTATTGGATCTGCTTCAGCTTCCACCATCAAGTCTCGAAGAGCATGACAAGCTTCTGGACGCTTCGAAGAGCCCAAGGCAAAGATCGACTTACCAACAGCTCCAACCTTCGTCAAGTACTTGTTGGCCTTGTCGAGTTCGTCCTGCTTGTCCTTGTGATCTTCTTCAATGGCAAGCCAAGAAGTAGTCAAGGCAGTCTTCTGCAGGATGTCCAAGAGATTGTAGAAGTCACGCATGAAGACGAACTCTTGTTCACCTTTGGAGACACCGAAGATCGTCTTGGGTTTGTTTGCGAGTTCACCGATTGTTTGAGTCATACTTGTTTTCCTTACAGTTGTGATTTCAATGTTGCAAGAACTGTTCCGACTTTTCGTATTGCTTGACATTTAGGGCACATGTGTCCAGGACGCATAGGGCCATCACAGAAACTAGAAGAACATAAAGCCCTTGCCAGATCATCCTGAACCTCCTCCAAAAGCGCAATCATATCTCTGCGATAGCATTTGCTTTTCAAACGCGGCCTCATTACGGGAATGCCAGAACCCGCTGGAAGTTCCATTCCGTTACTTCCAATAGGCCTAGGAGCTTTCCACACAATCGTTGTTTCAGACACAGAAGTTCCTTTTAGAGATTAGACACTGTTTTCAAAACCGTAAAGTAGTTGATCTGCTGCTCTGTAGCGCTAGGAGACCAACCTCCGTGCTGCTCCTTGTACTTGAAGATCTTCGACAGGAAGTCCCCCCAAGGAACAGGACCATCACCTTCACATCCTAGAATCTTGTGACGAACGTAGATTTCACTAAGGTGTAGACTACCTTTGAGTTCTAGGTATCCGCTGTATAAGTCTGATCCTGTAAGACTATCAAACAAGAACGCAGTACAACCAGAGATCGTCTTCCAGTCTGCAGGAGACACAAAGAAGAATGGAAACTCCTCTACAACGACATCCTTAATAATGTTACCAGAGACGTTAAGAGCTTTGTACTGCAAATCAATCTTATCGTATATCCAATACTTCCCACCAGATGTACTCTCTGCTAAGAAGTTACCTCCCGGCACCGCGATCATTGTACACATCCTTCTTGGATAGGAATCTGCCTTCTCTCAAGCATTTAGAACACCATCCTTCATTTGCTATGTAGCCCCTGTGAGGAGTTACTACATTCTTGCAGTTGGCAATTGGATAATCCTGCGTATGTGTACTACAACTACAGAGCTTTCGTCCGACAGGACACAACACTGTGCATCCAGTAGCTATTCGCGCAGGTCCAGTACACTTACCCTTACGCCTCTCTACAATATTGACGTTGTGCTTCTTGATCGTAGGACTTGCAGAGATGTTGTCTACTGAGATTCCCTTAGGAGTAGGAACCAGCCAAGCAATCATCCACAAGTCACCAAGATTCAGAGGATCGATTCCTTCCTCACCATACGGAGGATAAGGAAGTCCAAGCAGATGAAGCATTCTGTAAGAGAACTTGCGAGAGATTTGCTGATGTGTAATAAGACCTGAAGCAGGACCGCTCATAACCTTTGTAGTGATCTGGTAACGTCGTTCGAAGTCTGGATAGAGCTTGCAGTCAGTGATGTGCAGAAAAGCCCACACACCACATCCACCAGTCCACTTGTTGAATGTGTATCCTTGAGAGAACTCTGGAAGCCATCCTGTAAACGTATCCGCTAGGTTCTGCAGATCTTCTTGTAAGAGCTCACGTCCTGTAAAGTTGCAGAGCCACGAGGATACCGCATTGTGAGCAGTATCCTTCGTGTACTCCGCAAGGACGTCCCAAGCTTGCTGCAGTTCTGTAAAACCCCACTTGACACCTAACAGATTAGCTTCAATCAAGTCTTGATAGACAAGACTGTTCGTCTTCACGTAAGAAGCTACTCCACCAGGACAGATAGGATCATCTGCAGAGAACCAAGCACGTCCTTTTATCATCTGTACTTACCCTTTCTTAGCCGCTGCTGTAGCAACCTTTCCACGCTCAACCTGTTCATCAGCCTTCGTCTTCAGCACTTTGACAGTAGCGTTGAGTTCCTTCAGAGCCTTCTCCATCGGCTTCTCAACCTTGTCCTCGAAGATCGCCATAGCAGCATCGAACTCTTCTGCAGGAACACGCTGAGGGTCACCGATCCACTCCAACATGTCCGTGTGCTCTTTCTCGTAGTTCTGCAGGTTCTTGATGAACAGAAGCATCAGCTCTTCGGTGCGAGCATACAAGCTCTTGTAGTTGGGCTTCGGAACTTCCTCTTCTGCAGGAGGAGCATCAGGATCAGCTTCGGCATCTTTCTCAGACTTCTTCGCAGCTTTTTCTTTAGCTACGACTGAGTCCACAGACTTAGCCAAATCATCTTTGCTGAGCTTGCCCTCAAGGACTTTCTCAGTCAGCTGCTTGCGCGACTCTGGATTACGAATAGTTCCAAGCTGCTTGAACTGAATCATCTCCAAGCCCACAGAGGCAAGGTTGATGACATCCAAGACATTCGGATAGTCCTTATACAGCTTGATGCTGTGCTGAAGCTCACGAGTCTTATAGCCAGTAAGCTTAGCGGCTTCTTCCATCACCTTCTCTTCACCACGGGCATCGAGTTCACTGATGATGCGACCAATGTGCCACTTGCGCATACTGTTGTAGCGACAAGCAGAGACACTGTTGCAGATCAGGAGCTTCATACAGCCAGCACGATCTGTAGGAAGCGCTGCAGTCATCTCAACTGCAGTGTGAGGGAGAAACGTTTCCACAGCTGCGTCGAACATAATCTCAACACGTTCCTGGGGGATGATTGAAACCTCTTCGGTTTTCTTCTTAGCCATTTGATGAGTCTTTCTTTTTGTTTTTGGTTACTTTGTTTTCAGGTTTGACTTTAACAACAGACTTCTTCAAACTACCGTCAGGATTAAGAGTCTCTACGCGCTCTAGCACACCGTTGGTGTAGTACTCGCGAGTGTTACCTTTACTGATCTGGATTAGTTGATGCCAGTAGCCATCTACAGGATGCCAGATCGTAATGGACATTCCTTTAGCGCTATTCACACTCGAATCCTCCTAAGGTGCTCTGCAATCATTAGCCCGTCTGCATCCTTCTGCTTCTTGATAGCAAGGGCTTGAGCAGGCCACATACGAGTGCCTACCTCCATAGATGCCCTCTTCAAGTCTTCACTGCCCTTAATGCCCTCTGGAAGCAGTTTCTTCTGCCATTCCTTAGAGTCTACATACTTGGTCACCGGAAGCTGCATGTCTTCCAACACACCTTCCATTGCCTCAAGCATTCGGACAGCACTGATAGTAGCGGCAAATCGCATAGGATTCACCATAGGACGTTCAATGCCTATACGCACTTGTCCAGCAACCGAACTGTACTTGGCAAGCAAGTCCTTGAAGACAGGACGATCGAGTCGATTGATGTGAGCGACTTTCTTCACATAGTTCAAGTACTCTTTGACAGGCGTTGGGCCGAAGTGGAGAACTGTGCCGTCATCGGCAACAATTCCAATACTTCCAGAGACTCCGTTGTCTATTCCGATGTAGATCATGTTTCCCAATCCTTTTCTTGTTCTTCTTCGTCGAGTACTTGTACAGTGACACGAATGCGTTTGCCGTTGTGGTCTTCAAACAGATCTGACAGACAGTACTTGTTGACAGACGCACCACCCATATAATCATGTTCATCAATCTTCAAAACACCTTCAAGCACTTCAATCCTACTTTTCATTTAGGTTTCCTTGCTTCCATGTTTAGGGACATCAGTCTTCCGTAGATCTTATCAAGATGCGGGAGAAAACTTTGCGAACAATCATCCACATCTGCGTGCTCTGTGTCATGCCAGTCGTATCTCCTCGGATGAGGAAAGCCTACTTCCACTAACAGATCATGCAAAGTCCACATGTCATAAGTGCACATGTGTGCGTTTCCGGGATAGTCCTGACGTCCATACAGCAATCCTAACAACTCTTTCAAGTTACTCTTCTCATTGTACTGCTCTACAATTGCTAAGAAGTTGGGAACTGCCAGACGTAAAGTTCCACCAGGCTTCAGCACATCATACCAACGTGTAAGTACCTTCTTCGTGTCTGGTCGAGGAACATGCTCAAAGATATGAGATGCGTAGATCAAGTCTACAGAGTTCTTCTCAACAGTAGGCAAGGTGAAGACATCTGTTACAATGTCTACACCTTCCAACTGTCTAGCATCCATGTTTACAAAGCCCGGAAGGATAACCTTCCCACAACCTAGATGAAGTTTTACAAGATCAATCATCGATAATACTCCGTGTCATCTTTAGGTTCCTTCATAGAGCTCAAGTCAATGTTGGCAGTCTTGAACATCGACAGGAAAGCTCTCTCAGGATATGCGTAATAACTTCTAGCCAGATTGTTTGCTGATTCCAACAAAGGCAAATACAAATAAGGACATCCTGCAATAGTCTGTACAGGATTCTTTCCAGTCAAGTACCAAAGTCCTAGACCCGTTATCCGAATAGCTGTAACACTACCCGAACTCTCTTTATGTCTTTCAATTAACTTCTTACCCAAGTCGGACTTTGGGAACTTCGTGTGAAAGAATTCAGCTAATGTAAACGTATCTGTGCAAACTTCCAGTCGACCTAAGACACTTGTGTTCTTGCAGTAATCCTTGAGTAACGTAGCAGGATCGTCATACTCATTGTTCCAAAGATTGTAGACGTCCTGCTGTGTTACTTCAAAGAACGGACAGATCCTCAAGTAGACTTTCTTAAGGAGCTTGTTCCGGGCTTCCTGACATTTCTTGCCCATCGCTTCCTGCTGGTGCTGCAAGAAGTTCGACTCCAGGATTGCCGCGATCGATGCCGTCGATGAGTTTTCCATATGTAGGTTTCCTGCGAATCTGCAAAACAGTATCCTGCAGACGTTTTACGAGTTCTGGATTGGCATGGATCGCCGCTCCCATCTCACGATCCATCACCTTATCCAAACCAAGCTCCTTACTGGAATAGCGATTACCCTTACAGGTAATGTCAAAGACCTTAGCCACTTCAGCCAAGTCCATGATCTTATCATCTGTCAGAAGCATCGCCAGAGACGCATTCCAATCATACCAGAGCAACTCATTGCCTTCTACCTGTTCACCCCTCCACAAGCGTTCGTAGGGCACTTCAATGCCCTTGTCGCGCTTAGGACCAGTCGCATTCTTCTTGGTAGTAATCTTGAAGACTGGAATCTGATTCTCAATACCTTTGTCGGTACGAATCTGATTCAGTTCAAGAATCCAAGTGTACTGGAAGCGCTGATGCTCGCCGCCAGTTTCAGACTTCAAAGCAGGCAGATAAGAAGCTCGTCCACCATTCTGATCAACAACCTTCTTCTGATGGTTGATGTACAAACCAGTAATAGGTGTATTCCTAAGAACACTTGCAAAGACTTGGATATCTTCCTTCAGCTTAGAAGCATTACGTGCAGCGGAGAAGCCCTTAATGTCTTCATCGTTCATACGACCTTCAACAGCTTCTTCACTGGTGATAGCGCCAAGGGAGTCGTTCAAGAGCATGATAGGCGTATTGATAGCCTTACCACCCATCTCAGAGACCTGCTTGATGTACCAAACGTTGAAGTCGAGCAGCTGATCAAGGGTTGTAGCTTTGTCGTGATGGAACCACTTGTTGTGCATCTTTTCCATCTCGAGATAGGTAGAAACCATTGCACGAGTCTGCGATTCATTCGACTTGCCTTCAGAGTCAAGAAACATCACCATGCCACTGAAGCGCATGAAGAGAGTTGCCAAGTACCAGCTGAAGGAACTCTTAGTCACACCCCAAGGACCTACAACGTTGATCATACGACCAAGAGGAATGACATCAACACCCACAAGGTACTGCAGGGGCAGATTGTTATGGATAGGAACACCGTAAGTACTTTTCAGGAAGTCGTCCCAGCCTGAGACAGCACTTCCGAACTGCTTGACAGCTGCGTCGAAGAGCTGATCTTGGAAGCAGTCTGTCTTGACAGGTTTCTCTTTAACAGGAGCGTCAGGATTGCGAGTACGTGCCATAATTATTCACCTTTTTTGTTGTCTGAGAAACTATCAATAATGTCTTTATCATCCATGTCATCCACAGACAGGAAATGCTTATCCACCAAGTGTTCTCGCATATCTGTAAGACGATCACTCACAGGTGCTTTGCAGATGTCACAGAGAACCCTGTACTTACCTGAGCCATAATACCAAGTGTCGTTACTTTGTTTTGGCATTTATCCACGCTTCATAGTCTTCTGGATCGCCGTAATAACCGTCAGCTGATGTCTCTAAGTCTGTGGCATAGACCTCAACGTTGCAGTACGCATCGTTGGCTTTCCAAATAGCTTGCATAATCCTCACAGAGAACTCATCTTCAGTTTCGCCACCGCACAAGGAAGATTCTCCATAGCCTTCAATGTCTGATAAATCGTCTACACCCCACTCGTCAATATCCCACTCAGCTTCAACTGCTTGCTTAATGTCAGCTTTTTTGTCTGCATTAAAAGCATTAACAACGATACGCATGTTGTAAGCACGACTCATCTACAGAATCCTTCTGGTAAAGTGCACAGATGTGCGTTTGAAAGGAATCCCTAGGACCACTCAGAACTTCTGAGCAATCCTAGGGACAGGAGGAACTACTTACTTGCTAGTCGGCAACTTGAACTGTCCTGCCATACCGGCAAGACGATTCGAGAAGTCGTTGGCACTCGGAGGAGCCTCTGGAGTCTCTTCGTCAGGCTCATCTCCAGTAGGAGCACTAACCTTCATCGCAGGAGGACGTGCCGTAGGCATACTGATTGCAGGAGCTGCCTGAGTCTGAGCAGGAGCAGTCCCATAATCAATGTTGTCCTTCGCAGGAGCAGGTTGCTGAGGAGTGGCAGGAGGAGTGGGCATGTGAACATTGGGGGACTGCTTCACAGGAAGAGCCTTGACCTGATCCCACTTCAACTGTTCGCGCACAATCCCCTTAGCTGCTCCCTGAATCGCTGCAGGAATGTACGACGCAAAGGGACTCTCACGCAAACCGAAGTCGACAGCTTCAGGCCCAAGTAAGTCAACGAAGAACTCGATCTGATCTTCGATAGTCGGATAGACAATCAACTTGTCCCACGGCTGATACATCTGCAGAACCTGATCCACAGGCAGTGGCGTAGGCTCAAAGGCAGTCAGCGTATAGACAGCACTGTCCTTACCATCCTGACCCTTCTTCAGAGTCTTACTGAGCTCAATTGAATAACCACTGCGACAGCTGAACATGTCAGCCTGAGCGACCATATTGCTGGGAACAAACCCAACTTTAGGATCACGACGCTTCAGCAGATTCTCATAGAAGGAAGCCAAGGCACTTGCAGGAATCTGAAAGACGCCCAAGTACGGACTGATGTTCTTCTGCTGATCGTAGCGGCACTGTCCGTCAACCTGAATAGCAAGACAACGAGTAAGCAGAGCACTCTTCGGCTTATTGTTGTTGGTAACCTTCTTGCGGAAGAGCTGAACCCAGTTGTCAGGAGCGGTAGCTTCGTAGCCCTTCTGCGTACGCAGTTCAGACGTAGCGCACTGCCAATTATAAGCACCAACGATATTGTTGGCAACTGTACGATTGGTCATAGGGATGGGATTTCCCTTACGATCAAGAGGATTCAAGCTGGTAATGGTAAGAGCTTGAACGCCGTTCTTGTAGGAAGCAAAGACTTCTTCCTTAATGAAGGCATCGCCAAGACAGGTATCGGGATTCTCTTTGTTGCCGTCTGGAACGAGAGCATCCAGTTCTTGACCGCGTTCATCGAAGCTTGGGAGGAAGCGCAGGCGAGTAACGGACTGATAGCTGGAGAGCTTAGCAGGAATCCATTCATAGCCTGTGGATTTCACCAGAGCAGGATAGACGACAGTAGTACCGGAGGTTTCGTTAGTGTAGGCAGATTTCATTGGACGGGAAGCCATAGCAGTGTTTTCCTTCGTTTCTAGCAGTTTGTTTGAGTGACATTTGAGGATGTTCAAGTGTCGTTGAGTGACTTCTAATGTAGCACCGAATATCACAAAATATCAGGGCTAGTCACTGATCTTCGTGATTTCAATTTCTGTATCTTCAACCTTAGTATATTCGAGATCATCTGGCTCGAACATTATATGCTCTTCGCAGTCACTGCAAAGCACTGCAAGACATTCACCTTCGTCTCGGAAAGCGGCTACAAGACGTTTGTGATCACCCTTCTTTCCAGGCTTCAGAGGTTCGTCAAAATCCAGAATAGCTTCAACCAGCACAGTTTTAGGCATCCACGCACGATACTTAGGCATTCTTCTTATCCTTTCGTTTAGTAACCACTAGCTTGTTCCTTGATTTGCTCTATAGCAGTTTTCAATCCTGACAGCATCCCATCTCGAAAATGTGCTTTGCCGTAATCTCTTTCTGCTATAATTTCCTTAAGACGAGTTTCCCACACCCTCTCAGTCGCTTCTAACGACTCAAGCAACTCTTTCACATTTACTACTGTTTGTTTAGCCAAGGAGCATCTCCTCTTTGGTACATTGTTCTGTATTTACGTCAAATCCCCTGTAGTAGCCAGACGGTTCGTAGTCATCTTCGTAGGGATCAAAATTGTGAAGTTGGAGAACAGCATAACACTCTGGATGAAGATACTGACTAACCATTTCCCAATCAAAGACACCTGTTATCCTGTGACAGCAGGCTCCTGCAAAGATTACTTCTCCACACCACTCACAGGTTCGTCGCTTCTTCGTATGACAGTCAACGCTACTTAGATTTGTGTAGGACATGGCAGTGCTCCGCTTACATTAGACATGTGCAACACTCTGAAGTTCTGAGATAGCTATGTGCAATCCTGTGATTATCCCATCGCGATAATTAGCTGCACCATAACTATGCTCTTCTACAACTTTCTTCAACATGTCTTCGTTTCGTTTTAGTTGCCATTCCAGATTTTCAAGCAACGTAGTTACATCAACACTCTTTCGTTTTTTCGTCATTCAGACATCCTCTCGTACTATTCGAATGCTCTGTAAGTCTCGGATCTCTGGAATAAGTCTCTTGTCGTATGTCAGACGCCAAGTGTCTGTTCCTTCAATCTCCTCAATGTACAGAAACATTCGACCTTGTGTTTTACTTACTTCCACGACCTTTGCGAGCTCCAAAGTTTTGCCAAGACCTTGAAGCTCCAAAGATCTGCGAACAGTTGAGGGTTTCATCAGAAGGGCACACAGTCTGTATCTTTGACAGCAACTGCATAGGCTTCGTCAAACAGTCCAACACTGTCTGGATCTTCGTCCCAGTTGTCTTGGTCCATCAGTACGATCTCAATCTCTGGATCGTTTGACAGAACTTCCTGAACGACTCCTCCAGCTACGTAGATGACGACTTTAGTCTTTTGCACGATGTACCTCACACGCAGAAAAGATAGGATCAAACTCTCGCTCTACCTCAAGATCTACTTCTGTACCGTCGTCGTAGACAACAGTATAGACAATAGGCCAAGTACATTCCCAGCCATCATGGTGATCGTGATCATAAGCTGCGGCAGCTTCTGCAAAGTCCTCAGCACAATCTGTATCACAGTTCCAGACACCTGAAGGAAGCTCTTGAGCATCCTCAGGTCCATTACCATACTCTTTGATGTAGTACTTAAGCATTATTCCTCGGTCTCCATAACCACATAGATAGGTTCTGTAATCTTGTCGACGCGAATCGTCCACTCCTTCTCCTCTTCATCCACAATTGTGAAGTTGAGAGGCCATGATATGACACCACGAACGTCGTCGTAGCTGTCAAAGTGCTCAGCTGCCGCTCTAGCATAGATTGGAGGACATGTACAAAGGCTGTTGCCTATTTTCAAGTACGAAGGAATAACTCTAGCGTCAGATACGGTTTCCCCTCTACACTTTACATAGTACTTCAACATCTTACTGGTTCTTCTTGCAGCCACACTTACTGTAGCGAACACACTTGCAGTTCTCACAGACAAAAGACGGCTTCTTGTCACTAACAGCACGCAAAGCCTTCAAGCCCTTCATAGGTTCACGCTTAACCTTAACGGGCTCCGTCTTAGCTTCCACAGGTTTCTCTTCCACTTTGGTTTCTGTTGTCATTTGCTTTGTTCCTTGTTGTTTGAGTGTTTTGTAAGGAGTTTGTCAATATCACCGTAAAGAACAGTATTCACTTCTTCAACAAGTGCCACCGCATCTTTGTATTCTCTGTTGTCCTTTGGAATAGTACAAAGAGAATGAATCAAAAACGGATGACACCTGTAAAGAAGCTCTGTCAACTCTTTCTCAGACATCTTCCACAATCCACAACTTACCATTACCGACATGTAGATTCCAGTCGGCATCTCCACCCCACTCCGTCATCGCTGGACAGATCTGAAAAGCGTACTTATCCAACTCCAACGCGTTCTTTATAGACCCTTGAACTTTGTGTTTGTCCCATAGACTCAGCAGAGCGTCCACATTGGCCTCAGGAACTTCAATCCGACGAGCATCTGAAGACGGCTTGTTGAACTTTCGCAGAAGTCTGTCCCAAGTGCTTTTCAAAGTCATGTTACTTCCCACCTTTCTTGTGCGACCGCTTAGCAGTCTCTTTCATCACGTTGTTGAACTTCTCACACTGATTCAAGGAGTCTGCTTCAGCCTTGAAGAACTTCTCGTCGTCCACATCCAGAGCAATCAACTTCTTGACAGAGTCTGCATACAAGTCTGCGTAAGCCTTGAGCATCTCCACAGCGAACTGACGACCACTGCAGATAGTCGTGAGAGACTCGCAGTAGACGACATAACTCTCGTTCTTACGAACCAAGAAGCCACTGGAAGCATTCTTGCAGTCGAGGAAGTAGCGATCGCCACTTTCAGCACGAAGATACACGAAGGCATCCAGCTTCGTTCCGTCTGCAACATACTTAGTCTCTACGGTAAAGCCCTTGAGGGTTTTGACGACGAGCTTAACATTAGTGTCAGCGTTGATGAGGGTGTACTGCATTAGTCGGTGTCCTTTGTTTCTTTGTTTATTGAATCGACCAGATAATCATGATCTGCTTCGTCACATTCGTCCCAGTGTTCGTAATCCTCAGCGGCAGAGAAAGCTTTTTCAGAAGCTTCTCGCATGTTCTTTGCTTCTACTACAATCTCGTGATAGCGTGTTAATCTCTGCGTAATGCCTACAACGTATCTCACCCGCAGTCTCCACCGCATACGAAATTCCTGACAATCACATAAGTAGCGTCTTTAACTTTGGACGTAGCGTCAGACTGACGAGTCTGCTTAGCAAAACGCGCCCACTTCCTAGTATCGAAATTTTCCGCACTCAACACTTCACCGTCCTTAACACGCAGAACCCACCAGCCCTTACGACCATTAAACGTTTTGTCTCTGCACATCATTTTGACTCCTTGATAAACTGCATTTCCATTCGAGTTCCAAGAACGCGCTTGTGTAAAGTTGGAGCAGAAATGCCTTTCCAGTTCCGCATGTACGTACGAGCTTCTGCACGTGTCTTATATGCCATCGCCATCAAGACCTTGCCCTCTTTGTCCAATGAAACAACCCACCAAGGATACTTAAGACTATCTTCCACAAGCAATTGATCAAAGCTCTGCATACTTCATCTTTTCTCAGTTATATGCTGACGCAAGAGGTTGCCATCCGTACAGCCCCTCATTTTTGTGGTTAAACAGCGGTCTCCAGCCCTCTGGAGTAAGATCCGCAACTTCCTTCGGGTCCATCTTCAACATGTCCTCTACAGGCCTCTTCAGCAAAGCCTCAACCTTCACCACAACCTTCGGATCTTTCTTAGTCAATGGAAGCACGTCAGGCGTCCATATAAGAAGAGTCTCTCCGTCAGGTCCGTAGATCGGCTTAGCCTTCTTGTTCCACTGAATCATCAACGCAGACTCAACACGAATAGGAACATGCTTCACAACTCGTCCCATACCCTTGATCATACACTCCTGTACAAGCGCAACTTCCTTCTGCAAGTTAGGGCCAATCTCGAGCTCGCAAATAGCCTCATCGTGCACAGCCAAGTTTGTACGAATGTTGTTCCTGTACAACTCCCACAAAGCAAGCTTAGTAGAAGACGCCGCGAGTGATTGGAAAGCAGCATTGCAGGCAGCACAGTACATCGTATTAGGCTTGACCCAACCCTGAATGTTCTTGGCAATGAACATGTCAGGATGCGAAGGATCTTTCTCTGGTTGGAGATGCAACTCCATTTCAGGGAAAGATTTCAACCACAACTCACGAAGCATTACAGCTTGATCAAAGGTAACAGTTACGCCATAATTCGTCTTAGCATACTCAATGAAGGTCTTCTCTCTCAATCCACCAGGAAACGTTGTGTTAGCGCAAAGGTTTGTTATCCTCTGCTTCTACAGTTTTATGTATATCTGTAGTCCAGCATATCTTTTAACTCTGTTAAGAGTTTCGCGGCCTCGTGTCAGCTGATAGGAGTTCTTCCTCTGCTGGTATGCGTTGCCCCTGACTAGTGTCCCCACTAGCCTTCGGTTCGGATTGTCCTACTGTTGGATAGGAGTTCCCCGCTTCATTCCGCGATTTTACTTCGGCATTTCTAATCTCGTTAAAAACAGTGGAGCAAAGATTTTTCGACATGTCGTAACCAGCCCACACACGTCTCTTGAGTTCTCGATGTAAATACGCATGACAATTAGGACAGAGTACAGCAAGGTTTTCAATATTGCTGTTTGTCCTGTCCATGTCTATGTGATGTACAACAAGAATCTCTGGATACTTCGTAAATCCACAATGTTGACATTCTTTCCCATGAGCCTCTAGGCCTCTGCGTCTATACGTGGAATCAGAAGGGGCTTGTCTAGCCCCTTTACTAGGGTCGTAGTGCTGCCCACCACCGCTCCCTATTCCAAGTTTACGATTAGGGAAATACTTTAAACTAGCAGCAAGAACTGAAGCCCTCGTTCGTTCCTTAAAACAATCTTCACACTCTTTACAGTCTTTTCGGAGAGATTGAAAAGTCTTCTCACATGTAATACAAACCCTGTCTTTCATGGACCAGTGATTAGCATGTGAGTACGTTACTTCACAACTCCGACTACAAAACTTTACTTGTTTAGGCCACTGTGGTTGATACACAGTTCCACATGTTATACAAGTGTGAGGAGGCATACTTGCTGCTTTTTCTTTGAAACCAGATGTGGATTTGCAGTAACTAGAGCAGAACCGTCGCGTGCTTCTTTGCGCCTTAAACTCTTTTTTACAATAAGCACAAATGCCTGTTAACATAGCGTAGTCTCCTTTGTTTAGAATCTACACTAATATACAGGCAAATTACAAAAGGGTTTGAAACTGTTTTAACGTTTGTTATTTGTCTATACCGAAATTCGTTGACTTCTTACCACTTCGTCTTTCGACGCCCTTCAGAGGTTCGTGGTCTGGCACATGTTATCCTCTCAAATCGAGAGTGCAGGTATATGTGCTCTACACGTTTAGGAAGAATAGTCTTCCACTTAGCTCGGCGTTGGCATCAGCATTACCTGTTAAGCGTTCACCGAATTAGCCTACTTCTTCAATGCAGTTCACACTGCAAGGGGCCAAGTATTTCTAGCCAATTGTCTATAGTCCGTACCATCATTGATGTTTCCACCGCTTTGTTGCATGATCAGCTTACCAAACCATTTGTGGATATCCACGCCTGATTGGATAACTTCCATCATCTTGGAGAATCCGAATCGGATGAAACAGTTCTCTGCAAGTGCTAAGAGCTCCTGCTGACAATAGTCACATGCAAGCAGACAGAAACCTAGAGCCGCTTCATACTGTCCTCGAATGTCGTCCCCCTTAGGGATAGTCTGCATAGGAGGATCTGACATAGCTGTTCTAGTCGTAGCAAGCATCGAGTTTATTCGTGGATGAACACGTTCATCTTCACCAATGAATCGATCGTTCAAGAACGTACTCAGCATCTTGTTAGCATGAGCTTGTTCTTTAGCTGCTGACAGGAACGGATGAACATTATCAGGATACAAGGCTACGAGTTTAGCACCTGTGCATATCTTATCAGGGTTCTTCGTCTGTCTTGGGAACACTAATCCAGAACGCAACTCAATGTTTCTCAGGATTGCCTGAAGACGTTGAGTGTTGTTCTTAACCTTGATGAAGTATCCGAAAGCATGCAAGACGTTCTCATGGAGCTTTACAGCTTTCTCGAACTTCTCCTGCAGGCTCTTAAGCTTCTTTCGATTGACTCTCAAGCCATTGATACTTATGCGGTTTAAGCAGATAGCTCCTTTGACTTGCACGCCTTCTGTAGGCATTTTGTTTGGCATGGCTTCGTACACCATCCAAGTTGCTACAGGGTCTAAGGCTGCGTAGTGTATTTGAGCATCTGTGAGAGGCACGTCAGGCTTGAAGGACAGTCGAAGCTCTTGATCCTTCTCTAACACTAATCCGTGGAAGCTTTTAAGGCAGAAATCTAGCGACCATTTTTGATGGTCTTGCCATTTTCCTTCTGACATGACTTTGAGCATAAATCTCATGCCTGTGCATACTGCACGAGACTGCGAGACGGCTTTCATCAGCAGGTCATTGCTTCTGCCTCCTAGGACTTCGAAGTCGAAGGCGAAGTTGTGCCCTACCACTTCACATCCTGGGTTTAGTTCCAGAGCTCTCTTGAGGTAGAGTTGAATAGCTTCTGGTCCTTGAACGATCTGTACGAATTCTGAGTGTGGGTAGTACATCTGCAATGTTGATACAGGAGGGACTTTACCTAAGACTATTGGTAGAGTTTCCGTATCGATTACCAGATGAGTGTCTTGGAGCGGGTCTTTGACACCATCCCACAGTTCGACTTGGAACAGATGGTTCCCCAAGGTCATTTGTTGAGATGACATTTGGGAACTGATCACATACACCTTCCTTTCTTTGATTACAGCAACGTCTTCATGTGTATCGAGAACCTGCAGAGAGCACAGTCACAATCCTTGTCATGGCCTTGAGCGTCTGCCATCTCCTCCAGTTCTAGAAGGAGTCTCATGGTCTCCTTCTCAACGGCGAAGATAGGAGCACGTTCAGGAGAGCAGTTGGCACGTTCAAGGGCATACTGAACCGATTGACTACGTGTTTCCATATTTCCTTTCTCTGTTAGGCAGCAACATTACTTTCAGCACTCTTCAAATCATTGAGCAGAATTGCATTGTTCAACATCATCATAGTCATACGTTTCGTTTCTTTACTTCTCTGGGTGCTTTCCTTTACTTCGGGCCTCGCCTGATATTTACGCATATACTCTGCTTTCTTCGCCTTATGTGAGGGGATAGTCCTATATACCCTTTGATAGTTCCTGCGATACTCTCGCGCTTTCTCTCTTATTTCTGGACGGTTGCGATACGCACGCAGGTACTCACTATGGGCAAATGCCGCTTCTGGATCTTTCCACTTCTTTGTAAGGAATAGGGCAACCCTAGCAGTCTTGATTTGCTTAGATAGGTCTTTAAGCATACCAAAGAAACTAGAATACTTCGGCATCTTTTTTACTTCTGTCTTCGATATACCTGAAGCTTTGTATGCTGCAAACAACTCTGCTTTGGAACACCTTGCTTTATCTCGAAGAACAAGTAATCTGTTAAGAGTCTCTGTGTGTTGAATTTCTTTGGGAGTCACGAAGAAGCTCCTGTGAAAGTTTTCGACAAAGTTGCACAAGTCCGCAACAGGATCTTCTGTCATTACGCACCACGAATGTGTCTTGCCATGCGAAGAATATCACTGTTAGATATAAATCCAGTTACCAGAGTGTTTACGCCACCCTGAACGTATTCCCACTTTGCCAGTTTAATAACAGGTTTCTCTTCTGGAGCCAGACGCCTCTTCAAGATCTCGCCCTCAACCCAGTTTCGCTGTTCTGCAATAGTGCGAATATGATCCTTAGCAAAAACCATTCGCCGTTGCTGCGTGGTCAGAGATTGAAGACGAACTTTCAAGCACGACCCATCAGAGGAGCGAACATCTACACCCTCATTCAAGATTCGCATCTGTTCTTTAGGAGAAAGAGTCCGCATGGTACGAGCAATTGTGGGCATCACAACAACAAGCAGTTCTGGAATGACGTTTTCAGCCAACAGTTTGATAGTGTTCCAGAAATACATCGCCACATGCGGATGTGCGTGATGAAGATCCTGTTGAGTGTTTCCCTGAGCAATGAAAGCCTTGTAGGTCGCAACGGCATAGGGATATCCACTGGTAGCCTGTTCAATAATTTTACGACCAGCCTCGAACGGAGTCATTTTGCCAGTATTTTCGGAAGCAGCGGAAGTGGTGAGAGTACTCATTGTTTTCTGTTACCTTCTATGTTCTTGTTTGATGTTAGTTAACTGTTTAGGTACTTAACAGCTTTGTAGTAGTCACAGACGCAGACTTCTCCAAACTCTTGTACAGCGTTGTCTGCAGTAGTAAGGAGAGCTTTCAAGGTTTCGGGCTCTACAGCGATGTAGTCGCCTTTGCCTTCAGCTTGAACTTCTTGGAGAAGCTTGTTCAGCTTTTCGAGGCGCGATCCAGCTTTCGTTGAATTCGTGCGAATGTCCCTTTCGTACATGTGCCAGTTACAGGATTACATCGGAGGTGCTTCCTTACAGCCTCCTGAACACAGAAGATGGAAGTGCTAATGGGCGACGAGAACTTGTACTCATACTCTGCAAAGCCATCGCTGATACGAATCTTCCAGTCGTAGCGGTCTTTAGGTTTAATCATGATACAACATCTCCGCGAACGTGGCTGTAAACTCTACGAGCCAGTACTTGTTACAGACAGGACAAGTAAAGAACTCTCGGCTCTTGTTACTGTCAGTGATAAAGAATCTGTCAGTCAGAACAATGTCTTTTGCTTTGCAGAAAGGACACTCTGAAGGATTGTCAAGACATTTTTTCAATTGGTTATTAGACATTTTCATCTGTACGCTTAATCCTTTCGTAGCCTTGAAGTTCGTAAACATCGAACCACGTTTCTTCGCAATCTGCGCAGTTGATCTCCTGATAGGCGGCATAACTGTTGATATCTACAGACTCTCCAGTAATGTTTTCACCTCCACAGAACGGACACATTCCAGGCGTCCTGCGGTACTCAGCATCTGTCAAAGGGAACGTTGGTGTTTTCATTTAGTTCTCCAAGGGTTGCGGTTCGTCTATGTGGGCAAAGAGGTAAGTCTTTGTCCAAGATGTCTTGCACTTCTTGCAGATGCAGAACTGAAGATATGTCAATTCACTCTGGCTCTCATCATCGATGTCCCAGTCCAGATCTCCGCACTTAGGGCATTTCATGGCTTCGTTGAGTTGTTCAAGGGTGTGTTTCATGGATTTCCATATGCTGTTTCAAGTTTGTACTCAAGCGTCCAAACGCCATGACAGTCATAACATTCGTAGATGTCTGTCTTCCACTTCTTGTCAGACCCTGCATCGCAGTCATCTATGCCGATATCTTCACTGTCACAATAGGGACACTGTTTAGGATTCTGCATACATTTACAGATTTGTTGAGTTGTCAAGCTCATCTTTTGCCTTATCTCCTTGAAAGATTACCCCACACAGGACATACTCTTCTGTCCAATGATTCAAGCACTTTGTGCAGCACTTTACTTGTTTGACAACTGTGGGGTAGTTGTAGACAACTGTTGTAGGCGGGTCTTTGGTTTCGCAGTACGGACACATGTCAGGCCGTTTGAAGAAGTCTGTCTGGTTAGGCTTGTGAATCATTGTCAGGTACCGCATGAAAGTTTTGACACCATTCCTCCTCACACGCAGAACACTGCCAATACAGACAAACAAGATCTTCACCAAACAACTTAGGGTCATTGTGTAGATGAATAGCTTTTACCTCGCAATAGGGACAAACACTCTCAAAGTCTGCATAGTGAAAAGTGTTCATACATCACTGTCATCCATGTAGAACTCTTCAGACCACTCTTCGTCACAGTCCATGCACTCCATACACACCACAGTCCGATTCTTGTAAGGGAGCTTGTTGTGTTCCTCTACTTGCTCACTGCGACAGATAGGACAGCGGGCAGAAGCTTTGTAGTTTCGAATTTGTTCATCTACAGGTTTGTGCTTCATTCCTCGTCTCCATTGTCAACGCAGTGACAGTAGTTCATCAGACACGCGTTGCTGCAGAAGAATTTTACAGAGTACGTCTGTTTACCTGTATCATCGTTTTCTTCAAGCTTTTCGAGTTTACACCACTTAACAGGAACAGAGCCATGAACAGAAATAGCTTTTACGCCGCAGTTATAACACCCCACCTTAGTTTTCATATTACTTCCTTTACGCTTCGTACTTCCCAGTCATACATATATAATTCGCTTTCATCTACAGCGTGTTCCCAAGGATTCTCTCGGGCTTGTTCTTCTGTCTCACATAGACATGTAACGCGTTTTCGAATCTGACATAGCACTTCTACTTCAAACTCTTTCATCAGTCCTTACTCCCAACTACATAGCGGCAGAAGGCCCAAACCATGATTGCATACGAAGCCGCTTCGAAACACTTAACAATTGCTTCTTGATTGTTCATCTAGGCCTCCGGCAGTTTGTAAGGTTTCTGATTCGGGATGATGTCCATCTGCACATCTCCAAACAATCCTGCAACAAGCGCTTCTGTATAACTCTGCTCTTCTTTCAAGCAGGCGTCAGACTCAGCAACAGCTGCTTTATCATACTCGTTCATAGATTCATCTGTCTGATTGCAGTGCCAGTGTGTCTCAGCTTTGCTCTCCGCATCGCTGAGAACTTTGTACACGTGCTTAGACTCTGCAAGATTCGTAAGCAGTGTAATTTCGTCCAGACTAAGAGGTAAGGACGTACAACCAAGACGTCGGAAATCACTTACTGCTTCTTTGAGTGTTTGTATAGGTCGTACGTTCACTTATTCCTCCAGCCCAAAGACGTCGTCCTCATCGTCGTCATCCGCAGAAAGTACCATCTTTGGCAATTCCTTTGTAGTGAAGCGAGGAGCGTCCAATGAGCTTGTTTCTTGTTCTGGTACATTCGCCTCGTCAATCACATGAATATCCTCTTCATCGAGTGAAGCAACACTATGTGCGAGACGCTTCAACTGTCGAATCCGCGCACAGGTGTGCACTGCGGCATCACCACCTCGCAGTCGTAGAACACTTGTCCCAAGGGGAAACACTCTCTGTGAGTTGAGAAGTCCTGCCAATCGTATGTCAATGTCCTTCTCGTATACATCTTCATCGAAGCAGATTACACCAGTTCCGTCGAAGCCCCATACAAGCTTCATCAGAGTCATCTGATCTGCACTGATGCCCTTGCCAAAACAAGCAATAGCATCTGGACCAGTTCTCCAAACATTGGTAACACCCTCAAAGATGATTACCTCTGGATAGAGAAGTGCTGTGTCGAAATTATAGAGCCATTGACGCTTCTGAGCACCCGGAGGAAACAAGTACTTGAACTTCTTTACACCCGCTTCAATACTTCTGGCTTGCCAGCCAATCAAGTGCATGTGCTGAAAGACTGGAATTAGTACTCTAGGCTGTGGGAACGTTGTAACCTTAGTCTCAGACTTCCACTCAGCACCTGCAGGAACACTACGGACTCCAAAATTCTTGTCGAGCTCTGTGATATCGAAATTTCGGGCTTGGAGGTAGTCAACGACCTCCTGGGGACCTCTGGGATCACTTAGATTGTAAGAGGGCCAAGGAAGCTCTTCTGTCTTGATTAGAAACTGCGCATCCTTGACTTCCTTAGTAGTCTTCTTAGGATCTTGACTGACAGAGACGGTGGAATAGTCTTCAGGGAGTTTGAGTCCTTTGAAGAAGTTGTACATATCACGAGTCTTCTGACAATCCTCGTTGTGACACTTATAGAGTCTGTCAGAGAACTGAACATTGCCGAGGCGAGTATTCCACCTGTGGGAGACGAAGGCTCGACGTGTGTGATCTTCGCAGATAGGACATTTGAAGCTGATGCATTCACCCCAGTCGATCATTGAGGCTGTAGCGAGTTTCTTCTTACCCTTCTGAAAGCCACTGGGAATGGTATCGACTTTATAAGACCCTGAGTCATTCTCTCGAACGATCTCAGGATCTACACCAGCTTCTACGAGAGCTTGAAAAAGGAGTTCATTGATCATTGTGTTTGTAGCCTAACACGTTTCTTCTTGTGATCAGGGCATACAGCGACTTCGTCTATGTAACTTGTCGTGTAATCATCCACCCAAGAATTGAAGAATTCCATCTCGTAATCTTCAGGTACTGTTTCCAACATATCAATCAAATCTTTGACTGTCATAGTACAACCGTATTGTCTGATTTGTCGTAGTACAGGAGATCCTTATCCACATAGAGCAGACCACCCTCTTCAGTATCTTGTACATAGACCTCCGCATCATCGGGGATATCTTCGAGCCATTTCTTAAGTTCTTTGACTGTCATTCACACACCTTTACACAGTTTTCTCCAACGTCGCGACCATCGAAGAGAGTTCCTACTTCTACCCAAGCCATGTCAAACCCTGTATCTACAAAAACCTTCACAGGGAAGTCTGCAGGATACTTCTTCAGTTCTTCAATCAGTTCTTTGACTGTCATTTGTATGTCCACGCTTGTATGACAAGAAGGTTGTTGTCTGGAAAGAGTTCCCAAGGACACTCTTCCATAGGTAGAAGATCGTCGTAGCCATCGACCTGCACTTCAGCGTCCTCTGGATAGTTCTTAAGTCGCTCAATCATTTCTTTGACTGTCATATTAACTCCTAAGCACAACTACGGAAATACATGTTTCGGTGGCTGTAGCAAATTTCGGTGCAATGTTGCGCCTAATCTCAGCGGGCTCTGTTACGTAACCATCGGCAAGCCTGTACTGATATAGAATTCGATTTTCAAACCGCAAAACATCTTCATATACAGGTGCTAAGGACATTCCATCATCATTCGTGATTTCGTTATGAGCAAACTGCACCACCGTAGTATCAGGATGCTTCTTCAATTCTTCAATAAGTTCTTTGACTGTCATGAGATCACCACTCGATGCTTCTTGGGATTGAATGAAAGGTGTTGCTCGTCTGTCTCGATGATTTCTATTTCAGCGTCTTCGCTCTCAATCCAAATCTCGTAGCTATCGTCTATGCCGTGCTTGTTCAGCCACTCTTTGAATTCTTTGACTGTCATCCTAGTTCCTTTGTTTTCTGTTAAGTAACGTTTGAGTTTTTAGAAGCAATCAAGAATCACTACTGACTTCTTTCTTGCATCCTTACAGGGATTGAAATACCAACTGTATCCGCTCATCCCTTTGTGCTGTGATCTGTAGACATCTTGCAGGTGAAGAGAACCTTCTGCAATGTCTTCCGGAGAATACACATCACATCTATCCATTATCAAAACTTCAGTCTCTGCTGGAAGACTCTGCAACAACTCAATCAGCTTTTCTTTTTTCATACTTGCACGTTGCCAATCATCGGGCCTAAGCTCATGCCATGTGCAGGATCTTGAGCGTCTTTGAGCTTGCAGTATTCACCATCCATCAGCACCTTGAATATGCTCTTAGCAACACTTCGAACCTTGTCTGCCTTGATAGTGATAATCCCTGTCTTAGGATCGATCTGACTGAAGGCGTAGCAGTAGTCGAAGTAGTTGTCGAAGTTCTTGTCCTCTTGCGAGTCCTTGGAACTTGGAAGCATCTTCAAACTCTTCTGGCATCCTTCACCAGACATCTGCTGAAAGACTACACCACGAACTCCATGCCGCTTGCAGCCTTGCTTGAAGTCCTCAGCAACACTTGCACGAAACGCTCGAACCTTCGGATCACTCATATCTCCAGAATGACTCAACAAGCGTCGGATAAGAGCATTCCACCAGTCAATAATAACCAGTGTGACTTCTTCACCACCTGCACGAATCTTCTCGACTTCTTCGAAGATCTGATTAATGCTGGTAATAGGAATAGACTTGTCCGAATAGTCGTAGAACAGAAAGTTTGCATTCCACAACGGCTGAGTCTTGTTGAAGCGATCCAGAGAAGCGGCATCCATGAAGTCTTCAAGCTTCATCGGAACAGGATCGTCCAAGTGCTGGACGTACTTCTCCCAAAGCTTCTTGCTGACACCAGAGGCAAGCACATTGACACGCATGAACAAGTCACCTTCCAGCGACTGCTCAAACTGAAAGTATGCTACTTTCTGGTTTACCAAAACACTCGACTCACACATCTGCAATCCCAAAGTGGTTTTGCCGCCACCAGAAGGAATCACAAACCCTAAGGTCTCTCCAATAGCCATACCACCTGCCAATGATCTATCTAGGAAGTTTATGTACAACGGCAGACGTTTCAAGGTTCTCAACATCTCTTGACTGCCGAGTGAGAAGACATTACGAATCAGCTTAGCACCTTGAGCAGGAGCAACTCGAATCGAATCCGCAATCTTGATCAGAGTAGCTTTAGCATTATCTGGATTGTGCACAAGAGCTTTGTGCATATCTACTAAAGCAGTATCATCACGAATCTCTGCAATGGTATCATTCGCATACTTCTGATTCAACGTACGTTCATCAGCTTGAAAGACTTCTTCCAGGATTTTGAAGACGTGAGCCAAGTCTACGTTGACACCTTTGAAGACAGTTCGTCCTTGCAAGTCGTCTTTCAACATCTGATCGGAAGGACACTTGCGATACTGTTCGCCGTAGGCTTTAGTGCTGTCCCAGATCACGCCAAGATCTGCATAGCCCTTGAAGGGATCTGCAGTAGGGAATGTCCGCAGCATAGTCTCAAGGACTGTCTGCAGACGAATGGCATGAGTCAGGAGAATGCGAAGTCGACCTTCCTGCTTGTCGTACAGTTCAGATTCAATCTTGGAGACCATGGAAGCTGGCAAAGAGATATTCACTGGGGAAGGTTCCTTTCAACATACTCAGCGACTGAGGGACAGATTGCTCCGAAGATAGGACAACCTCTCAGAATATAGTCAGCTGTAGGAGCATATTTGACACATACTTTTGAGGGGTCTTGCAGGTGTTTGAGAGCGAAGTCCATACGTACTATAGCTGAGTGATCCTCGTGGTCGTTCAGGAGTATTGGAAGCATGCTTACACCTAGGTTGTTCAGAGCCTCAAGACGAGACAGCTGAGACTTGCAGATGCAGGATGCTTCCATGTCCATTTGTTCACACCACGCAAGGAATTCCTTCTTCACTTCGTCCTTCTGAAGCCAGTTGAGGAACTTGAGAGCTCCGCTGCCTTGCTTGTTCACCGGATGTGCATGAACAATGAAGTAGCAGAACTCCCAAGGAGTATGTTCCTTCTGGAGTATCCAATTCTGCAAGTCAGTCCATTGAGAGTTTCCAGAAGGCTTGAACGCTCCTCCAGTGAAGTACGCAATAGCTTCTCTGATTGAGGCCTTATTCATAGAGTTCCTTAGCGTTTGAGGTGAGCAGCTATCCACGTCCAGATGCAATACAGGCCAAAGATTGTAGCACACCAGATGATGACTGGCCAGAGGACACCAATCAGGGAGAAGCACACATAGAGACCAAGAGCTATGCAGAGGACTGTAAAGACAGTTCCGACGCAGCCCATAAATTTAGACACAATGTTCATATAAGTACTTTCTAGTTATTCCTTGTCAATAGGAGTGAAGCGAAGCACGATGTAGTCCTCACAAGAGCTCGTACAGTACACACTCCAGCCCTTCGTGTGGCAGAAGTTCTGATAGGCTTTGTACTTCACAGACTGCTGTAGAAGACCCATAGCATTACTCGACTTGGAGAGTTGTACGTCCCAATAGTCTGCATGTGGACGCATGTTGACTTCGTCTGTCAGTTCTGCAGAGACTTCTCGATCAATTGCTTGCACAACCTTGTTCATTTCTTCTCGATGCGGAGCAAGTAGTTCATTAGGGGTTTTCATTTTTCTTCCTCAATAGGTGTGAACTGCAAGACGATGTATTCGTCACATCTACTGGTAGCGAACATTGACCATTTGACGATTTTACAACGTTCTTGAAACGCCCTGAAGACATGTTCTTGTTGCAAGAGCTTCAGAGTGTCTAATTCCTTGTTACAGGACAACTCACTGCCAATTTTAATAATCCAAGAGGTATCATACGGATGACAGTGAATCGCCTTCTCCAACTCAGAAGTAACTACTTTCTCAATGACGGCTATTTGGTCATAAACAAGTGCTTTGTACTTCGACAACATCTGATTAGGAGTTTTCAAAATGTGAGATCCTTTGTTGGTGTAAACGTTAAGCGAAAACGACCTTCAGTCTTTACAATCTCTAAGATCCACTCAGACATGGCACATGACTCTTTGAAGGCTTCTTCGATAGCAGGATCAGTCAAATAGTCGTACAGTTTGTTTTCCTGCTTCTCGTCAGTCCAGATAGAGATTACGAATGTTCGATTCGTTGTAAATCTCTGAGCCAGTGTTTCCAGTTCGCCTCCACAGAATCCATCCAACGCGATTACAGCTTCTTCTGCATAATTACTGCGCAGAGCAAAGATCTCGTCAGGGGTTTTCATTCAGCATCTCCTATGTTCCATGTTACAACTTGCCAACCTTCAGTCTTATAGTTCAAGACTCGCTTGGCGCTTCTGGCCATCATGTCAGGACCAAAGTGATCCTCGAAGTCAATTACAAGAGCCTGAGTCTTATTTTCAAATACACGAGCACTGCGACCACCGATCTGAATGGACGGAATTGACCCCGTAAGTCCATCAGCACGAACAACTACTGACAAATCTGGGAAATCAACCATATGTGTTCAACAGTATGCGCTAGATACTGTCCGCAGCACCACCTGCAGCTGCATGTCACCATGCAGATCAGACTATATCAAAGTCCTTCTTGTGGAAGGACCCTCTCTGTTTCCACCTGCTTAGGTGTACTCCCGTTAGGGATAGTCGTTGAGCGAATCTGTTCTGTGTGTTTTGCTATTTTTCTAACATGCTCCAACCACGTCTGGCAGTCTAGCTCCATTTTCATTCTATTACAGATCTTACAACAAGCAACAACATTAGTTGACGTGTATCCAAGTTTACTATCCACACGGTCTATCCCATTTCTCACAACTTCCGTGTGATGATACATCAAACACGGGGCGGCTCCGCAGTAAGCGCAGTTTAAACTTGCAACACGTCTAAACTCCTCAAAAGACAAATCGAAAGCTCTTTGTTTTTTATGAGAATCCCGTTTTGTCTTGCTGAAGTATTCTCGCCATCCTGCAAGACTCTCAGGAAGTCTCCGTTTTCGTGACTTAGACGCTCTTGCACAAACGTTGCAACACGTTTTAGGACGCTTTGGATCTACAAGAATCCTGCCAAATACAACAGTTTCACGCCCGCAGTCGCAGCGTGTAAGCCAACTCACACCTCGTTCTTTTGTTTTGTTGTAATGTGGTACATAAGCTAAAATTGTTAACTGACCAAAACGCATATTTGTCAGGTCTTTAAAGCTTTTGCTACACGGACCATTTTTACAGCTGATTGTCTGCATTTGTAATCCGCAAACGATACTTGTGGTGTCGCATTTTATGCAATTTACTTCATACGTGCCGTATATACAGCCAGACCACCCTTCAGGAACAGGCGCGTGTTTTCCATTTACCAGTCGAAATGGTTCTCCAACAATGCGAAGAATTTTTCGGTTGTTTATGACATCTCCTACCTTCACTTGGTGAAATAGGAGATCTCGGTTGTTTGTGTAGTCAGACATGTGTAGTGCTATCCCTGTAGTTGTTGTTTAGACACACTACTAATATAAGCGCTACACCCACAAGACGTGTTGACAGGTTCGTTGCTGATTGTCTCTGTGTAGAGAGTTCCCAGCAGTTAAGAGAGTTTCGACACAGTATTACTACTGTGAAGGGCATTCCAGCGAAAACCCTCACGCCACTTAGGCGTGCTTATGATTCCCAGATTTTTGGCTTCCTTGAATTCAATGGCGAGTTTATCTACATCTACAGTTGGTGAATCTGTAGGCGTCAGAAGCCCATTCTTCTTAAACTCGTTGAACTTCTCCAAGGAGAGCCCAGCATGTACGATCTTAAACTTAGGAAGGAACAAACGCAGATGGAAGGCATGCTCTGCAGTGTTTACAAGGATCAGGATCTTTTCTAAGCCTTCAGCTTGCAACGCTTCCACAACCTCTGCAATCTTCTTATTGCGTTGTGTGTTTCGCCAATAGCCATACCGATTCATTGCAGTAGTGTCGTGGAACTCGAGATTGGCACCTTTGATAGGCACCATACGGACTTGTGTCTGCGTGACATTACCATTAGCCAAAGCTTGCTCATAGTTCATCTTGTAAATAACAGGACCAAACAAAGCTTCTACAAGTTTGTCTCCGTTATCCCCTCTGCCAGTAGGAGTTGCGCTAAAACCGTAGAAACGGACATTTGTCATATTTCCGAGTACGCGACAGACCTGAGGACCAGCAGCTCCATGCACTTCATCGAATAGAAGAACTTGAGGCCACTCTGTAGGAATCTTGTGGAGGGATTTTGACGAGCACACTACAATATCACAAGTTTCGTCAAATGGCTTTGCACCATCACAAAGCTTGATTCGCCTGTCAGGCAGTGTAGCTTTGAGACGTTGCAGGAGCATCGTCACCACAGTCTTCCTAGACGTAGTGACCAAGATCTTCTCCTTGCACAGAACCTTACAGATCTGTCCTATGCAAAAGGACTTTCCAAAGGCTGGAGGAGCTTGTCCAATACCGCTGTGATTGTTGAGGATTGCGTGAATGAACTCTCGCTGTCCTGCACGATATCCTTCAGAGCCTTCAGGAAGCTCAGGAACCGTGCCAGAAGGCTTGATGCGCTGATCTTCGACTTCCACTTCGTGTTCTTCCTTTGCAAGGGCTTTAAGGACCCTCTGAAGGAATCCTGTGTAGACGATGCCTCCTTGTTCAGAAAGCTTCGTATACATAGGGATGTGCGTGAAGGTAATAGGACGAGGATCTTTCGGGTCGTAGAAGAATTTTTTCTGAGTAAGGGTGACTGTACAAGCCTTCTCCAGGCAGAGAGGCCAAGGAGAGACTAGGAACTGATTTTGACGGACGGTAAGTTTGATTTTCACTAATTTACAGACTCCTTTGCTAAGCGATCATAGAGAACCACATTTACACAAGCGGCAAGATTCAGACAGCCGTTGGTTGGAATGTAGATAACGTCTCTACACCAACTAAGGGTCTTCTCTCCAAGTGTTGCGTCTTCTGCTCCGAAGATGTAGAAGGCTCTGTCTGGATGTTTATAAGATAGAAGACTTGTTGCGCGTTCCACAAGTTCTACAGCTACAGGGATGCAATCATAGGGAATGACGCCGTGAAGATCGTTTACCTGCAGAAGAGGAAGATGCTTGTACGCTGCCATCGTATCTGTGCCAGCTCTACGATATCTCATACCAGAGATTGCTACCAGATCAACCTTGAAGCAACCAGCAGCTCTCAGGACAGATCCGATGTTGTGAATGTTCTTGGGATTACTTAATCCCACACAAGCGTAGCTCATAAGTTCCTTATTGATAAGACAGCTCTGATCTTTTCTACTTGCTCTGGAGGAAGCAAGTCCTTGAAGTGCGTCCATACGGGATATGCCCACTCGTCTGCAAAATCATCATTAAGTCTCCAATAGTATTCAAGAGTGTGGCTTCCCATATCGTGGTCAGTGTTTACGCCGCAACCAGAAATACTAGACCATGCCCAAGTTTCTGTTGAGTCTCCCCAATGAAACATAGGACAATGGTCATCAATCCAATAGATCTCCAGCAACTTGGCAGAGTGATGTTTCTTAACATGTACACCTGTTACCCATGTCACATAAACAGGTTCTTTGAAGATATGAACTGTACAAGGTAACACTTAGAGATTCCTTATCGTTTGAAGGGCTCTTAAGGGCTCTTGTTCTTCTGCGGGAAGCATAGAAAAGAGTTTGTTCCACTGATCAAAGATTGCAGGGTCGTCTAGAGAAGGTGGAAGATCATAAGCCTTCTTCCACTGTTCTTCACTGATGTTCCCCGTACGATGAGGATCAGGCATGTTGCATCCCCAAATGTCTATGCACGTGTAGAGGTCTTCGTCTTTGAAGTAGAAGATCGGATAGACGTCAAACCAGTATATCAGTTTTTCAAAGGTAAACAGAACGTGTTTCAAGCTGATTCGAAAACTGTGATAGTTCATAACAGGAAGGACTACTCGCCGATCTTCAGGTTCAGTTGGAAAGCTCATAAGTTATGGATTGTCCTCAGTGCTTCGTAGCGTTCTTGATCTTCCTTTGTCAGTACGTGTTTGAACTTGCTGTAAGTTCTTTGCAGTATCTCTTTGTCGCCTTCCATCTGGTCCCAGTATAGTTTAATCCAATCATCCTGTGAGGAGTAGCGCTTGGGTTTGTTATATAGCCATCCGTCAAAGGCTACACTCTCTTCAGAGCCGAAAACTCTTGTAAAAATTGCGAGCGGGCAGGTTTCAAAATACCAATCTATACGAATCAGTTTTCCAGATACTTCGCAGGAAAACTCTTTTACAGGAAATGTAGAGTACTTGACAATATCCTTCTCGTCCATCAAAGCTCCTACAGGTTGTGAATGGTTATCAAAGCTCCAATCTTCTCTACATCTTCAGGGTGCAAGCACTTCTTGAACTTTGTCCAAGGATCGTAGCTAACCAGAAGAATGTTTGTTGTCCAATACCAACGTTGCCAATCGTCGTCCTGTTCAGTCGGAGCAAGACCATGATATGTAAAATCCACCCCATCATATCTAGAACTGAGCACTTGAGTAGGCTTACGGCCTTTAGTAACTTTCGGGTCCATCCAGCAAAAGAGCGGACAAGTTTCAAAATGCCATTCTATATACTGCAGAACACGACCTTTGGAATCCCTGTAAGGTTTAACAGGATACTTCAAGATTGGAAATGCCATTACAAGCTCCTCAAAACTAGGATTGTTCTGATGCGATCGCTGTCAACTTTGTACAGCACATGCTTGAAAGCTGTCCACGCAGGATAACTGCTCAGATAGTTGTCTGCGTGAGACTCTTTGTACCAATAGAGATCGATCCACTGCTGCTTAGTGCAGTCTGACCAAGCAGGATAAGAAATAGCTCTTCCTGTAAGCGTAGAGAATCTTGAAGCTTTCAAAGATGTGTCTTGATCCAAAGTCCAGACGAAGAACGGCATACAGTCCCATACCCAAATCAGCTTTTGAAGAATTCTGTACTCGTCTGCCATATTAGTGTGAAGTGCACGATAAAGCTTCTTCACAGGACGTTCAACTCTTTGGTCAGGTGTTAAACAGATCATAGACTCCTCAAAACTAGAATTGTTCGTATTCGCTCTACGTCTTCTTCGTGTAAGCAATCCTTGAACTCTTCCCACACTTGATAGTAGCGCATATACGTATCAGCTTCGCGTTCCCACAGCCAGTACGCCTCTATATATGCAGACTGAACTGTGTAAGTGCTGTATGCAGGATGTGCACAGTAACAACCATGAAGCGTAGAGAAGTGAAGATCTTCCAAAGCATCTGACTGTGCCCCGTGCCAAGCAAACAGAGGGACAGTCTCAAAGAGCCAATAAATTTCTCTCAAAGTTCTCCGCTCACCTTGATGATTCGTAAACGGTGCATAGTACGGCTTCTTCACAGGATGTACAACTACTTGATCTGGTGTGAGATAAATCATAAATTACAGATTGTCTCCAAGGCAAGCAGCTTCTCAACATCTACTGCTGGCAAAGTGTGTTTGATGTTTCGCCAATACTGCAAGGCATCATGCTCTGCATGCTTCTTGTCCCAATCCCAGTAAGCTTCTGTGTATGCATCCAAGTTTGTCACACGTAGCGGATTCTTTACTTCTGCTCCGTGCATTGCATATCTCGAATCTGTGTAGTCCGTAGTTGTCGACCCGTTGTAATCAGGTATGTGATTTCTCCACACAAACACTGGATAGTTCTTCTTGACCCACAGCAGATGTAGAAAGCTCCACTCCATTCTGCTGTCGTAAGGATCTACACAGGTTAAGAACTCCAAAGGCGTAACAACCTCAATGTCTCCAGGAGCAGGCATAAGCCTCCTACAGTTGGTGTATGCGTATCAACGTGTCAATACGGTCTTTGTCGATCTCTTGTAAACAGTATCGGAAGCTTATGTATTCCGGTAATGGATAGCGGTTAGGAGGTGTAAAACACATATCCAGAAAAACCTTCTCTATCCAGTTGTCCTTTTTGTAATTAACACCTTCAATTGGAAAGTCTGCCGGATACAACTGGTACCCATCTATGGCGCTGTACACAGGTGTGTCAGAAGGCATGTCGCTCCACAAAAGACAGGGAACAAACTCAAAGACCCAGATCAGCGCCTTCAACTCGAAATTATTGTAACCGTAGGGCTGAAGGAGCTCTGACCTCCTCAAGTCCTGTTTCGTAAAGACCATGCAATCTCCTACAATTGTTGAAGGTTCAAGAAAGCCCTAACCCTCAACATGTCGTCAGGGGCTAAACACTTTCGCAGACCGTCAATCAGCTGTGCTTTCGTCTCGGAATGGTCTAAACCTTTTACGAAGTCTCGATAGAAAAACTCTTCTGGTGTTAACAACTTATTCCCTGTTCTGTCTGTCCACCAACCATCAAGCGCCATATACACAAAACCGTCTTCCACTTTCTGTTCGTGGTTGACGGCAATCAGCACAGGGATATGGCCAAAATACCAGTGAAGTTCTACAATGTTTCGATCCTGAAAGACAAGAGGATGCAGAAGCTTTACAACCTCTACATCCTCTGGTGCAATTTCCATACCTATTCAACCTCTATCGTGCGTGTCATTGCCGGAAGCAGAATGTGATCATGTGTAACTACGAACACATACGAACCCTTCTCAGCAAATCCCTTAGCCGTTTTCAATACATCAACCATCACCTGCTTCTTCTCCTGATCTAGCCAAGCTGTAGGCTCATCCATTACCAATAGTGGAAAGGATTTCCCTAGCAGTTCAGCCAATGCGAAGCGAAACGCCACCACAAGCGCTACAGACTCGCCACCAGACAGTCGAGAAGCAGACACCTCAGGGCCAGTCTTGAACTGAACCTTGAACTGAAAGTTCTCATCCACTCGAGCATTGTACGGAGCGTTGAAGCGAGCCAAGTAGTACGACAAGCATGAGTTCATACCTGTCAAAAGTCGACTCATCACGAATTTAGGCAGAACATCCCTGTGCAGATATGTCCTAGCCGATTCAAGCCATCCTCTAATCTTTCCATACAACACAAACTGCTCTTGCTGCTTCTTCAACCTATCCAACTGCGACTTACTGCTCAGAATGAGAGCTTGAGCAGACACTTGAGCTGTTTGAATGCTTGAGATCTGACTCAAGGCATCTTCGATCCGAATCTTCTCCTGAGTCAACTTCTCAACGTCTTCCTTGGTAAGCTCAGGCTCCTTCTTCAGCTGTTCCGCGCACATCTGTGCACTTAGGATAGCCTTCTCATATTCCTTGACTTGCTTCTGAACGCTGTTCAAGTGAGCCTGTTGACTCTGCCAAGTCTGATACTTAGCAACTTTCTGCTCATAGATAGCTAAAGCAAAGCCTGAGGGTATGGAAGCTTGTCTCCGAGTGTTATCTGCTTCCAATTCCGCAACCTGCCTAGTCAGGCCAGACTTGGAAGTAGAAGCTCTTACAATGTCTTGAGTGTTCTTCTCATAATCACTCTGCTGACGCTTGAGTTCTGCAGAAGCCAGCGCAAAGACCTTCTCAGCTTCCTCGAAGCGCTTGATAATCTCTTTGGGATCTTCCTGAAACTCAAAGGGACGCTTACAGGTTTCACATTTACCTGTCTTAGCACTTTCATACAGTGGACGCTGCTTACCTAACAGTTCTCGGAAGTCTTCTACTTGTTTGGTATCCGGCTTGGAAAGAATCTGATAGACAGCAATCTTAGAAGCTTGAAGAGTCAAATCTTCGATCTTCTTGTTATTAGCGGTGATGAATCCTGTATGCTGTGCTGCCAGAGTCTCTTCCGGCGTCGGAGGATCGACTGGAACCAGAGCAGTGTCTACATTGAGGTCTTTAATGCGCTGAGTGTTTTCTTGAACAATACGTATGCACTTAACAATATCTGCTGACACTTCATCAACAGTTCGAGTAGTCTTGAGAGTCTGATTGATGCGTCCCAAAGCTTCTACAGCACCCTCAGAAGGCAAAGTAGCCATCCAAGCCTTCAGAGCTACACCAGCGTTGTTGACAGTCTCTTCTGCCACTACTACAGAGTCCTCAATGGACTTGATGTCTGCAGACACATCCATAACGTTGGGAAGTTCATTGGACTTAGTCTGCAGAAGTCCTCTTATTTGTTCAGCACGTTGAACACCTGCAAGTTTTTGGAAGTACTCCATACGCTTGGAAGCAGTCATGTTGAGAATTTCGATCAGGGAAGTCTGAGCGCAGAACTTAGCTTCTCGAAAGACTTCGAAGGGCATTCCAAGGATGTCTTCTTCGAGGATCTTGTCGACAACTTTGATGCCTTTCTCTTCACCTGTGTCTCCACTAGCAGATGTCCACTTGAGAGTACATCCAGCGTTGTGAAGATTACGAGTAAGCGTGTAGGTTCGATTGTTGTCTTGGAATTGGACTTGAGCAGAGCCTGAGGATTGTCCCCAAGTCAGATAGTCTTCTTTCTTGTCTTTGACGACTTGGCCTGTCCAGGCAAAGAACTGACCTGCATCGATGAGGTTTGATTTACCATGTCCATTGTTGCCAATGAGACCTGTAATGCCGAAGCGATAGTCGACTTTGGTATCCTTCTGCTGACAGAAGTTCCTTAAGCGGAAATAGAGTGGAATCACTTGATTGCTCCTTATGCTATATTAGTATTCAATAGAAAGGCTAGGTTACAATGGAATACACATCTGTTAGTAAAGCTGCGAAGATGATGGGAGTTCATCCAGACTCAATTCGTCGCTGGTTCGACGAAGGGAAGCTTAAGGGTTACTTGACTCCGTCAAACCAACGTAAGATTTCTGTCGAGTCTATTAAGCGCGTTACAGGAGAAGCTCCTAAGTGATTCGTTCCGTTCAAATGTCCTTGAATTTTGCAAATACTGGAAAGCTCCAGAAGCTCGACACTGTAGGTAACGAAGCTTTGAAGGTTCTCCAGCTCTACGTAGATCACTTTTGGAACGATCCTTCCGCAAGACAGTTTGACAAGCTTCCTAAGATTCAAACTCGGCTAGGCTGTGATTTACGTCGATGTTTATTCGTTCAAGCTTTTGGCATTCTTCAAAAAACAAGAGCCAGAAAGAACAAGACGAAGAAAGCATCAAAGCCGAAGATCACGCAAAAGACGTTTGGCCTAAATCAAAAAATCTGCACATTCTATACAGAACACAACACCTTTGACTTTTGGATAAAATTGGTCTCTCTTGGCAACCACATTGTACTTAAGATTCCTTCAAAACGTCACAAGCAGTTTCTTAAATTCAGTCAGAACGGTTGGACTCTTAAGAAGTCTTCTTGCTTGCGTAAAGTAAATGGCAAGTGGTATCTTGACATCTTTTTCGAGAAAGAATCTCCTAGCCCTGCTACTGGAGCTTCTATAGGGCTTGACTGCGGATATAAGAAACTTCTTGCTTCTTCTGATAAGCAAATTTACGACGTAGGTATGGAACAGGTCTACAAGAAAATAGCTAGGAAGAAACAAGGGTCTAAAGCCTTCAAGAAAGCTCTCACAGAGCGGGATCAGAAGATCAACCAATCGGTAAACCTTCTCGACTTGCGCAATATTCAAGAGCTTGTAGTAGAAGATTTGAAAGACGTTAAGAAGGGTTCTAAAGGCAAGATTAGCAAGCAATTCATGAACAAGTTGCAACGCTGGAGCTACTCAAAAGTTTTGAGTCGGCTTCAGCTAGTCAGTGAAGAAAAAGGCATTAGATACACGAAAGTCTTCTCTGCTTACTCTTCACAGACATGTAGCTTGTGCGGAGCGGTAGACAAACTGTCCCGAAAGGGAGAGTCATTCTGTTGTACTGCTTGTGGAGTGACGATGGATGCCGACTTCAATGCAGCCAAAAACATTCTGATGAGGGGAGCTTATAGTCCCCCTTCCGTGACAAATCAACTAGCTCCTTAGTTGGTAACTATAATCGTATACGGACAGACTTGGGTTGTCCTCTTCACAGGCTTGTTCCAGAAGCTTTGAGTCTGTAGCTGTAATGTGAGCTGTTGAGATGTCCAAGCACTTAATGTCTACAGGGTCTTTGATAAGTGTGTTCATCAGACAAGTTCCTCAGAGTCAAAGTCAATATCTTTTGAAAGACCATCAAAATACGGACCATCATCGTGCTTTCGTTTAGAGCGTATAGCCTTCTTCACAAAACTCTTAGCACCTGTCTTGTCCAAGTCAGGATTGATAATAGTCTGAGCCGCACAGAACGGACACTGAGAGTGCTTGTTCGTGTTGTAGTAGCACATCGCGTCCTTATGATTCTCGCAGCGCTCGTAGCCAAGCCTGTATACAACAGGAGTTTTTTCACTAATCATACAGTTTCCTTTTTAGGGGGAACTTCAACGACTCGCCATTCACGTACAAGTATCCAGCGGAACATCAAATCCTTAGCGTACTCTTCAGCTTCTGCTTTAGTGTCAAAAGTAAGACCGTTGCCTGCCCACTTGCCAGAAGAATCTGCTATCACTTCGACTTTATACTTCATTTGAACCCAATATCCCCTTTGATGAAGTCCCAACCAGTGTTTCCAATTCGATTCTGAACTCGATCCATGTAGAACCCGAACATCATAGGAATTGCTGTAGCTTCCTTCTTAGCTTCTTCCACAAGCTTGTCAGGGTCTTTTGCAGACTTGTCCCACTTGATCCACAGATGCGCAGATATCCCATATTGCTTCAACAGTTCTGCACGCTGTACCTGAGTAAGCTTCTTGATGTTTGTGTTCTCTTCTCCACAACTCTCTACAGCACTTTTCAGGTTTTTCATTCCAGCAGCCTTAGGAGAAGCTGCTTGAATCTCAACCATGTATCCGGGCTCACCACAAGCATCCTGCATATCTGTTACAGTGATAAACAAATAGTACGGCCAGTCAGACTCAAAAGGACCTGCAACAAAACCTTCGTAGATTTCTTCCCAAGCCAGACCCGCAGGCTCAGTAATTACTCCATCCTTTTGCATAATCACGCATTCGACGTTGAACATGTTTTTCATATTGTTCCTGCCTTTGCCATGTTGATGAATCCCTCCACAACTGGAAGAGCCTCTTTAGTTGTTAAACACTGCTCAAGCAACTTGTACACTTGAGGCGTCTGAGCCGCATCACACACAAACGGAAGTGCCACATCCATCGTAGTAGCTTTGAAGTCTGTCATAGCTCTCTGAAGCTCCTTGACATCCAAAGCCTTTCCATTACTGGTATACGCTTCCTCAAGTATCACATAAGTACTCTGCAAGACTTCAACACACTTGTCGAACAGATCAGAGCGACTCCTGTCCCACTTGAGATTGAGAATAGGCTTCAAGTTTGCTTGATTGGGAAGAGCTCTTGCAGTGTCGGTAAGTTGTTGAATAAACGCACCAAGACTCTCAACAGTTTCCATCTCAGTCAAATCACTTTCCACAATCTCCCTTGTAGGACAAGCTGTGAAGATCCAATCATCCTTCACAAGTGTCCAGAAGCCAAAGGGACCTTTCTGGTCAACTGCACAGCTGTGCACGCCACCAGGAGACACAAAGAAGCGATTCTCTCCAGCGACCAACTGCAATTTACGAGCTGTGTGAATGTCGCCTGCAATGACCGTTCCTACAGTACTGGGAACATCCTCAAAGGACAAGTCAAACGCGTTGGCAAATGGAAGGATTTCTTCGAAGGCTGCATGGAGGACAAGAATATCGCAAGAGACATCTTTGGTCTTGAGAGCTTCCTTCAGACTCTCAGGAGGCGTATAGTCAAGGCCTCTGATAACTTTACCTTCTACGACTACTCGATTGTTGTGAAGATATACACTGTTGTGCACACTATCCAGGATTGGCTTAGAGTGCATGGAGGAGCGTTGCTTGTCGTGATTGCCTTGGATGTAGTAGACAGTGTTTCCTTTGTCTACGAAAGCATTGAGCTGATTGACTAGACCTTGGATGCCTGCTCCGTCGATAGAGACAGTATCTGCAGAGTCTCCTGCAACCAAGAGATGAACAGGCTCGCCGTGAGCTTTAACTAGAATAGCATCCAGCATTCGACCAAGAGCTTCTGCTCCATCTTTCTCGAGTTCTGCGATGCCTTTACGAATACACTTACCGATGTGTGAGTCTGCAATAGATGCGATCATTTAGAGTTCCTTAGAGCTCTCTGATAACGTTTAAGGTTTTGATTGTGTCTAGAAGATGTGGAGAGAATAGAGATTTGCAGGCCTTGAGAGATGCGAGCGTGTTTTCTCGTGTCAAGTCAAAGCAGTCAGGACGACAACCCCCTAGACCAAAGTCGAAGAGTTGCGTAAAGCCACTCAAGTTCTCGCGGACAGACCATTTATCCAATCTTGAATGTTCCGGTGCGGACGTACTGACACTCTCAACATGCCAAAAATGACTATACGGTGATGTTATCTTTTCGTTGTGTCCCCAAATGAACAGACGATTCGATGAGGACACACCTACAAGAAAAGGAGTCAACGACTCATTCTCACAGAAAGGAATAGGAAACTTGTCAACGCGAGGAGCTTCTATGAACAGATCTGCAGAAAGCTCGTTAAGTTCTGGAAGCTCTTTCAAGAACATCTCTTCGTAACCTTCTGTAAATCTGTTCCAATAGATAAAGATACTCTCGTCGTAGATAACCACTAAAACTCCTAAAGATTGTTGATTGTTTTTAGTGCTCCAACAACATCCAGCAATTGTGGAGAGAACAACTCTTTGCATAAACGCAGAGTTTTTCTCGCTATCGGCAAAGGTATGCAGAAGACATCGCTACGATCATTACCAATACAATAATTAAGCAGCTTCTCAAATCCATGACGATAAAAACATCTACCCCAAGCAGCCAGTTTTTCGCCACGAACAAAGCTTCCGCAGACAGGTGTTGCATTCCACGTAGTGTCGACACTTGCAGTGTATGGAAAGTGTCCCCATACAAACACTCTGCCAGATGTTGAAGCGCCTACAAGAAAAGGAAGCAAAGCAGGAACAAGATCTACAAATCCGCACGAAAAATTAGGGTTCTGAGGAGCCTCAAGAAAAATATCTGTAGGAAGTTTGTGTAAGCTAGGCAAATCTCTCAAAAATTGATCCTTGTAATTCTCTACTGGAAATCTCTTCCAATAGGTAAAGATACTTTCGTCGTAGATAACCACTAAAAGCTCCTAAAGAGTTGTCCCGAGACTGCTCTACAATCAGAACAGTCTCAGGAATTTTGTTTTACAGCAGAACAGTAACTCCTTCTTCCTCTAAAAAGTCATTGATCTGCTGAACTGCCTCTTCTACACCATATGCTTGCATGTTCGTGCTCTGATTGCCAATCTCCATCTCAATGTTATACACTTCGCCGTTGCACCAAGCTGTATAGAGCTTGCAGGCGAGAGCAGCCGTCTTGCTGATCTCGTCAGATCGCTTAAGAGGCTTCCATCGACGAATTTTTTCCCAGTGCTGATAGTCAGCTACCCAGACTCCTGCAATACGCCTTCCATCCCACTGGAACTCTACACCAGCTGGTGCTGGAGAACCTGTAGGAAACCACATACAGCCGTCGTGTTGATAGTAGGAAAGAAAGTTCCAGCGATTCTTTCCGAAGCGCTTGTCAAGCTCTACGCAAGCATCCTCAATGTTGGTCGCTTCCATCGGAAGGAAGTTTCCATGCTTCCGTCCAAAGCTGAAGATCTTGCCTAAGCAGTCGTCTTCAACCAGTGGAGAGTTGGCATAGGGATCTTGAGTAATGTCGATAGAGATCTCACGGCCTTTCTGATCTGTGTACTCTTCGCGACCTCCATCAACATTCATATAACTGTCGTGGAAGATGAATTTAGACTTGTCCATTAAATCTCTCCGATCTCTTTCTTATATGCACGAAGAAGTGCCTGAATCCTGCGTCCAGCTTCAGTGGCAGCTTCTCTTGTATTGAAAAGCTGATTTGTTGCCCACACACACGCGTCAATCGACTGATTTTGTCCAAAGTTGTCATAACTGTTCACTTCACCACTTGCAAATACTCGATAACACGTATCGCCTTTTGCAGGCTTCCACGCAGACTTCTTGATAATGAGGTACAAGTCTTTTGAAGGATTGTTAATCTCTTTGTGACGACCGGGGTGGACATAAACAGTTTCTCCGACCTTAGGACTGCGGACACATACAAACTCCCAGCCGTCCTCCAGCTGAAGATCTTCAAAAGGAACAGTTCCACTCACTTTGGATGTCTTATTGTTACACATCAAATGTTCTCCATGTGAAATTTCTCAAGAGCTTTCTTGATAACTCTAGCCGCTGCTTCTGCTTGCTCTTTAGTTTTGAAGCAGTTACCAAAAGTGATCGCCCTAGCATCATATGGTGCACCTGTATAATTAGTGCACTTCACCTCTCCGTCACCGTTTACGAAGTAGTAATCTTGATTCTTTTCAGCAGGAACCCAGCGAACCTTCTCAAGGATAATCCGTTTCTGCGAACCCAATAAGTCTTCGTTCATGCAGACACAGAGATCATCAATAGAGTCGTTAAAGTTCAAATAGTACTCACCCTGCTTAGGAGTACGAATAGCAAGAATCATCCAGCCATCTGGAATTGTAAGCTCTACGTCAATTTTACCTTTGAAAGCAAGAGTCTTAGACATTGGCAAGCTCCTTCTGATATTGTTGAAGAACAGCATTCACGCGGTTACTCGCTTCGGTAGCCTGTATCTTCGTTTTAAAGGCGTTACCTAGCTCAATACACTCGCGGTCATAGATCTGATTCTCGTAGGTTGTCGAATCTACCAAACCTTGACGAGTGACAAAGTAGTAAGTCTCTCTCAACGCAGGTTTCCACGCAAGCTTCTTCAGAATCACTACAGGAATGTTAGAAGCAAGATTAGTGCGAACGAGACAGTGCCTTTCATCCTGAGAAAGCCATACATCACTGGTAGACGCTCGTCGAAGCTCAACAGCTTCATAGCCATTGGGAATCTCGAGAGTACACTTCAAGGTCAATTCGGTTTTCGTAGATGTGCACATTGTTTAGATTTCTCCTATTTCACGTTTGTAGTCACGAAGAAGTTTCTGAATTCTGCGTCCAGCTTCCATTGCAAACTCCTCTGTAGAGAACAGTTGATTGGTTGCCCAGACATATTCATCAACATGACCATCACTGTTAAAATCGTAGTGCTTCTGCACCTCACCGCTGACAGAAACGCGATAACACGTATCGCCAACTTTAGGCTTCCACGCAGTCTTCTTGAGAATGAGGGCAGGTGAAACTGTGTCCGCATCGTGTCGAACTAACTCTTTGCTTGTAGAAACAGGAATCCAGAGATCTTTGTCCGTTGCTCTCCTGATCTCAACAGCTTCGTAGCCCTCAGGAATAAACAGTGAGCATTTGATGGTAAAGTCCTTAGTCATGCGTAAGCTCCTTCTGATAGTCAGCCAACATCTGTTTGAAGCGCTTAGCTGCTTCCTTAGCTTGTTCTTCTGTCCTGAAGCAGTTTCCAATAGCAATCCTGTCATTGTCGCAAGTAGCGTTGTCGAATCGGTCGGATATAGCTGTACCAGAAGACGTGTTCACTAAGTAGTACTGCTGGCCGTACGCAGGCTCCCAAACCTTTCGCTTTATGACAATGTGAAAAGAATCTGTCGCTTCTGTTATCTTCCTATAACCACTCGCTCTGGAATATACATACTCACCCACCTTAGGAACTCGCAGACAATCCAATTCCCATCCCTCTTCCACAGGGAGGTCCTCAAAACTCAACGAACCACTGCAATTAGTCGTTTTGGCAGTACACATAGTTTGTTTCCTTTGTTTATTGATGAATTGCCCACAAGAAGAATATTGTGAACACGAAGAGCAGGAAGAACGGAATCCCTGCCATGTGCATCAACACAGCGGCTACGCTGCAGACACACACTTTACCAAAACACATCATCAGACTCTCAAAGTCGTTCCCACACACCTTTCCTATCAACCCACTGAAGAAGAAAAATAGGAAACATAGGAGAACAAGCACTCCAGGACTTATGAAGCCTAATGACAGAGCAGCTAAGATTACTGCAGTACCTCCAAGTACAAGACGCATAACCTTACAGCTGCCACTCAACAAGACACTTGACGTAGACATAACAGAACCATTCAACTGCCTGTGTAGCAGTTGCCCACTAATTGGGTAGAGCACATCATTTTACATTAGCAAAACCACTTGAGTAAATGAATAGATTGTTGAGTTGTATTAGCGAGAGTCAGTAACAGTGTAGTCGAGGATTTCAGTTTCCATGATGTCAGCTTTGTCAGAACAGGACCGAAAATCGTATTCCATGTCGTCCATGACGTTTTCAATCGGAAAGTCATCGTCTGCATGAATCAACAACTTGATCTTTACCTCAACAGTAACTTTGCGATAATCCACTAGACCTTTCCTTTCCCTGTATCCACTGTTTGTTCTGCAGGAGCTTCACCCTTCATGTCTTTTAGCCAAATCGTGTACTTAACCAAACCGTCTACGTAGTCTTGAAGCCTCTGCAGTTTGATAGCAACATCCAAGATCCCATCTTTGGTAATTGTAAGGGAATCACTATTCTCTCTGCCCGTCTGTAAAGGACTGTGCGCTTGCCCAAGAAGTGTTTTTAGGATCTTCCCTAAATCTTCAGATATTCGCTCTAAGTCAGTCATTAGACGTACTCCTTGTTTATTTGGTCCCAGATCAACTTGTCGCTACCAGAAAAACCCCTCTTCCCCTTATCACCATCATAGGTCTTAACACCTTCCATCGCCTCTGCGTATCGTCTACATAGATGTTCCCATTCTTTTGGAGACACACCGTCCGTACACGGAGGAGAACAGCTGCAAGGCAGTGTGGTCCAATGTCCGTAATTCTCCAAGTTATACTTCATTATCCTGACATACTCATTAAACGCGTCTGGATCTTTAACTGCTTTGACAAGTAAACAAACGCTTACAGGAATACTCATTTAGGACACACCCTTGCTTCTCCAGTTTCTGTATCAACTTCAATTGTGATGTACTCACCATACTCAACCCACTTGTAGACAGCCGCTTCAATCTTGTCTCGAAAGTCTCTGCGATCATCACTCATCATTTCAGAGCTCGACAGATCCTCTTTATCATATTCCTTGGACGCTTCCCAATCTTCTACAGCACGATCAACGGCATCTCCAACACAGTCAGGACACTTCGCAGTAATTTTGATCTTCATGGTGAAGTCCTCTTGTTAGCTTCTTTAATCATACGCTCTGTGTACAACACAGCATTGCGAAAAGTACGAAAGATACGGCAATGTCCCGGACCTTGAACGATTATATCTTCGCTGAGATCACTAGGTGAGATTGTCCATCCATTCACAATTGCTTCTTGATGCAAGCATTCTAACTGTTGACGCTCGATCTGCTTAGACAGCTCACGAGACATACGAAAGGCTACACGCTCCATACGATCTTTCAGACCTGCGCCAATAGCATACTCACACACACCCTTTTCTCCCACTCCAATCTGCGAAGTTTGCGTAGAGCTTTTAGCAAGCCTTTACTCATCATAGAGCTTTCCTTTCTACTGAACCGTCTGAATAGGTTATCTCGTACTCTCGTCGAAATCCTCTGTCTGTAAGAAGCCACTTACCTGTCCACTGCCACGACACAATACTTAAAGGCGTAGGCATACTAAGCTCCGTACCATTCTTTTTGACAAACTCTACATCTGTACAGACGCCAGAAACGTCTTCCTGTATGTTTACCTAAATCGTACTGTCCTAATGGATCTGCATGCATCCCACAGAAGTGATAAGTCTGCCATAGGCGTTTTAACCATTGACAAAAAGCTTTCATAGAATCTCCTTTGTTCAACTGTCTTGAACATCCCAATCTTCTACATCCTCAGGGTCGTCAAACTCCAAGTAGTAGGTTCTATCTGTTTCAAACATGCCTTCATGCAGCTCTGAATACTCGTTCCCCGTTTCTTTGTTGAATACGCGAAGAGCTTCTTCTGCAGTCAAATCTCTAATCAACCAAGACTTGTCTCCATACCCGTAATCGGAAACCCATCTAAAACGATCCTTTTTGAAAAGCTTCATACAGCTCTCCTTTGGTCAGTTGTAGCTAAAAAGAAAACTAGGATGTACTGGGGATAAAAGGAATAGAAGATGTGTACGCCGCACTTCAAGCATCGGCAAGCTGTATAGCTTCCAACACACTTGATAGTGGGCGCACACAACACTTTGAAACACCACCCCCAAGAGATACCTACGTATCAATGTTCTTGGGAGTGGTGCTTCAAGCAGAGCTTCAGACACCAAAGACCTGTTAGCGGGTGTCGAGCTCTTTACCCGTGAGAACCACCATGTCGCGGGAAGTCCGAATCAGTTGCCGGATTGGCTGATTCTTTTTCCACAGCATATGGCCGGTGATTTCGCGGGGGCGGGGGGACTGTTTCACGATTTTCACTTCGGTTGCCATTTTTAACTCTCCTTCTTAGAAAACGAAAACATAAGAGTTGCACTCTCAGCAACTATGAGGGAGGTTTTTACCCACCCTCGATCATCACAGTACTTCACGAACACTTTGTTCCAAATGTGAAGCACTCGGTCAAAGACATTCGCGTCGTACTTAATTCGTATCTGCCACTGAGAAGCACACGGTTCTTGCAAAACAGCCTTCTCCATATGCGGAGAAAGAAAGTCTCCAAGTTCTTTCATCATCGCATCTTGCTGCTCCTGCAGTGGTTGCAGGATCTCTTCCAAGGTCTTCATGAGTCTCCTCTGTTTGAATGGTGGCAAGGGGAAGGTTCGCAACTCCTTATGACTAGCTCTCCAGTGAGCTTGCTAGGCGTTCTAGCAGAGTGTCCTCTGCAAAGCAGTCATTGTTCAGATGACTTCCATTACCCCCGCCGTTTGAAAGAAGGGCTGCTTACTGATGCTAACCAAACCCTGCTTGGGAGTCTGGAAGAGTCTATACGACCCGGAGCATGTTCAGCAGCCCAAATAAATGGAGCTCTGCAGGAGGCCCAACTCTATGGGGTGCCTCTTCTACTTTCTGCAAATACTCCGAATAACTGAGAAAAAGACCCTGTAGTAAAGCCGTACCACTGGTGACCAGTTATTCCCCAGCTTAGGGTCACTCCGCGGTACATGTCTACATAGACATGTTTCAACTCATTTTCAGAGTCTCGTCAGCCGCTAAGAATGCTGGGTCAGATGCTTCCTGCGCATGGTACAGATGGAAGCCCACGGCTCTACCACAGGGTCCAAAACTAGATATAAGTCTTACAGGTAAAGATGCCCACTTTTAACCTCCCTTTTAAGGGTCCAAAAGAGAGGTTTTGGAGGGCTCTGGAAGCAGGCTAAAACAGCCCTTTTTAGGCCACTTTTTGACCTGTTTTGAGAAAGGCAGAACAGCCCCCAAATACACACAAAAAGACCCTATTGCCTGTGTATGGCGATAGGGTCCAAAACGGACGGTTGTAGGCTTACAATTAAGTATGCCAACTAAGTGCTTGAAACTTAAGGCTTTATAGCTATGCTGAAAAGAGGCCTAAAAGGCGTAATTACACGTAATTTCACCTATAGCTAAGCGCGGAATTTTCAGATATGTAATCGCATTTTCAAGGATTCTTGGATTATCCATAAGATTGCCTATCCCAATATTACAATGCGAGCATAGCAATCCTCTAACCACACCTGTTTTGTGATCGTGATCAATATGAGGTGTCGTTTTTAAGAACGGTTTACCACAAACGGCGCACATCTGTTTTTGCTGTTTCTTCAGTTCTTCAAAATCTAAAAGAGTGATGCCATATGTACGTTTCATCCTGCTGTTTCTCTTAACATTAGGATTTGCTCTATTTCGAGCCCTGTCCCTTGCTCGCAACAGCTCTGCCTCTACAGGGTTCTCACGTCTCTTTAAAAGAGCTTTCCTAACACCTTTGTAGTGTTTGACAGGATCTGCTTTACGATAATCCATAGACCTTTCTCTATATTTCTCTGGGTTCTTTGTACGGTACTCTAATGCTTGTAAATTCATACAGTCTTTGCATCTGGATCTTAGTTTATTTTTCTTCGAACCATCATGCCCAAAACAACTATCGTCTTTCTCTTCATTACAATTGCTGCAACGAGTCATGGTAATCTCCTACGTATACTTTCAAATTGAGGCTATCTTAACTATGACCCATGAATACAGCATTGCAAACTGATATAGACGATCTACAAAACAAAGTCTACAGCTCTGAGGAGTTAGCCTCAAGTCTGACTAGGCTCTCCGACTCAATTATAGCTAACGGCCTTCCGAATCTGTTACCTCTTCTCTTCCTCTTGAGCTTCCAAGGCAAGCCTTTCGGACTAAAAGAACACTACCAACTAGCCCCCCTCTTCCAGCTTCTCGGACGCCCAAGGGAATTCTTGCTGAAGTCTGCACGACAGGTAGGTAAGTCTGCCTCCCTAATGGCTACATCCAAACTGCAAAGTATCTTGATACCCGACTTCAAAACCCTAGTAGTTACTCCTCTGTTTGCTCAATCTAAACGACTCAACGATGATTATTCAAGCAGCTTCGTGGATTCGAGCCCATTCAAAGGCTGCTTTGATTCGTCCTCCTGCAGACATGGTGCCCTCTATCATAAATGGAAGAACCGATCTGAAGAAATCTTCTCCTATGCCTTTACCTCCTGTAATAGGATTAGGGGTATTTCAGCCGTGAGCCAGGTGATTTTTGACGAAGTGCAAGATCTCACTGACAGTTTTGTGCCTGTGATTGGGGAGACGATGAGTGCCAGTAAACAGTACGGTTTCTATATGTACAGCGGCACTCCGAAGACTTTAGACAATTTCATTCAGCTTTTGTATGAGCGATCAAGCCAAGGCGAGTGGACAATTCCTTGTCGTTCAGGTAGTTGTAAACACGAGAACATAGCAGCACTGAGATACGATCTAATGAGAATGATCGGTAAAGAAGGTATTATCTGTGCTAAGTGTGGGAAGCCTATTTACACAGAAGATGGTTACTTTCTGCATGAACAACCACAGTACATCAACACATTCAAGTCTATCCACATCTCTCAGGTCACCCACCCTCTGCATCTGAGCTCTCCTGTTAAGTGGCAACAGCTTCTTCACAAGATGAACACCTATGAAAAGAGCAAGTTTGAGAATGAGATTCTAGGAGAATCCTCGGATAACAGTTCAATGCCTATTAGTCATTCGGAACTCGCAAACGCCTGCTCTACATCAGAGAAAGATGATAACACACTTAAGCGCTCCCTAGAGAAGCAGAAACAGTCTGGTATCATCATTACAGGCGTAGACTGGTCTGGTGGTGGTAACGATGCCACATCGACAACTACATATGTCTGTGCGAATCAGATCTATGGAAGCGATGTAATCGAAATCTCCTATATGGAGCGTATGCCTACTAGTCAGAACGCTAACGATGAATCTCGTAAGCTTAGTTGGTTAAATGCGCAGTTGCACCCAGATATGTTTGCGCATGACTACGGCGGTGCCGGTAATATCCGCGAAGCCTTGATGATTGAACAAGGACAGAATCCTGCCACTGTTGTACCCTTCTCCTACGACTGGGCTCCCAGACACAAGATCATCCGTACGAATAGGCAGAATGATGGAAGTCGTAAATGCTATCTGATAGACAAAGCTCGCTCTCTAAGAGTCTTGTTTGCAGCAATTAAAGCTGGTAAAGTTAAGTTCCCCAGACAGGATAAATGCTGGACTTTATTAGCTGATTTTCTTAATATTGGTGAGGAAAGATCAGAAAGCCCACGAGGCTCTGACATCCTTCTTTTTCATCGTAAAGCAGGTCGCAGTGATGACTTCGTACACGCGGTGAACTTCGCTTGTTCTGCAATATGGTATTTGAGGAAAAGCTACCCTCAATTGAGTGGTGCAACTAGTCATGAGGATGACGAAGAGGTTGAGCCGAAGCGCCCTGACTGGAAGCCTCGATAAGCTGTAAGCTGTATATTATTCCTAAGCAAGCGGAGATTTTCCGTACTTACAAAGGAATAAGACTTATGCAGGATCACACTCAAGACACTTCTCGTGGCCACCTCTTCAAGATCGGCAGTCTTATTCACATGCCTGACTTCGTCAAAGAAGCTGAGCTTGTGTCGCCAGAGGACTTGAAGACACTGCCTTCCGAGAGCTTTGCAGATCCTGACAAGCGTCAGTTCCCTGTTCCCACTCCTGCAGACACTTGGCTCTCTACTACATACTTCACCAAACAGGCTGCTGAGTATCCTCGAGGTCTTCGCAACGAGATCAGCCAGCGCTTGCTGACAGCAATTGACTTCTGGCAGATTGGCGATTCCTTTACCTATTCGCCGGAACAGTTGGTGAAGGAAGCTGCGGCTCCTGTAATGACTATTACGTATACTCACAAGGACATGGAGGAAGCTCGCGCACAGGTGTGCACTTTTGAGGACTTCGAGAAGGTCGCTTCAGATCTGCTCGCTCATAAGGAGAAGTACCCTTGGGATACACGTCGAGATGTCGCTAAACAACTGCTGCAGGCTCCTAAGGAGTTCCTGAGCAAAGTAGCGGACGAACAGATTGTAGCGCTCCAACGTACTGCGGGTATGCAGAAAGCCGCGTTGAGTACTGTTAAGCAGGTCGTCAAGGACAGGATGTCTTATCTGCATAAGGCTGGTCACATTGAAGCTGTACAGACTCTCAAGAATGGCTTTGAAGAGCTTGAGAAGACTGCCAGCGGTGACATTGTTGATGAAGCTTTCTTGGATAAGACTGCAGCTCTCGTGGATGACTTGACGCGCTTCGTGGGACTCTGCAGTGCTAATCACTGCTATACTCGTCAAATGCCTGCTTGCGAGGATGTTTTCGGGGGCGTAGTCAATAAGCAGGCTCAGGCTATGAAGAGTCAGTACATCCTGCTTCCTAACGGTACTCTGGTGAAGACTTCGGAGATTCAGAAGCAGGCTAAGGCTATTGGCGAGTTTTGCAAAGACGCGCTTGCTCTTGACCTGACTACGTCAGACGACCTCAAGAAGATTACTGCAGAACACGCCAGCATTCTTGTTCGCGCATTCCCCAAACTGGTGGCATAACTCCTATGGCAGACGCTAAGCAGATTTTTCTCGGCAGAAATTCATATGCTCTGAGCCTACTCGCAACCACTCTGGATCACTTCGGTACAGAGTGTTTGGATTGGGATGTGGTGACTCTGCGTATGGAGATTGAGCGCGATTTCGACATCAAGCTCCCAGGCTATAATGAAGATCGTCTAAATTGCGCCATATCTCTACTGACTACGAATCTGTTTAAGGTCAGCGTAGAACACTTCTTCCTGACCTGCAGTACTCTTAGTCGTGGAGTGGCAGTCGCTAGTAGCCTCACAATTCCCAATTCGTATGACATTATGTGGGGGATCACCGAGGCCAATCTCATAGTTGGAAAAGATGACTCTGAGGAAAATTTCTCGCACGACATCGCTAGGGCAGTTGGCGTGGTTTTAGACTCTGAGGGAATCTATAGCCCCCCAAATCTTCTCAGTTTCTGTGAATACAAAGAAGGATTGCTGGATAGTAATTTCATGGCCCTTAGTCAAAACGAAAGTGACTACGCATTTTACTATCAAAATCAAGCAACGCTCAAAGACAATTTGAACGGAGCTGTAAAAGAACATATGCTTAGCCTCTTCACAGAGCTGAGGTCCCTGCCACTGAAGAACCCCGACAACACGTTCCTAGATAAAGTTCTCACTCAACTCAAATCTTCTCCAACTACTTGACATTACTCTTACGCTACTTATTGTAAATCGCTGTAGATGAGCAAACAAGCCCTCAAAGCTAGAGCACGTTCAGGACTGCATCCCTGCAGCGGATGTGGCCTCTACATGCCTCTGGAAATTCACCACATACGCGGTAGAGACGTATGGGACGCTAACCACAGATACAACGAAATTGCCATCTGTAGTAATTGTCATTCCGACGTCCATGAAGGCCGTTTAGTCATAGAAGGTAAATTCCTTACCTCTGACGGCTATCAACTGATTTACCATAAGAAAGCAGAACAAGGATAATTCAAATGGGAATGACAGCGCTTAGACTTGATCTTGTGGGACATGTTGTTAATCACTTAACAGTAGTAGCCAAAGCCCACGGACACGAGAGTGGTAATCCAGCAAAACGTTACTGGCTCTGTAAATGTGACTGCGGACAGTTTGCAACGGTTGTAGAACGCGCATTAATAGCCCCTAACCCCAAACAAAGAAAACAAGCCTGTACTGCGGCTTGTTCACGGAAGCCTGATTTGGTTGGAAAGAAGTATGGAAAGTTGTTGGTTCTTCGCTGGCTTTCACACGACGAAAAAGGACATTTGTGGGAGTGTCTGTGCGATTGTGGCAAGACTGTCCAGAAATTACAAAATGAACTCCTCTGTAACAGGAGTAAGAAAAGACCAAAAAGCTGTAATCGACACTGTAACAAAGTTAACAATCTGCTAGGACAGAGATTTGGTAAACTTCTTATCACGCAACACATACACAAACCCACTAAGCCGAGTTATTGCTGGATAGCTGTATGCGACTGTGGAAAAACTGTTGAGGTAAACGGACACTCCCTAACCACAGGGGAAAAGAAAAGCTGTGGTTGTTCTTGTTACCATTCTGGAAAAGATCATCACTGGTTCAAACACGACCTTACAACAGAAGAGAGACAGCGCAGTAAAAAGAGAGCGATGTTATATCCCGAGTTGCACCCCTTTATACGTTCTACGTTTTTTAGAGATGCTTACACCTGTCAAGTTACAGGAGTTAAACGGAGAAAAGGGACTTATTGCCCCTTAAACGCGCATCACTTACTATCCTGGTGTGATCATGCAGATTTACGTTTTGTTCCTACCAACGTAATCACCGTCGCGGCACCCGTTCACGCACTGTTCCATTCTATGTATGGGCGCAAGAATGCAACTCCAGAACAGTTCAAAGAATTCTGCTCCTTCTTCGTTAAACAAGAAAAGACCCCAGACTTATGGAAGCCTGAGGTCTCTGTAGAAGTCCCTATCCTTAAATTGGCTTTGTAAGCATCCTACCCTGCGTTTTGATAAAAGTGTCCAAGCGATCCTTATTCGCAAGGCGCAGGAAGTCCTTCTTCAGATCGTCAGACCACTTGTCATTGCAAACAACTGACTTCACTTCTGCAAAGTCCAACATAGCAAACTGCGTCTGGTAGAACTTAATCATTGCGAAAACTTTGGGGTCCAACTCCATCGAGTTCTTCATCTCGTTGGTAAGCAGAGTGTCTGTCAAAATTTTTGTGTCTTTGTCAGGAGGACTTTCCCTCTGTACCTGTGCGTCTCGCGCAGCTTTGATGATATCGTCTATCAGCCTGAGCACTACAGTTTTTGAGGATTTTTCGTCTGGTAGCGCAGAGTTCAACTGCAGTGCGATGATAGCTGCTTCACGCGGGTCTAGACTGCGTTCTTTTCCGTCATGCCCTTCTACCCACACACGACCGAGCTTCGCATATACACGCGAAATTTTCGAGTACTTGTAGCCACACACATTACGCACGTTAAATCGCGTCTTCAATTTTCCGAGTTTGCTCATTTTCAGATTCCTTTTTGAAGTTTTCAACACTTGGCATCAGGACTCGAATACCTCTTACAGTAACCCAGACATTTTCTTCTTCAAACAAGAGTACGAACATTGGCGCTAATACTCTAAGTTCTGTAATCTCTACGTTCTTGTCAGAAAACTCTTCTACAGTTGCCAGAGAGTAGTTGCCAGTATTCACTCGAGTATCAAATGGTCCTAGACGCAGAGAAACGCCTGGGGAGGCCTTTATAGTGGCTCTGGGTGTATGGATGACGTAGACGCGCTTAACCCATCTCCAGACGAGACTAACAGGGCTGTAGAGGCCTTCGCAGAGATTCTCGCCGTCTTCTGTGCAACCTAGAACGGATTTAGGTTTGCTGTCGTAGACAGGGAAGGTCTGTTTATGGGCGATTTGAAGGGGCGAACCCTTAATGAGTCCTGCGAAGGTCATTGGTTAGTATTTTCAGATTTGTGGACCGTCTGTTGGGAGATCGTACAGCTTATTCAATTTCTTAGTCACAGTGTTTATGCGTTGCGAGTAGGCAGGGGCGCTGATTCCCATTTTAGCTGCGGCGACACCCTTGGGGATCACTTTAGCATTACCATAGCCCATGGTATACTCCATAACCTTCTGATTCTCGGGCGTTTCTGAAGCGTAGACGTAGTCCCTCCACACCTCTTCCTCACTTAAGCCTGAGCTCTGCCCGAAGGTGTCCCCTTTATCAGACGTAGCCTTGCTCTCCATTGTCTCGCGACCGCGAGTAGTAGCCTTCATTACACGCTTGGGGGACATCTTCAGAGCATCCGCAATCTGTAAATCACTAGGTTCAATTCCGTGTTCATCACTAAAGCGGTTCACGAAGCGTTGCACAGAAAGACTGTCCGTTCTAACGTTCTCGGGTACATGCACGGCGGAGAATCTTTCACTGGAGATCCTGTAGAGCCTCTGAAGACGTGAAAAAACGTGTGTTGACAGGGATGCCTTTTTCGAAGGATCGTAAGAGTCAAGTGCTTCACGTGCCAAGATATATGCGCGGGTGTTCAGGCTTTCGTTGCCGTTGGCATAAGTTTTGACAGCATTCGCGACAGTGGGCTTGAGAGTCTGCATCAAGTCAGCCAGGACTTTAGGGTCTTGGGAGGCTTTCCACTGATCATATAGCTTTGCTTGATCTAGACTCATGCTGTTTTACCATTAGTAGCTGGAGAGGTATCTTCCAGTTGCTTCAGTTCAATATACAGAGGTCTGTTGTGAGCTCGAAGCCATTCCAGCAGATATCTCGGAACAGCTGCAGCCTCAGCGTTGGTAATCTTCTTGCGGTCTAAGTATCGTCGTAGTCTCATAGGTCATCCGAGAAAGCTGGCATTGAACTCAATGTTCCTGTCGTCGCTGCTGTATATACTCCAGAAGGACTGACAGACTTCCTATATGCGCTAACAGCAGCGGCAACGTCTGCAGTGATACTATTCACAGACTCTGTCATCTTAGTCGAATCTGGAAAGACCCACATGCCGCTAGGACTTCTGTAGTATCCTGTAGGCACTGGAGTAGTTCCATAAGTATTGATGTCTTCAGGAGAGCATATAGCGATAAGTTCTACATCTGCGTAAGAGGATACTCCTGTAGAAGCTTTGCCTAGGAGGAAGTATCCAGTTTCTGTATCAGGAGAACTTGCCGAGATGATAAGGGTAATCATCTTGGAGAAGTCTGTTCCACCATCTTTCAGTGCTTGAGCAATAGTCGTACTCATGCGATCACCGTAGATGTGTTTACAGCTGTTGCAGTAGAGACGTTGTAGATGTCATCTGCTAAATGTCCGATATCTGTCTCGAGGCCTGTCAGGAGTTCTTCCAAGTCTGTCAAGGAAGAGAATGTGAGGTCTAGAGAAGCGATTCGGTAGTGACAGCGATGTTCATCTGTCTCGAGAGCCGGATAGTTCATAAGGTCTGAATAACTACAGACGCGTATGAAGGCTTTGTCGTCGTGTTCAGTAGCTGGAAGTTCTGGAAGGGCTCTCATGAGGAATATCCATTGAGGACACCACTCAGTAGAAGCTACCCAGACCTTCAAGCGCCAGAGACCCGCTGTAAAGGAGGTCTTGTACTGCAGATTGATATAAACAGGCGTTGCCATACAACTAATGTAATCCTTATCGTATATCAGACATGTTTGAAATCTGTAGTCAAGTGTTCACGATCTTCATATTGATCCTTATCGGGGGCAGTGCTTGAAAAACTTGGAGGTGTAAGCCAATTCATCTCTACCCGATCAGGATTCTTCGCATACCATCCTTCAGATCCACACATCTGATCGACATGCTGGAAGAAATGATCGTATTTCTGTCTAACAGTATCAAGACTCCACATACCGATTGCACGGTTCCTGATATAGGTAGAATCGAGCTTAGAGGCGTTCTTAGTTGCCCAGCAGAACTCTTCAAAGGACTGACACCTGTAGCCTGTCTTGCCATGTTCTACAGTCTCTGTAAAGGCTCCGAAGTTTGTAGTAACCACAGGACATCCTGTGAATTGAGCTTCGCAGTTAACTCCTTCAAAGGGACCAACGTAGAGAGTAGGACAAAGCGTAACCATAGCTTTACCCATAAGCAGATTTCTCTCAACATGTCCAACAGTCCCTAAGTGCTTGACATGACTGTCTGTAATGTTCAAACCCTCTTGAGGATTCTGCAAAGAGCCTTGACCAACAATGAGCAGAGGAATGTTGAGTTCCTTAGTGAGCTGTACAGCGAGGTTGATGCCTTTACGATATATGAGTCGTCCCATATACAGCGCATATCCTCCGTCGTGTGTACCTAAGGTAAAATCACTCGTATCCCAATAGTTAGGAATGACACAGTCTTGGAAGAGACCATTCTCAACTTTCATCATTCCCCAAATGTGATGCATCCAGGCATAGCTTTCCCACACTTTGTAAGTTCCGGCACAGACACCAGAATAACCAATGCCAGATTCTACAGTGCGTCGGAGGTTTACGCCTTGCTGAACTTTCCAATAGTAATTCCCCATAGGATTCAGCAAGAAGTCTGTATCCTTCTTTCTAGTGTTGATTTCTCGGATAGCATTCTTCATAAAGGTTGTATAGGCCAAGTCAGAGGGATCGTGCTTGAAGAACTTCGTCTTGTCTTCGTTGTGATCTCCGTAGCACATACGCATAGTGTTCTTGGAGAGTACTTGAACGAATTCATCACAAGCTACATCAGAGCCTTCTGTACCGAGGAAGATGACTTCGTGTCCAGAAGTCTTGAGCATGGTACAGAGCTTTACGATCTTCTGAGTATACGCACATGCAGACACGTCTTTGTGAGTAGGAACGTGAGCAAGCCCTAGAACGAAAAACCGATAGTGTTTCATTTCACTTCTCCAGGTTTCCAAAAGTTAGGATTCAACTTGTTCCACTCAACATAAGCTTCAGGACGATATTCAAGGTTAAATCGCTTTACTACAGATTCAGCCATCAAGCCGTCTGCAAAATGATGATCTTCTCTGTAGTAGATAAAAGGTTTTAAGCGTCCTCGAAAGAACAATTGAGGGATGGATATCTTGCCAGTGACACAGTTATAGGGTTTTGCTATCAGAGCAATATGTTTTCCGTGGAAGTAATAGTGAGAAGAGCTCACAACAACATCAATAGCATCTGGCACATGCTCAAGATCCAGCTTGTCGTAGAAGTCGAGAGGAAGAGCATCGTCGTCACACATGAAGGAGAACCAATCGTCGTAAGCAATATCAGCACGTTGCAAGCCTTCGTTCATCTTGTAGTAGCAGACGTCAAAGACATCAGGAGGAACGTCTGTAGGAAGAACATGTATCCAGTTATTTTCTACTTTGAAGGCACAGTCATGTGCAACAAGGTGCCACTGCACATCCAGAGGATCTAACATAGATACGAGTTGAGAAAGCAAGTGAGGTCTGGAGAAGGGTGTGATGATGTGTTTCTTCACTGCTTCATCACCTCCTTCAGGATGCTTACAAGTTCTGCAAGACGTTCTTCAGTGACTGGTTGAGCTTGAACAGTGGGTTCTTCGCGCACAGGTGTGCACTTTTCAAAGGCTTTTTCGAGGTCAACGAGATTTGAATGAGTACCTGTGTAGGGAACCTGTTCGAGGTTTCTGGCAGGACGTACAGGGTCTGTAGACGTCAGCCAGCCGTAGTGAAGGAACACTGGAATGTCTGCTCCGAGTCTACGAATACATGGTCCCCAGCCTGTAAACTTATCAGTTCCCCAATGAGGATTCCAGATGTACTCGAATCCTTGACCTGGGAATCTGTAGAACTTGACGCCTAAGTTCTTGTTCCAGTATCGCGGTTCTTCTCCAGTGAACTCTTTAGTCCTGCTTTTAGGAGACGTAAGTTCCCAGCAGGTCAATCCTAGGAACTCTTGAGTCCTTGAGGTCTCAAATAGCTTGCGTGCTCCTTCAAAGATTAAGACTTGATCTCCATCTACCTTGAGGACTTGGTCGTTCTTGCATTTGCGGTGAGCGAAGTTAGCGTAGTTCCACCAGCCTGTGGGATCGTCCAGAGGAATAGTCTTAGCGGCGTCGAAGGGAGTAAGGTTGTGTGGATAGTGATGAAAGGTAATCTGAGGATAGACCTTCATCATTTCAGGGACGAGGGAGTGTGCAGGACCGTCTGGAGGTTCGTTGGTAGTAACTGCAATGTCTGTAATCTCTTTGTGTTTGGTAAGAGATTCTAGGCAGGCAGCTAGGGTAGGGGCGTTGTAGTACGTACGAACCATTGCAGAGACGTCGGGGACAGTTGGCATGTTTCACCTCAAAGAGTTTCAGTTTAGGGACAGAGCTAATATAGAGCAGTGATTGACTACTTGCAAAAGCTTATCTGAATTTGTCTTGTACTGGTATAGATATCACATCATACGTTCTGCTAAGAATTGACACCGACTTACGTCAATTGTACCTGCTCCCAGTGTTGCACTAACAACCCCCCAGACTTCAAGTACATCGCCCGCCGTTGCTGAATAAAAAATTGGAGAGATTGTAATAATACCATAAGTATTAGTTAAGGTTGTAGCAACAGGTAGATCAATCGTCCATGTTGTATTGCTTAAATCTGCTGCGGTATTGTTTGTTCTTCGAAGTTTAAAAGCCGCTGTTTCTGCCACAACAGTTGCAGCATTGTATTCTACTTGCAGGATACAACTAAGTCTATACGTTCCAGTATTTGTAAGAGTCATAGACGGATCAGTAGTTCCAAAATCAAGAAGTTTTGATGTGTTTGTCAGTACTGCGGCTGTTCCACTAGCAATAACACTTTGGGGACCTGTAGGTCCTGTTACCCACTGAGTGCCTAAATTAGGCCCAAGAGACTGTAAGAAGGCTCCTGTGAAGCCAGAGCCTAAACTGAGAGCAGCTAGTTGCTCTATGGCTGTAGATGCTGCCAGAAGGGCACGGCCTGCGGCGGTCCATGTATGCTCGCCAATGGTTGTGACACCATACGGTGAAGTCGGGACTGTGGTGACTTGAGTAGCTCCGATGCGGACCTTCAACTCATCAATTTGGCCGTTGAAAAAGTAGTTAGGAGAACCACCAGCCCCACCACAGCCTACGCATGTATCACCAGCGGTCGCATAAGCATCTCCCATCGTCGTAACTGCTGCGCCTATTTCCGATCCATTCAGATATGCAGACATGGTATTACCGACGCGCTGCACGAGTAGTGTATACTGCACGCCTGTTGTTATTGTGCCTGCACCTGGTCGTATATATTTATGGGTTGGGAAATATCCCCACACGTTAATATTGCCATCTTCCCACAGGTCAATACCAACCTGTGCCATACCGGCAAAGTCACTGCGGTAATTTAGGATCTGCGGATTACCCGCAAAAGACACCGCCTTAAAACGGATCGACACGGCCCAATCACCATTGCCGAGCGATGGTGGTGTCGTGATACGCACATACTGACTAAGCGCCGTTGGATTCAGCGTCAGTGAATTCCCCCAGCCGGTAACATCGGTGTAGGTCGGAGTGTTGTATGCCGTGCCATCGTAGTTATCGAGCGCGTTGGTCACGTCTCCGTCGAAGTGGTATAGGAGGATATCGTTAGCATCTGTTGGGTAGTCAGATGTGGCACCAACCACTACACTAGAACCAGCGTATGCGTGTGCTGTAGCCGTGTGCAACAAAGCATCGACAGCTTCTTTAGTAAGAGCCGCGCCTGCTCCAGACGCTCCAATAGGTCCCGTAGCGCCAGTTGAACCCGCTGTACCTACTCCAGTAGGACCCGTTGCTCCTGTGAAAGATGCTCCTGTAAATCCTGTAGGCCCTGTTGCACCAGTAATCCCGTCGACACCAATTGTACCATTTGCTCCAGACGCTCCAATAGGCCCTGTTGCTCCAGTAGCACCTCCAGGATCTCCTGCGTCACCCTTTGGACCAGTAGCACCCGTTTCACCATCGATACCTATTGTTCCTGCAGGCCCTGTAGCTCCGGTAACACCCCCAGGATCTCCAGTATCCCCTTTAGGCCCTGTAGCTCCAGTAATGCCTGTAGGTCCTGTAGCGCCTGTAGTACCTGTTAATCCTTCTGGACCTGTAGCCCCTGTTAAACCTGCTCCGGTGTTTCCTTCAGGGCCTGTAGCGCCTTCAACACCTGTAGGACCAGTTGCTCCCGTAGTACCCGCACCTGTCTCACCAATAGGTCCAGTTGCTCCAGTAATGCCTGTAGGCCCTGTAGCGCCTGTGATACCTGCGCCTGTTTCACCAGCAGGTCCGGTTATTCCTTGAGGACCTGTAGCACCTGTTGCCGCAGCTCCTGTAAATCCTGCAGGTCCTGTTGCTCCAGTGATACCAGATGCTCCAGTAGTTCCTTGGGGTCCTGTAGGTCCTTGAGTATTCCAAGCTGTCCAATAGTCTGTCCAGTTGACTCCCGTACCGGGTTCGTCTGTGGCAGCACTCGTATGAACAGCTTTACAGACATATGTATAGTTGTCATTCGTCACTACATACTGAGCTACATAATCTGTAGAGATCAACCATTGACTTGCCCAGTGCATTCGAGCAGTGTGGAAGGCATCTTCTTCAGTCTTGGTGTAGTAGTTGTCTGTAGGAGTTGGTCCAGTTGCCCCACTCGCCCCGCTATAATCCATTACGTTTAAACAGTATACGGGAAACTGAATGATGTCTACAGGGACGATTGTAGGAACAGCGTCGATGACAAGTTCTTTGTATCCCTTGAGTTCAAATGTTGCGCTCAGCGATGCTGACGTACCCAAAGCTGCAATCATTGCCAAAGTGTTTGCGTCAATTCTTATGGATAGGCGTCCTGCAGTCACTGAAGCATTGTTAGGAGGAGTTCCATCCCAATCTCCGCTTTGATTGAAGTCTGTAGCCCAGAAGGATTTGATTAGAGGATCATCTGCATGATCGAAGTCTGTATCCACAGTACAGGTAAAGGTCATGTCGCTGGCCCAACCTGTATACGGGGTAAAGACTGCTCCAGCAGCTCCTGTACCCACATGTAGCGTAATGCATGGATATTCTCCAAGGAATATCTGAGGCCACTGCGTATTAGGAATAGCCACATTGGAAGAGTTGACAAGACTCTGTTGCGTAATGGAAAAATAGACGTCCAGTATTTTTCTTGGTGTCATGTGTAGACCTTAAGGCGTGTACTCTTGCGTGTTCAAACAGAAGACTGGAAACTGGATAACACTTATCGGAACACTTGTAGGATTTCCTCTAATCGTCAGAGTCTTATATCCAATCAGTTCAAAGGTTGCAGCAACAGAAGCATTAAGTCCAAGTTCAGCGTCTAGAGCGGCTGTGTTAGCATTTACTCTAATGGACAATCTTCCAGCTACGACAGAAGCATTGTCTGGAGCAGTTCCGTCCCAATCACCACTTTGATTGAAGTCTGTAGCCCAAGCACAGCGAATGAGAGGAGAATCTGTATGATTGTAATCAGTATCTACAGTAGCTGTAAAGATAGTGTCAGAGGCCCATCCTGTATAAGGAGTGAAGGCAGTTCCTTTAGCTCCTGTTCCAACGCTGAGGAAGACACACGGATATTCTCCCAAGTACATACGAGGATAGAGACTGTTAGGAATAGCTGCGTTAGCAGAATTCACCAACAGACCCTGCGTAACATTCCAATACACATAGAGCTTGCGACGATCTGTCATGAAACTAATTTAACCTTGCTTACTGAAAGGTGAATCCACCAACTACGTTGAACTTAAGTACAGCTACAGGATTGTTGGATACAGATATTCGATATCCTGGATGAAAGTCTGACATCACAACCGTATATGCGTATGTTCCTGTATGATCAATCTTAGACGTTGCCACATATCTACAACCATTGTATGTAGGCTTTGCAGGATATGTGGGTGTTGTTTCAGAGTCTACACCTGAAGTAAGCCCCAAAGGCGTTGCAGGTGTAGTATAAGAGCCTGTAGCTATCTTGTAGAGCGAATTGTAGAAAACAGCGCTGAAGGAGATTCCAAAGTAGTTGAGAGTTGCTGGGGTAACGTCAAGCGCTTGTGACCAACTATCTATTTGTGTTATGCAGTATCCATCCCCTGGCATAGGAACGTTAGTTACTACAAAACCCCCAGAGTCTACTAAGAAAGCGCCTACAGGTGTGCTACCTGTAATGATGTGAGAAGTTGCTGCTCCGAAATAAGCTATCGCAATTCCTTGATAGATTTGTCCTGCAGGCATGTATCGCCACTGCAGATAGTAGTAATTGTTATAGTTAGGAGCTCCAAACATTGAGTCCTTGTAGTAGACCCAAAAGAGTTTGTAGTCTACACTTGTCTGAGTACTTCCCCAAGTAGGATTGTTGAGGAAGCGCTCATATATGTCGTAGGTGCAGTTGAACTTCTTGTTGTAGATCGCATAGGTGTGTTTGGTCTTGTCTGCTGTGACGTTGGTAACCAGCGTTCCCACATTGCCGTAGTCTGCAGGAGTAAGCGCAGAAGTCCCTTCGTACTTCTCAATGAAGGCATCTGCAGGATAAGTAGCTGTAGGGTATCGCTCTTGTGTTCCTGTAGAAAGGTTTTCATAGATAAGTCCCGACGCTTCAACATTTCCAGCCTGTGCAGAGTCTGACCAAGTGTTTATAGGATAACCATTAGACCACTCTGTGTCTAGTTTAGATCGTGCGGACGCCACCTGATCAGCCGGTGCGGCATTTAAGGTGAATGCAGGACCAGTTCCTTCGATCTCTACAGTTTTGGAAGAGTTTCCCCCTCGAGACGTGGTATTCTGCAAAAGTCTTGTTTTGCTATAAGAGAACATAGGAACAGATGGAAAAGACGCTGTTCCATTTATAGCGAGTACATCGTTTAATCTCCTAATAGCTGTAAGGTGATCTAAGGTTTGACGAATCTCCCAAATGGCCTCGGCAAACTCAAAGGATTCGTATGTATACCCTGACAGTGCTGACGCTACGTAAATCACGGAAAAGTTTGACCTGTTGTAAGTCATCGGAATAACAGCGTGGTTCTTCACTAAATGATCAGTCATCAATGCTTGCGTCCACATAGGAATCTTCCCAGCGTCTGACGGACTCCAAGCAGCTGTTCCAAAATTTGAATAGTTGTGATATTCCCCATTAGCAATTGTTGTGTTTACAAAAACCGTAAGCAAACCTGCTAATGAGTAGTAAAGCTGATTAACAACTCCTGATAAAGGATATCTGTTTAAAGGATCAACCACAGCAGTACTGGCATCTAAGAATCTCCCAAAGAAGCTCTCTTTAATAACGGGGGCGTAAAACTGAGGATAGTTGGACTTATCAAAATAGTCAAGATTGTAGCCTTGATAAGGACTAATCCCCTTTAGTATCGTTCCGAGTGAGCCTGTTTGAGACACATCATCTACAACAGACAATTTCTCAAGAACTGCTTGTCGAAGTGCTTCTACGTATAAACACTTTCTAGGAGCACTTCGAATCGTTGCAGAACTTGTCCAATCTAACGTAAACGGAACATCTTTCTCGTCCGTTCCAGCATTCCAATTTGTAAAGATAACTGCTGACATAGTTAGAGAAGTATTGGAGCTTGTGTTACATATGTGGAAGTGGTTCTAGCAGTTGTTTGATTGAGACACGTACAAGTTAGTGTGATAGATGCTGGAGACCCTGCGTCGTAAGGCAACGCATTATTTCTTGTATACACACCACTCAAATCGGCAGGAGGATAGACACTAGTCATCGTTAAAGAACAAACATATGTTCCGTATGCAGCGCCTCCTGTAGTATACGTACCTACCACCGTCCCCGCTGTAGTCATTGTCCAAGTCAAAGCAGGTGTTGTAGATGTTCCTGTGAAAGTGGATAGACCTTTTGCCTTATATACAGTCTCTGTCAGACTTATCGCAAACGGAGAAGCTGTAGAAAGACGTCTAGCTCCTACAAACATTGCAGGGGGAAGCCCTGCAGGAATACTTGTTCCTGTATAAAATCCTGTTAAAGATCCTGACTTCGACCACCCTATGAAGGGGGCTCTACTCATCACTACGTTAAAGTTATACGGGTGTCCCACAGTAGTGTTTACACCCTGAGGCGTAAAAGTCCAGTTTGGAAAAGTTCCTGTAGCACTCCACCAAACATCATCCGCAGTAAGTCCTCCCCCTATCCATCTGGACAACACAACACTTCCAGAAAACCAAATGTATGTAGGAACAAGAGCACCCATTACAAGCGTTTGATAGATTCGGGTATACCCAGGACTATATGCAGCACTATAGAAGCGCTGAATAGGTGTCGCTACAGAATTAGTCACCGCTTGAAAAGCTAATACAACAGGCCTGCAAAACGTGTGTGTTGTGTAATACACATTGATGGTTGTATACGTCATCCACTGAGTAGAATCCTCATACCAGATCTGAGGATGAGCTGCCATATCAGAAATAGCACCGGAAAAAATAGATGGAACAGACTGGTAGGCATTCGTTGCCAAACCCATCATATCATAACCAGCATACTGTGTGTAAGCAACACTCATGGAAAAGGTCCTGCGTACATCCAAGGATTCTGTGGGATTACGGATAAGCGGGTTGTGCTAGATATAGAGTCATTAAGATGAATGTGGACCAGTTCTACAAGCACTGAATCTGCAGCTGACGGTGGGAACTCTGGTGAAACAGTAGCCCTGTAAAAACCTCCCCCATATGCTACCAATCCTGTAACTACTATCGGTCCAGACGCAGACGCTACAGCTCTCAAGTCATTGTTAACACTTACCTTCTGACCATCTAGAGTCTGATCAACCTTTATCCCGTTTCCCTCTAAGACAGTAAGCTTCTGTCTAGTGGCATCTAACTCTTCTCTTCTAACAAGATTACTCATTATGGCCAATTCCCTGTGTAACCTGTATAAGCCTCATACTCACTTATGTACGAAGCCATCGCCACTACCCAAGTACCTGTAGGAACTACTTCACCAATATGTACAGGCATCGCATCTAAGTAAGCACTTCCCGTTCCTGAAGTCCACCTGCCATCTGCAAAGATCTCAATCGCATATCTTGTCCCTGTGTACTGCACAGTATATGAAGTTGCAATTTGCGACTCTGAGGAAGCCTGATCAATTGCTATGTATCCTGTGTAATCTACTCCAGCACTCACAGTACTAGCAGGAACACCGTAGAGATTCACAGTCTGAACTCTAAGATCTTGAGCAATTTCTGCTCTTACTCCTGTAAGCGTATCGATGAAAGTAAGCTCTCTACTTCCAGAGAGAACCTTCATCTCTCTTTCCAAGTCGTCCAAGTCAAAGTTGCGGATGTATCGAGAAGCCACAAGTTAGACCTCTGGAGAAGTTGCTGTAACATTCGTGGCCTTCAACATCTGCGTACGACAAGCATTCGTCCTGTCCCAAATGAAATCTGAGTATGCTTCCATATGTACCTGAACCTCGAATATGCCGTCTGTAAGCATGCGGAAGGTATGTCCAGTAGCCAACCAGTCGTTTATCTTGGTCCCTGAGTAGAAGGCCCCTGTGACAGGCGCTATAGCGTTTGGAAGATTCACCAGAGACAAACCCCTAGCATAGTCAGTCATTGCTGAAACACTCGTAGGAGGTTCTCTCTGAGCGGCTGCATACGACTGACGATCTGTAAACGTAAGCTTAACCGTCTGAGAGAACTGATACTGCAAGCGCGGAACCTGAATGTAGTAGATGTATGTAGCATCTGAGACAATTGACGTCTTTACATCCTTCTTCTCCTGCACAGTGAACTCTACCAAATCCCAGTTCTCCAGGTAGTTGGCATTAGTACTGTAGATCTCACGAGGGTTTTCAAAAGCACTTGGCATCTTATGGATATCCTGTTCCAGCCGCTGGATATATAGGAAGAGCTGACCAACTCGTCAGCGTAAACTTGTTAGCCCAAATCAATTTCTCTTTCTGAACTGTACGAGCTGTCAACTCAGCTCTCAATTCATACAGCTTCCTGTCCTTGTCAAATGTAATCGCCATCTTGTCCAACAACCACGTTCTGCTCTTGTGGACAAAGTCTGTTTCAGGAATGTTTGTCGGAAGAGGAAAGACAGCTAGTTGAGAGATGTCAGGACGAAAGTAGCTTTGAGTAATAGGAAAAGATGAAGGGGGAAGTAAAGGATTAGCAGTCATCTGTCCACTGCTCAACACATCGGAATCACCCATGTTGAAGCGCTTAACTACTCTCTGTGTGAATACGTAGTGAAACCAATAGTGCAGAGGAATAACAATTCCTGTTCCTGCTGGAGTAAGTTCTGCAGGAGTTTCCTCTGTATGAACGATCTTCCAAGAGTACTCTTCTACAATAGGTTCAACATCACTAAGCGACCACACAGGCACTTGAGATGTATCAAGAGCTCTTACACCACGTCCTGTTACTGCAAAGTCTATAGCCATTATCTCACAATCTCTGAGTAGAGCACATCCACCTTCAACTTCATCTCTGTCAACATCTGCTTCATGTCATCTGTAGAACTTCCACCAGATGTCTTAGAAGCTGCTCTGTCTCCTATAGCTTCTCTAGCACCTTTAGTGAGAGACTTCATAGCTTCTTGTTGTTCAGGAGATGCTTCAGGTGTCTTGTCCTTAGGAGAAGCTTTAACCTCTTCCTGCATCTGCATGCCATTACGAACTACAGTACGAGTTTTAGGAGTCTCTTTACTCTTATCGGTTTCAGTGGTTGTTGCAGAGGCCTGAGAGTCACTTCCGCGCACATCTGTGCGTTTTCCAGAACCCTTCTCAGCCTGCTGAACAGGCTCTTGCATCTGCATTCCGTTGCGAACTACTGTACGAGTTTGGGGTTTATCCGCAGTATCTGACGACTTGTCTGAGTAGTACTGCAAGCCATTATTCAGCTTAAGAGTTTTCCCTCTTGTGGGATCTTCTTTGCGAGCATCTGCTTCAGCGGTTGCTGCAGACGCTTGTTTAGTTTTCTCAGCTGAGGCAACCTCTTGCTTCTTTTTAGCTTCTGCTGTAGGTGCACTTTCTACAGCTCGAAGGGCTTCTTGACGCTCTTGAGCAAGACGAGGCATTGTTTGCGCTTGAGCAGCAGATGCTTTCTCTACATTGGCTTTATCTGTTGCCAGTTTTTGAAGTCCTGGATCTTTATCCTTGGGTTTCGCCTGCTTAAAGTCTTCTTCTAGTTTAGTCTTAGCGGCTACAGCGCTCTGCTTCTCTTTATCTGAAGATTTTTCATTTCTAATAGTGTCTTCAGCTTGAACGTACTCTTTGGCCTTAGGAGAAAGCTTGTCCTGTCTTGCAGACTCTCGGGTAGTCTCTAAGGTGTTTGAGGCACGAGCAACATTGTTCTCAAGTTGCTGACCTTGTTTGCCAAGACTCTTAACCTCTGCTACAGCACCTTCCTTAGTACTTATACGTTCTGTACGAGCCTTCTCAGAAGTAGCAAAAGCTTTCTGCTCCTTCGATCGCTGTGCAGATACTACTCTCTCTTCCTGAGAAGCTGCTTTCTCAAAGGTCTGTACGGCATCCTTAGTCGACGGATCTTGCATTGCGGCTTTACGAGATTCAGTAAAGCCTTCATAAGCTGTTTTCAGCTTCTCTTTGTTCTCTTTTGTAGGACTTGCTTTTACTTCTTCTCGTGCAGTAACAGCAGCTTGTCGAGCATCCAAATAAGCCATTCCACGCTCATTAGTGCCACCAGCATCCTTAGTCTCAGTAATCTTCTTTGCAGCTACTCTGCGTTCTTCAGACGCCTTCTCTACAGTCATTGCAGGAGCTTCTTTACGTCTACCAAACGTGTTTGGAGTTCCTGTATCTGGTAACTTAGCAAAACCTGTTGCACGCTCTGCTGGGCTTTTTACTTTAACCTCAAAAGCGTTTGGAGTACCTTTCTCAGGTAACTTAGCAAAGCCCTGAGCGTTCTTGTTATTGTCGTCTATCTCTTTTTGAGAGTTCTTAGGCTCAGGAGCTCTCTCAGGAGCTCTCTCAGGAACGTTCTCAACAGACTTCTCAGGAGCTCTCTCAGCGACTGGAGTATCTGCTATAGACTTCTCCACAACAGGAGGAAAAACCTTCTCAGCTACTGGTTGTTTCTTCTCTTCGTCTGCCATGTCTAACTCTTCTTGAAGAACTGCATTACATCTGCCAAGTCTTCAGGTGACCAAGGTTTCTCAACTTGCCACGGAAACATCAACTTGAACGTCTCGGACGCCTCTGTCTCTATCTTCAGACTGTCACTTACAGCCTGTATATGAATACCATAAAGCGTCTGCATCGTACGAGAAACTAACTGACGCTTCCTAAACAACCACTTGTGTGCTAACTCTTCCTGCAACAAGCTCTCAGGATCGTCTCGAGTTATGTAGGAGAAGTCTAAGGCTTTGTCCAGAAAGGCGTCGAGGGTTAGCCCTGCCCAGCGCCCTTCCAAAAATCCACTTCCAAGACTTTCTCTCTCAAAGTCTCAATGAGCTGTATGAACTCCTGCAAACACCTGATGTGTGCTACATAACTCTCATACACCCAATCATCATATGTCGTATGCAAGGCCTTCAAGATGTCTTCGTCACTAAGCTTCTCCAACTCGCAAGCCCTATCTGTACGAAAAACTAAGTTTGCTCTGTCAGAAGTATCTGCTGCAATGTCCTTCTGAGTCTCACACCAAGCCATGAACTTGTTCAACCGCATCCGACTCTTTGTAGTCATAGTCTGCAAGCTGCAGAGCTCTTTACCACATATCGGATAAGTCTTGATGAACGGACGTCGACCCAAGAGACAACGCATATACTCTTGAACGTCTTCTGCAGATACTTCACTCATTTTCAGATTCCTTCTTGTTTACTAACTGCGTGCATGATACCAAGGACGATTAGGTGCAGTGTTTGCATAACCACCAAGACTTACTCCGTTGTTGTCGTCATCTGCACAAGCAAAAGAATAAGTAACTTGCCCTTCTAATGTAAAGGCTCCATTACCATGATCAACAGTCTGTATAGATATAGCACGCTGCTGACAACCATACAGAGGCATCGAATGATTCTCTAACGTTCCTCCGCTGTAGAATCCTGCAGAGATAGTCATCGTAGCAATGTAAGGCTCTTCAAAGAATGTCCCTGTAGCCGCTGGTGTAGACGTGTAGAGGAAACCTATTTGTACAGTTCCTTTGCGATCCATCGCAACAGCTCCGTACAAACCAGAGTTGAAGTTTTGAGCATTGTCCCAAGAGATGGCAATGCTCTGAATCATCATCGCAGGATCAAGCTCAGGAATCTTGCAGTACGAGGCGTAATCTGCAGTAGCGCTGTTGCTGTGTCGAGGACGAATGAAATTTGCTACTCTCATGGAATTCTCCTCTCAAAAGAGAATGTGTAAGATCCATGAAGTACAGACAAACCTCCAGCAATCGGCTCAGCTGTCAAGGTCTGATTGAGGATTCTACAGGCCTCGAAGCCTCCGAAGTTTCCTATAACTACTCGTTCCCAGAACTTAGCAGTTATCCACTTGAGAGAAGAATCTGTAGGAACCATAATGCCTGAACAGGATATGGTTCCACCTTTAGGAATACGAGTAATCCAATCTTGCGGATTCCCGTACTGATAGATCTCAATGGTGTTGTAGGAAATAGAGACATTCCTGAGATATACAGGAACTCTCTGAAGGTAAGTATCTACAGACGGATCAACTGGTGTAGCGAAGCTGATGTTGCCTCGATACAGTGTCGCAGGAACATTGTGCCAGTTTGTCTGAAGATGCATTAGGTAGCGCCATCGTCGTCCACCAAGAGTGTATACGTCAGACGTTCCGTCAACACTGGCATAGCCAACCCTTGGATACGCGTTGTAGTAATGTTGATCGCTGTCAAGTACGCACTGGAAGTAGTCAAAGTCATCGTACCAGACGCTCCTGTCTCTTTCTGACGAGCAGTAACCACAATCGTAGTCTTCGTCAGCGTAGCAGGCTGTGAGGTAGGAGCAACCCCAGGAGCAAGCTGATGCTCAAAAGTAAGCTGACCTTCACGCAATGGCCACAAGAAGCTCGATCCCTCTGGCAAGTCCAACTCAACAGGACGTGTAGATGTCTGATAAGAGACATTAGACACCAAGTCCTTACTAACAGAAGCAATCGTAAAAGTAGCGTTGGCGTTCTGAAGATTTAATGCGCGCATCTTATGTGTTCCTTAAGTTATTCGAATATCTCGAAGATCTTGATACCATCCAAAACCCAGATGCGTTCCTCAACCTGTCGGAACGTAAACCCGCCACCAGTGTTGTAACCAGTATACGAAGCCGTCTGTCCAGCATCTGCAAGACTCGACTTAGCTATAATGGCAATCTCTACAGGAGCAGTCCAAGCACTCGGCATCACACCACCAGTGTAGTAAGTGTCTGTAGTAGCGAACACATTCGCAATCTCCGAACTGGTAGCAAAGCCCCTAAGAACCATTCGACCCTCAGCCTTGCCATAGACAAGCTGAACGAAGTTGTCGTCCAAGTTCTTGTACTTACGGATTGGCTTAGTCCAGTCCAGAGTAAGATCTGCAATACCTTCGATGATGTTGTCTCCACCAGTCTCCCCAGGAACACTGATAGACATCGTGAAGAAGTAAGGACTTGCTGCGTAGGTCGAAATAGCCATGTTCTTTTACCTCACCAAGTTTCCATCGTTGGAAGTGAATAATTGAAATCTGCGGCCCAACTCATTACAATACCTGTCACAAAGTTTCCGTTCTCAGCTTTCTGAACCTTTGTCAAATTGCTAAGTGTCAACATTCGAAGTTGTGCGTCATCCTGTATAACACTGTGGAAGATCAACAACTTCAAGAACATCTCCTGACCTATCGCTTCAGCTTCGTAACAGTTACCACTCTCAGCTCGTATTGTATGAGCGCCTACAAAAGTATCGTTGAAGATCATTGGATCTGTTGGCGAATGTCCTACAGATACTTGTACCACATTCGGAGGAATGTTGATGTCCAATGTCTTAACTTCATCTCTACTAATATAGATTCCAGGCTTCTGTCCCGCATTCGCAGTATTTATCGCCGCACCACTTCCAATAAAGATCTTCGACAACTGCGTATCCGAATTCCACAACAGCGTCTGCAAGTCAGGATTCACAATACTCGTAGGAGCCATAAAGCACATCTGCATGTAGCGAATAAGCAAGCCGGAAAGAGCTTGCATGTCCATAGGCTTCTGCGAGAAGATGCTCTGCTGTCTGACAAATTGATCAGACGGAAGTCCCCAAGTTGGTTCAACGTATGTAGTCATTTAGATCTTTACAGCCTGCGCTTCCTGATTAGCCGCGTCCATCTGCGCATTGTTCACAGGATATGTCTTATATCCTCGAACCTTGTTGTCCTGTCCCACATTGAACTTCAAACTGTCCAAGTACGTCTTCATCGAACGAATAGCTTTCTTCTGCACCTGACCTAAGTCAGCAGATTTCCCCTTAGTGCTCTTCAGAGCTTCCAACTGATGAAGCAAAGCCAGCTTATCTCCCTGATTTGTCTTTACCCAACGCTTCTTCAAAGCGTTCAAACCTATCTGAGCTTTCTGCTTAGTCTGCATGTCTTGAGTCTTACTCATAATGTTAAGCAGATTGCCATACTGATTCACTTCAGCATCTGGATGAGCAATGAAACTGGTAATCGTAGACTTCCACTGATCGCCATATCCAGCCTCACCTGCAGAAGAGTTTCGTACATTGTTCTTAGCTTCCTCTTCCATAGCCTTGATGTACGGCTGAAGATCTCTGTTGTACAAGCGAGTAGCTAAGAACTCTGAGACGCCTTTAGCAATAGGATTAGCTGTAGGAGCATCTGGTTTGATTCCAAACATCGTTTCACGGATACGACGAGCTTCATGTTCCTTAGCTTGTCCAGCCATCTGATAGACAGGCTTCATAACGTCAGCCAATCGCCTCTGGAGCATGACTTCGTTGGTAGACGGTACAATGTCCCCATTGGCAGTTGTAGAGCCTGTAGCAGGCGCCCCTGCCTGTCCAGCAGCCAAGTCAGAAGCTCCTGAGACATACTCGTTCAACATTCCACCAAGCAGAGCTGCCAGTTTGTCTTGCATCGTCTGTTCCTGAAAAGTGCACATCTGTGCGTTTAAAAGAGTACTTCTCTAGGTTCTGTAAGCTGTTCTTGTCCACGCGCAGCAATCGTCGCTAGTCCACTCGTCCAGCCATCCGTCCCTGTAGCGGCTCCAGAACCTACTGGAACATTGTACAGATATGACGTAGGAGGAAGCTTAGTCATAGCAATGATACCCATTATAGGATAACTCCTGATGTACACTTCTGGAATGTACTCAGGAGCAACTGTGTATCTGTCGCCTGTCTGCGCATCAACCCACAAATCATCTGGAAACACTGCAGGATAGTTAATACACCGCCACTTAGAGATATGAGTCATCTCTGTTCCAGTAGTTCCATCTGTCTTACGCTCTATTCCAGCTTTCTCAGCAGGCTCAAGCCAATACTCAATCGCTGGAAAGAAACCACCAAGAATCCCTCCACCGTAGCAGAGAGGACACTCACCTGTAAAAGGTGTCTCAGAGTCTGGATCGTTGTTAGGACAGTCTGTTCCCCAATCCCTAGCTCTAAGTAAGTATCCGCGCACACCTGTGCGTTTTACCAGCTGTACATACTTCCTACGACTGATCTCCCTTACCAAGTTTCGCTCTTGACTGGAAAGAGGTCCACCAATCTGTACAGGGATAGAAGCATACGAAGTTCCGTTGTCTTCCATCACTACACGATATACGATGTCGTTCTGAATGTTGTACTGATATCTAATACTGTCGGTGTAGTGGAAATCATTCACAACAGGAGCAGAAGGATTGAGTCGTGTAAAGTCTCCACCAGCTCGAGCTACCTCTACGTAGAAATTCAAAGTAGCTGAGACAGGCTTGTAGCCCTTGACAAGCTTCCACTCAACTGTAGTGGAATAGTCTACAGGACTTACAAGAGCCTTCACATAACTGAAGAGGTAAGTGGACATCTAGTTATTTTTAAACCTACTTAGCCTTACCGATACGTAAAACCACATTGAGTATCTTTTTAAGTTTGCTCACATCTGGCCAACCTGTAAGACCTTTGGGAGGTTCTGCTTTCTTCCAACTTTTACCAAACTCCTCAAGAGCTTTACTTGTGCTCTCTGGTTGTTTTATCTTCTTATCATCTTGATTCCACCACGCCGCCAGTTCTTTCTCTTTTGCTGTAGGATCAGGAAGTTTAGGATACAGATCTGGATACGGCTTATACGGCTTTCCGTCAGAAGTGAAGAAGGCTGCACTCTTTGACATATACCCAGAGAAGAAAGCCTGTAGAGATACTTTAGACATTAGAACCACCCGTTGCGTACAAAGCCACCCCAACCCTGAAGATTCAAACCCTTCATCTGAGCAGTACCCCAACTGTGGTACTCCTTAATCAACTTGTCCGACAACTCCAGATAGAGCTTCCCGCGCTCTTTGTCGTCTGTGTTGATCCCACCAGCATTCAAAGTGATCCGATTCCTGTTCAAGTTGTAACTGCCAATCTTCAACAGTTCCCCTACAGTAGCATCCAACCAATGATACCTGTAAGGAAACGTCGTATACGTATATGTAGCAATCCGAAGCCGTTGAGCAGTCTCATTCCACCAATCTACTGGACGACGTATGCAGAAAGCTATCTCCGAGTCAGAGAATTCCATACTGTCAAGCAAGAAGTTATCTTCCGCACATCTGTCCCGCATAGCCATTCGAATCTCTGCAATAGACAGAGGAGCATTTACCTGAGCCTGTCCAAGCTTAGCCAACGATGGCTGAATCTCGACATAACACCTAAACCTGCGTAAAGCCTTTGCCTGAGTACTGTCTTCGTAGACTGTAAACTCGCCAATCCAGATTCCAGGAGTCTGCTCTTCGTCGTGAGGTACTGGAACATTTATAAGTCCTGTAGAAGGAGTTGTCCACGTACATGTGATTAACATGTCTACAGGATATCCAGCAAGAGTCTCAGAAGTCGTAAGAGTTACAACGTTGCCAGATGCCGCGACATATTCAGTCCCGTCAGCCTCCTTCAAGTACACAGCAACGTTCTGCTCTGTAGCCTGCTGAAGCTGAAGCACTGGATAACCTGCTGGAGACAATCCATCAGTATCCATCAAGGTGAGTGGAAGCGGCATCTAGCTTACCCTCGTTAACAGTTCGACCAGAGAACCTGCCAAGAAACAGAAGGAGTACCCTCACTGGCAATCATGTAGATGTCGCCAGTATAGATGCCAGTCGATCCAGACATCACTACAGGAACACCCCCAGGACAAAGAGGAACACCCTCTCCAACCACTGCAGGCACTCCAAAGCCCAGCCAAACAATCTCGTCAGGATTCGAACTGTTGTTCGACAAGTACAAGAAATTCCTCTTGCCGTCCTCAGCTAAACTCAAAACTGAAGAAGCAGTAACCTCAATCGCACCCTTCAAAGAAGCTGCACTCGAAAGTAGTACGCGCTCACTCATGTTCATCCACCTTTCTTACGACCACGCTGAGACTGCTTAGAAGCCGCTGCAACAATCGTCTGAGCCTCAACAACAGGGTTAGCCTCTGCCAGCTTCGCAGGAGTCTCTGCAGGCTGATTTGCAGGCGCTGACGTCTCGCTGAACATCGGAGTCTTGTCAACCGTAGGCTTGAACTCCATCTCCTTGAACGCAGGAGTCTGCTCAGGCAACTCAGCAACAGCTGTCACATCATCAGGAGTAAACCCCTTACGCTGCGACATGAACTGCTCCATACTTCCTTCGTGAGCCAACTTAGAAGTCAAATCCACTTCCTTGCCGCGAGGAGCATCCACATCAGCTTCCCCAAACTTGAAAGCCTTCGTGTCAGGATTCTTGTTGGCCTCTGCAAACAACTTGCGAGCATCCTCCTGCAACTTGCGAATCGCCTGAGGAATCGGATCACTCTTAACGTCTACCTTCTCTTTCACAGGAGCAGGAGCCTGAATCACTTCCTTAGACTCCTCTGCAACAGCGACAGGAGCAACAGGAGCCACGGGAGCCTCAACAGGCGGATTAGGATTCTTACCACTAGTCTCAAGAAACTCCTGAAGCTTGTCTGGATGAATGGTCGCCATGTCGGTCACATACGTGACAGTAATCGAACCACCTTCCAATTCGTTCAAGAAACCTCTACGTTCCGAGTCATTACACTTGTCAGGCCAACAACCTTCCATCAACTGAAAGCCAAAGGGATCAATCGTCAATCCACCCTTCAACCACATCAATCGACGTTCATAGCCCAGATTGTTCTTAATCGCTGTCTTGAATACCATGTTTAGATTCCTTTGTTTTGCAGTTTAAATGTCACTGCGACACTACCTAATATAGCGGATAAGCATAAGAGCCGCTCCCCATATCCTGAGAAGCGGCTCCTAGAAGAAAACGTGTGTAACTTAAACAGCAAGCTCTGCAGAAGGCATAACTTCTACAGTTGCTTGACTAATGATGTGTGCAGCAGATTTAAGCAGGTGCTGTCTGTAATCATCATAGGTCATAGACTGCTTCGAAAGGTTGCAGGATGAGCATGCGCTGACGCAATTTTCTAAGCTGTAACCTAGCTTCGCGTCCTTTCTGTCCACACCAGTAGCAGGAAAAGCTTTTGAACGATCCTGTACACGATCACAGTAGCTTCCTTGAGTGTTCGGTAAAGCTCCGCAGTAGTGGCATTTTTGGCCAGCGATATGCATGAACTCTGAAAGAGATAGGTCGAAGGGAAGCATACGATTCGCGGCATTCTTCGCATACACCTTATAGAGAGTTGTAGCACTAGAGATGCGATTATCCTCTGCAGTAAGTTCTTTTCGATAGCATCCACAGCTCTTCTGACCATTGTTCAGAGCATTTGCTTTCACAACAAGCTCTTTACCACAGTCACACTTACAATTAAGATGCAACACGCAGTGCTTACGTCCATCAAGAGCCGCAGACAAAGTCTCGTCAACACTCTGTACAGTAAGACGACCAAATCGCTTCCCTACATAGTCTTTCCGCTTGTGGAAACCGCCCACCAGCTGGATCTTGCACTCATTGGAGCAAGCGCGATGAGGACGTCCAGGATACGGAATAGCTGAAAAAGTCTTTCCACAGACTTCGCAGACATAGTCTTCAGGGTGACGTTTAGTACGTGCACAACCACAGCTCTTAACAGCACCTGAACGCAAATCACCACCTGCAACAATAACCCCCGTCTTTCCACAATCACAAGTGCACACCCAGTGAATCTTTTGCTGAGCAATCACAGGGAGATGCTTCTTGTCATCATCCGTAGCCTGACGCGTAGCTGTAAGCAGGTTGACCTTAAGGCCTGTCATATCCTTAAAGCCTGTCTTCCCTTTACGGAAGTTAGCGCCACAGACAGAGCTGCAACACTGCTGCTTGCTGTACGGTTTGATCTGGAAGGTCTTGCCACATGCACAGGTTCTGGTTTCGAGAGGACGCATTTTCTAGTATCCTTTGTTTAGATAGATGAATTTCTACCTAAGAATAATTTATCATAAAGCACCCCATCGTCAAGCGGTTCGTGGAATTTATTTTATAGGTACGCAAACATTTCGAAGAAGCGGTTTTAGTTTCATACGCAAACATTTCGTATAAGTGGTTTGAAAACATGTAAAATGAAAAGCCCCCGGATTTCTCCGAGGGCTCTAAGTACCGTAACTATTTCTAGCTACGTAAGATACAGCTTACACCCAAGCACCGGCAGTACTGCCTCCGAAGTAGGCTTTGGCCAAAGCGCCTACGTTCGCAATGCTGCCGCCGATAGTTTCATACGCGAACATCTCAAAGAAATAATTCTCTGATTTCGTGCTCACAGTCACATCTTCCAACACGCAGAAGTCACCGAGGGCTTCCGGCGTGGTGAACTGGAACGCGACGTTGTTCGGAACGAGATCGGTCTTGATAGTGGAGATCCAGTCCATACCCACGAGACGGTTCTTGGAGAAACCTTCCTGCAGGATATCCTGAGCCATGTCACCACCGATCGCAGCACGGTCAAGCGTGATCACCTGATTGATGGTCACGTTGTTGACGAGTGCCAGGGCCGGATTCAAGTGCCGATTGGTGCTCGGAAGAGCTTCGCGGAACAGCTCGAGGGTCGAACGGCTAATCGGACCACCGAGGTCGATGTAACCCTTCGCAGCCACGGCGGTATAACGCGCAGTAGCAGTCGAGTTTTTCGCACCAACGAGTGCATTGCACTGCACGATGAACTTACGATCTTCCTCAGCAAGGATGTCCTTGAGCAGGAGGTCGTTGAACACCTGACGGATGTCCATCGTATAGCCACGGAGGTTCATCACGTCAGCAGTCATTCGACGGCTCTTGACGCGATCGAAGGTAATCCGATAGCGCGGGGCACCGAAGAAGGTGTCATAGGGCACACCACCAAACGGCAAGCTGTACGCGCCATTGGATTCGGGCTGCATTTCACGGATGATAACCGGCTTAAGGCTATCAACCTGGGGAACCATATCGTCCCACGTGACCGGAGTCGGAGGAAGGACCTTACGGAAGATACCATCTTCACGAGCTTTGACGATCAAGTAGTCGGTGAGTTTCCCAGCGGCTTCCTTCTGAAGATTCCCGTCAGTAGACGTGAGGGAGTCCAGGAGGGTGGCATTCTTAGCTTTGACAGTAGGATCGTACATATGAGTCATCCTCCTTTATTAGGCACCATTGTAAGCGGGGAGATACACCGGCCAGAAGAACAGGACGTTCTTGCTGAACTTTTCGGCCACGACACCACGGCTGACCACGCCGCAGACCATGTGAGCAGAATACGCATTCTGATCAGCCAAGGTCACTTTGCCAACATCCGCAGTAGCAGTCGCGGGAGTGAGCAGGAAGTTGGGAGTATAGGTATTCCCAGTAGCGCTGTCGTACTCAGTGGTAAACAACTCGTAACCACCAGTAGCAACATACGCGTTCACGCTGCCACCACTAATGCCAGCACCACCAGCATAGGCAATGCCTTCAGCCTGAACATCGAGGTCCGCAACGCCGTTGATAGCCCACATCGGCATCGCAGTGTCGCTGCAACCAGCCTGAAGGGTACCATCGGTATGCATCGAAACACAAGCACCAGCGACGAAAGTTTCCGCCGCTTTGTAAGCCGCACCGTACTGAAGGGTGTGCGGCTCGATCGGTCCGCTGGAGATGCGGACGATATGATCGTAGCTCTGAGCAGGAGTAGCCATTTGCTAAACCCTTTCTATCTTAACTGTTAAACGTACTGACGAAGTTCTTTGATGCCTTCGTCCCAAACTCGGTCGCTTTCACACTTGTAATCACCAGCAGCAGGGCGGCTCTTCACCACTCTGCCCAGCGGTACAACTGTGTCCTTACGGTCTTTTTCAATTGCAGCAAGTTTCTCCAAGCAAGTAAAAGCAAAGGTAGGATCAGACGTTAGACGACTAATCACTTCTGCTTTGTCTTTCTTAGTGAACACACCTACATACGTAAGTGCTTCTGCTGTCTTCTCCACAAGCTCTTGAGGGACTGTCACGGCAGCTGTACTAGCAGTCTTAGTCAGCTGTTCTTGAAGTTTACCTTCAAGTTCAGCCACTTTCTGCTCGTAGTCAGCCCTGATCGAGTCATTGAGCTCGAGTAGTTCTACCAACTTAACTTTGAGAGCTTCTGGAATGTTCATAGTGTGTACCTCATTCTTTCAAGGTACTAGCTTACTTGCCACCGTTACGGAGGAACGCTTTGGCAATGTCGATGCCAGCACGAACCTGTTCAGCAGTCTTCTGGATGCTGGCAGTCTTCTCAGGATGCTCAGAGGCTTCCTGAGCAGGAGTCTCAGCGGCTTCAACAGCAGGATCTTCAGCAGCTTCCATCGCAGGAGTCTCAGGAGCGCCTTCGCCAGGAGCACCAGCGCCGCCACCAGCTTCGTCAGCCAACTCAGAGAGCGCCTGCATGATCTGCTCGTCGTCCATACCCTGAGCCTTCAGCGCACTGATCTGCTGAATCATCTGTTCAAGCTCTTCAGCACTCACACCAGACTCGGAGAGAACCTGAGCGATCTGCTCAAGCGCGGCTTCGTCGTCGCCACCACCCTCAGCAGGAGCTTCCATACCAGCTTCCGCAGGCATAGCACCTTCCATAGGCATCGCACCAGCCGCACCAGCGAGCTCCGGGGGAAGCACACTGCCGGGATCAGCTTCAGCAGCTTTGTCCAACAGACCATCAATGCCACCAACTTTGTCCAGCAGGTCAGCGCGAATGTTAGCTTCTTTCAGCTCCATCGCGTGTTCCTGACGAGTCTTGCGACCAAGGTAGTAGAAGTACGCATACTCCGCACCTTTGTCCATCGCTTCCTTCTGCAGAGGATCAACAGCGGCTTCCACAGGAGCTTCAGCACTCTTCAGGATACCAACGATGTTGTCCATGAGACGTTCAGCCTGAGCCTGTTTCTGCGCCATAGCAGTCTTAGTCTCAGAATCTGACATTGCAGCAACCTCCTTCTTCGCAACAGCAGGCTTTTCTGCAGTAGCGATAGGAGTAAGCTCAGTATTCTTCACAGCAGTTGCGCCAGTGTTCTTCGCGCTCTCACCTTTAGCCACAGGCATTTTGCCAGGCTGATCCTTAGCATTTTCCGCAGCACTCGCAGCACCGCTCTGGGACTCTGGAGTAGCTTTCTTCTCTTCGTCGTTTACTTTGTCCGTGCCAGCTGAGATGTCTTTGCCCACTTCTGCAGTTTTCGGAAAGTTCGCAGCTTCGACTTCTTTGTAGATGGAAGTCACGAGATCGAAAGCATCCTGCACGTTCTGAGTAGTTTTCGCCATGATATGAAACCTTTTTTAACCAGCTCTGTTTTGCGCTATTACCATTGACAAGCAATCTGATGGAGTCCTGATGTCTGACAGGAATGCAAGTTGATACTTTGCGTATTCCTTTGCCATCACTCTAGCCATCTGATCCTCGACTTCTGACAAGCTTGACGCCTTTTTATCCATCTTCTCTTTACCTTTGACAGAAGCTTTAATGGCTCTCTGTTTAACAGGTTCAGGGTCAACGGACAAATCCTGTACAAGATCTTTAACCTTGTGAGAAGTCTTAACATCTGGGAAGTGACACGAAGGAGAGTAGTGACCATCGCTGGCTACTTCCTCAGTATCGTTGGGATCTTGAAGGATATCCCCAAAGATGCTCTTGAGCTTCTCAGGAACCCCTTCTAACCAGTTAGGAGTCTGGTCGTCAGCAGGCTTGCCGCTACGAATTACTATAATGCTAAAACTCTTAGGAGGCAACAAAACTTTATGTTGCTTGCTTTGAGAGATAACTTGATCAAGCGGAACACCCTTAAGCTTATCTGCAATATCTGTCTGCTCTTCATCAGAGTGTTCAAAGGCTTCACTAAGATTCTTATCAGACTCTGTAGGAGTTTCTTTCTCCTTAGCTGCAAGCTTCTGCAGAACTTCAATCCTAGAACGTTCGCGCTCAGACGAAAGCTTCTTAACCAGATCAAGAGGAAGCCACAAGCCTTCACGTACGATTTCGTCCTTCTGAGGAATCATTCCAAAGGCTGCAACCTTCTCAAGCGTGTAGGCAACCTTCATAGCAGGATTCATCCCTACTTCAGAGATGTCGTGATAGAAGGTTACATCGTTGATAGCAAAGGTACGAGAACCGTCTTCTGCAATCTTACCCATGTCGTATCTAAGGTGCTCGCAGTAGTCACTACGCTTCTTAGCCCGGTTGCAACACCTTGAGCAGCAGTCAGTTGGAACCGCCGTACCCATGCTCCAGCAGACAGGTTCACTGTTAGCTACTTTCTCAAGAACATCTCCCCACTTATTGACAGGAAGTTTGAGAATGAGTTCGCCACGGTGCATGTCTTCATTGTAAGCTTCTGCGGCAATACTTCCAAGCTTCTCAAAGGGTTTGCCTGTAGAAGGATCAGTCTTCTTAGAGTTCTTGTGATTCCTGTAGGCACCGCCGTACTGCATATAGGTGGAGTGATATTCCTTAAGACCTCCACCAAGCATCGCAGTCTTCTGGTGTCCGCACTTACAGGGAAATTCCCATTCACAAGCCGCTTCGTTGAAGCCATCGTTATTACTGTTTGGACCATAGTGATCCATACTGGCATTGGTAATAACGTGTACGAATGCATAGCCGTCTTCAGGATGAATCTCAGCATTCTTGAAGATGCTGGAAGCAGCGTACTTATCCAATTGAGACTTCTCAAGACCTTTAGAGCTTACATCGATGAGATGTGAAGCTTCTAGATCTCTGTCCCAGAATGCAGCTGTAACAGACTTGTTGATCATGGATTAGTTATACTCTTAGCCGCTTGGAAGGCATCATAGATCTTTTGCTCATCGCCCTCAAAGGCCTCGCCCTTGATTGCTTTTTCAACAAGCTTGTCGATCTGCTGAGGAGTTGTAGTAACACCAGCGTTGTTCTGCATGCCCTGAATGACATTATACATATTCAAGGGCTTACCATTTGTAGCAGTCATCTCAGACTTGATCAGACGCTCAATGCGCTTAGTATCTTCTACAGCAGGCTTAGCCTTCTCTTCCTTCTTCTCACCTTTGCCACCAGCAAGCAACTTAGAGAGAAGTCCTTCAGAGGGAGCCGCCGCAGGCTTCTTCTCTTTCTCCCACCAGTCCTGAGCACCTTCTGTCTTAGCCTTGAGCTTCTCTTTGAGCATATCAAGAGCCGCTTTGGCAGACGTAGCAGACGACTGCAGGTTCTTCCCAAGTGCTTGTTCCTGTCCGATCTGGAAAGTGTCCTGCAGGTTGCCTGTGTTGATTCGCTGAAGCATCAAGGTCTTCAAGGCAGGAGGATTTGTAGCCGCTTCAGGAACACTCTGCACAGCGCTGTTGAATGCTCCAATCAGTGTAGGAATGTCGTGTTGCTTCAAGTCTGGATCATACAACGCCAAGTCTGCAAAGGCTTTCCTAGAATCGACTTCCTTCAGAGCATTGAAGAACTGCGGATCGAGATCCAGTTCAGGCGTCTTAGCTTTAGCAACTTCCTTCTTGTCATCCTTACTGGAGAACAAGCCAGCCGCATCTGAAATAGTTGAACCAAGAGAATCCAGAGCATTGCTCACAAAACCTTCAGCGTACTTGGAAAAGCTGTCACGTTCCCTATGTGCACGAACCAGCGATTCCGCGCACAGATGTGCACTTGCCAAGCTGAAATAGGGTTCTTTAGCAGGGAAAACAGCAGCAGAAGCAGTCTTCTGAAGATCACTTGGAAGAGCTCGTCCACTCTTGATAGAGATGAGTTTGAGCATCTTCTCACCTGTCATCGGAAAGCCATTGACAGTCAATCTCGCAAACTTCTGAAACTCTACAGGAGCGAGAGTGAGAGAGTGTTTAACCAGTTTATCTACAGTCTCTTCAAAGTCTACCATTGCGGCAGCTTCTTTGTTCTTCAAGCTAGTAGAGAGAAGATTGTGTGCTGAGCGACACTTGTCAATACGAGAAATCATATTGGCATAGGACAGACCTTTATATGCGCTGTAGTCTTCCAAGGCCGTCGCAGCTTTTTCCATTGTGGAAGCTTTGATCTCAAAGCTAGGTGTTTCACACTTAACTTCTTCAGCGGTCTTTTCAATCGGTGGAAAGATTCTGCGGCATATGATCTGAGCATCTGCGAGTTCGAAGGTATCTTTACGTTTCTCTGGAGAAGCTTCCTTGGTAAACTTAGCGATGGAAGCAGACTTGTTGAAAGCAGCAACCATCTGTCGAATGAAGTTAGGATTGTACTTCTCTTCTCGAGCAACTTTCTCAATAGCATCGTTGGGTGAACTGCCAGAGTTCACTTGTTCGATGGAGCGAGCGACTGCATCTACCAAGCGCTGTTCTTCTTTAGAGCTGAGGCGACCCATGAGATATTTCCTTAGTTCGAAGACTACGAGCTGTCAGTATCTAATATATAAGTCTATGTCTGCTGAGAAAATAAAGTCAAAAGATGAAAGAGAGGTTCTTGCGTTAAGAACTCAATATCACCGTCTAACATCTTGTTTGTATCTCTGTATAGAAAGAAGTACTCAATCGTACCATCTGGTAGACACTCAAACTCTAAGTGCTTGTTTCCATTATCTAGAGCAAGCATAATAGACTGGTTAGCACCTACAGTAACATCGGGATCTAACCCCTTACGTTCTAGGACAGACGCAATACTTTGCGCCTTCAAAACAGTTACAACATCTACCAACTTCTTCTCATGACAGTCTATTAGATAATCATTTACAGTTTTCATCTGATCCTCAAGCATTGAGAAGTTGTTGTACAGGAACCATCTCTCGATATCTGCCATTGGAATTAGCTTCTGTCAAGAGTTCAGCATTCTGCAGAGTTACCTGAATGTACGGAACTACGCGATTGAAGAACGCATCTGCTGCGTCGTGCTTAGGAATTTCCTGAGTGTCTGCTTGAGAGAGCTTCCAGTAGTTCTGCGCAACTCCGATAAGTCCTTGAGCTTCCTGAGTAAAAGCTAATCTGTTATCCGAAAGCAAGTGTCCAGATGATATAAGAGATTTGACCATCTGCTGATGCTTGAGTAACTTTACTTGATCCTTAGAGATGTTTACGTCTGCTCTACGAATCTTTAAGAACTCTTCTGCACCACACTCAAGAGCAATAGTCTTCCAGGTGAAGTCCCAAATGTTATACGAGTTAGCGTTGCCAAAGCTCTGAGGGATTACACAAGCATAGACCAGATCTTTAGAGCTTAAGAAACCATCGACATCGAAGAAGATCTTCCTGTAGGCCTTTACGATATCTTCAGAGGTTCCTGTAAGTTTAGCAATGTTGTCGTCGTCCATTCCGCCAATCATTAGGGCTTCTGTAGTCCAGCGGATTCCCATTGCTCCAGATTGACCATAAGTCTTGAAGGCCCATTTGATTTCTGGAACAGCTTTGAATCTCCTTGAGGGATCTAGAGAGCAGAGTTTGGTTTCTCTGTAGTATCTAGCAGCTTGCATGAGATACTCGTCGACGGAGAGAGGATGCAGATTCTTAGAGAGATCTGCAAGGAAGTCCATAGCGACAATCAGCCTCCAAGCTGGTGGACGCTGATTGAGAGGAGCTGAGACGAGCTCGTGAAAGTCATCAGAGCTGTTTGAAGGTAAATAGTTACGCATTAGATAATCTCTAATTGGTTTGTCACGGAAGGGGGACTATAAACTCCCCTCATCAGAATGTTTTTGGCCGCATTAAAGTCTGCGTCCATCTTCATTCCACACGCGGTACAACAGAATGACTCTCCCTTACGGGACAGTTTGTCTACCGCTCCGCACAAGCTGCATGTCTGCGAGGTGTAAGCTGGACTCACCTTAAGGAGTTTGACTCCAACTTCCTCGCTGACCATCTGAAGTTTGTCCAAAACTTTTGGATAGCTCCAGCGTTGCAGCTTGTTCATAAACTGTTTACGGATCTTTCCTTTAGAACTCTTCTTAACGTCTTTGAGATCTTCCACTACGAGTTCTTGAATGTTCTTCAAGTCTAGTAGCTTAACAGATTGGTTGATCTTCTGATTACGTTCTATAAGAGCTCTCTTAAAAGCCTTAGACCCTTGCTTCTTTCTGACTATCTTTTTATAAACGACCTCCATACCTACATCGTATGTTTTCTGATCTGAAGACGCTAGGAGTTTCTTATACCCACAATCAAGACCTATGGAAGTCCCTGTAGCGGGTGCAGGTGGGGCTTTCTCAAAGAAGACATCTAGGAACCATTTACCATTTATTTTACGCAGACTGGAACTGTTTAAGAGTTTCCAGCCACTCTGACTATACTTAAGAAACTGCTTATGTTTTCTTGATGGGATATTGAGATTGATTTTATTTCCCAGACAGTAAACTTTTATCCAAAAATCAAACGAGTTTTCTGCTCTGTAAAACGTACAGATGTTTTTAGTCACATCAAACGTTTTATTCTTGATGATTGGTTTTGATACTTTTTTAGCCTTATTTTTTCGTGCTCGCAGTTTTTTAAGAACATTAAAGGCTTGAATAAAAAGACATTGACAAAAACGGTAAGAGAGCCACGTCTGAAATGCGGGGGGTTTATCAAATTTTCTTGTAGACGGATATTGCCATAAGTAATCAATCGAAAGGTTTAAAACACGTAAAGCCTCTACCTCCACAGTATCCAGTTTCTGTAGTTTGCTTCTATTGGACGACTCTAAAGACATTTGCACTCTACGAATCATTAATTACTCCCTTGTATAACAGTATACAAGATCGTTGTTTTTCAGTTTGTCTGACAGTTAGCTCTTGCTGTCAGTCTCTTCAGCACTGCCAATGTCCTCGGACAGATTACCCAAGATGTGTTCCTGAGTTCCAGTCTCAAGGGGCATCTTCTCCTTGAGGTACAGAATGAGATCGCCAGTATTGCGGAACACTTGACGAATCTTATCCTCCAGAGAGGCCAAGTCTTCCTTGCCGAAGCGCTCTGAGAACTGATCATTGTGCCAGTAATAGATAAAAAGAAGACGTCCAGTTTTATCCATGCCCTTCATCATATCTACGATGAAGCTCTTACGGAGCTCGGACACGTCTGCAGACTGCACAAGGTTGTTCAACACTGTGACGTCGAATACCTGTCGGTTCCCATTCTCAGACGCCTTGACGGCCTGCTGTACCGCATCTGCAGGCATTACTGGACGAGCAGCTTGCATAGAGATAGTCTCAACAGGACCAGTCTCTTCATTGCGATTGATGTTCTGCTTGATGTCTTGGTTGTTATTGACATCGTAGTCGAAGGCATACTTGATAAAGTACTTGACGCTTCCATCCGGCTTACCAGCAACGTCATGATGGATAGACATGAAAGCTTGCTGACCTGTAATGCCTTCCTTCTCAACCAAGTGACGAATCGCTGCAGTCTTGTCCATCGTCTGGTTGATCTTCTCGCTGCGAATAGTCACACCAGAAGCACGGACGATCACCTGCAAAGGATGCATCTCAGCTTCTTTGAAGACCATACGATTGATCGTATTCATATCTCCAAAGTTTGGCTTGTCAGAATATTTCATCTGAGTAAAGATCTTGACGTCTTTCGGAATAACCACTACGCCGCCTTGAACATAGAGCTTACCGACTTCACCAGTAAACTGCGGCTCAAGACAACCAGAGTCATCAGAGCGTCCAACACTGTTAGCAGTCTCAGTGTCGTGGAATCGGAGTTCAGTATTTCCGGTGCGACCAAACACATAGACAGACTGAGTAGACGGCTGAACCATCAAGATCTCGCCATAGCTTCCATCTGTGTTGGTGTTCCAAGCGCGCTTAGTAGCAACACGACCAACTCGACCAGTAACCTTCTTGTAGGATTCTTTGTCATTCACAGGACGTACAAAGAGCTTAGACGCATTCTCTGTAGTAAACGTTGTAGTGTCAGACAGAGGGATCAGTGCTACTTCGCGTCCAGAGTTACCATCTGTAGTCTTGCAACACGGGCGATTACCAGCTTGCAGACCATGAACGCCTACAAACACGATATAGGGCTTCATGCTTCCATCAGCCTGAAGGACATCGTAGACACCTGAAGCTGTAGGATTCTCCAGCGCGCTCTGCTTGACTTCAGTCTTGAAGAGCAGAGAATGATTGCTGCGATTGTCTCGTACAAAGACTCCATTCTGAGTAAGCAGTTTCTTCTCAGCAGTAGAAAGCTTCTTGGCATCTGGATGCGACATACTGTCAACGACCAGAAGCTTGTCCTCCGCAGGAGAAGTACTTTCATTCTTGACAACAGTCGCAGCAGTCTTCATCATAGAAGCCATACCGTTGATGCTGTCAGGGCTGTAGAACTTGAGAACAGCATTAGCAAAATCTGCATTAGCTGTAAGAGTGTTGAAGAACATGTCCTGAGCGTACTTAGGCATGGCAGACAACTGAGTATCCAAGCCGAGTTCCCACGTAGTGGAAGCAAGCTTGGTCATCATCTTGAAGTCTTCTTCAGTGACCATATCATTAGCAGCAGAACCCGTCTTGCCCATGCCGTCCTGAGAAGAGCTGGACGAGAAGAGCATTTCATCAAAGGGAATCTGATGAGCAGCGAAGGACTTCTCTTTAGGGTTCTTAGAACCACCACGACCAGTGTTCTTCTTAGCTTTGCCCGGAGTAAGCGAATCAAGTCCCTGATCTTTCAGAGCACTAATCCAGTTATCCATAGCAGGAACAAACATGTTCTTCTGCTTGACAAAGAGCAAGTCCTGAAGACCTTTGATGTCTCCCTTGAGGAAGAAGACAGGATTATAGATCCACAAGCCGTTGACAACAAAGACGTTTATGCCTACGGCACGCGTCTCGTCATCTGCTTTGTCGAGGAGTTGGAAGCCGACGAAGTAGGGAAGCATCGACGGCAGTTTGTCAGACAACTGGTTCCCAGCGAGCTGAGCAAATTTTGCCTCGAAAGTCATGTCAGCCATCGTGAGTTTTCCTTTACTAGATTACAACAGGTGCCACACAACTAATATACTGAGGAAAGTCATTAGAGATAATATACGAACAAAAATACAAAACATTTACCTTATGAATAAAAACGCACAGATGAACAGTTTATTTAAAAGCGGTGCTATATTAGAATTAGAACAGAAAGAACAAGAAACATGGAATTCATATCAATCGTCAAAGCAGCTAAGATGCTAGGAGTTCATCCTGATACAGTTCGTAACTGGTTTGACTCTGGACATCTTAAAGGTTACGTCACCCCGTCAAAACGCCGTAAGGTTTCTTTAAAGGCTGTCGAAGCTCTTATAGGAGAAGTCTCTAAGTGATTCGTCGAGTTCAAATGTCATTGAATTTTGCTAATGCTGGAAAGCTCCAGAAGCTTAATACGTTCAGTGATGAAGCTCTACGTGTTCTCAACGTCTACGTAGATCACTTTTGGCAATATCCGTCAGCAAGAAAATTTGACAAGCTACAACCTGTTCAAACATGGCTCTCTCATAGAATTTGTCACTGTCTCTTTATTCAGGCTTTTGGCGTGCTTAACAGAACAAGGACGCGAAAGAACAAAGGCAAGAAAGCTTCCAAGCCGGTGATCAAACAGAAGACGTTTGATTTAAGTGAAAATATCTGCACCTTTTACGCCGAAACTAACTCCTTCGACTTCTGGATAAAAATATACTGTCTTGGGAACAAGCTCATCCTTAAGATCCCTTCACGTAAACATAAACACTTTCTCAAGTTCAGTCAGAATGGCTGGAAACTACTGAAAGGCTCCTGTTTAAGAAACGTAAACGGAAAGTGGTTCCTCGATGTCTTCTTCGAGAAGACTACTCCTAGCTCTTCTATAGGATCTTCCTTAGGTCTTGATTGCGGGTACAAGAAGCTTCTTGCTTCGTCAGATCAGCAAATCTACGACGTAGGTATGGAAGATGTGTATAAGAAAATTGCTAGGAAGAAGCAAGGATCTAAAGCTTTCAAGCGAGCTCTTACAGAACGTGATCAGAAGATCAATCAGTCTGTTAATCTTCTCGACTTGCAGAACGTTCGAGAGCTTGTAGTAGAAGATTTGAAGGATGTGAAGAAGGGGTCTAAAGGTAAGATTCGCAAACAGTTCATGAACAAGCTGCAACGCTGGAGCTACTCAAAAGTTTTGAGTCGGCTTCAGATGGTCAGCGAAGAATTAGGCATTAAGTATACGAAAGTACCTCCTGCCTATACTTCGCAGACATGCAGCTTGTGCGGAGCGGTAGACAAACTTTCCCGTAAGGGAGAGTCGTTCTGTTGTACCGCGTGTGGAATGACGATGGACGCAGACTTCAATGCGGCCATTAATATTCGACAGAGGGGAGCTTATAGTCCCCCTTCCGTGAAAAGTGGTTAAGCATTTTGCAGAACCGTACTATTGACTAACTTGGGAACATAGGAAGTACCAGCTGTAGTACTTGTGGAGCCGTGTGTAACAGACTTCAGCAAACTCTTCCTTAGATTGAAGCCCGCAAGCTGTGTCTGCCAATCTGGATCAGATGCTTGGATATCCATAATCCTTGAGACTTCAGGTTCGAAGTCTGGAAGGTCTTTATGGACTTCAATTGCAGGAACACCTTCTTCGTTCATCTCTTTGATCACATTGGGAGTAACACGTGTTCCAATGGTGTAGTGCAGAACAGGACGTTCTAAGTATTGATTGACAGCTTGTTTAGGAGCAACAGAGATAGTACCTTTCCGTGGGCTATAATCCTTTTGGATCTCTGTATAGGGAACAACGTCGTCAGGGTTGTATCCCATGAAGCCTTCTGGATTAGTTATACGTACTCTGTCGTAGAAGGCTTTAGCCATAGAATCGACGTGTCTCATGTGCCCAGGAATACCATTCTTCTCTAAGATCTGGCCAAGCTTATCAATGAAATAAGCGCGTCCAGCTCCCAATCCCTTATAGTGAGCTACAAGGCCTGGATGAGGAGTTCCATCGGAAAGAACATCTCCAGCTTCTACAGAATCACCTTTCTTAACTGTCAATGTCATGTCAGGATCAGCGTAGTGCTTCTGACCGTCAATGAATACGTACGAGCCCCCTTGAGGAGCTTTGATGATGTTCTGAACAATCCCATCCTTGGTAGACTGCAGAGCAACACCTTTGAAGTTCTCAGGAGCATTGAAGAACTGCTCAACCTCTGCAAAGCCTTGAAGACCACGATCAATTTTACCCTTTGCAACTCCTCCAGTATGCTTGTAACTAAGTGCCGATTGCGTAAAGGGTTCTGACAAACTTCTGGCAGACGTGATTCCAACGTAAGACCCTGTGTCGGGGAACTTTCCCTGTTCTCTCTTGCCTGCGCACATCTTACAAACTCCGTTAGGCATCTGACAAGTACTGAGAGAACGGATACGAACTTTAGTACCTTCAAGGTCTGGAAGATTGTTCTTGGTAATAACTGTTCCTGCGGGGATACCTTTTGTAGTCTTGGCTAGAACACTTCCTATGATCTCAGGATTATCTCCATTGACTGTTATGCCTACATTCTTAGCTCCGCAGTCGTCTCCGGTAATTACTTGACGTTGGGCTGCGTAGGATATTTCTTTACCTAAGAATCCAGACTTAGCAGTAGCAATCTGTACTGAGACCTGTCCTTTACGAGCACCATACGAGCCTGCGAAGTACTCAGCAGGGGTTACACCTTCGCCATAACCATGCAGACCTGCAACAGGGATTGGCCGATCTTTATGGTCGGCTACGAGAAGATCTCCATAAATCATCTGCGTAGTCTGCAACGGATTTCCTCTGAAGCCTTTGGAAGCTGAAAGACCGAAGTGTGAGCCATTTTTCATGGACTCTTCTGTAGTCATCTTGCGAATGTTGTCTGCTTCTGAGAGCATCAACTTGACTACAGCGTCATTCTTCTGTTTACCTGTAAGCGTAGGACTCTGCTGAATAGCTTTGACTTTCAGACGGAGAGCATCACGATGAATCTTAACAGGTTCTGGAATGTCTAAGTCTGAGAGACCAATAGAAGCAACGCCACCATAACGTGCTACAGCGTCTCCAGCAGCTTGGTTGTAGTCATCCAGAATATCTACGTACTTGTCTGGATACTTTTCAGCCAACTGGGAGAAGACTTTAGCAATACCCTTTTTGTCCAGCGGAGAGCCGTCGTAGACGTCTGCTGGAAGGATATTCTGAATTAGGTACTGACCTACTGTTTGAGCAGGCATGCTTATTTAGCCTTAATGATACCAGAACCTATGACCGCACGCAAGACCTTCTTAACGCCTTCAGGAATTGCAGAAGCTTTAACAACTCTGTGAGCTTTCTGAGCAATAGGGTTTATCCCACTAGCCTGAATAGGGTTCCAAATGTGTTCATTGCCTGTAACGAAGCCTTTAATCCCACCTAAAACACCTGTGGGTTTCTTTGCTTTACCTGTTTCATCTACTACTTTGTCAAAAACACCCTTACGTCTGAGAAGTTCTTTAAGCCGATAGAGACCATATCCAGGAATAGCAGACAGACCTGTAAGTTGAGCTCCTGTAAGAGCCGCAGAAGGTAGAGCAGATGCCGCTGTTCCAACAGTCGTCATTATTGGAGACTCTGCAAAGTCCTCGACAGCATTAGAAGTACTCTCAGGCTTCAAGTCTTTAGCAAGTACTCCAGGAGTCTGATGTTTCAAGACGTCTGTTAGAGCATAAGCCAGTCCTGCACCACCAGCGGCACTTCCAGCAGTCATCAAAGGATTACCTGTAGCCTTGTTAGCTAAGTAACCCCCGGCAAGAGCTCCAGCAGGCGCTGTAACGTATTCTGGATGTTCTTTGAGAGTGTTTCCAGCTTGAGTAGCCAGACTCTTCAAAGAGTTTTTCATGCGCTCAACACGACTCTGATGATCTTGATCAGGCATCTACAATCTCCAGAAAACGCACAGATGTGCACTTTTTAGCGAACCACGCCACCGAGTTTACGAAGCTTGCCTGCCAGAGTTGCGTTCTTGACAGCGTTCTTGTTCTTCAACTCAGCAAGAGCGGCAGTCTTCTGCGTAGCGTCAGGAGGAGGCATCGGAGGAGCCATAGGAGCCGCGCCCTGCTCAGGAGGCATCATACCCGAAGCCTGCAGGAGCTGACTCAGCATACCTTCAAGATTCTCCATGCGCTTGCTCAGATCGGCAACAGATTCTTTCTTGCCGTCATCCGCAGGACCCTCAGGAGCTTTACCAGCAGTCATCATGTCCTGCATCATCGCCATGAACTGATCCACAGGAATCTCTGCAAGAGTAGGAACTGGCGGCTGAGCATTGGGATCAGCAGGCATAGCGTTAGGGTCCATCGGCATACCTGTAGCAGGATCAACAGGTGCACCACCCATAGCTGCAGGATCACCCGGAGGAGGCATTGCGGCAGGATCTGCTGGCATCTGCTGAGCCATTGCAGGGTCCATTGGCATACCTGTCGCGGGATCAACAGGTGCACCAGCGGCAGCAGGATCACCTTGGGGAGGCATTCCAGCATTCGGATCAGCAGGAGGAGCGCCAGGAGGCATACCCTGCGGGGGAGGAGTCGGAGGAACGAAGCCTTCTTTTTGCAGAAGCTGGATAAGACGTTGCGTGTGAACTGACATGTGCGTTTCCTTTGTTCTACTTATTAACTTAACTTGTCATTATGCTTACTCTGAATGGCTAAAGCAGTAAGTACTGCAGGAAGAATCATCAAACTGTACTTACCGCCTTTAACCAGCTTAGGATTTACACCTTCTGCAGTAAGCATAACGTCTCTACCATTTCTCCAAGTACTCTTAGCCGCATTGTTCCACTGTTTTATATACGTTGCACGTGTCTTGTCAGAAACTTCAACATCTTTCTGGGCTTTGATCAACTTAGCAATTACATGTGCCCACTTGTTAGGATTCATCAAACCCTGAGCAACAGGTTGCTTCTTGGCCAAGTGCTTCATTGTAGCATATTCAGACCCTGCATAGATAGGAGCGGCTAGACTTCCAGCCGCGCCTGTTAGAGCTACATCGCCTGCAGTCCACTCATCGTTTTTCTCTGCGAGCTTCTGAAGCAACAGACTGCAAGCGTCTGAACCTGTCTTGTCCAGCTTCGATACATCGTCGGTAATCTTCAAATCGTCCACCTTGAGAGGTGTAATCTTTTGAGTCTTACGAGGAAGAAGAGATACAGCTTTGTTAACACCTCTACTGAGAGGAGCCGTATACTGCTTAGCGGCATCTGACAGTAGTCCAGAAACCTGCTCAAGCCTGTTTGGCAGATTAGAGATAGGCAAGGACATACCTGGAACTTTACCTACAGTCGCTTGAAGGACTTTCTGCGTTACAGGATGCTCTAGAACTTTTCGCTCTGACCAACCAGGAAAGAAGAAGTCAGGAGCTTTGTTAAACAGATTAGGCAAGCGATATTTGTGAGGAAGAAAAGTTGTAGGCGTATGCTTGCGCATGATCTGCAAGAGTTTTGCGATAGCATCTCTAGAAGCATTCTGCCCTTCTGAACCTTCGTGCAGAAGTTTTCCCCAAGAGATTGCCGCAAGTTTTTGAAGGTCTGCTTCGGTCATAGTTAATTCTTTATCGCAAACACTCGTATGTGATCGTATTCGTACCGAAACCACTCTAAGTGACTGAACTCTGTATCCCTGCCATTGCTTGAATCAACAACATAGACTAATTTAGCGTCCTATTACCATATTGGAGGGCTATGAAGAAGCTATGTTGCACGACGGAAGAAGGATAAGGTGGGTGTGTCTGCTTAGAGCACTTACAGCAAGTGGTTTGAAGCATACAGGAATTGTTCTTAGGAGTAGTCTAGACATTCAGAGGGCTTGGGAGAGAGTTACCGTAATAGTTAACTTGCGCTAACAATTCCAGCTTTTGGCACTAGGGGACTCTAGCTCCCTAGGATCTGCATAGTACGAGCGAGAACATTGCTTGCTCCGACGTAGTCGGCATCCGCAGCGTGGCCGCAACGAATACAAACAAAGTTCTCTCCTGTGCGATTCAGCTTCGACACCATTCCACAACGTGGACATTCCCGTGAACTATTGGCCGCAGGTACACGCAGAGGACGAACACGGTTCTCCTCTGCTTTAACCTCTATGCGGTTGAGCAGTCGACGGTACAGCCATGGTGCCAGTGCTTTACGAAATGCTTTTCCTCGATTCTTACTTTTACCTGTCTTCATACCTTTGAGGTCTTCAATTCCGATTGCTCGAAGTTCTGACCAAGGAAGAAGATTGACAGTACGATTAATAAACTGATCACGTTCTCTGTATGCTCGTTGTCTTCCAGCACTTCCAACTTTGCAGCGTCTGATCTTCAGAGACAGAGCTTTCCAAGTTGTTCCTAAGAAGACATTGTCCGAAGTAGTCAGCAGTTTGTTTATTCCGACGTCTACACCTAGGACACGTCCTGTTGTGCGAGGAGCTTCGTCTGGAAACTCTACATAGAGTTTCATCCTGTCTTCAGAGATCTGACAAGCTTGTTTCAGGACCGCTCCTGGCTTCGATAGCCAATACTGAAGTCTCTTGTGAGAGTTGAAAGGAATTGTGATCCGGTTTCCAGAAGACAGCGAGGAGAGTTTGAGTACGTAGTCGAAGCTTTGCTTACCTTTTTCAACTGTAACGAACTTCTGATCCAGAGAAACCATACCTGTAAGAACTGGAATTGATCCGTACTTCTTAGTTACCTTCAGAGCTCTGCGGGTTGTAATAACAATTGCGAGAGCTGTCTTGAGAGCAGTGCAACGATATCGGGCAGTCAGACGAGAGTTTACAAGACGTTTCTCTGTAACTGCATCTAGTTTCCCTGGAGTGTTCCATAGGCTTTTGCAGTAGAAGTTTACAGCACTTCTATATGCAGTAAGTAACGCAGCAATGCTAGACCGCTTATGTTGCGTCAGATGATTTAGGTCTATATTTACGGTTCTGATCATAATCTTAATATAGACCACCAAGTCAAAGTTGTCAATGCTTCTTACAGCTTATTAACTATTTCGACAACTAATGAACAGGACGCTTGAAGTACCACAACAGACTTCTTACAGCATGAGCTCCACAGGAATACGTATCATGCTGAACAGATCTAGGAATATCAAATGAAGTCATCGACAACCTCATAAGAGATTATCAACGTCCTACAATTACAGGAGTATCTACCTTAATCTGCCCAGTCTTGTAAGCCTTCACAGCATCCTGCCAAGTGTTGAAACGTACAGGCTTGTCCCTGTTAGGCTCCTTGGACATCGTCCAGCCACCCATAGCAAACTCCTGACTCGGAACATACATCGGCTTGTCATTTGAAACAGACAGCAGATTCTTCTCAGGAAGCATACGCGCAATTGCTTCCTTGACAGCGTTATTACTCACTGGAACAGAATAACTTGCAACGTCGCCGTCCAGGTCCATTGTGTAGGGACCCATAAGGGTAGGATTAACCTGTACAGAATGTCCCTTAGTCATTCTAGGCCACACAGCCATAATGCTGTACTTGTGGTTGGTAGGCGCACGATTCATCAGTACAGGTCGCTCTTTCATAATACCCTGTAGAGCTTTACCTGCTTGTTCTGTCTTACTCTTGATTGCTTCAGCTGCCTGCATAGCTGGCATACCCTGCTGAACAAGCTTACGAACAATGAAAGGACTGTACAAGTCCCAGACAGTCGCTTCTGGTAAACCTATTTCGTTCAATTTGAGAGAGGAGTTCAAGGTAACAACCCCTAAACCACCCATGTCAATGTTAGAACCAATTACACGCCTTTGAAAGAATCCCAGTTTTGGCGAGGATTTGCCAAGCAGACTGTCCAGCAAACCGCCAACGTTCTTCTGTACCAGCTTCTCCTGTGTAGGATCAGTAGTGCCTACGAGACTTCTGTAGCTGTTGTACATGTTCTGTCGAGCTGTCTGTCGAAGATCCTCAGGAAGACTCATGGAATCCTTGTAGTCCTGAATACTGTCGAACAATGCTCGATACGTATAGTTCTGATCAGCAACCATCGTACGAGCTCCACTAGCAGTAATAGGACGCCAAGCAGGAGGCAGGACAGGTACACGAGTCATCATGAACTCTTCAGGGCGTACACCCTGCTTCTTCATGGCACTGGCGTAGCCATAAACCTTAACAGCGGCATCTCGCTTAGACTTACTGCCACTGCGAATGGTCTCTGAAGCTGTGTTCATCACATCATCCAGATTGACACGCTTCAGGTATTCTGTAATAGCCTGTCCACCATACTTACCGTTGAGAGGAAGTTCTCCAGAGATCACTTTGTCGAAGTCTTTCTTAGTAACTCCAAGCAAAGCTCGAATAGGCTCTTCCATTACAGGATTGGGCAAAGGTTCTGGAAGACTGTAGTAGCTCCAGCCTCTACCATCCCCCAACGAACCTGTCTTATCAGAATCGAAGAGACCTCCAGGAATTGGCTTGAAGGTATTCGCGTTGAAGGTAGAAGCAGAGTCAAGTTCTCGATTACCTGTCAACTTCTCCGCTTGTGCGTTAGTCATACCAAAGATAGACGTGGTGTCCTTACCTTCCGACAGATTTACACCAGCAGCTTTGAGCAAGTCTTTGAACTTGGAATAGACTACAGGAGTTCCGGGAACACTAGGAGTCTGTCCAAGCTTAACCTGACGCCAGTAGTCATCATTGCGACGACCTTTAACTTGCTTCATATCATAGATATTCGCAATTGCATTGTGAGAAAGTAAACCAAACCACTCCATGTCGCCCACATGCTTACTTCCGCTAGAACCACCCTTAAGGGGCACATCCTCAGCACTATACGTACCTACAGAACGTGCATGTCCTTTATTCTCAGCAGTTTGCTGCATCTTGTAGGCGTAAACGTTTCCAACATAGATGCCTGGAATTGTTACTTTGCGCACAGGATCGTACACGTCTTCTTTATCGGTCATGTTATGTTTAGCAAGCTCTTCGTCTGCAAATTTCTTAACCTCGCCGGGATTGAAGCCTCTAAGGTTGTAAGGAATACCTGTCTTGGCAGCAATCTTACCTAAAGCTCCTGCAGGAATAAGTGCTGGATTCGTTCTGCTTTGAACGCCAAAAGGACTCATGATCCACTCTACAGGACGTCCTTGATTGTCCCTAGGCATCTGATCGTCGGGATAGATTCTAGCAACTACTGACTTGCTTCCATATGGAGTAGCAATCTTTCCACCCTCTTGAAAAGGTTCCTGAGTCTTTACAAAGGCAGTAAAGCCTCCCTTAGTCTTAGCTGCGTACGCAACAGTTCCGGGAGTGTCGTATTCCCAGTTCTTGACAACCTGTCGAACAGAGCCACGTCCCATATTACCAGGACCCGGAGGAGTTTCCTTAATTCCTAAGAACATAGGATCGCCACTATTGAGGACTACTCCCGGCAATACCATGCCTTTGGCATCCAGCTTAGCCAGTTGTTCCTTAGAGTACTTTCCAGGGAACATCTGCATGAAGGTCTTCTTATCCAAGCGAGTAGCGTCATCTGTGTCAATATCTTCGTTGTACATATGTAACGAAGTCATGCGCTTAGCCAAAGACTCTGATATGATTGAGGAATCCTCAAAGGTCAAACCATCGTGCGGCATGTAAGCCATACGTACGTTTGCACCTAAGGCCGCATTACCCTTAGAGTCTGTAAAGTTGCTGGAAGCTAGAATGTCTCCAGCTTTAACCATCTGCCCGACTTCTACTTCAGGAGTGTTGTGCAGATAGGATTTACGCATGTACGGATGATCATTGTACAGATCTTTCTTTTCAATCTTACCCTTAGCATCTTTGATCCAGATCTCTGTAGGAGTAACCTTAGTAACAGTACCCTCAATAGACGAATAGGAAGGCCCCAAGTGTTTTCCTATACGATCGGACGTAGGAGTTCCATCAGAAGACATTGTCTGTACTAGTGGAGCTTCACGTCCTGTAATAGACAGTGCTGCCGCAGGATATTTGCCTGCAAGCAACAAGCGCATACCTTTTACACCAGACACACTAGGAGTAAGATTACCGCCCTCTGAGAACATGTCATCTCCAGAAGGAAGCGTGTAATTTACAGTTTTCCTATCCACATACTCCAAAGTACGTCCTCTAACAATAGCAGGCACGAACTTATCGTTTTTATCTCCAGAGTCTGGAAACATAACGATCGACCGAGGTAAATCTCTAGAAGATACCCAAACCTCTTTCCCATCTTTATCCAGCATCTTGGTATAGACGAGGTTGTTAGGACCCTTCTTCACATTACGCGCAAATTTGAGGTCAACACCTACCTTCAAACTTTCGGGGGTGCGGACGCAATCTATTAAACCTAAGTAACTTGGAGAGACTGCACGTGCTTCCAAAGGAATGGCATCAATGCTAGGAAGAGCGCCTTCACCCATTCGATGAACTCGAGTGTTCTGATCATACATCTCGAAATTTGACGTTTCTTCAATGCCTTGGCTTAAACCACTGACGTTGAACAGGTTGTCATTGTGTTTGTCCAAGAGTCCTGCAGGAACCTTAGAGAAGTCTCCGTTCTTGTTTGTAAGCTTCCACAGAGCTTTCCGCAATATTCCACCTTGGTCCATACGTACTTTGTCTGGAAGGAAGTCGGAAGCATCGTGGACAGTTTGAAACTCCAGAGAGTCTCTGTCGTCTGGATCTACTTCTCGGCGGGAGAGCTTGAGGACTTTGGAGGTGGCGTCGAGGATCGCATCGGCTGTCGCATGAGTATGCGGACGACCGAGTGTTGACTGGACAGATTCAGGATCGAGCTCCATTTTCTCGAAGTAGGACTTGATGTAGTTAGGAGTTGGTTCAACGATGGGTGTTTTGAGATCATCGGGCATAAGGGTGTCCTATAAGGTCTCTAGTGTTACACAAAAAGACGTCTAACCGTCTCGTTCTGAAAAGGAGATTTAGGATAATGCTTTGCAAACTCTGGATTCTTGAAGGAAGATATATAATCTCTCCCTTCGTCTGCACTTGCTTTCAGTCTGGAGAACAGACTGCTACTCTTCTGGGATTTATACCCTCCATACAGACGAGCTAGTAACTCATATTTACCTATCTGCGGATTGTTGGCGTGAAATGCCTCGTGTGCTATAACAGATCGTCGTTGCATTGGCGTGAAAGCTTTTGCATCTGCCAACGCAACAACTTTTCCGCCTGTCGCCGCGACTCCTGCAAGACCTGTTCCGGGTTGTATATCCTCAAGCATAGATGCATCACGTATTTTTGCTAAAGCTTTTTCTCCACCCGCCATTTTAAGAGCCTTTAGAAACATCCTATTAACAGGATTCCAGCTTTTGGATCTTTCTATGAACTCAAACTGACTAGGTTTAAGTGTAGATGTACCTAATCCTGCACGACTAAAGAAACGAATACCGTTCTGTACAATGCTCCCAGACTTCTCCAGATAACCATGCATGAAAGCTGTCTGCTGAGCTCTAGTCATTTCTTAGTAACCTCATCGAACTCTTTGATGGCTTCTGTTGGACGTGCTTTCTGCTTGAGCTTGTCCATGAATCGTTCCAGCATGCTCAAGCCCTTGTAGTATCCTAGAGGACTTTCCTTGGATTCAACGAGATGATCCTTCGCTATGCGAGTAGCAATCTCAGGATTACTCGTATGTTCCTTCTCTACCTTACGTCCAGCAGCAAGCTCTGCTTTTTCGTTATCTACATCAGTGTCTTTTGACTTGTTGTACTTGCCGTCGTTGTCGACGAAGTCTCTATACTTGCGTGCATCTGTAGAGTCATTGGCGAGCTTAGTACACTCAAAGGCCTTAGCGGTATCTCCATTGAGCCGCTGTCCTTGTTCTCTGCGACTGGCAATGATAGCTTCTATTCGAGGAGCGTGTCCAGTATTGTCTGCAATGCCTAAGCGCTTGTACAGATCCCAAGGTTGAATCTTGGAGAACTCTCCAATAGGCATATCTACACTGTTGGCAGTCTTCTGCATAGTGTCTGTATCAGACTTCTGCAAGTAGCCAGTGAAGAAAGCGTTCAGTTGATTATTTGTCATTTGTCTTATTCCCCGCAGAACTCTTACAAACTGTATACGCCCCGATTGAACCACCTAAGCAATAAGCAAACGCTAGACCAAAGTCATTACTTCTTACAAAGTTCGAGAGTACCCAAAGCGAAAGCGCGTTTTCGATAAAGACAATAACAACCGCTGTCCGCACATGATTCAAGGCTATTGCCCTTGTACGAACGACACAGAGCGACCACTCGCTCGCACCAACAAGTAAATACAGTCCATAGAGAACTAGAGTTGAGAGGGGGCTCGGAATCATCCGACACCTCCGTCTGATCTGCTTTGTGACTTGTATCTTCTTTTGACATAAGAGTTAAGTGGAGAGCACTACATCAGATTCGAACTGATTCCATAACCTTGGAAGGGTCATGTGCTACCATTGAACACCAGTAGTGCATTAAGGTTACAGGGACGACATCAAGTCTTTCTGAGTGTTCTTAACTGGAGCAATCTGCTGATTAAGACTAGGAGTAGTCTGTTTGCCTAGGGTTATATCTTTGATTTTCTGTCCAACAACACTCGGCAACTGGCCCCACATACCTGCTTTAGGTTTCGTCTGTTCCTCTTGCAGCTTGGTTGCCAGCACTTGCTGATTAGCAGGATCAGCCGCCTTCTTGTCCATATAGCCACAGTAGAAAGCCTGCAATTGAAGTTGACTCATCTGTATATCCTTTCAAAGGAGAAAACGCACATCTGTGCACTTCTACTAATTTACCGCATCTACTACAAGGACAAGACTCGAATCAAACACCCAATACTATTCTCCGCAGTTTCACTCTCTCGATACTGCAAATATGTAGATGTCCTGCAATGTATCCCTATCAAAGCGTCAGCCCCAAAGTCTACCAAGGACAATCTTTTATCCCTAACCGTTAGATTCTCTAACTTGAAGTCGTTTATCAGAACCCCACAATTCCACAAACTACTGTACAAATCTGTAAGTTGTACTTTCCAGTCAGCAGGCAGATTCGCTTTAGTTAACCTGCAACCACAATGACTCGTATACAACCGCTTTGTGTAAGAGTCATAGGCAAGATACTCAGGAACACCTGCAACACCTTTCAAATGTCTAAGTACATCCAGACGTACTGCAGTAGATTCCTCCACAGGTCCACCATCGGGCCAAGTCAGCACATCTCTAAACGTCTTACAGATAACCGGCTTACCATTGAACGAGGCTTCTAGTATATCTGTAGCAACTGTACTGACACTTGTCTTTGTCCAAGGCAGTCTTCTCAACTCGTTTAAAGGCTCTTTCTTGTCCTGCTCTGTGAGTATATACTTCAAGCCTTCTGGAGAACGTCCGCAGACAACTGCTTGTGTGTTTTCTAGTACAAAGATTGGACGACTGCAGGCCGCAGCCAGACGTACTTGAATCAACTTGAAGTTTAGCTTTGTATCTCTGTTTACCTTCTTGAGAAGTTCCGCAGGTGTCTCTACGCCTTCATACCAGTTGTCGATTACAGCTCGATTGTACTGATCCACATTCTTACAGGGCAACTCCAAGATTACAACCCTAGATGTAAGGACGAGATTCTCAATCAGGTTTCTGAAGTCGGTGTAGTTCTTCACATCCAACCAGTGAATGAAGCTCATCATCAAATGAACACTTACATGACAGTTGGATCTGCGCATACGCTCGAAGAAGTCACAAGTAAGGTGAGTCTGGCCGATCTCTAAGTTGGTTAAACCTCTTTCAGCCTTTTTCTGCGTTTGATAGCTTACTCCCTTAGAGGTTATAAACCTCGGATCAGGATTATACTGCATCTCCCCACTCTCAATAGAGAAGACTGTAGCGTTAGGAAACATCTGAGCGAGTGTAAGAGAGAAAGCCCCAAAGTTACTTCCGTAGTCTACAATGACAGGATGCATTTCCTGTAGACGCTGAATAGGATCTACACAAGGATACAGTCTATCCATATTTCTTGCAACTTGATATCCTGCATTTACATCCTGCAAGAGATTCGTACAAATGCTCATTAGTTCTTACACTGCCCCTGCAACAAGGTGACAAGACTCTCTTGATATCTCTTCAACAAAACTTCCCAACTGAACGTCTCTAAACCGTACTGTCGATTAATCACTATAATTCTTGCGATCTCTGCGTCACCATGAGCATGTGCTTCGTATACTTGAGCTTTCTGCCAGAGCTGTGACACGCATCCTCCAGAAAACGCACAGATGTGCACTTTTACATGTTCGTTATTTCTGAATGTCGAATGATTTGATTGACTGCGTGCCAGTAAGGAACTGTAGAAGTGTGCTTATATCCATCTGGTCCACCCTGATGTAGTCTAGCGAGTACGTCGATCGTTAAGTCTTGCTTCTCCTTGTCCATATAGCGTTGACCATAATGGACAAGATACAGCTTAACTATTTGCTCGGAGAGACTCTTGCTCCAGCAGTCATCCCAAGTGAAGTTGCTTTCATATATTCGATTGACGTCGTCAACAAAGATCTGATGTATCTGAAGGATTCCTCGAGCCTTGCCGTTGTCTCCAACAGCTTTAGGGTTGTTCGAGGATTCCTTGATCTCCAGAAACGGTAGAAGGTAATCGATCAGCTTCTCCAACTGTAAGATCTGTGAGTTCATCGTCAGGTGTCTCCTGATAATTGGAAGTAGGCAGTTCTTCGTCGCCAGGATTCACATCCTGTTCTTCCACTTCAGGAACATCTACAACCTTCGGAGCAAGCTTAGTATTCATTTCGTTCAGCCAGCGAGCAGCATGAGAACTCGTACGCATCTCCTGATTGGCCTTGAAGATCTCATCTCCCCAAGTAGCCTGCAAAGATCTGTCATCGACTCCTAGGGCTTGCATCAGGGGATAAAGGGGAATTTTGCGTCCGCGTGTAGTCATATAGAAGACAGACGTCTCAGGATCTAGATAAGTACGAAAGCCACTTCCCGTTCCGGGCTTTACGTTGAACTGTGCTTCTGGATATCCATCAGAAGTCATATGCGTATAGACTCCTGGTTGAAGCCTAAGCTGCCTAGGTATCACAGATTCTGTGCCGTTACGCAAAAACGTCCCTTGATCTGTCAAGTAAGGAACGTTCATTATGGTTTTACGACCACTAGTCGAAATCACTTTACCTGTTGCGTTGTCTGTAAGGACGTACTTTCCTACAAGCTTGCGAGTCATCGAACGTCGTTCAAGAATCGCGTTCTTGTAGTCTTCTTTGGAGTAGTGATCAGGACCATCGTAGTGCAGATCAGTTACTGTCAACGTATGTTTAGTATTGGCTTTTGGGAAGGCGGCTTCGACACCTTTGAGGGTTTTGTCGAAGATGTCTTGGCGATGGCGTGGATAGTCATGCAGGTCAATCAACTGGTCTTCAGAGACAGCGTGATTGTCTGGATGATCAACAGCTTGTCGCAGGACGGTCTTCAATGGACCTCGACCCGCAACAGGAGCTGCGTCTTTCTCTAGGAGATGTGAGAGAGATGTCATTATAGTGCCGGAAGAAGCAGGTTAACACCCGTATTTTTTGCAACTTGGTTAATATCTGGAGTCCGTTTCCCTCTTTGCAAAGCAACCAGCTGATTTCTAATCAGATCTCGACGCTTTTGACTATTTGAAAAATCCCCAGACGGTCTTTTTAGCCATTCGGGATTCATTGTAGCAGTACCTGCTCTAATTTGACCCATATCATCTTTGTTACTTGCTGTATACGCCGCACGTCCTTGGGGAACAGCTGCAACAGGTCTAAACGAAGGAGTTGCTGCAGGTTGTTGTGTTTGGGCTGTCTGCGCTGCTTTAATACTAGCTACCTCACCCTTCAGTGCCGCCGCTTGAGCTCTCGTAGGTCTAGGCGAGGTAGGAACAACATTTTTCCTAGGATACTGAGGCATTGCAGGTGCTTTTGTTTGAATAGCTAACCGATTCATGTTTGGTTGTTCTTCTTGTAAAAGTGCTGTGCGTTGCTTCTCGCCTACATTTCCTGTATTCATCGGATTAGGATCAACAACAGTCTTAGGAGTAGCTGTAGGAGTTGCTTGTGCAACAGTTGGAGCAGCTTGATTAAGCTGTTGAGCCCGAGGCATTGTGCTTCCGCGCATATAGGGAGACATCTTCTTAGCGGCAGCTACTTGCTGTGCTCGAGTAATCGCAGGATCTTGCATAGGCTCTGGAGAAGCAGCAGGAGTCGGTGCAGGCGTCTGAGCAGCTTTAGCATTTGCCGCTGCAGTCATCTGACCATACACACCTTTATTTGTTGCACGATTAGCTAAAGCATCTTGAAGCCCTAGATCATTAGCAGTCAAGTAGCTCTGACGATTCGACTTAGCTTCAGCTGCATTGATCTTAGCAGTACGAGCATTTGCCTTAGCATCTTGTGCACGCCCCTTGCGATCGCCAAAAGGATTGAAGTCGAAAGCTTCCTTGCTCAGGTAGCCTTGAAGATAAATAAGAGTCTGAAGCTTTGTCATTTCGAAGGACCTTCCTGAATAACATTTGAAGGAGTCGTAGGAAGTGGACTGTTCTGTACAACTTGTCCTGGCTGAGGAGTTCCCTTAGTCCTAGGAGTCTTGTAGGTTGTCGCAGGATCAGCAGTTATTGGAGAAGGCGGCAACACAGCTGGAAGAGCCGCACACTTGTGCATGTATCCTGCAAAGAATGCTGCCAGCTTATCCATTAGGTGTTTCCAGAAGTCTTGTTCTCAGGAACAGAAATCGACTTGTTCTGCTTCAACACCTTACCAAACCCTGTAGGAGTAGAATTAGTAGAGATTGCCATTCCCTTTTCTGCAGAAGGATCTACAGGATCAACCTTGGCTACAGGAGTATCCACAGTAGGACTCTCTGTAGTTGAGTTGGCATCCTTATTCATGTATCCGGCATAAAAGGCTTGTAGTTGGATATTCATCTTATGTGTTCCTTATTACGCGACTTGCTGAGGTTGCTGTTGCATAGCTCTCGGCATCATCTGCTGAAGCTGTTTTGCAAGCTGGTTGTCTTGCTGAGCGGACACTTGAGCAACAGCGTTAGCCTTCTGAATCTCAGAATTACCTTTAACCTGAGAAACCTTAACTTCCTGAACAGCTTCTTGAGCCTTCTGCTCATGCTTCTGAATGTCACCACGGACTTTCTCAGTAGTCTTGGCAACAGCTTCCGCATTCTTCTTCTTATTCTTCTCGCGCTCTGCCATCTCTTTCTGCATAGGACTGTTGAAGGCTGCAGGGGCCTCTTGAACACCCACAGAAGCCTGCTCAGGAGCCGCTCCAGCAGAAGCATCAGGAGCAACATTCGAAGGGCCTTGCTGAGCATCTGCCGTAGGCTGAGCACCTGCAGGTTGGCCGACAGCACTTCCAAGAGCTCCAGTAGCTTCCTGAGAAGGACCAGCACCGCCAGTCCCAGCTGTAGGAGCATCTCCCTCAAGTGGAGAAGCTTGCTTGGTCATGTAACCTTCGAAGAATGCTTGAATTGCCAAGGTAGCCATGTTACTTGTCCTTAGGAGTCGAAGACACACGTTTTACTGTCTGTGCAGGAACTGTTGCTTGTTTCTTTTTGATACGCTCAGCATCCTGCATAGTCTCGTTAGCTACCTGTTGAGCATTTGCTGACATCTTAGGAGCAGGATCAACAAAGGTTGCGGGTGCTTTCGCCGCAACAGGCTTAACAACTTCTAAAGTAGCTTTCTTCACTTCTGGGAGCTGGTTAATCTTCCCACCAGTAATGTCATTTGCTTCTGGAGGAAACTCTGCACGTTTCTCCATATATCCTGTGTAAAAGGCCTGCAATTTTACGTTAGACATGTTAATTATCCCTGTGCTGGTTGTGAAAGCTTACTATAAGTAGGATCTGTAGGATCTACCATGATCTGCGGAGCACCACTCATGCGAGCACGATCCTTAGCTAAGTCTTTCAAGGCACTCAAGCGAGCCCTGTTAGGATCGTTCTCGTCAAGATATTTCTTGCTGATGCCATAGCTCAAAGCGGCTACTCCAGCCGCATACAGCAGATAGAGCTTTGTAGCTCCACTCAAACCCTTCTCAAGAAACGTGTCATTGTCCTTAGCAGTCTTGTCCAATCCGCGAGTACGACGATACTCTTCAGCAATCAATTGATCCATCTCTTGCTTACTGACGCGAATCCGTTCGTCCAGTTCACGTTCTTTAGACTTGTTTGACAGCTTCTTGCTGAGTGCCATTCCACCTGCTGTACCAGCAATACCTGCGGCAAGTGTCAAGGCAATGTGCAAAGGATGTATTCCAGTATTACCAAAGGCTCCTGCAACACTTCCGGGAGTAACTGGTCCAGGACCTACTGGAACTGGATTGATGAACTTGTCCATAATCTTACGACCAATCCCAGAGTCCTTCTCATTGTCATCGGAAGCACGTTTGCTCAACAGAGCACTGATGTCCTTAGACGTCTCTTCAGTAGAGCCTAAGTTCGCCATAGCATCTTCTTTGGCTTGATCGTTGAGTTTCAAGTCAGGAGAGAAGGTAGGACGACGAGCATTGACAAGGCTCTTGAGGGTTTTGTTGTAGTCGTCTGACTCTGCCTTACCCGCAGCATCCATCAGCTGACGAGCAAGGAGAGTAAGAGTAAACCAACCTGCTCCGATACCTGCAGCGTGTCGTGCAGCTACAGCAAGTTGTTCATTGCGTGTCTTTGAGTCTTTAGACATCAGGATAGCATCCTCGACTTCTCTGTCTTAGTACGATTCCTGTAGTAGGGTTCTCCCCACTTCAGATAGATCTTAACCGTGTCCTTCACATCCAAGTACTTCTCAATAAAACACTGAGCTTGTCCTTTAACAGCTTTGTTGCAGACCTCAATGTACTTAGCCTTCTGTTCAGCATTAGTTATGTCGAAGATCTCAACAAAGATGTCCCAGTCTTTTACTGGAAGCATGTGCTCAGGATCGTCCTTCTTAATGTGAGGAATCTGTCCTCTGAAAGGCAATCCTTGCCACGAAGGTTCTTTAGGTTCCTTAGATGTGGAGACTTCTACCTTTGTATCCTTGTCCATCTCGCATGACCTCTTTAATGGTTTCAATTTTACGCTGACGCTTCATCTCTGCAACAGCTTCTTCCAACTCAGCTGCAATCAAAGCCTTCTGAGCAACAGTTGCCTCACCAGAAGGAGAAGTCAACTTACTTACAGCCGCTCCACCAAGCAAGCCAGCAGCCGCAGGAGCCAATAGAGCTGTGTTCTGTCCAAGAGCTAAGGCACTTCCAGTGGCCTTGTCCAAGATGCCGCCAAGAGCTTCGCCCCAACCAGCGTTCTTAAACATGTATCCGTTGAAGTAAGCTTTAGAAGCTTGTTTAGTGGGCATATTGGAAACATCCTTAGAGTTCTTACTTAATGTAGTTTCGTAATCTGGAAAGATCTTCTTGAGTACCTCTCTAGGATTATAACCAGTAGCTCTCGATCTATCTGCAGCAAGATGTGACATCGAAGGTGTCTCGCGCTCTATAGCAGCCAACAACTTCTTGATGTTCTGAATATTAGACCTAACAGATTCGTCTAAAATACTCATAGCTGTTTAAGCACTCCAGATCCGATTACAGCAGCGGCAAGTCCTCCAGCCATACTTACACGATTCACAACTGGCTGAGGAATAGCCAAGATCTTTCCAACACCCTGTCCAAACAAATAAGCCGCTCCGAAGTCCACTCCAGCATTCACAGCAGCATTAGTCAAGTTGAAACTGCTTGTATGTGTGCCAGACGCACTGCTAGTAAGCAAAGAACTTACCTTGTTCCTAGAACTCTGAAAGAGAATAGGATCGTTCCTAATAAGATTGATCGAAGCTCCTACAGGAATGTTCTCACGGAAGTAGGGATTCTTGTTGAAGCCTTCATCAAGGCCATAAGCAGTCTTCGTCATACTGACAGCATCTGCTTCCTGCTCCGCAAGTGTCGGAGGAACCTTTGTCTTGTATGCTTCAACACGCTGAGGATTCTTCTTCCAGTAGTCAGGATCTGTAAGACTTGCCTTCATGCCTTGCCAACCACCACGAGTGTCCCCGTGCTTGTATACACCATAAGCAGCAGCGGCAAGAGCTGCCATAATGGTTAAGCGACGTCGAGTCTTCTCTACGTCACCACCAGGAGCTAAGTAGTCTTGGATGCCTTGTTGCATCTGTGGACCACCAGCAGTACCTGCAGCACTTACCAGAGCACTGACGAGAGGTTTAGCCAAAGCATACGTACCAAGCCCCGCAGCTCCTGCAAGGAAAGGAATATCTCTCCTCGGATCGTTGCCTACAGATTCTTGGTACTTGCGCGTCAATTGGAAGGGGTCAGGCATTTACGTCTCCGCTAGGAAACATCTTGCTGAACTTCTTCTGCAGAATCCTAGGAAGCGCTTCTGCAATCTTCTTCTGATTCTCAGGAGTAGAGCTGAACGTGTGGAAAGCCTTGAGGATCGCTTCGCGCATGCGAGGATCTTTCAAGGACTCTCCAGAACCCTCAGGAAGCTCTCCAGTCTCTAGGGCAGTGGAGAACTTCCTCTGCAAATAATTTTGGCCCAGAGCGCTGTTCGCGGCCCATGCCTTGATTGAATCAAGTGTGGAAGGCATAATTACACCTTCGCAGTAGCAAGATCCACAGGCTTCTCGTCTTTCTTAAGAGCTGAACCTAAAGCAGCTCCTACGGGTAAACCAGCGGCGGCACCGACTGCAATAGACGGTTTTGTTTTGTTCAACACTCTACCGACCATCTTAAAATCGTCACCTGTTAAACCAGCGTCTTCCTGAACCTTTTTTAGAAACGGGACTACCGATTTCAGTTTCCGCAAAAGTTCCGACCCTGTAGACTGAGCTGCCGCTCCTGCAAATTTAGCCGCATCCCCTACCACAGGAGGGATATTCATAGCAGTCTTCTGAACGTACCCTGTGTAGAAAGCCTCGAGCTGTTGTTTGTTCTGCATGTCTCTAATTCCTTTAAGATTATTTCACACGCTTTAAGACGCTTTGCAAAAAGTCTACAAGGCCTTTAGATATGGGCTTAGCAATATTTCGCACGGATGCTCCCTGTGCCTTTGCTTTGTTTTTGAGTATAGTTTCCCCCTTACGAACCAGCGAGGGCAATTCCTTGTTTGCTGACGACACATCTTTCTTTGCTACGCGCATACTTTTGGCCAACTCCCTAAGACTATAGCCGTGCGCGTCCATTGAGTTCCTGTTTAGTATGTGCTTGGAAGCAGGATCATAAAGCTCGGTAGTGCGAGCTAACCCCGACTCATTTAAGGACGGCAACTTCAGATATGGAGCTTCTGTGTAATCAGTCATACGTACTGCACGTTTTGAATTCAAAGCTTGCTGTAACCTTTGTGCGACAGTATCGAGGTCCCTTTTTACTTTTGAGCCAGAAATTGTCTCCACTGCTGCAGGATCTTCAAAAGCTCGCTGGGTATTCTCCAACCTCTTTTTCAGTATTTCAAGCTGATCTCCACGAACAGCTTCTTTTGACAGGTATCCTTCAAGATATGTCATTGCTTGGAACTTGTTCATCTGTGTGATCCTTTGTTCTTAACTACCTATGAAAAGTGCACATCTGTGCGTTTTTTCTTACTTCTTTCTGGTATCAGGAGTTCTCTTCTTCGCCACCAGATAAGACGCTACAGCTGCCATTAAAGGAACCCCGACAGTCAAAGGAGAACCTACAGGATGCGCCATCATCCCTGCAAGACCTGCAGCAGGAAGAACACCTGCTGTTGCCAAGGTAGAACCGCCTATCGCTTTCCCTAGGCTAGGATCTTTCTTGTTCTTACCGAGCAAATAACCACCAGCTCCTGCAACCGCTGTAAGAGGCGCTCCAACCAGTCCCAGCTCTACTAAGGTAACAGCAAGTTTATTCATATATCTAAAACTCCTTGACTTATTGCTGAGGCTGACGAGCCTGTTGAAGACCCTGCATCTTTGCGTCATTCTCCATCTTGTCCAAAAAGCCCTTGACTTGATTGTACATAGTCTCGTTGTTGTGCTTCAAGTCCTGCATACTACGTCTTTTGGTCAGTGAGTCCATCTGCATGAGCTCTTGAGCTTTGCTCTCTGCATCAGCCATCATCTGATCAAGTGTAGCACCTTGAGGACTCATGCTCTGTGCTCCAGCCGCTCCAGGTGTCGCAGGAGCTTGTCCAGTAGGACCGCCAGCAGGAGCTCCCTGACCGCCCTGAGGAGCCTGCTGAGATTGAACAGTAGCCGCCACTGAAGGACTCTTCAATGCGCTCGAGTTCTCTGCCTGAGCCTGCATCTTCTCCTGACGCTTCGCAAGCAAGTCCTGCTTCTCGTCCTGCTCATCCATAATCCTCTGAGCCTCGTACTCAGGATTCAGGCGAAGCTGACGGAACGCTGTAGCATCCGAAACTTTACCGGCGTTGTTCATCTCCATGATGACACCCTTCTCATTGGGATCTTCATACATGGATACAGGAATCAAGTTGGCCTTAACCTTACTCCACTGCATAAGCTGTCCTTGCTGTCTAACCAGCCAAGAAATCCAATCGTTGAGAGCTTTCGCAAAGAACTGCCATTCTCGCTCGAACATACGAAGCCCTATAATAGGCCCAGCAGAGTTCAACGATCCTGTATAGAACTCTGTAGGGATTCCCATCGCTCTCAACAGACGCATCTCTTCATGTTCCATCATCTCAATGTTCACCATATCCTTAGCGCCACCGCCAAGCTGCTGATACTCGAGAGGGAACGGAAGGAAGTTGTATCCAGTAGGATTCGTCTGATGACGCAAGAGCATGTCCTTGACATTACCAGCAAACTGATTGAGACCAATGCCCCACATAGCATCCATCGAGCCGCCCTGATCGCTTCCAGTACCTGATGCAGTAGGAGGAGCAAGGACTTTGAAAGGTACACTGCAGTCTGTCATGATCGCTTCGTTCATACGATCCAGCATGATCACACGCAGAGCATCTTCAAACTCGTTCATAAAGAGAGGAACTCCCCAGCCCTTCAAGTCGCATTCGATTGCGGCAGGATTAGGAAGAATCATGTGGAAGAAACCATCACCAGTAAACTCAATGGACTGGTCATTCATAATAGCTTGGATGTATTCCATAGGAGTGTCCTCAAGATACAGAGGATCACCACTGCGAATACCATCTGCAAGCCAGTCATAATTCCAGATGTCTACTTCAAAGATCTTCCTGCGAGAAATTGGATTCATCCGAATCTTTACATACTGCGGAGGCCATCTGTTGACAATCATCTTCTTGCGACTGTCTTCAGACGTACGGTCTTTCACTTGAGGACGAGTAGTCTTACGACAAGCAGGACACTTGATAGTGAATCCTTGTTTGTCATGAGTAAGTCCCATCTGTTCAGAGGCAACTCTAAACCCCCAGTCACACCCACAAGGACAGGAGAGAGTGCGAGTAAAGGGAACATAAGTAGAAGTGAAGGACTGTCCCCAACCTATACAGTCATCGCCTACAGCGGCTACTTCCCCAAGAACATTGAACTTGTCGTTGAGGACTTCAAGATATGACTTGCGTTCTGAGAAGCTTACATCTTTGCCTGTAAGCTCTACTTCTGTCATGAAGTATCTTACAGCTTTGCGGATAGCCTGAGCGTAGAGTCCGTGATGTTTCCACAGCTCTGACGCCCACGCCATAGTCTCTTCAACGTTCTTCGGATAGAGCATCCGAGTAAGAGACTTGAAGATAGGCGCTGTCAGCGCATATGGTACTCGACGAATACTTAGTCGTTTGCCCACAGTTTACCTGCCTTAGCTGTATAGGAACTAGAAGTTAATCTAATTGCTCAACCGACTGCATGATACAGAAAGAAACGCATCTCAAGCATTGTGAATGTCAATCCGAGGTATTGCACTTCACAATCAACAGATGAGCTCTCTGTGTACATCGTAAGTGTAAAGGTCTGATCTTCCTGACTTACAGGAGGAACAAAACCATTGGCGTCTTCCTCCATAGCAAGTACGACAAGGTTCTTCTCTTTGACAGCTTGGAGATAGCTTCCGACAAACTCTCCGAAGTAGCCAGAGAGTTTCACTTTGATTTTCTTAGCTGCTGGTTGCATAACTTCTGGCATCTCCTTCAGTATGGTTTCAATTGCAAGTGTGTTCTTCTGTTGACGTTTGGTCTGCTTCTTTACAGGAGCAGTATTGATGTTAGTCTCTTGTACACCATTCGTACAGGACTCAACAGTTTGGGGATCGATGATAGAAGGTCCTACAGGAACCAAGTGACCTGACTCTTTATCAATCTCCCACTGCTTGCCTGGTTTGACATATCCTACAAGGTCTTTAGTGCCAGCAATGCCTCCTGTAGTAGTGGCAATAGGTACTTGAGTGCCTGTGCGGATGCTTTGATTGACTTCCTTGGAGACTTTGTAGGCAGACTGTTCAGTGCCGTCTACTTGAGCTCCACGGATAGTAGGATGACTGATAGGATTGTCGAGGTCTCCTACAGCGTGTTCTTCAGACTCTTGAAAGAGATGTCCTGTTGCCATAGTTACTTGACCTCTTTCAGTTCTTTCAATTTTATCTCAAGATAGTCACAACGACACTGAAGTAACCGTACCTGCTGTTTCAAGCCATTACGATTAAGATCTGACTTCCAGTTCAGATACTTCTGTTTGCACATTCCAGGAAACTCTGAGCAGAAGTACTTGAAGCGATACCAGCGAGACGTTTCCATGTTCTTCTCGTGATCGCGCTCACGTTGCATCATTTTGTCAGCGGCGTAAAGATCTTTGAAAAGATGTCCCTTTGTCCACATCCCAGCTTCACCATTGTACACACGTCCCGGAATAATATCCGCAATGAAACTACTGGACTCCATAAGGCCTCCACTCCAATTGTGCTTTGTCTGAAGTTTATCATCCATATCCTTCAGATCGTCCCACATGGACTTGTCGAGCAACTTCTTGATTGCTTCTTGCTGATCTTTACGCATTGCTTCAAAGGTCTTAGCGTAGCACGCGTCACTTACCGGATTGTTTTCTGTTTCCATGTCTAGCTTTTCCTTTACCTAGTACTGGTTTACGTTTGGGCATCCACTTATAGAACTCAGCTACGCGCTGCATAGGTGGCAGATCAGCCATTGAGACAGAGTCGAAGTATTTTCCGTTGAGATCGAAGAGGTGAATCCAGTCACCAATCTTGATCTCAAAACGTGACAGCGTTCGTTTGATTTGAGGAGGTTGCATGTAAAGCTAACAATCTTAAGGAGGAGTCCACAGAGGAGACGTAGTAGGTCCTGCTACCAATGGTGTAGGTGTTTTTGGCGTACCAGCACCGGCAGGAGCCTTGATTTCATTTGTAATCTGTCCTTTGGTAATTTCTTGTCCTGCATTCTCTCGCTTAGCACCACTCAAAGGAGAATCAGACATGTCCATAGGTTTAGCAGGATTCAAATTAGACAGAGTCCGCTTAGGAGCTGCAATATTTCCTTGAGCGCTAATCTCTGTGTTCTTACTTGACTCCTTAGTCATATATCCTGCATAAAAAGCATTGAGAGCATTTTTATTCATTGTCGTTTCTTCCAATTGATCTTGAGTCTTGTCATCCAGTCTTTCAGCTTCCACGCATAGCTTGCAGACTCTGTACAATGCTCTAAGTAATAAATGTACTCTTCTGAAAGGTTTTCGGGATCAACATACCAATCTACGTGCTTCAACATATATGGATGCACTGTACGAATGGCTTGATCTCTCCAGTTGCCAAAGGCCTCAGGACACCTGTACAAGGCAAACGTAGTGTCTACCAAAGACTTTCTACTCCCGTCTGGATAGATTGCCCCTAGAAGGTTGCTCTCGTGTCTCCTGACGTCGTTGGCAAAGGGATAGCAATCTGGAATATCCTTGATGCCTAGTCCAGCGCCAATCTTGTGAGTGTCTAAGTGAGTATCCAAGAGTCTGTGCATCTTCTGCAGAATATCACTAGGAGTTGTAGGATAAGGAATCAAGTCTGGATCAGTTACAAGGATACGATCTTTGGTATCTGTAATAGACAAGATGTTGTTCTTAAAGGCCAAGTGTCCAGTATTAGTGGACATACGATGTATAGAAAGGTTGTCAGGATTTGCAGAGTAGTAGTCAAGGAGGGGAGGATAGGTAGAAGCATTGTCCAAGATATGGATCTGTGAAAGGCCTTCTAAAGTTCGAAGCCACTTCACCTGTTGGAGAAATGGCTCGAAGCGATTGAAGTTCGTGATGACTACTGGAATATCTGGTTGCATATGAAGGAATACTATACAGGATTACTGAGCAAAGGACGCATTGAAGTATTGACGCAGACTTCCAGGAGTAGAGAACTGTTGAAGACTCATTGTGGGAGGAATTACACCACTGGCAATAGCTGACTTCCAAAGGTTAGGAAGAATTGCCTTATTCCTAGGGTCACGTATTTGTTGGTCAAGTCGATAGATCTGCTCTTTTCGAGAAGCTTCTACTGTTGACTCGTTAGCACGATTACGAGCAACACCTACTTGATTTATCGGATTAGCAAACGCCCCAATTAACGTACCCACACCAGGAACAACAGATCCAGCAAGAGCCCCTTCAGCCGCCGCTTGTCCTGGAGACATCTTATCAAGACGTTCTGCGTATGTTGGAGAAAGCTTTTCAGTAGCTTTCGCTGCAAGTTCTGGCGTTGTACCTAGGGCATTCAAAGAACCCGCCCCCGCATCTTGAAAGGCGTTAGGCTTTTTTCCAGGCCCTGCAATGTCCTGTCCTGTAATAGTACGAGTGTTTTCAGCAACAGCTCTATTATGTGCTTCCGTTGTTGCTTTGTTCTCTTCTGGCGTCTTTTTCACATCGGTAGGAAGAATTCCAGGATCTCCCGTAACAGGAGGAGGCGCTACTTGGTTCTTTAACAAAGCAGCTTTAGCAGCATCTTCAGCTTTCTTCTTTTCAGCAAGTAGAGCATCGTTTCGCACAACAGAGTTATACTTCTCAGCCAGTTGAGCTTTACGCTGACGATTAGGATAACTACGTGGATCAATCTCACTCGCAAGATCATAATCCGCTTCCGTCACAGCGTTGTTCTGCATAAGGGCTGTAACACGTGCCCTGTTTGCCGACTGATTAAGATCTTCGTGATACTGATTCCTGGAATCTTTAGCAAGATCCCCTGAAGGTGCTAGTACAGATCGTGGAGTATCTCCCCAAGTAGTCAAAGGCTTAGTACCTACAGCTTCAGGAACTTTGATTTCTTTGGCAGGAAACTTATCAGTTCCCCCAACAACCTTATTAGGGTTGTCTGTAACGACTTCCCCTTTAAGCGTGCTCTTCCAATCAGGAATACCGCCAACAGTAGCTCCGCTCTTCTCAAAGCAAAAACTGTACAGTGGATTCTTCATATGTTATACAGTCCCCGTAGGATTCGAGTACAGACTTCCACGAGCCTTGTTGTAGATGTCCCTCAACTTCGCTTCGTCCTCAGCCTTGTCTCCACCACCAAGAGGACGACGTCCAGTAAGCGCCGCAGTCAATCCAGTATCCTTACCAAAGATTGTTCCATGATGTGTGAAGAAGGGAAGAATCCCCGGCTCAAACCGCTTCTGCTTCCAAGCTTGGAAGTCTGCTTCAGTCTCATTAGGAAGACTAGGCGAAAGCAACGTACCAGAACGCGTCTGCTTCTTGATACGATCTTTCAGCCACTGAGCTTCAGCCGCATCTGCAGAACTCTTCATCTTGCCCATGCGAGCGAAGAAAGCTTGACGTCCAGTGAGAGCACCTGTCTCAGGATTGTAGAAGCCGCCAGTAGAATCTTCCTGCCACTTGCCCTTGTAGGCATCCATAGCTTCGTCGCGAGCGGCAATACGCCGCTTGTACTCTTTGGCAAGTTCTTCCTGCGCGCGTTCAGGACCCATCTTCTGATCGGCCATGTTGCCCCAGTTCATGCGCTGAATAGCTTTGTAGGCATAGGGAACGCCCAACGCCGCAAGTACACCTGCAATAGCCCACTTGCCTCCTTTGCCGAGACTGGAAGCTTTCTTAACAGCCGCTGCGGGAGAGGTGGTAGCTGCTGTGGCAGGAAGAGGGGTAACTAGGGGTGGCTGTACTTGATAGCCTCCACCCTGAGGTGTATACCCCGGAGTGATTGCTTCCTTCTGGAGGATTCCTGCGATAACTGTAGCGAGTTGCTTTGTATCTTCAGAGTACTTCTGCATCGTGTATCCTTTCAAACATCTTATCTCAATATAGCGTTAGCGCGATTGCGGACATCTACGTCCATCTTGCCAGCGCGCGCTTTTACAGCATTGAATGTGCTCTGCATGTTCTGACTGTTAAACGTATCTTTCCAGTTAGTAGCAAGAGGTTTGACAGCATTGACAACAGATTCCGTTTGATCAATCTCAGGACGCCCATCTGCACCGTAGCTCGTAGGATTGATGCCTGCAATAGGAAGAGCCATCTGAGCTAAACCACCATATCCGGCAACATGCCCCAATGTACCTTTAGTTCCGGGTATAGTCTGACCCATAAAGGTTTCAGGAGTTCCCATGTGAACCTTGTTCATTGCTTTGTTCGTCCAATTATGCACAGGATTCATCAGACGTTTTTCGTTGTAGTTATGAATGGCGTCGGCAATCTCGGGGTTCTTCTGGAAGAGTCGATGAACGCCGTTCTCGCCGTGCTGATATTTCTCACCAAGATTCGAAAATTGTTCCATCTGCTGATTATGCAAAGATCTAGTTGTTCCAGCCTGATTAAAGGGGTTCCAATTCCAGCGGGGTTTAATGGGAGACAAAGCATTTATTGCCTCCGTTGCTCCTTCTGTACCCTTAACCATCTTGGAAATTTTGTGTGCTCTCATAACACTTGGAAGCATTGACAAACCTTTGACAGCCCCTGCTCCCATCATAGGAGCAAACAAAGTGTTGATAGCAGCACTTCCACCGTGCAAGAGCCCACTCTTCCAATCACCAGCTTTAAACGCTCTATACGCTTGAGGAACATCTTCCAGAACCTGCTTACCGGACAGGTAAGCCATTCCAGCGCCACCAAGAATCTTAAGTACTGGCCAAGCAAGCGCAAGTGGAAGAAGTGCTTCCTTATCCATAGAAGCCTGCTTCAAACTGGTAAGAGCATCCAAAGTACGTGTAAGCTCTTTCTTGCGATCCCTGTCATCCTTAGACAAGTGAAGTCTGTCCAGTACGTCTTGGAACTTAGTCTTCACCTGCTTCTCAATCATTCCTGAAGTCCCAGGCATGTCTGGTACAGCTCTATTCCTAATCTTCTCAGCCAACATGTCTGCACCAATTACTCCACCAACCACAGGAATATCCCACAAAGGACTTACAGTCTTTCCTGTAAAGGGAGACTTCGAGAACGATTGACCAGCACTCTCCAAAGCCTTTGAACCTTCTCCAAAGTAATCTGCGGCATGGCCTAAAGCCTTTTCTCCTACAGGAGAAGCAGTAGACATCTTTGTAGCAAGTGCCGCAGGAGCCTTAAGAGTAAGCCCTACACCACGCAGAGCAGGACCTGCCAACAGAGACAGCAGAATCAACCTAGAAGAGCCTGCAAGGCCACTTCCGATCGCTCCCTTGATGTCCTTGTTCTTTATGTCCTCTGCAGTCTCTTTAGACCTGTCCAGCAGTTGACTCCCTACATAGGGAGAAACACCTGCGGCACCTAGAGCAAGTGCTTGACCTCCACGCAACTTGAAGGCGTCTTTGAAAGCCGGAGGGATTGTATACGACTCTTTGTTCACTTCGCCACCTTAACAGTGTCAGGAGCAGCATTCGTAGCTACTGTTGCCTGCTGTGACATCATATACACATATCCAAGAATTGCCAAGAGCCAAGTGAGAATCTGAGGAGCAATCGCAGCAATCAACGAGATCTTAAAGTTCCTGCTATACTCTTCACGATTCTTCTTTTCTTCCTTAGCAGTTCCTTCAATTGCATCCAAGCGCTCTTCTACAGATTCCTTACAGACCATGCAATCTTTCTCAAAGTCGTGCATCTGATTCTGAATCCCAGGAAGAACGGCTGTGTTCTTCTCCAAAGTCTTCAGAGTATCATCAATAGCTCTAAGGGAACCTTCAATCCTACTGAGTCGAGTAAACACTGCAGGAGAAGTCGTATCCTTCTGCATCAAGTCGTAGAGTTCGTCCACAGAACCTTTAAGTTCTTGGAGCTTCTCCTTAAGAGTTTGAATGGTTGCTCGATCTTCTGCCAAGCGTTCCATAGAACTGGAGTAGACGGAAAGTTTGCCCATAGTCTCATTGACTTTGGACATAACGTTGCGGAGTTCGCTGAGCATGTCGGCACTAATATCGGTCGGCATGAGAATGATCCTTTGGCTGCACCTGGCGGTTGATGTGAGTGTCTGCTACTACTATAAATGAATTGATGGCACTGCACATCTCAATGGTGCGACTTAAGAACGATTTTTGCAAATCTAAGAATTCCTGAACAGATGAGTCTTCTACGGATTGCGACGGTCGTGTATACTGTTGTGGTGGGTGTTCAGGTAGCGCAACAAGCATGTTAAGACATCCTTACAGCAGCCGCCTCACTATCACTTATTGCAGGTTGCTTTGCCGTAACTCTTGAACGAGCCGTCAAGTACTCCAACATCTTCTGAAAGACATCCTGAGAAGGAATCTGAACCTGAGTAGGTTCTTTGGGAGTAGAAGGAGTAGAGAACTGTTGAAGAGGTTCTATTGACTTAGCAGGAGCTTTTGCAGGAGCAGAACGCAATGAGAGTTCTTTAAGAGCTAAGTAAGTCTTCGGGTCCATCCAGTCAGGTTTAGAGTCAGACCCAAAAGGATTTCCTCCACGTCGAGGACGATGATCCCTATGGACACGCTTATCATAGCCGTGCTCTGTAGCAAACATGCTCATGCCATCTGATTCCAGTCTTTGGGAAGACGACCCTTGAGAGCGGCATTGAGAATCCCCATCTGCTTGACGTATTCGGGATTGTTCTCAGCACCTAAGACAGGATTCAAGGCTACATCTCGTCGAGTAGCACCTTGAGGAAGTCGCAACATCTGATCTTTCAACTCGTTGTTTTTGCGGAAGCGACTGATGTAAGCCGCCATAGCAGCTAAGACAGCTGTAGTAGATCCACCAATCAGCATCGCCTTTGTTTCATCTACAGGCTTATCTGGAGAAACTTCTTTGGACAACTTGCTGACACCCTTGCCTGCGGCAGCACCTAGCAAACCTGCCAAAGCACCATACATGGCCGCTCCTTTAGCAGGAGAAGACATGTCAGCCGCAATAGGGTCGCCGGGATCGTCGAAGATAGGTCCAAAGAGCTGAGACGAACCTGCATCTATGAGAGCTTTGTCTAAGTGAGTTGGCTCACGGCGAATAGACAAGGGACGATACTTCGAGGCATCAACTGGCTTACTGCCACTTGAATCGAAATCTGCAGTCTTCAACATAGACTTCTCCAGAGAAATAGTTGTCAAGTCATACAAAGAGAATATATCCGGTTGTCAAGAAAAACGCACACCTGTGCACTTTCCTTAGATGACGATTTTGACAATAGTTGTCTCTCTGTGAAGCTTCTCGTTAGCTTGAGTATTGTAGGACTCAAGATGTTCCTCAAAAGCATAGCGATCTTCAACATCAACCTTATGCAGATCCACAACCTGTCCGTCAAAACTACCATCAGCAGAACAGATGTACAAGTTCTGAGAGGCACGTCCTGTAAGATTCAGACCAGTCTCCGAGAAGGCGTTAGGACCACTGAGAGAACTGCTGCGAGCATACGTGTCACTGATACAAGCACTGTGAACGTGTCCGCACAAGACCTTACTCAACATGACACCACGAGCTGCGTAACGTGCACGACACTTCGCAACAGAACCTTCAAGGTCTTTGCTGAAGCCGTGTCCATGAGTCAGCAAAATGTTCTTACCAGCAATCTCAATCACCAGTTCGCTCTCGTCGCCTATGATAAAGGAAACATTTTTCGACTGAGAGAACAGTGAACGAAGCCAATAGAAGATCGAGCAATCGTACGAGTCACTTGCCGTGTTGGAAGACCAAGCAACTTTATCTGTAGCACGCGACTCGTTACCTACCGTATAAGCAACTTTAACGTTCTCGAAGTGTGCCGCGAGGGTTCGGATAACCTGCTGTAGTATGTCTACAGCCAAGTAAGTAGCCTTAGCCCTGTTGTAGCTATTACACATCAACTCTTCAAGCCGTCGATCACTGTTCAGCATGTCACCTGTCATAGCAACTAGAACAGTCTTCACTCCGCGTTGTTTAAACCAGGGAAGAGCTCGCTGTTCAATGAAGTACTTGAGACGCGCAGAAGCTACTCGAAAATTATAGACGTTTCCTTGAACCTTGATCTCTTCGTTGAAGTGCAAGTCAGACAGATGAACGATTCCTACAGAGTCTCCACCTTTGTCCTGAACTTCAAACTCTGGATCGTGCCACTTGTTCTCTTCCAAGAGTCCTGTAAGAGCTTTCGCGTATTCTTCCTGAGCATTCTCGACTCGAGCTACTTCACGGAAAGCTTTGCGTTCAACTCGATTGGTGTCCATCTGCTTCTGACGAGACTTCGCCAGACGTTTGTTTTCACTTACAAGCTCTTCATCTGATACGTTGTCAAGCTCACAAGAGCATACGCGAGTACCGTCGAGGAATTCAAGTTCACGATCCTCTGAGAGGGCTTCGAGCAGGCGATGAATGGTCTTGCGAGGAATCTGATACTTGATTTCCAGCTCTGTCTTAGTCAGGCCTTCTGCAAAATCTTTCTTGATGTCTCGAACTACTTGGACTGTAAGATCTGTATTACGGATTTGATAAGCGATAGACATGTAGGAACCTCTTGGTTAGCGGATTGGAAATACAACAGTCATCAGCAACTGCTTGATCTTTGCCTTTTCTTCTGCAGCAGTCTTAGTGAAGTCCTTAGCTGCTTGTTCAGATATAGAGCCAGCAGCTTTAACTACATTCTCTCCAACATCCTTTTGTTTAAGAGCCCCTTTCTTGTAAGCATATACAAGCTTCATGAAGTTGGATTGCTTCTTAGACTTGGCAGGCATATGGAGAAAATCCTTTCCGCTCAACTTGTTGTAAGTCTTAATTTAGCTTCCGGTAGGAGAAATCTGCTGCCAAGCTGGAGGGATGAGGTCCGATACATCGTGATTTGCTAAAGGTCCTGTGAACCACTTGTTGAAGTTTGCAGCGATTACTCTGTGGGAGGGATGTGGATTTAGCCAAGCTGCCCACCAGGAGAAACTACTATTAGCTATGATGTTGTTCTTGCAGAGAGACATCAAGGTAAAGTCGTAGATATCTTGAGAGGTTCTTACGATGGTCATTCGAGGATGTCTGAAGTGCATCTGACACCATACAGGTTCGTCTGAGAAGAGATAGAACTTTGTAGAGCCTGTATCTACTTCACGCATAGCAGCTGAGTAGTAACCATAGGGGTTCAATTCTGTAAAGCAACCCCGACATGTAGTTAAATAATCACCTCTGCGCACATGAATAGAACAAGTGTCCTCTTCCTTTAAGATCTGTGGATACAACTGCGCGACTTCTCCTAACAAGCGTGCTGTAGGAGTGAACATGCGTCGAATGGACTGTTCACAATGCTTGAAGTACTTCCAACTTTGAAAGTATCCAAAGAGGTTTGTCACATTTGGCGAATAGGAAGGAACTGGACGATAAGCATAACAAGGTTCTTCATATGTCTTAACGGAACCTGTTACAGGATATGAAGGAAAAGGATAGTCGAAACACTCGCTGTACTTCCAAGGAGGGAAAGTTACGTCCTCTTCATGGAGTAAAGCTTGTCCTGTAGTACTTGCTATTTGAAAGAGTTGATTTCCTAAACGCCCATAGTTTCCCAAGCGAGAAAAGGTAAACATCTAAGAAAGTCCTTTCTTCCACGACCAACTGTTTACATGTGCTTGCATCTCTTCCGTAGTCATTCGCTGAAGTCGAAAGTATTCGTTCTCGTTTGCAGTGTAGTAAGGATTTCCTTTACTTGAGTCTGCAAGCATTGGATGATTCATATGATAGAGAACAGCTTCAGGTGCGCTTACACGTGTCCAACGATACTGCAGGGCTTGCCAACGACACATCCGCTCCCAGTCTTCACATCCCCAAGACTTGAAGTTCTCGTTCTCTCCACCCATTGCAAGGTAATCTTTTCTACTTGCGGCTACAGCACCTCCATAAGACGTATGTCCTGCATACAGGAAGTCTTTACTGAACAAGTGCGTGCCTTCTGTGCAAGCCTTCAGAGCTCCGTCTATATACGTACGAGGACAGAAGTAGAAGATGCCGTTGTAAGGATACACGAAGCTGTAGACTGTTGTTCTAAGCAGTGTTGCAGTCATCTTCCAACTGCTGAGCGGTATCAGAACATCTAAGTCGTAATTGACAACAAAAGAAGTTTTGCTTTGCGTAAACAGACTATTCAGCAGCCTTGTACGATAAAAGAAACTTTCGGTAGACTTAGTGAATATGTGTTGAACACTCGGATGCTTAAGCACAACTGCTTTAGGAGCTTCGTCCAGTTCTCCAACCAGATAAGTAGCTTTGACATTCTGCGTCATGTACTCAAGGTTTATCCTCAAGTTCTCCTGACGCTCTGGAGTGTCAATCTTACAGGGAATACAAAAGGTGAAGTCAGACATGTCGATCATAGTTTGAAGTTCTTTCTCCAAGGCCACATGTTGATCTGCTCTTCGAGTTGCTCTTTACTCAACGTCTTAATCCACTTGTACAAAGCTTCGTTGCTTACTGCATAAGGATTAGCTCTGGAGGAATCTGGAGGGGTTGGATGTGCAATGTGATAGATAACAGCTTCTGGAAGACTTACTCGACTCCAGTTGTATCCAAGCGTTTCCCAGCGAACCCATCGCTCCCAATCCTCCCATCCCCAACTTCGAAAATTCTCATTCTCTCCACCAAACTCCAGACAATGATCTCTACGACACGCTACAGAGCCTCCAGGGATCACTGCAGGCGTGTACTTGAAGGAAGAGTGGTACAAGTGCTGGTTCGATGCACAAGTGTCTAGAATGGCCTTCCTGAAGCTTCTGTCTGCGTAGTAGCAAATCCCGTTGTAGGGAAAGACAAAGCTGTACTTGTTGCTTCTGCAGATCTTTGCAGTTCTCTCCCAAGCACTGAGAGTTGTAAAGATGTCCATGTCGTGATTGACAAGATAAGGAGTCTTTACCTCTTGGAAAAGTTTGTTCCTAAGTCCTGTACGATCCCAATAAGTCTTAGTGTCCTTGAAGAACAAGTGTTGTACACTGACAGAAACTTTACACTTCTGTATAGTATCGAGTTCGCCAACCAAGATGTTTGTCTTGATGTGCTTGGTAAGAAAGTCAATCGTATCGTTTAAGTTCTCCTGACGCGCTGGAGTGTCAATCTTGCAGGGAATACAAAAGGTGAAGTCAGACATGTCGATCATGAGACAACTCCTCCAGGAAATCTTGGAAAGATTGTCTGAAGTTTGTGACGATGAATGATAACCGGCTCGAAGTCAAGTTTCCACTTCTCAGGATATGCAAACGAAGGAGGAGCTAAATACTTATCACTACGGTGCTCGTACATATATCTGTTCAGGTAGGACTCGTCGTGCCACTTAGCAATTATCTTCCTGTCCCAATCTTGCTGAGTCCACTCTGCACAAGTTGCAATCAAATCCCATATGAACGGCTTATATCCGCCCCACAGACATCCTTGACAATATGCAGAAACTTTAGGATCTCTGTTAGAGATATACGCGCACGACTGCGGATTCTGTTCAACATCACCCAAGTCACCTATACAGAGTCCTGGATGTGTTACAGAAAAGAGCCTCTTACCTCCTAAGAGATCGTTGAGGTCTACATCCTTCACTACACTCATGTCTGCGTCTAGATAGACAAGCAAGTCAAGGTCTAAGAGCTGCTCTGAATAGCTCAACAGGTTCTTATATCTGTTAAGAGTAACCAGTGGCCACTCTTCGTGGTCTACATGATATGATTGGATAGGTAAATCTGCAAACTCCAGGGCAGTCTGCTCACTTCTCTCGTGGTCGTCTGTAAGCAGTACTAAGTGTCTATCCGTGTTCACCAATAGATTTGCGCACACAGATTGAACCCATGCAGGAAGGAACTGCGTGTAGTTGGAAGTGCCTAGGAATATTACTCCGACTTGAAGTTTTGAGTCCATGACCAAGTCCTTATGTAGGCTTTCAATTGCGATTGAGGCATCTGAAAGACTTTCTCGTATTCTGCTTGATTCATAGAGATCATCTCGTGATCGTATCCAGAATTGATCCCTCTAGGATGATCTAAGTGAAATAGTATGTCTTCTTGAGCAGTTCCCTGAAGTACACGAAGGCCTAGCTTGTTCCATCTGGAGAAGCGCTCTACATCTTCGTAGCCCCAACCTTCAATCTTTTGGTTGTCTCCTCCAGAAGCTTTGTATTTCTCTGTAGAAGCGAAGACGAGTCCTCCAACAGATGTAATACTCACTACTGGATATGTAGACAAAGGACCTTCCAAGACAGACTTGACTACATTCGAAGACCCCTCGAAGATGTGACGAGGCACATTGACAAAACGGTTCCTGTAAGGATAGACTACGTCAGCAATGTCAGAGCGAAGCAAGTACAAGGCCTTCTGAATACTCGATGTACGAGTACACGCATCTGCATCCAAAATGGCCGTAAAAGGGGTCTTTACCCTGCCTAAAGCTGCATTATTCATCGCAGTCATCTGAATCAACTTATTCTCAGACACAAACGGTATGTGCTGAATACCTAAGATGTCCTTGAGTGCGAATGAATCTGCAGACTGCTCTACAAGAGTGATGTGTGTGTCGAAGTCTGTCTGCAGCCAGTTGATGATGCTTCGAATGTTGTACATGCGCTCATTGGAGTCGTGCTTGTACCGCATGACAAAGGTTACATCAGAGAGATCTAGCATATAGAGCTTTCAGATAGAGAGAAAAACGCACAGATGTGCACTTTTCTCAAGTTTTGTGCTCAGCTTGCACTCGCAAAGCACATACACAAGCAGAGATCCCATCGCCTATTAGTTCATCCCACTTGTATCCCGGCTTGCTGTGTGGAATATCTGCTCCAAACTGTATCCAGTCATGTTGGGCTTCATGGATAAGTATTGTCAGAGCTTCGTCGATGTTTCCATAGAAGACATCCTTACGGATAAACGTTATGATGCCCCACCAGTTTCTTCCGTCGTATGGACCAATGAGGAAAGGAACAACCTTCCAACGATTGGCATTGCTGTAATAAGCACGGAAGAATGACACCAATGAAGTAAAGCGTTCCCAGCTCTTATCATCTAAGCCAGGAATTGGAAAGCGTGTAGGAGAACGTCTGTACAAGTCTCCAGCACTGTACAACGTGTCGAGTCGCTGGAGAATTTGTTCGAAGCGTTGATTCTTGCAGTTCGACATAGTAATTACAATTTATCGCTTAAAAGGCTTGTGTCAAATAGCTTACTAGGGGTTTTCTTTTGCCAGTAGAACTTTAACTGCTCAAGTCCTTCTTCAGGAAGTCCAAACTCTGCTGCTTGCTCTAAGGTCAAGTTGGGAGAAACATATATGATTTCCCAAGCTGGATTTACATATGAGTCTGCAAGGATAACCTTCTTCCCCATCGATCCTGTACGAAAGATCTGAAGTGCATTACGTACATGCCAATAACTGTAAGCAACCACTTCAGTACAGCTGAAGGCCATATCGAAAGTTTCAAACTGTTTAGCTGCAGCCTTTCCATCTTGATCAATGTCTATCGTTTGAAGCTTATCGAGCTCTTCTTCTACATTGAAGCGAAAGAAGATGTCGTAAGGATGTCCAATGATAGAACGAGCTTTCCCTACAGCTTTGTCGATGCAGTCTTTGGTAATGTTCTTTGGACGAAGGATAATGTCGAAGTCTGCCCACATAGGATACATGGCATGTCGATGAATTACTCCGTCGGAGGTAGCTTCGACAATCATGCAGTCTGTAATGTCGTTACCATTGGAGCCTGTAACAAAGATCCAAGCATGTTTGAAGCATCCAGGAATAGCAAGATTGCTGAGGAAGCCTCTGTCTCTGTGAAGACCTACATCACCTGCTTTGACTAAGGTTAAGGCTTCACAGCACTCTCTGTAGGTCAGTTCGTTTTCTTCTGTGTCCCAAGTCACATAGGGAAACTTGTGCAGTCTCCTTACATCTCCAGTGAAAAATATGAACTTCCTCCAGAGAGAAGTAAAGAGATTCATCTGCAAGTCTCCTACATGGTTACAGGATTGTGAACGATATGTATGTGAGCACATCCACAAGCAAGAGAAACAATGAAGAAGGTTACAAGTGTGAAGACAATAAAAGAGATGAACCAGCGAAAAGCTTCTTTAGATTCTTTTGACTCGTTCATGATGTCAACCTGTAGATCGCGAAGATGTAGATAAGGGTAATGAGAATTCCTACGAACCACATCAGGAATTCTTTGAGTTGTGGAGAGAGCTTCATATGATCTCAGGATGGAAAGCTATGTCTGACCACTTACCATTGTTTTGAGTCACATCGTTGATAAGAGCTAAGGCTTTGATAGATATAACCATAGCCTCTGCTTGCAGACCAGCAACCTCCATATCCTGTGCAAGACCTTCAAAGTCCGCAGAACCAGCAACGTCTGGAAGGTTGAGAGATCGGCAGAAGAGAATGAAGCGATTCTCTGATTGCTTCAAGCCAAGACTCTTCAATGTCTGAGGATCCGCAGGAGGTTGTGCAGGCGGCTCAACGTGCGGCGTCAGGCCAAGCGCGGCAAGCTGTACGTCCGTGGCGCCGGACGGGATGCTCACGCCGTCCAGATACATGCACCCGGTGGCGGGGCGGGAGACAACGCGGGGGGAGCCGTTATGCGTGTAGTCATAGATCATTTACAGCCTCCGTGATGGCAAGTTGCTGATCGGCGGTAATGATCGTCGAGTAGAGCGCGGCAGCGTACATGTAGCCGATCATCATTTGCCCATAGTCCGGCAAGCCAAGAAGATTTATGGGCGAAGCGGAAGGTGCTCTATCCGACTCGCTTGTGGTGCCAAGGTATACTCCGTTTTTAAAACAGTCTCTACCTGCAACACCGAGCACACCGTCGGTCATTCCTGGCGCCGATGTTATCTGGGAAATGCCGAGCGTAAAAGCGATCACATTTCCAGCGTCGTTGTAGATGCTTAATCCGGGATATGTGGCGACCAGTGCATGCACGTCGTTGTTTACGGTGCAGCCCGCAAATCGCACGACCAGCGAATGCGTCTGCGATGCCGGCAAAACGTACCCTGTTGACAGCCATTTGCTGCCGTTGGTGTACCATCCCGTTTCCGGGGCATGAGTCGGAGCTACGCCAGGCGCGGCGTCGTACGTGTCAGGACTGGCAAGATTGATGTAGGACGTGGCCAAGTCTGCGGCGCCTTTGGGTTGATACGCCCACACGGTATTAGAGGGGTCAACACCGCCAGCGAGCCACCATGGCGAGGATCGGCGGTGCTGTGCCAACAATGCGGCGTGTCTAGCAAATCGCATAGTAGGTATCTCCTCTACGCTTTACAATTACTTCAATGCCGTCTGTTGCAATGTTTGTGAGAGCTGCTGAAGCTCCTATCCAAGCTGTCAACCCTGTTGTAGCTACTACGCTTGCCTCAGCATTCGTCAATATGATTGCAGCACTGTCTCCATCGATTAGTCCAGCAATTGTCCAATCTGTAACAGCTCCTGTAATAGACGCTGTATGTGTCATATCTTTTTCAAGAGTAAGAGAAACACTTCCAGAGATATTACCAAAAGCTGTTGGTCCAGTTGCTCCTCCAAAGTACGCAGAAGGCCCTGTAGAAGATTGAATATACAGCTTACCAACCTCTGAAGCGAAGATTCTAGTGTCGCCAATAGAGGGTCCTGTAGGGGCAGATGCTTGCTGAAAATCTAGGTAGATTACAGGAGCTGTAGAAGCTGCACCTGTTGCTCCAGTTTCTCCAATAGGTCCTGTTGCTCCTTGAGGTCCTGTAGCTCCTTCTCCTCCAGTACCTCCAGCATCTTTCCGATTGTCGTAGTTTCTTACAGCATTGACAAGTGTCTCACTTACTTGAGTCCAGCCCGGAGCAGCTACTTGAGAGAGATCAGAAGTTCCTACAGCAGCGCAGATGATAGAACTTCCAGGAAGAGGCTGTCCCAATCCTCCAGGATCTCCAGTCTCGTTGTACACTACTTGAACAGTTAGTGCTGTTCCCGGACCTGCAGCAACAATGTCGGAAACCTTCCAACAGTTAGTTGTACCAACATAGTAACTGAGATCTTCGTCGAAGACTAAATTCCCTACAGACGCATCTGCAGGAGAGAATCCAGATCCACTAGAATCGTAGATCCGTCCGTAGAGTTGCCACAAAGTACCTGGAGTAATCTCTGTAATGCTTACAACTTCATAGCGAGCTTGAAACAGAGTAGTACTCATGTCTGCTTAGATCCTAGTAGATATATGAACAACCACTACTTAGAAAGTCAAACGCACATGCGTTGTAGTAGTCGTGTTCATGTTGTTCAAGTCGTACTTTGAAGCAGTTGACCCAAAAGCAATCGTCATAGCTTGTACAGCGCCAGTGTCTTCTCGTATAGCACTTCCAATAGGTTGCCAACGATCAGCATTACCTGTATTAGCCATGTCAACAGTTCCAGTATCTACAGTAAAGACTCCCAGAACTTGAACGTCTGAAGGAATACGCAACATAGCAGACACAAGTCGAACGTTTGCAGGAATCGTAAAGGTTCCTACATTGCTGACGCGAGCATATGTAATGCCTGTGCCAGAGGCAAGGACTACGACATCTTCGCCAGAAGCTGCACTTACAGCATATCTGTAGAGCTTCTGATCTGCGCCAGTTGCTCCTTGAGGGCCTGTTGCTCCAGTAGTACCAGCACCTGTAGGACCAGTACTGCCTGTTCCACCAGTTAGTCCGGTAGGACCAGTAGCTCCTGTAGTACCAGCTCCAGTAAAGCCTTGTCCCCCAGTTAAGCCAATAGGGCCTGTAGCGCCTGTAGTACCTGCACCAGTAGCTCCAGTGGCTCCACTACCACCTTGAGGACCCGTAGCGCCTGTAGTGCCTGCTCCAGTAGATCCTTGAGGACCTGTAGGGCCAGTGTAGCCAAGAGGACCAGTAGTTCCGGCAGGACCTGTAGTACCTTGAGCGCCTGTTGGACCTGTAGAAGCAACTGCTCCAGTGTTTCCTTGAGGACCTGTGGGACCTGTAGGACCATCAGGAGTACCTTGAGGACCTGTTGCTCCAGTGTTGCCGATATCGTGAATGCGAAGTTTGCCTAAGACAGCGTCGAAAAGAGTATCCATGTCCAACCTCTTGTGTCTACAATACAGTACTTCAGATACTGAGTTAATATAAGTGTCGACGAACTTTCACTATATTGCAGAGAAGTCGAACTGGTTAAGGGACTCCAAGTACTTCTTAGGATCTACTACAGATTTGAAAGCCTCAGGAACATTATATCCTGTATCAGGTAAAGGAATGTCTGGAGTAATCCCTACGGATCGTTTCAACTTGGTAAACTCTGGAAAAGGTTTAACAGGTTGAGGAATTCGTTTAGCAACTCTAGACCCTAAGCGAGCAAGACTATTCTCTTTACGAGTTCCAAGGGCTAAGTCCTTAATAGTGTTTAAGCGCATCATACGTACTGCAGGAGAATCTTTAGTCATACCAAGTCGCTTCAATCCCTCCAAAGCTTTCTTAGCAGCTAAGTACATTTCCTTAGAATAGATTGCCTGTTTCTGCATATGTGTTCTTCCGCGCACAGATGTGCACTTTTCCACTAAGAGCTAAAGAAAAGAATCGATGGTATCTAATATGACATCTTCTACAAATAGATAAACCCTCCAACCCGGATAGGGCTTGAAGGGTCTGAAAGAATCTGTACTAACTCACTTACTTGCGGAACAACTCTTTGTATTTCGCAGGAGTACTGTCAGCCTGTCCCCAAGCCTTGAACGCATCCATAGCACTAGTAACTACTTCGTCAGACTCTACAGAACTGACTGAAGCATCCGCAGCAACTGCTGAGACCTTCTCAACTACTGCCTTAGCAGCGACAGCACCCTCAAGGACACAATCCACAATGTCAGTAGCTTCCTTGATCTGTTCAGGAGTCTTGCCCTTCAAGAGTTTGTTGAGCAGATATCCAAGACACATCGCAACAACTTGTTTGACGTTGACTTTCGGCAGGATGACATTCAGGATAGTTTTCAGGAACGCGTTCATTAGACACCTCTTTAGTTTGACTACCACTTGAGACACGACTTCTTGCACAACCATTGCTATGAAAGTCTTAGCCATTGGTGACTGCAGAAGATCTACAACCAGTTTGGCTAAAGCTCTCAGCATGTTACTTGCCTACTTGCGAAGCATTCCACCTGTTGGCTTTGTCCATCAGAATAGTCATAACGCCGTCCGGTACGAACCATCCGTCTGTCACTGTATAACTTATCACGTCAGTCTCTACTAATACCTTCTTGTTGTGTACAACATCATCTAGAGTTTGACGCAGAAGTACTACAGAGTCCTTAGGAATAGGAGTAGCCTTCTGCTCAATTGGAATGTATACGATTGGAGGTTTCGTATTGTCTCCGAAGTGAATCCAGCACCCTGTACACATAGTAAGGATAAAGCAGATCACTAGAATCTGCAGAGGTTTACCATCCAGGATATCCTTCAGGTTTGTGTTGACCTTAGGAACGTCTTTGTCTTGAATAGCCTTAGCGTTCTTAGCGTTGGCTACTTCAGTCTCCTTAGCTTCCTTCTTAGCGATTGTCTTGGGATCGTATTTGTACCCAAAGAAGTTAGCTATTGCACGAATAACTGCTTGGATTGTCGATGCGATACCCATATGAGTTAATCCCTTTCTGAATAGCAACTGAGTGTTGAACAGTGAACAACTGTATAGAAGTTTCGCTTCGCTTCTGCGTAGAGCTTGTTGTGTTCTTCCAGTTTTTTCTTACAGGCTCTTGCGTTGGTCCTGGAAGGATGAGCTCGAAGGCCTACAAGGTCACCATTAGGTGTAGTTTCTACCAGAATCCAAATGGCTTTGCAACCTTCGTTGAATATGTACTTCATATCACTTAACCTCCTTGTTTACCGACGTAAAGGGTAAAGTATCACAGATAAAACCCGCAGCGCCTTTGTGTCCTCCACCTCCGTGCGCCTTACAGATAGTACTTACATCCACGGACTGACTGTATAGACTGACAGAGAATTTTGTTCCTGTGTAATAAAAACAGCAAAGAATTGTGTGCTTCGTAAACAGTTCATCTCCACCGAAGGCTTCTGAAGAAGTTGGCCAATGATTGAGTGCTAACATTTCAAAACCATCCAAAGTTGTCAAAAAAGCGTTAGCTTTAACACGCTCAACAGCCTGCATCTTAGACGCCTGAAGTAGCGTATTCCCTTGCAACAAAAGAATGTGCCAGAAATCTGTATTTAGCTTGTTCTCACACTTCCACCAGAAATCTGAAGATGGATCGAGATCATATAAAACAGACGCCGCAAAGAACTTCCTACTCTCATCCCCGTACTTAAACGCCCAAATATCTCTATCCCCAATCAAATCGATGTATCTAGGCACAGGGTAGATCTTTGCATTCTCTGAGTCCTCAAAGTTTTCCGTGTCAGACCCTCTACCAGAATACCAATGTACATACTTCCAAGTTAGGACACAACCAGCTTCCCCATCTTTTCGAATACCTTTGATATGTGTAGGAAAGTTCTTGAACTTCTCAATTGCTGTCTTATGATGATCTATCCACGTCACATCCTTAGTAATCTGCAAAAGCTGTGTCATTTCATCTGGAGAAATAGAGAAATCAACAATCCAGACTTGCTCGTCTTTCACAATTTCACTCATTGGAAAAGGAGTGGAATACACCATAGGAATAAAAGAACTAGGAGCTTCTTCATTCTTTATCCCTACCCAAGCATATACACAGAACGCAGAAGCCTTGCCATCATTATCAGCATGGTAGAAACATTTCATATTACTTAATCTCCTTGTTTGCTTGACACTCGAAGTCTTTACAGATTATCGCACGTACTGGAACACTTCGTATGAGTTCTGGTGACTCGGTATACCACTTTTGGCCAGCTCGAGCTTCTTTACGTGTCTTCCAACAAGTAGTCAGGACAACCGTATCAGTGTCTGTACGAACGATGATGAGCCACCAAGGAAGTTCAGAACTACCTTTCAGGTAGATTTGTTTTGTTTTAAGCATTGTTAGTAGTCTCCTTTCTCCAGCAAAGATCTACAATGTCTGTCACAGCTTTGAACTTCGTACAGACCATAGCGTGAAGACTGCTCTGCTTCTCATTCATATCTGTTGCAAAACCTGTAGCTTCCTGTTGCGACGTAAAACCGATGCATGCAGTGCACTGATTCTCTGGTGAAAGGACAATGACCCAATGGGTAAGTGCATCAGAAGCTTTCAGTGACTTTGCAGAAGCAACCTTCAAGCATTCACGATTAGGAGGAATAGTCCAGCGCGTTGTCGTTTTGTTTACATAGTCCTGCTTTATACACATGTGTCCTCGTTCTTGCTTGTTGCCTAACAGACTTCCATCGGTGAAGGAACTTTTCATTTCCATGTCTCCTCAGTTACTCTATTGCTTACCCAGTCATGTACCCACTGCATAACAGTCTCAGTATTCATCCCATGTCCTGCGGCGTATCCGAAGATCTTCTCAAAGAGTTCTCGGTAGATGCAGTCCTTCATGTCCTCTCGAGCACTCTGTACAGCTAGTTCAACAGAATCCGACATACTTTCTTTCTCCTTCAAGTGCACATCTGTGCGTTTTCTTTAGCTCTAACTGGCTTGCAAACTTCTTTGCAGTGCTTTAATTGAATTTGAGAAGGTTTACTTGGGTTTTCTCGCACACTGCAAACTTCTCAAATAGTTTGCATTTGACGATCTTTAGTCCTCTGAAAGTGCACATCTGTGCGTTTATCGTTTCTTGTTGACAGTATCAAAGAGTTGCTTGTAACAGACTAACGCATTCTTAGCATTCTCGTAATCCCACTTGTTGAGCTCAAGAGCATTGTAGCAGAGTTCAAGAGATGCCTTAGTATCCAAGTGAAGCTTTGCTGTAAGCAACGAGTGTTCGTCTGGAGGATTGACAAAAGGCTCTGTGTATGTATCTGCCTTCTGACTCTGAACACTGTTGTAGATCACAGGGTCTTGAATAGACTCAGCAGAGTTGGAAGCCTCTTTTCCTTCCCCTTTAGGGGGAAAGGACTTTTCACAAGTCTCTCGAATGTGAGTCAAAGCTTTGTACCAATCACCGCTGTACATCTGTAGACAAATATCTGCAGTATCCTGAGTACACTTAGTCAACTGCATCAATGCTTCAATCTTGTCTGCAGTCCTACATCCCTGCGCTTGAACGAAGAGATAGAAACTTGCATCACCTACAGAGTCCTTACAGGCAATCAGAGCTTGTTCGTTGTCGAAGTCATTCTTGTATCCCATATACTTGAGATCAGACAGCTTCAACCAGTGAATAGCTTTGTCTACTTTCCAATCAGTAATCTTAAGCGCTTCACTACATCTCTGTGTAACAGCACCAGTAGCCTTCTGTACTTCTATCAGTGCTTCGTCTTCCATCTCGTCGATAATTCTCTTACGCTCAGCATCCCAGTCAATCGTAACCTTAGAAGGAATAGGATCAGAGTAAGGACGTCCTTCAACACCACCGTAGATCTCCTTAAAAGCATTCCACAACATGTCCAATGCTTTGTAGGATATCGTTTTTCCTTCCCCCTTCGGGGGAAAGGACTTTTCAGAAGTCTCTGGAAGTGTAGGAGAAACACTGAGAGCCTTTCTAGCATCCTCCTGAATCATCGACATGTTCAGACTAAGCCTGGAATACTTGTCAGAAAGCTCATCGTAGGCCTTGCAGAGCTTAGAAGAGTAGTCCTTGAGACGTTCCACAGCAGCTACGTCCAACTGACAAGGCTCTGGATTGATCGAGAGATTGTTGACACAGAGTTTAACAGCGTTTACAATGTTTTGCATATAAATCAATCCCTTACAGTTGTGGGGCACTCATGACACACCAGAAGTCTTCCCTGTACATATACATACGCATAGGAAGACCAAACAAACCCTCTACAGTCTTCATCCGTGTACCTTGAGACATATACGAGTCCTTGAGTCGTTCTTGAACCTTTACAGACACTTCATCCAAGTCCTTAGCCTTCCTCCAAGCACTAAAGAAGCCTTCGCTGATGTGGATGTCCCTTGTACACAGATGTGAAGGCAAGTAAGGGAACTGAGTCAAAGCTCCTTGCCACCTCTCAACACTGAAGCTGTACTCTGGACGAATGTGACGCTCATTCACTAAGAAGAACGAAGTCACATCCAAGTAGAGAGGATATGCGGGATAGTTCAGGTCGCTACATACTGTACGCAGATAGGTGATTGCAGGCATGTCAAGCTGCTTACGGAACTTCTCTGCATCAAGAGTACCCTGACACATTACGCAGCGGTCTGCGTTAGCCATCGTAATGTCTTCGTCGATCTCAACAGAGCATTGTGGGCAGTTCATGTCTTCTTCCCCTTACCTTCGTTTGCATATTGATCTGCTTCGATGCTGTCGTTGAAGTACTCAGACAAGCAGACATCTGAGCAGAAATGTAAAGTACACCCTTTAGGTAGACTTGCAAATCCGAAGGCAACTTTATCCTTGATTTCCTTTGGAGCTGGAAGTGTAAGTGTCGCTGCAACTCGTATGTTCTTTAAGCACTGATCGCACTGTAGCGAGATCATCTTTTGTCTCCTTGTTCCTCAGACAAACCTTCTCCAGAGCCATGTTCAGCAGCTTCAAGGTAAACAGATTCTCTTCCTTGACAGCAGCTAATTCTTTCTGCAGCTTCACAACAGCTTTGACAAGAGTCTCTGTAGTAATCGCTACAGTCTCACTAATCAGCTCAGCATCTTTACGTAAGATCACCAAGCTCTTAGCTATCTCCTTGTCATCTTCTCTAAGACCTACAAGTTCATTCCAGATCTCACGGGCAAACTGCTCATGACCCATTGGAGAGTTTGTAAACACTAATTCAGATTTACACTCTTTACAGAACTGACCTTTAGAGTTTCGCATCATATACACTTCTCCTTAGTTAAGCTTGCATTCCGCGACATTCATTGATAACTGCTTCAAGCTTCTCAATCCTCTCATTCAAAGCTTTCACTTCAACGTCATGAACATTCAGCAGAGCTTCGATACAATCTGCAGTCTTATCAGCGAAGTCCTTCATCGACTTAACCAAGTCCTCAATGTCCTTTGAAGTAGTCTTATCAACAGATTCAAGGATACCAAGAGTTGTATACAGAGCATTGGCGAGATGGACAATCTTCTGATCTGAAGTAAGATTAGTCAAGGATTCTTTCGTTTCCTTTGTACTTTCAGCTGACTTTCCAGGATGTCCAAGGTCGATTGGAAGGTCTTGTTTGGGGCAACTTGTATCGATACACTTTTTCGACTGATACCTAGCTTCGCTAGATATAGGTTGGTTACTTTCAGATGACTTGCTAGTAACTTCGGAGTTACTACAGACATAGATCATGTCATCCAAAGTCTTCAGGAACTTAGCGTCTTCTTCTGCGTAGATTTCTTTTACAACGTCTTCATTAAGGCGTTCTAGCCATGATCCCGTAGAAGGAGCTGACTTACCATTGCCAGTAAGAAGTACGTCATTAAAGGTCTTGAGTTTCTCTTGCAGGTCTTTCAGTCGTTCTGCCCGTAGGGCGTCTTGCTGAGTATCTGTGCAAGGAAGTTCTTTAGGGGTTGTACACATGGGGAAGGTTTTACCCATACTACGAGAGACTTTGAGAGTTGTCTTGCAGAACTGTCCATTGGGTTTGCGGGGTTGTTTAGACATAGTACTTATCCTTTTGTGATACATGCTTGGAGGGTTGTGATCAAGTGTTGAATGTCTTTGTTATCGAGTATGAGGAAGAGATCTTTATCTGCGAACACTCCATCGCGGCATTCGGAGTTGATGCAGAGGGGAACTTCTTTCTGGTGATCAATCATGCTGATGTACTGGTCGAGGAGTTCTCCAGAGTCGTTATTGTCAGTAGCTGAGTAGTCTGTCTGCATAGCATAGAAGTCATCAGAGTAGCAGGTATCTCCTTTGATTTGCCAGGAGGAGAAGTTGAGGAGGTATCCTTTAGCGAAGACTGCACCTGCGGGGAGAGCTAAGAATTCTTTCCTCTTGACGATTCTCACTGTACAACCCTCCAAGCGAGTTCAACCTTTTGAACGTAAGGAGTACGATTAGGGTAGTAGACGACTTCTTCGGCTTGCTTCATTGTAGACATAGCGTCTTCGAGAGTTGAGAAGAGACGAGCTTTAGCTACTCGAGAATCTGTTTTGAAGGTAACAGTCAAGTATTCATCTAGGCCTTTCTCCATAGGAGGATTCGGCCAGACTACTACGAACTGCTGAGGAGACTGATCTAGCATGTTTACTTCTCCTTTGAGAGTTTGCTGAAGCGCTCAATAAATGTTTTCAGCCTGTTCTGAGTATCAGGATCTGCGGGGATGCCTTGATTCATCATTACACATTTGACCCACATCTTAGTTTCTCCTCGTACACACTGAACAGGGTTACAGGCTTTCTTGTCGAGGTAGTGAGGAACTGCATGAGAGCAGTCTTTGCAACCTTCATGTATGCCTTTACCTGTGCAGATATAGAGACCTGAGTGATAGAGTTCTTTCCAGCAGGAGACACGTCCGCAGTACTCTACAGGGTCTTCAAAGCGTGATCCTTCAGGTACTCGGAAGGTAAAGCGATTATCACCTGTACAGTCTTTGAAGCAGATGGGACAGATACCTGAGCCATTCCTAGGGAGTTCAGGAGGAGCAGCAACGAGGAGAATCTTAGGGATAGGTTTCGGAGGGATGTATTTGACGGTCATGTCAAATGGGATGAGGATGAAGTCTGTAAGCACTGGGGGAAGTCTCCTACTTGTTTGTACAGGTTACTTCTTTGTCTACTTGATAGCAGAAGCATTTACCACAGAAGGAAAGGACTTCAGGTTTATCTACAGTACCGACAACTGCTACAACTTCTGAGTGTTTGATTCTGTGTGGACAATCCCCTTTGCAGCCTTCCTGGTCTCTGCCAGAGCATCGCAGATTGAGCTTTGCGTCTGGCAGAAGGGTTGTGAGTTGGAAGGTTCCGTCGAGTACACTCTGCATCAGCCCTTGCAAGAAAGCCTCTTGGAGGCCCTTAGGGTACTGGGGGATACTGGGAGACTGCTTACGTGTCTTAGGGGTCTTCTTGGTCAACTTAGATGTGCTCTTGGGCATTCTGGAGACTCCTCAGCGTTCTGGATAGATAGCGAAGTCTGTCAGGTGTTGTTCAGATTCAGGAGAGGTTGCAGTTGGAGTACTCCAAACAGAACCTATGCGAGGAAGTCCCATAGAGAGGCAGAGGCCAGTAAGGAGTCCACCTACACGAATAATGTCTACGTCATCTGCGGTACGATGGATAGGGATGAGAGGGTGATTGACGAGGTTCTTGTTTGCAGGAATTGTTATAGAGAAGAGTTCTTCGATTGCTTCAGGGTCTGCTGCGAGGAGACTGCGCAGATATGTAAGGGCAGACTCAACTTGAACATTTGTAGGAGACTTTGGGAGGTCTCCTTCTACGAAGATGTCAGGGCGTTTTTTCATATTCAGCTCCAATGGATATATTGACAGACTGCAATGAGAAGTTCTACAGCTTTCCAAATTCCAAGAGGAACAAAGGTTAGGCAGAGGATCATCATAGTTACTACGAGCCAGCCAAGGACATCATAGCCACTCATGTCAAGACTATTGGACATAGAGTTACTTCTCCTTGTTCTTAACAGATTGATCGTACATGAACTTTCTAAGGATTTCTCCGTAGAGGTCTTGTCCGCACATAAGTCCTACCATGAAGGCATCTTTGAGTGTAGGATTGGTCTTGCGATATCTGCAAGTAAGGATGCGATCTTTACCATGTTGCATCGTTGCATGGAATTCATGGTGTTGCAAGCAGGAGAGCGTTGTATCTTCCGCAAAGTGAGCTTTGAGATCTGTGTAGCCAAGATCTTCTGCAACAGACAAGACTGGAACAGAATCTTCAGATAAGAGTTTAGGAGTTTCCATAGAGTTACTTCTCCTTGCTGTCTGTTGAAACACTTCTTAGTACTTTGAGGTCTTGAGAGGCAAGCCAGTCGCATGCAGACTTGAAGCCGATGTAGAAGGCTTCTGAGGCATTGACTGGAAGAGGGACGATCTTGGAGATCTGAGAGGTGTCGTTTACGATGAGGATCTTAGGTTCAGCTGTCTTGCCTTCCAGGACAGCGCTCATGAGAGTACAGCTGTGGAGATCTGGGGTGTTCTTGTTACCTGCATCGACTGTGAGTTTAGGCATGGGCTGTTTCCTTTTCTGTAGAGTCACATTGATCTAGACGTTTCTTTATTTCTTTTTCGTAGGAGATCCCTGCAGCATCTGCTGATTTCTGGATATCGTTCATTTCGTCGAGAAGGAGTCGCAGAGGGACTCCTGCCAGTTTAAGAGCTTTCACCAGATGCTCAGGAAGTTGTTTACAGAGTTCTTTCTCTTCAGTTGTCATATCTAACCCTCTTATTGCTAAATATCGTAAGTATAGTTAAAGTTCATCAGGAAGTTTAGTGTCTTGAACTGCAAAGAGTTTCAACTTATAAGCTTCTGTGAGGATGTTGTGCATGCAAATTGAGCAGAGATCAATAACAGTACTTGCAAGACCTGTACGAGAGTCTCCTTTATCGTTGGTGATGGTTACCGGACCCTCGTAAGTTGCGGAGACTGCTCGATCGGAGGGTTGCTTACAGACGTCGCAGAAGGTATCGACTTGCAGTTCATCGGACTCGGAGTAGTGGATACGTTTCATATGAGTCTCCTTGAGGGGTTGCAGATATCTATAATTTCGAAGCTGAATCTGAGAAGTCAAACAGACATACAATAAATATTTTCCAGTATCCACCGATAGCTAAAGAAAAGCTTGAGGGGCTCCGAAGAGCCACAGCAAGCTTCTCAAGTACATAACGATACTATTTGCCTATGGTCACCAGAGCACTGCTTAAAACACGCTTGACTTCTACAGCAAGAGAACCCGACAATATACAAACGACATACGTGGAATAAGTCAAGACAGTAGCATTGTTGTTGGCATTGACAGTAGCATTGTTGTTGGCATAGACAGTAGCTTTGTCGTAGGCATAGACAGTAGCATTGTCGTAGGCATTGACAGTAGCTTTGTCGTAGGCACTGACAGTAGCATTGTCGTAGGCATTGACAGTAGCATTGTCGTAGGCATTGACAGTAGCTTTGTCGTAGGCATAGACAGTAGCTTTGTTGTAGGCATTGACAGTAGCATTGTTGTTGGCATAGACAGTAGCATTGTTGTTGGCATAGACAGTAGCATTGTTGTTGGCATAGACAGTAGCATTGCCATATGCGTAGCAGGTGCCTTCTTTGCAAGTATGTTCACCTTCGGTGAAGACTTTGCAAGCTTTCCACTCAGCTATTTTGAGACGAACAGCAGCTTCAGCTTCTTCAGGGGAGTACCACTTGGGAACTTCGGTTTGGTCGGCTGTAAAGATCCAAGTGGAGGGATCGGAGTTGAGATTTCCGTCAGTTGGGGAGAGTTCTACACGAACTATTTTGGAGAATCTTCCGTCGTCCGGGCAGAGCCCGTGCTCCTGGATAATTTCCTCGTGGGAGTCTGTTTTGTGGAGAAGTGAGCTTTGTGTCCGATGGAGAGGACAAAGGATGCGGGTTTGCACAT